>Ga0136616_10000126_pt1 | contig 30054 bp, 29 predicted proteins | sample AntDrymUQ2992106_2_FD_106648 | JGI IMG/M metagenome (GOLD analysis project Ga0136616, IMG submission 106648) | Polar desert sand microbial communities from Dry Valleys, Antarctica - metaG UQ299 (21.06) | ecosystem: Environmental > Terrestrial > Soil > Desert | place: Antarctica: Dry Valley... | reverse complement strand
GGCATCATCTTCCGACTGGTCTATCAGGCCGACCCCGATCAGGGCGTTGCCAACGCGCTGATCGTCTCGGTGCACGACATCTTCGCGGAGTCCTCGGCCTATCCGGGCGCCGGGCCCCGCGAGGAAGCCGAACTGTCCAGTGTGGACGGTGGCTTCGAGAGCACCGCCACCTACGGTGTGGGTGACTCCGTCGCCCTGGGCTTGGTGGGTTTCGCGCCCGGTGACGTGTCACCGGATGCGGTCCCGGCCAGTGAGCCCGCCGCGGGGGACGCGCTGCAGGGCGTGGTGTGGCTGGACTTCGCCGTCGGTGGAGGTGGCGAGGAAGGCAGCATCGACAACGACGAACTCGGGCTGCCCGGCGTGGTTGTCCAAGCCGTACAGGACGGCACGGTCGCGGCCAGCACGGAAACCGGGGCGGACGGCGCCTTCGTCTTCGAGGGCCTGGCCGACGGTGACTACACCCTGGCTCTGCCGAGGGACAACTTCCGAGAGCCGTTCAATGGCCTGGACTGGCTCGGGCCGGCACTGATCACCCCGGCGATCATCGGCTCCTACGTCTGGATCTGGGCAGGCTTCGCCATGGTGCTGATCGCGGCCGGGCTGGCCGCCATCCCGCGCGATGCCTTAGAGGCAGCGCGGGTGGACGGTGCCACCGAGACCCAGGTCTTCCGGCGGGTGACGATGCCCCTGTTGGCCCCGGTACTGGTCGTCGTACTGGTGACGCTGGTCATCAATGTCCTCAAGGTGTTCGACCTCGTGTACATCATCGCGCCCGGTTCAGTGCAGGACGATGCCAGCGTGCTGGCGCTGCAGATGTATCGGGTGTCCTTCGGCGGAGCCGACGACCAGGGGCTGGGCAGCAGCCTGAGCGTGTTGCTCTTCCTCCTGGTACTGCCGGCCATGGCCTTCAATATCAGACGATTCCGCCGGGAGCAGTCATGAGCCAAGAGGGCGGCAGCACCGCAGTGAGCGCAGCGAGCGAGGCGGACCGGTCATGACGACGACGATGGAGCGGCCATCCGTTCCGCAGGAGGAACTGGCCCGGCAGGCTCTCGGTGCGCCACGCCGAGGTGTGGCCAGCCGGATCGCGTCAAGGACCGGCGGAGGCTTCATCCAGGTCTTCCTCGTTCTGATCGCCATCTTCTGGACAGTTCCAGCGATCGGGTTGTTCGTGTCGTCACTGGTGGGGGCCCAGAACAGCGGCAGCGGCTGGTGGACGTTCCTGCTGGAGCCGGCCCAGCTCAGCCTGGACAACTACTCAAATCTGCTGAGCAACGACGATCTCGTCGGCTCCTTTCTGAACACCGTGCTCATCACGGTCCCCTCCACCCTCGGTGTCGTCCTGGTGGGCTCATTGGCGGCATACGCCTTCGCCTGGATGCAGTTCTGGGGGCGAGACTGGATCTTCCTCATCGTGATCGGCCTACTTGTAGTCCCAGTGCAGGTCGGCCTCATCCCCGTCGCGGAACTCTATGGTCAACTCGGGATCTTCGGCAGCATCCCCGGCGTCGTCATATTCCACATCGCCTTCGGGCTGCCGTTCGCGATCTTCTTGCTGCGTAACTTCTTCGCCGGCATCCCGCGCGACCTGCTCGAAGCGGCCCGGATGGATGGGGCCAGCGAATGGACCATCTTCCGCCGGGTCGTGCTTCCGCTCGGGCTTCCGGCGATCGCATCGCTGGCGATCTTCCAGTTCCTCTGGGTCTGGAACGACTTCCTGATCGCGCTGGTTTTTGCCGGTCGTGATGTGCAGCCGCTGACGGTGTTCCTACAGTCGCAGACCCGCCAATTCGGTGAGAGCATCGACGTGCTGGCCCCTGGGGCGTTCTTGTCCTTGATCGTGCCGCTCATCGTCTTCTTCTCATTCCAACGCTACTTCGTGCAGGGAACGCTGGCCGGCTCGGTGAAGTAGCCTTCGGTCCGGCCTCCGCTCCGAAAGAACGTGCGATCAGCGAGGTCGCTAGGGTTGACTGGTCCCCCCCGTACCGGAGAGAGGCTGCACTGTGTCTGCTGGAGAGATCGCCGGGCTGGTCGCCGCTGGTGCGCTGGCCCTGCTGGTGCTGCTACTGGCCGTACCGATACTCAAAGTGGGCCGCACCCTGGATGAGACGACGCTCGCCATCCGTAAGGCCCATGAGGGCGCCGCTCCGATCCTGGACAACGCCGTGACGACGGTGCGCGCGGTCAACAACAACTTGGAGCGGGTCGACGGGATCACCGCGAACGCGGCCAGCATGTCCAGCAACGCAGCGGCGCTCACGAGTGTGGTCGCCGCCACGCTCGGGGGACCACTGGTCAAAGCGGCCGCCTTCTCCTACGGCGTGCGCCAGGCAGTCAAGGGCCGTCGCGAAGGCCGCCGGGAAGTCGAGCGTTCCTCATCACATGGCCGCCGTCGGCGCGGAGGCAAGCACTGATGCGCCGGCTGTTCTGGCTCGCCCTCGGTGGCACAATGGGTGCCCTGGTCGTCCGTCGGCTCTCAGCAGCCGCGCACAAGCTGACCCCGGGCGGGATCGCCGAGTCGCTGTCGGCGGGCTTGTCCCAACTCGCTGAGGCGATCGGCGACTTCGCCGGGGACGTGCGAACCGCCATGGGTGAGCGCGAGAGAGAACTCCGGGCCGGTGTCGGCCTCGACGGGCAGCTTGGCGCGAAGCCGGAGGACTTCACGGCCTGATGCGCACGGCCGACATCAAGAAGCGCTTCCTCGACCACTTCGAACAACGAGGGCACACCGTCGTCCCCAGCGCCAGCCTGGTCAGCGACGACCCGACTCTGCTGTTCACGGTGGCCGGGATGGTCCCGTTCATCCCGTATCTCACCGGGCAACAGACGCCGCCCTACCTGCGAGCCACCAGCGTGCAGAAGTGCGTGCGCACCCTCGACATCGAGGAGGTCGGCAGGACCACCCGGCATGGCACGTTCTTCCAGATGAATGGCAACTTCTCCTTCGGTGACTACTTCAAACAAGGGGCCATCGAATTCGCCTGGGAGCTGATCACCAAACCCCAGGAACACGGCGGTTTCGGGATCGACCCGGCCACCATCTGGGCGACGGTCTACAAAGACGACGACGAGGCCTTCCGGCTCTGGCAGGAGGTCACCGGTTTGCCCACCGAGCGCATCCAGCGTCGGGGGCTGCTGGACAACTACTGGCATACCGGCGTGCCGGGTCCCGGGGGACCGTCCAGCGAGATCTATGTCGACCGCGGTGCGGAATACGGGCCAGACGGTGGCCCGGTCGTCGACGAGGATCGGTTCTTGGAGATCTGGAACCTGGTGTTCATGCAGGAGGAGCTCAGCGCCGTACGTAAGAAGGATGACTTCGATGTCTCCAGGCCGCTGCCGGCAAAGAACATCGACACCGGTATGGGCATGGAGCGGGTGGCATACCTGTTGCAGGGCAAGGAGAATCTTTACGAGATCGACGAGGTGTTCCCGGTGCTGCAGCGCGCGGCCGAACTGACCGGCCGCGCCTACGGTGCGAACCGCGACGATGACGTACGGCTCCGCGTCATCGCCGACCACGTCCGCAGCGGCTTGATGCTGATCGGTGACGGGGTGCGCCCGGGCAACGAGGGGCGGGGCTATGTCCTGCGGCGGTTGCTGCGCCGTGCCGTCCTGTCGATGCGGCAGTTGGGCTATCAGGAACCCGCTCTGTCCGATCTGCTCCCGGTCTCGCGGGACTGCATGTCCCCGAGCTACCCCGAACTGGCCACCGACTTCGAGCGGATCTCGAGCTATGCCTACGCCGAGGAGGAAGCCTTCCGGCGCACGCTCGTCGCGGGGACCACGATCCTGGACACCGCAGTGCGCTCGGCCAAGTCCTCCGGCGCCGCCAGTCTCTCCGGTGAGCAGGCCTTCGCCCTGCACGACACCTACGGCTTCCCCATCGACCTGACCTTGGAGATCGCCCAGGAAGCCGGTTTGGATGTGGACCAGTCGGGGTTCACCCGTTTGATGAAGGAGCAACGCGACCGAGCCAAGGCCGACGCTGCCGGTCGAAGGTCTGGACAAGCCGACGTCTCGGCCTACCGTGCGGTACTCGACGGCCAGGGCCCGTCGGCATTCACCGGGTACGTCGAGGTGACTCGCGAGGCCAGAGTCGTGGGCCTGTTCGTCGATGGAGCCCAGGTTTCGGCCGCGGGCGCCGGCACAGACGTGGAGATCGTCCTCGATGCGACACCCTTCTACGCCGAGGCCGGCGGCCAGCTAGCCGACCAGGGCCTGATCACCGTGGATGGCGGGTCGGTGACTGTTCACGACGTTCAGGCGCCGATGCCTGGCCTGGTCGTACACAGGGGTCGCGTCGATTCCGGTGAACTTCAGGTGAGTTCAGCTGTCTTCGCGGCAGTCGACATCGGTCGCCGACTGTCCATCTCAAGAGCCCACACCGCTACTCACTTGATACACACTGCTATTCGTCGCGCCCTGGGTGAAAGTGCCACCCAGGCAGGCTCACTCAACGCGCCGGGGCGACTACGGTTCGACTTCGCGACACCGTCTGCCGTGCCGCCCAGTGTGCTGAGTGACGTAGAGGAAGAGGTCAATTCCGTCTTGGCCGACGACCTCGAAGTTCGCGCCTTTCTCACCTCCCAGGAGCACGCCCGCGCGATCGGTGCGATGGCGTTGTTCGGCGAGAAGTACGGCGAGGAAGTGCGAGTCGTCGAGGTGGGCGACTATGCCCGCGAACTGTGTGGCGGTACGCACACCGGCCGCTCGGCTCAGATCGGCCTGGTCAAGTTGCTGTCGGAGTCCTCGATCGGAGTGGGGGTACGGCGACTAGATGCGCTGGTGGGGCTGGACGCCTTCCGCTACCTGGCTCGCGAGCATGTCCTCGTCGGTCAACTGACGGAGCTCTTCAGGGTTCCTGCCGAGGAGGTGCCGGAGCGGGTCAGGCAGACGGTGGAGCGGCTCAGGGTCGCCGAAAAGGAACTCGAGAGGCTACGTGGAGTGGGAGCCCGCGCGGGAGCCGCGTCGCTGGCAGAACAGGCCCGCGATGTTTCCGGCGTAGCCTTCGTCGCGGCCGCCCCACCGGGCCTCGCGGCCGGGGATCTTCGTGCCCTCGCCCAGGATGTGCGGGGTCGGTTGGCCGAGGATCGACCGGCAGCGGTGTTGCTCGCCTCCACCAGCGAGGGCAAGGTCGCGCTGGTCAGCGCGACGAACGCACGGGCGCGGGAACGTGGCGTCTCGGCTGCGGATCTGTTGGTCACAGCGGCCGCCGCCGTCGGTGGACGAGGGGGCGGGCGCGAGGACATTGCGCAGGGCGGCGGGATCGATCCGGCCGGCATCCCGGAAGCATTCGCCCGAGCCGAGGTTGTGATCGCGGCGGCCGATCCCGGTTCATGAGCGCCGACGCACCGCGGGAAGGTCGGCGCCTGGGCATCGATGTGGGATCGGTGCGGGTAGGGGTGGCGCTCAGCGACCCGTACGGGCTACTGGCGACACCATTGGTCACTCTGCCGCGTGACCGCGGGGCAGCCGACCAGCGGCGGATCGCTGATCTGGTCCGTGAACACGAGGTCGTCGAGGTGGTCGTCGGACTGCCACTGCACCTGTCCGGTGCCCAAAGTGCAGGTTCACAGGAGGCGAGCGCCTACTCTGTTGCCGTGGCGACGCTGATCGAGCCGGTGCCTGTTCGTCTGGTGGACGAGCGGCTCAGTACCCGGGCAGCCAGCGCAGCACTGGCCGCGCGGGGTCTCGACAGCCGCGCGCAACGGGGTGTGGTGGACCAGACGGCTGCGGCGATAATCCTGCAGTCCTGGCTGGACCAGGTGGCTCACAGCAGGCAGGAGAGCCCGTGAGCCGAGAGCGTGTGAGCATCGCAGCGAGGAACGAGCTTGACAGAGCGTACGAGGCGGGGCAGTCATGAGCCGGCATCGCGCAGAACCTGACGACGTAGCGCCCCCGACCTCGGACACCGGACCCCTCTTTATCGGACATGACAACTGGCCGCCAGCTCATCCTTCGCCGGCCCCGCCTGCGGGCGACGGATCTCTGTTCGCCACTAACGGAGAACAAGACCGCAGCCACAGTGGTGGCGACAGCCATGTCGCGCACGAGACCAAGCCCGTTCCGGTGTCCGCTGCCGACCTGTTCGACATCGAGCGACCCAGCGCCCATCCGCGGGTCGGGCAGTCCCGGTTCGACGATCGGCGGTTCGCGGAGCCGCCGAACGAGGCAGCCGTCGACCAACGCCAGATAGTCCACGATTCGATGGCGCAGGATCACGACGTCCAGGACGCGCAGGCTGAGGACGAGCACGTCGCGCAAGAGCACTTCGAAGAAGGACACATCGAGGAACCCGGCAACGACCTCGGCCTGCTTCCCGTTGCACCAGTGGCCGAGGCGGGCCACCGGCGCGGTGGACGGGCCCGCCCGCCCGATCGCAGTGGCCGCAAGCCGCTGGGCATTCTGCTCTCGCTCGGAGTGATCGCCGCGCTGGTCGCTGGAATCTTCTTCGGCGGTCGGGCGATTGTCGGTCTGTTCTCCACCGACCCAGCTGCTGACTACTCCGGACAGGGCAGCGGCGCGGTAGAAATCGAGGTGCCCGAGGGCGCGTCGACGGCGCGGATAGCCGACGTTCTCGCCGGGAGCGATGTCGTGGCCAGCGCCCAGGCATTCTTGGACGCCGCCAGCGGGAACGCCGACGTCATGACCATCCAGCCCGGCTTGTATCAGATGCGCTTGCAAATGAGCGCGGAAGCAGCGGTGGCTCTGATCCTGGACCCCGCGGCGCGGCTGCTCGACCGGGTCACGATTCCGGAGGGTTACACCGTCGCCCGAACACTCGAGTCGCTGGCTGAACAGACCGAGATCCCGCTGGCGGACTTCCAGGCAGTCGCCGATGCTCCGGATCAACTCGGCCTGCCGCCGTGGTCCAACGGACAGCTCGAGGGCTTCCTCTATCCGGCGACCTACGACGTCACCCCGAACAGCACCGCCGTCGAGATTCTCGGAGCCATGGTGGCCCAGTTCAACGACGTAGCCGTGGAAACCGACTTGGAGGCCAATGCCGCTGCTGTTGGTCTGACGCCGTACGAGGTGCTCGTCGTCAGCTCGATGGTGCAGTCCGAGGTCACCCTGGAACGGGAACGGTCGCTGGTTGCCCGTGTGATCTACAACCGGCTGGATCAGAACATCGCGCTGGGGATCGACGCGACGCTGGCCTATGAGTTGGGAATCAACGGTGGGGAGCTGACCACGGAGGCGCTGAACACCGACTCGCCGTACAACACCCGGACCCGCGTCGGACTGCCCCCCACACCGATCAGCAACCCGGGGCAGCCCTCCATCATCGGCGCCCTGCAACCTGCCCCCGGTGACTATCTCTACTACGTCCTGCAGAACGTCGAAGGGGAACACCTGTTCACGGCCAGCTACGACGAGTTCCTCGCGGCCAAGGCCCAGTGCGAGGCCGCCGGTCTCGGCTGCGGCTGATTCCACGGCGATTGCTTTCCGCTGAGACGCCGAAGCGGATGAGACGCCGTGGGTGGATGAACGCCGGATCTGGTGAGGCGCAGTGATGGAGGTCCGCTGCGCAGTCGTCGGCAGCCCGATCGCCCACTCCCGTTCACCGATCCTGCACCGGGCGGCCTACGCCGCCCTGGGCCTGACCGGTTGGACCTACGACCGGGTCGAGTTGCGGGCCACACAATTGGCCGGCTGGTTGTCGGGGCTGGACAAGACGTGGCGCGGCGTCTCCGTGACGATGCCGGTCAAGCAGAGCGCCCTCGACTGCGCCGATTCAGCGTCAGAACTCGCTTCCCTGGTGGGAGCGGCGAATACCCTGCTGCGCACCGAGCGCGGCTGGCATGCTGATAACACCGATGTGGCAGGACTGCTCGGCGCCCTCGACGAAGGCAGGACAGCCGCCGGCCGTGCCGCATCGGCCACGGTCCTCGGGGCTGGCGGTACGGCGTCGGCTGCTGTCGCGGCGCTGGCCGCCCTCGGGCATCAGCATGTGGGCATCGTCGTCCGCGAGCCAACCCGGGCGCACGCGTTGTTCGGGCTCCTCGCGCGGCTCGGGATGACCGGACAACTGTACGGATGGCCCGGGCTGAGGTCGCCAGAGCGCACATTCTCCGGAGAAAGTCACCTCTGGAACGTCGCAGACCGCACCTTCTCCGGAGAAAGACCACCGGCGGACGCACTCTGTGCCGACCTCGTGATCAGCACCGTCCCGGCTGCCGCAACGCGGGCACTTCTGGGTCACCAGTGGCGGGCCGGCCAGACGGTCCTCGACGTGAGCTACGACCCGTGGCCGCCGGCGCTGGTCCAAGCGGCGGCAGCGGGCGGAGCGCAGGCGATCGATGGCGCGGCAGTGCTGTTGTGGCAGGCCGTGCGGCAGGTCGAACTGTTCACCGGTCGGCCCGCGCCTGTGGAAGCGATGCGCGCGGCCCTGCTCCCGGGTGGCAGCCTCGCACCACCATGAGCATCGTCAGGTCGATCGCCGACAGTCCGGGAATTCTGGCACTGGGCGCGATCGTGGGGGTCCTGCTTGGCCCAGCCGCTGCGGCAACCAGCGTCACGGTCCCAGACCGGGTGTGGCCCTGGCAGCGCGGCTCGGCGCGGTGGCTGCTGGGGCAGCCGGCGACGTGTCGTCGTTGCGTGCTAATGACGGGGGCCGGCGCAGTCGTGCTGGGCGGCCTGGCAGCCGCGATCGGCTGGCGGCCCGCCCTGGCAGCCTTTGTCTTCCTGGGCGTTCTCGGGCTGATGCTCGCGGCGATCGACCTGGAACACCACCGGCTGCCCGATCGGCTCACCATGACCGGGGCGCTCGGTTGCGCCATGGTCCTGCTGGTCGACGCGGTGCAGACGGGTTCGTGGACGCCGTTGCTGCGCGGGATGCTCTGCGCTGCGGTCGCCTTCGCCGCCTTCTTTGTCATGGCGTTGATCAACCCGAGCGGGATGGGGTTCGGTGATGTGAAGCTGGCTGCGTTGCTAAGCCTGCACACCGGATGGCTGGGTTGGGAACTCGCCGTCCTCGCCGGGTTGGCCGGTTTCGCCGCTGGCGCACTGGCGTCGTTGTTGCTCGTGGTGAGCGGACGGGCGACAATGCGGACGGCGATTCCGTTCGGGCCGGCGCTGCTCGTCGGTGCCTGGTTGGTCGTCGTCGCTTCCGGACCGCTGGTATAGCGCTGTCCGCACGGTCGCCCAGGCGGTACCTGCCAAACTTGGGACATGCTGCGCTGGCTCACGGCTGGGGAGTCACACGGTCCGGCCCTCACCGCCATCCTGGAGGGACTTCCGGCCGGGGTCTCGATCAGGACCGAGGATCTCGTCGTGGCCCTGGCTCGCCGACGTCTTGGGTACGGGCGTGGAGCTCGGATGAGCTTCGAGCGCGACGTGGTCGCCTTCCGCGGCGGACTCCGCCACGGCCTGAGCCTGGGCGGCCCGATCTCGATCGAGATCGCCAACACCGAGTGGCCCAAGTGGGAAACCGTGATGGCAGCCGATCCCGTTAACGAAACCGTACTGTCCGGCCAGGCGCGCAATGCGCCGCTGACCAGACCGCGTCCCGGCCACGCCGATCTCACCGGTATGCAAAAGTACGGCTTTCGTGACGCTCGCCCGATCCTGGAGCGGGCCAGCGCCAGGGAGACCGCTGCGCGGGTCGCGCTGGGGGCCGTGGCAGCGGCCTTCCTCGCCCAGACGACCGGAGCCGGGCTGGTCAGTCACGTCGTCGGACTCGGAACGGTGATGGCGCCAGCCGGGTCGATTCCCACGCCGGCCGACCGGGACAGGGTCGACGCCGATCCGGTCCGCTGCTTCGACCCCGAGACCGCAACTGCGATGGTCGCCGAGGTGGAGACCGCTAAACGCGAAGGCGACACCCTCGGCGGCGTCGTCGAGGTCGTGGTCGAAGGATTACCGCCGGGACTGGGCAGCTTCGCCCATTGGGATCGGCGCCTGGACGCCCGCCTGGCCGCCGCGCTGATGGGCATCCAAGCGATCAAGGGAGTTGAAATCGGTGACGGTTTCGCCACCGCAGCTCGACGGGGATCGCAGGCGCACGACGAGATCATTTCCGCAGCGGATGGGCTCCAGCGGGTGACCGGCCGGGCCGGCGGCATCGAGGGGGGGATGAGCACCGGGGAACTCCTGCGGGTCCGCGCGGCGATGAAGCCGATCTCCACCGTGCCCAAGGCACTGGCCACCGTGGACGTCGTCACCGGTGAAGCCGCTACGGCCATCAACCAGCGCAGTGATGTGTGCGCCGTTCCAGCGGCCGGCGTCGTCGCCGAAGCCATGGTGGCCCTCGTCCTTGCCGACGCGGTGCTCGAGAAGTTCGGCGGCGACTCGGTCAGCGAGACGGCTCGTAACGTCGCCGCCTACCTGGCCAACCTGACGATCCGATGAGCCGACCCGCCCTCGAAGCGCGCCATTCGCCCAGACCGGTTGCGGTGCTCGTCGGCGTACCGGGAGCGGGAAAGTCCACGATCGGACGGGTGCTGGCGCGCGCTCTCGGAGTGGCCTTTCGGGACACCGATCGGGATGTCGAGCAGGTCGCCGGGAAGTCGGTGAGCGACATTTTCGTCGACGACGGCGAGGACCATTTTCGGCTCCTCGAGACGGCTGCTGTCGCTACCGCTCTGCGGGAGCACGACGGTGTGCTGGCCCTGGGGGGAGGCGCCATTCTCGACGCCGGCACCCGCGCGCTGCTCGCGGACCAGCGGGTCATCTGGCTGCGAGTCGACGTCCCGGCTGCTGCCAAACGTGTTGGACTGGCCCGCAACCGGCCACTGCTGGCGATGAACCCGCGCGCTCATCTGCGTGAGCTGATGGCAGCGCGAGCGCCCTTCTACGCCGAAGTCGCCAGCGACACCATCGAGGCCTCGCACCGGAGCGTGTCCGAGATCGTGGATCAGCTGCACACCTCGCTGTCTCAGACCAACCGCTAACTTGGCCCCTGTGTCGGGATCAGCAACCACGATCGAGGTGGGTGGGCCGGCTCCATACGCGGTGACGGTCGGTTCCGGGGCCGCTGAACGCGTCGTTGCGGCTGCGCAAGGAGCACTTCGGGTCGCCATCATCCATGCATCGCAACCGGCTCAGGCCCGTGACCGAATCCATGCCCAACTGACGGCGGCCGGTCACGAGGTTCTCGCGGTCGCCGTACCGGACGGGGAAGCCGGAAAGCACCTCGATGTGGCACGGCGTTGCTGGGATGTCCTGGGCGAGCACGGGTTCACCCGTAGCGATGTCATCGTGGGGTTCGGCGGCGGGGCCCTCACCGACCTGGCTGGGTTCGTGGCCGCAACCTGGCTGCGCGGGGTGGGGTTGATCAACCTGCCCACCACGTTGTTGGGCATGGTCGATGCGGCCGTGGGAGGTAAGACTGCGATCAACGTGGCTGCCGGGAAGAACCTGGTCGGGGCCTTTCATCCACCGATAGCCGTGATCGCCGACCTCGGGCTGCTGGACACGTTGCCGGAGGCCGAATACCGCTCTGGGCTGGCTGAGGTCGTCAAGTGCGGGTTCATCGCCGACCCGGTGATCCTCGCGTTGCTCGCTGCCGATCCGACCGGGCGAGCCAGCCAGGCCGAACTCGTCGTACGCGCAGTGCGGGTCAAGGCCGAGGTCGTCTCCGAAGACCTCACCGACACCGGCCGCCGGGAGATGCTGAACTATGGCCACACTCTCGGCCACGCCATCGAGTCAGTTTCGGGTTATTCCGTACGCCACGGCGAGGCGATCGCCATCGGGATGGTGTTTGCCGCCCAGTTGGCCCGGCACGGCGGGTTGCTCGACCGGGCCAGCACCGACCGGCACCGCGAGTTGATCTCCGCCATGGGGCTCCCGGTCAGCTACCCGGCCCCACTGGCCGATCTGCTGGCGCGGATGCGCGTGGACAAGAAGGCCCGCGGGGCGGCGCTCCGGTTCGTTGTGCTGGAGGGGATCGGTCGGCCCCGCATCCTCGAAGGACCCGGCGAGGAACTGATCGAGGCCGCCTATAACGACCTGCTGCCCACCTGAGGCGCCGACGCGGCATACTCCGGCTAACCAAGCCCCGGCGGACCTTGCCGGCGGCGACAGCGTGCGCAGCCGCAGGGAAGAGGGACTCAGGTGCCGATTCAAGTGCTCAACGGGGCGAATCTCGGTCGGCTGGGCAGCCGTGAGCCAGAGATCTACGGCCAGACCAGCTATGCGCAGCTGAAGGTGCTCTGTGAGAGTGCCGCCGCTCATCTCGGGATGGCGGTAGACGTGCTTCAGACCGACGCCGAGAGCGAGTTGCTCGGCTGGTTGCACCATGCGACTGACGCCGGGAGTGCGGTACTGCTCAATCCTGGTGGGTGGGGGCACACGTCGATCGCGTTGGGCGATGCCTGCGCCGCGCTGAGCGGACCACTCGTCGAAGTGCACCTCACCAACATCTATGCCCGCGAGCCCTTCCGGCGGCACTCCTACGTCTCGGCGCATGCCGATGGAGTCATCTGCGGGCTCGGCGTGGACGGTTACCTGCTCGGACTGCGCTGGCTTGCGGCCCACGGCGACGAGCAACCCCGCGGGTAACCTGGCGCAACATGGCCGACGATTTAACGCTGGTAACCGACGCCCGGGCCAGGACCGCGGCGCGACGCGCTCGGTTGCGGGCGGTGGCGATCGAACGCGACCTGGACGCGATCGTCATCAGCAACCTGGTCAACGTCAGCTACCTCACCGGCTTCACCGGTAGCAACGCAGCCCTGCTGGTACGTCCGGATGGCGCCGATGTGTTGGCTACCGACGGGAGATACACGACCCAGGCCCGCGTTCAGGCACCCGATCTGGAGATCTTGATCGAGCGGGCCTGTGCCCCCGCCCTGACCGGTCTGGCCGCCAGGGACGGGGCGCTACGGCTTGGGTATGAGTCCCATGTGGTCACCATCGACGGGCTGGCCCACCTGCAGAGTGCGGCGGCGGACCTGGGGTCCGGAGTCGAACCGGTCAGCATCCAGGCGGCAGTGGAGACGCTGCGGTCGATCAAGGACGCTTCGGAGATCGAGGCGCTACGGGAGGCCTGCGCGATTGCCGATCGAGCCCTGGCCGGGCTGGTCGCGGACGGCGGATTGCGGGCGGACCGCACCGAGCGCGAGGTCGGTCGTGACCTCGACAGCCGCATGCTGAGCCTGGGTGCCGAGGCGGTCTCCTTCGAGACGATCGTGGCCACCGGAGCGAATTCGGCCATCCCGCACCACCGACCTGACGAGGCGGTGCTGGCGGTGGGCGACTTCGTGAAGGTCGATTTCGGGGCCACCTACGCCGGCTACCACTCGGACATGACCCGCACCTTCGTCCTGGGCGCACCCGCGGCCTGGCAGCGCGACATCTATGAACTCGTTGCCACATCCCAACGTCTTGGCCGCGAGGCGCTGGCCGTCGGTGCTGCGGTAGTCGATGTGGACGCGGCGGCCCGTACGCCGATCGTCGAGGCCGGTTACGGTCCGGCCTTCTCACATGGACTCGGCCACGGCGTGGGTCTGGAGATCCACGAGGCCCCGGGGCTCAGTGCCCTCGGCGCCGGTAGGCTGGAAGCAGACATGGTCGTCACCGTCGAGCCGGGCGTCTATCTGCCTGGGCGAGGCGGCGTGCGCATCGAGGACACCCTCGTGGTGGGCACGGACGGTCCCGACCTCCTCACCCTGACCAGCAAGGAGCTTGTGGCCCTGTAGGGCCGCACACCCACCCAGATGGCAACTACGAACGACCTCAAGAACGGCATAGTCCTCGACCTCGACGGCCAGCTCTGGACAGTCATCGACTTTCAGCACGTCAAGCCCGGCAAAGGTGGGGCCTTCGTCCGTACGACCCTGAAAAGCGTCCTGTCCGGCAAGGTCGTCGACAAGACCTTCAACGCCGGTACGAAGGTAGACACTGCGACCGTGGACAAGCGGAACATGACCTTCCTCTACAAGGACGGGTCCGATTTCGTCTTCATGGACGGCGACACCTTCGATCAGATCCCGGTCGCCGCGGAGGTCGTCGGGAACGGCGCCGGCTACCTGCTGGAGAACGCCCAGGCGGTCGTCGCCGTCCACGACAGCATCCCGCTCTACGTCGAGTTGCCGGTGACGGTGGAACTACTCGTCGAGCACACCGACCCTGGTTTGCAAGGTGATCGGTCCACCGGCGGGACGAAACCGGCGAGGTTGGAGACCGGCGCGAGCATCAATGTGCCGCTGTTCGTCACTACCGGGGACCGGCTCAAGGTCGACACGCGTGACGGCCGCTATCTCGGCCGGGCCTGAGGATTGCCTGATGTCTGCACGACGCAAGGCCCGGAAACGGGCGCTGGACGTGCTCTTCGAGGCCGACCTCCGGGGAATCGATGCCGCGCACTTGCTCGCGGACCGAATCAGCGTGGCCGACCCACCGGTGGCTCCCTACGCGCGGGTTCTGGTCGAGGGTGTCGTCGCCCATCAGGAGGAGATTGACAGCCTGATCTCCGCGCACGCCCGAGAGTGGACCCTGCCTCGACTCCCCGGAGTGGACCGCGCCCTGCTCAGGATTGCGATCTACGAACTCCTGCACTGTCCGGACGTGCCGGACGCTGTTGCCATCGACGAGGCAGTCGAACTGGCCAAGAGCCTGTCCACCGATGAGTCGGCGGGCTTTCTCAATGGTGTTCTCGGCGCAGTTGTCCGCGGCGCCACAGTGGAACTGCCGACCGCGGGACGGTCGGACCTCTAACCTGCGGCCGAGTTCTCGGCCAGGTCAGCTTCCTCCTCGGGCGGGCCGGAGATCACACCCCAGTCCTGGAGCCGCTCTGACAGCTCCGAAGGCGCCATGTCGTAGATGATGGCCAGGGAGCGCAGATCCTCGGCTCGGATGGACAGCGCACGTCCGTTGTACTCGTGTCGCTGCGCCTGGATGGTCGACGCATAGCGGGCCAACGGCCCGGCCTCGTCGGCTGGGACGCTGGCCAGCGCCTCGAGGTCCAGGACAATCTTCGCCACACTCGTCTGGGCACTGCTGGGTCGCGGATCGGGCAGCAGCTCGATGACCGGCACGCCGTAGAAGGCGGCCAACTCCGAGAGCCGTTGCACGGTCACCGCACGATCGCCGCGCTCGTAGGAGCCCACCACAACGGCTTTCCATCTGCCGTCGGACTTGTCCTCCACACCCTGCAGTGACAACCCCTGCTGGTTGCGGATCCCCCGGAGGCGGGCGCCCAGGGCACGCGCGTAATCGCTGCTCATCGTCTGTCCCGGCTCATCGTCTGTCCTTGCTACTCATCGTGCTACCTATTGGAGTCGCCGTTATCGTTCTCGTGACAGAGGGTACACGGAAGACAGACGAATTGTCGGGATGGCTCGCTATGGGTGATCGGTATCGTCGGCTAGTCTCTGGCCACCTGCTCCTTTAACCCCGTCCCGTGAGGCGGAGAAGGAGGCGATGGCATATGCCTGCCGCCCCGCTCCATGCGGAATCAGTTGATCCGCGCGCTCGGACCGTCCTGGATTCCTCGGCAATCGGTCGGATCATCGACCGGATCGCTCACGAGATCATCGAACGGGCCGGCGACGAGCATCTTCCCGAGCTGACCCTGCTGGGGATTCCCACTCGCGGCGGGCCGCTGGCCGATCGGTTGGCCCAGCGGATTGCGGTGTTCACCGAAGGCGGGACCGGCCTGGTTCCAGTAGGGACCGTCGACATCACCCTGTACCGCGATGACCTGCGTAGCCGTGGGGTTCGCCCGTTGTCTGCGACCCGCATTCCCGACGGCGGAATCGATGGCCGACACGTCGTCCTGGTCGACGACGTCCTCTACTCCGGCCGCACCGTTCGAGCCGCCCTGGACGCACTCCGCGAGGTCGGCCGCCCGCGGGTCGTGCAGTTGGCCGTCCTGATCGATCGCGGGCACCGCGAACTGCCGATTCGGGCGGACTACGTCGGCAAGAACCTGCCCACCTCCGCGCGCGAGCAGGTCCGGGTACGGCTGACCGAGATCGACGGCACCGATGAGGTCGTGGTCCGATGAAGCAACACCTGCTCTCTGCCGCAGACCTCGACCTGGGCGATGCCACCCTGATCCTGGATACCGCAGCGCAGATCGACGCTGCACTGGCCGGGCGAGAGGTCAAGAAACTGCCCACCCTGCGCGGTCGTACGGTCGTGAACCTGTTCTTCGAGGACTCCACCCGAACCCGGATCTCGTTCGAGTTGGCTGCCAAACGGTTGTCCGCAGATGTGATCAACTTCGCGGCCAAGGGCTCGAGCGTGTCGAAAGGGGAGAGCCTCAAGGACACCGCGCTGACCCTGGAGGCCATGGGCGCAGACGCGATCGTCTGCCGGCACAGCGCCTCCGGAGCCCCGCATCGGCTGGCCGAATGGGTCCAGGGCAGCGTGATCAACGCCGGTGACGGCACGCACGAGCATCCGACGCAGGCGCTCCTGGATGCGTACACCATCCGGCGGCGGCTGGGCCGGCTCGACGGCGTGCGGGTGACGATCGTCGGCGATGTCTTGCACAGCAGGGTGGCCCGCTCGAACGTCCTGCTGTTGGACACCCTCGGCGCCCAGATCACCCTCGTCGCGCCGCCCACGTTGCTCCCAGTCGGCATCGGGTCCTGGCCGGTCGAGGTCAGCTATGACCTGGACGCGGTCCTGGTCAAGGCCGATGTTGTGATGATGCTGCGTGTCCAGCAGGAACGGATGAACGCCTCGTACTTCCCGAGCGCTCGTGAGTACAGCCGCCGCTACGGCCTGGACGCCAGAAGGATGGCGGTGCTACCCGAGGACGCCATCGTCATGCACCCCGGCCCGATGAACCGCGGCATGGAGATCGCCGCGGAAGTCGCCGACTCGGTCCGCTCGACGATCGTCGAACAGGTGAGCAACGGGCTTTCCGTGCGAATGGCCGTGCTGTATCTCCTCCTCGGAGGCGACAGCAAGTGAGGATCGCAGCGAGGAACGAGCGAGGACCGGAGCGAGCGCGGAGTCGACCAATGCGGTTGGGTGCGGCCTCGACGAGCGACGGGAGCGTGTCATGACCTCCCTGTGGCTGATCAGGGGGGTTCGGCCGTACGGCGAGGACCCCGTCGACCTGCTGTTGCGCGACGGCGCCATCGCCGAGGTCGGCGTCGGGCTCGTGGACAATGATGCCGAGGTTCTGGATGCCGGCGGACTGATCGCCCTGCCGGGTCTGGTGGACCTGCACACCCACCTGCGCGAGCCCGGGCGCGAGGATGCCGAGACCGTGCAAACCGGCTCTCGCGCAGCGGCGTTGGGCGGCTTTACGGCGGTTCACGCGATGGCCAACACCGATCCGGTTGCCGACACTGCAGGGGTCGTCGAGCAAGTGTGGCGCCTCGGTCGTGAGGCAGGGCTGGTGGATGTGGCTCCGGTGGGTGCGGTGACAGTGGGGCTGGCCGGAACCCAACTCGCTGAACTGGGAGCGATGGCGGACTCCCCCGCGCGGGTTCGAGTGTTCTCCGACGACGGTTTCTGCGTCGCCGATCCAGCGCTCATGCGCCGTGCGCTGGAGTACGTCAAGGCCTTCGACGGGGTCATCGCTCAGCACGCCGAGGAGCCCCGGCTGACTCAAGGCGCCCAGATGCACGAGGGCGTGCTGTCCGCGCGACTGGGGTTGGCTGGTTGGCCGAGTGTCGCGGAGGAGGCGATCATCGCCCGCGACGTTCTGCTCGCCGCGCATGTGGGGTCGCGGCTGCACGTCTGTCACGTGTCGACCCGGGGCAGCGTGGACATCGTGGCCCGGGCCAAGGCCGATGGAGTCGCGGTCACCTGCGAGGTCACGCCGCACCACCTGCTGCTGACCGATGAGTACGTAACCGGCTACGACCCGCTCTTCAAGGTCAACCCGCCACTGCGGACCGCCGACGACGTCGACGCGCTGCGCGCGGGCCTGGCCGACGGCACGATCGACGCGATCGCCACCGACCATGCACCGCATGCCATGGAGGACAAGGAGTGCGAGTGGGCGATGGCGCGACCAGGCATGCTGGGGCTGGAGCAGGCCCTGTCGGTGGCCGTGGAGGCGATGATCGAGACTGGGCTTCTGGACTGGCGAGGACTGGCCGACCGAATGTCGGTCCGCCCGGCCCGGATCGGTCAACTCGACGGGCACGGTCAACCGCTGGAGGTCGGCCGTCCAGCCAATCTCGTCCTGGTCGACCCAGACGTGCGCCGAGTCGTCAGCTCAGCGGATCTAGCCAGCCGGGCGCGCAACACGCCGTACGCGCAGCGGGAGCTTCCGGCGCGGGTCGTGGCCACGTTCCTGCGCGGCCGTCCCACCGTGCTGGACGGCAAGGCCCAACGGTGAGTACGAGCCCATCGCCCGCGTTTCTCGTCCTGGAGGACGGTCGGGCGTTTCGGGGGGAGGCGTTCGGTGCGATCGGGCAGACCGTCGGGGAGGCGGTCTTCAACACCGGGATGACCGGCTACCAGGAGACGCTGACCGACCCGAGTTATGCCGGCCAGGTCGTGGTGATGACCGCGCCGCAGATCGGCAACACCGGGATGAACGACGAGGACGGGGAGTCGGCAGGCATTCAGGTGGCGGGCTTCGTTGTCCGCGATCCCAGCCCGCGGCCGTCCAACTGGCGTTCGCAGCGCAGCCTGGAGTCCGTACTCATTGCCGCTGGAGTGGTCGGGATCAGCGGTATCGACACCCGAGCACTGACCCGGCACCTGCGCGAACGCGGCGCGATGCGGGTCGGTGTCTCCAGCCTGACCGCTGATGACGGCGAGGTGCTTGCCGCGGTCCGGGCCGCGCCGCAGATGGCCGGGGCCGACCTGGCTCCCGGCGTGACTACGAAACAGAGCTACCTCGTCAAAGCCCTCGGCCACACCCGCTATCGGGTCGCCGCCCTGGACCTCGGCATCAAGTCCATGACCCCACAGCGGATGGCCCAACGCGGGATCGACGTCGAGGTGCACCCGGCGCGGACCACCGCCGACGGCCTGCTCACTGATTCACCCGATGGGGTGTTCATCAGCAACGGCCCCGGCGACCCGGCGACCGCGGACTACGCCGTCGAGGCGGTGCGCGGCGTCCTGGACGCCGGGGTGCCGCTGTTCGGCATCTGCTTCGGCAACCAGATCCTGGGTCGCGCGCTTGGCCTGTCGACGTACAAGCTCCGGTACGGCCACCACGGCATCAACCTACCGGTGCTCGACCGTGCCACCGGCAAGGTGGAGGTGACCGCGCACAACCACGGCTTTGCCATCCAGGCACCCGATGGCGCCCCTGGTGAGCCGTTCGCGGCCGCTCATGTCCCGGCGCCTTTCCGCACGCCCTACGGTCGCGCCGAGATCAGCCATGTCTGCCTCAACGACGGTGTCGCGGAAGGGCTGAACTGCCTCGAGGTACCAGCCTTTTCGGTGCAATACCATCCGGAGGCGGCGGCCGGCCCGCACGACGCGGACTACCTGTTCGATCGATTCCTCGAGCTGATCTCCAGACGCGGGAGGCCGGTGCATGCCTAAGCGCGAGGACCTCACGCACGTCCTGGTCATCGGGTCCGGCCCGATCGTGATCGGCCAGGCCTGCGAGTTCGACTACTCCGGCACCCAGGCCTGCCGGGTGCTGCGCGCAGAGGGAATCCGGGTGAGCCTGGTCAACTCCAATCCGGCCACGATCATGACTGACCCGGAGTTCGCCGACGCCACCTACATCGAGCCGTTGACCGACGAGTTCGTCGAGCGGGTGATCGAACGTGAGCGACCGGACGCCATCCTGGCCACGCTCGGTGGGCAGACCGCGCTGAACGTCGCTGTGCGCCTGCACGAGCGAGGCGTGTTGCAGCGCTACGGGGTCGAGCTGATCGGGGCCGACATCGACGCCATCCAACGGGGCGAGGATCGGCAGGTCTTCAAGGACATCGTCGCCTCGATCGGGGCGGAGACCCCGGACAGTGCGGTCTGCGGATCGATGGACCAGATCCTGTCCACCGTGCAGCGGCTGGGTTACCCGGTTGTCGTGCGGCCCTCGTACACGATGGGTGGCGCGGGCTCCGGAATTGCGCGCGCCGAGGCAGAGCTGCGCCGGATAGCCACCGCCGGACTTGAGGCGAGTCCCGTCCACGAGGTGCTGATCGAGCAGAGCGTCTTAGGCTGGAAGGAGTTCGAGCTCGAACTCATGCGCGACCGCAACGACAACGTGGTCGTGGTGTGTTCCATCGAGAACCTCGACCCGATGGGCGTGCACACCGGTGACTCGATCACGGTGGCGCCCGCGATGACGCTGACCGACCGTGAGTTCCAGAACCTGTGCGATGTGGGCATCAAGGTCCTGCGTGCAGTCGGGGTCGACACCGGCGGCTGCAACATCCAGTTCGCCGTCCACCCCGCGACCGGCCGGCTGGTCGTCATCGAGATGAACCCACGGGTGTCCCGCTCGAGTGCCCTGGCCAGCAAGGCGACCGGGTTCCCGATCGCCAAGATCGCAGCCAAGCTCGCGATCGGATACACCCTGGACGAGATTCCCAACGACATCACCGGCCAGACCCCAGCCTCCTTCGAGCCGACGTTGGACTACGTCGTGGTGAAGGTGCCGCGGTTCGCCTTCGAGAAGTTTCCCGGCGCAGATCCACGACTGACCACGACCATGAAGTCGGTTGGCGAGGCAATGTCGGTGGGCCGCAACTTCACCGAGGCTCTGCAGAAGGCGCTGCGCTCGATGGAGACCACCGAAGCCGGCTTCTGGACTGTGCCCGACCCCGAGGATGTGAGCCTCGAAGGGCTGCTCGAGAAGATCCAGACGCCCACCGACGGGCGGATCTACGACGTCGAACGCGCTCTGCGCGCCGGCGCGTCCGTCGAGCAGGTCTGGGCGGCGTCCGGAATCGACCCGTGGTTCCTCGACCAGCTCAGTTCATTGGTGGACCTGCGTCTCGACATCGAGGGCGCACCCTCGCTCACCGAGTCGTTGGTGCGCCGGGCCAAACGGGCCGGATGTTCCGACCGGCAGATCGCCGCCCTGCGCCCGGAGCTGGCCGGAGAGACCGGGGTACGGGTGCTGCGGCACCGGCTGGGAATCCGGCCGGTGTTCAAAACCGTGGACACCTGTGCCGCGGAGTTCGCGGCGAGTACGCCCTACCACTACTCCAGCTACGACGAGGAAACCGAGGTCGCGTCACGCGACAAGCCGGCAGTCCTGATCCTCGGCTCCGGTCCTAACCGGATCGGGCAGGGCATCGAGTTCGACTACTCCTGCGTGCACGCGGCTATGGCCTTGCGGCAGGCTGGCTTCGAGACCGTGATGCTCAACTGCAATCCGGAGACAGTCTCGACCGACTACGACACCGCAGACCGGCTCTACGTCGAACCGTTGACCTTCGAGGACGTCATGGAGGTCATCGAGGCCGAGCGGGCGGCTGGACCGGTGCTCGGGGTGATCTGCACGCTCGGCGGGCAGACCCCGCTGGGCCTGGCCCAACCGCTGAAGGACGCCGGGATCCCGATCCTCGGGACCGCACCGGAGGCCATCCACCTGGCCGAGGAACGCGGCGCCTTCGCCCGGGTTCTGGCGGCGGCCGGACTTCCGGCGCCCAAGCACGGAATGGCCACCTCCTACGAGGAGGCTCGAGCGATCGCCGAGTCAGTGGGCTACCCGGTGCTCGTCCGGCCGTCCTACGTCCTGGGCGGCCGGGGGATGGAGATCGTCTACGACGACGCTGCGCTGGAGGCCTACATCGCCAAGAGCACCCAGGTCAGCGCGGCCCATCCGGTCCTGGTCGACAGATTCCTCGAGGACGCGGTCGAGATCGACGTCGATGCGCTCTACGACGGGATCGAGATGTTCCTCGGCGGCATCATGGAACACATCGAGGAGGCCGGGATCCACTCCGGCGATTCGTCGTGCGCGCTACCCCCGATCACGCTGGGTTCGTCCGAACTCGCTCGGATCCGTACCTCTACCCAGGCGATCGCAGCCGGTGTCGGCGTACGCGGGTTGTTGAACGTGCAGTACGCACTCAAGGACGACCTGCTGTATGTGTTGGAGGCCAACCCACGCGCCTCCCGGACGGTGCCGTTCGTGTCCAAGGCCACCGCTGTCCCGCTGGCCAAGGCAGCCGCGCGGATCGCTGTGGGGGAGACCATCGCCGCGCTTCGCGCCGAGGGACTGCTGCCGCTTGCGGACGGTTCTGACCTGCCGATCGACGCGCCGATCTCGGTCAAGGAAGCGGTCTTGCCCTTCCATCGGTTCAGCACCGTGGACGGTCTTGGAGTCGACACTGTCCTCGGCCCGGAGATGAAGTCCACCGGGGAGGTGATGGGTATCGACACCGATTTCGGCAGGGCATTCGCGAAATCCCAGGCCGCGGCCTACGGCTCACTGCCCACCGGTGGGCGAGTGTTCGTCAGCCTGGCCAACCGGGACAAGCGTTCGGCGATCTTCCCGGTCAAGCGGCTGGCCGACCTCGGGTTCGAGGTGCTTGCCACGTCGGGGACAGCGGCGGTGCTGCAGCGCAACGGGGTCTCCTGCGAGGTGCTCGGCAAGTTCAGTGAAGGCCCGGGCAATTGCGTGGAGCGCATCCTTGCCGGCGACATCGACCTCGTGGTGAACACCCCGCAGGGTAGTGGTGGTACCCGCATCGACGGGTACGAGATCCGTACCGCGGCCGTCGTCGCCGGGATCCCTTGTGTCACGACGATTCAAGGCGCGGCCGCTGCTGTGCAGGGGATCGAAGCCGTACGCAATGGGACGCTCGGGGTGCGGTCCCTGCAGGAACTGCACGCCACACTCCGGGACGAGCGGGCTCAGCGGGTCCACCCCGATCAGCTCCCCGGAGACTTCGCGTGAGCCGCACCTGGGGAATCACCCAGGCCGTCGACCTCGCCGAAGGACACGGTCAGCTGACCGCCATGATGGCGATCCCGTTGCCCCCGGTGCCCGCCGGCGCGCGGGCGGGGCCGGTGCAGGTTCGCGCGACGATCCGGCAGGTACGAACAGCAGGCGCCTACCGAGAGTTCACCGTTCATGCACCCGGCGTCGTGCCGGGCGCCGAACCCGGCCAGTTCGTCACACTGCGAGTGGGCGGCGAGTCCTCGGCGATGCCGTTACGGCGGGCTTTCGCGTTGAGCGGGGTGGACGGGGATGCGCTCAGTGTGGTCGTCGCCGCGCACGGAGCAGGCACCCGTTGGATCTTCGAACGAGGACCCGGGGATGTCCTCGACCTGATCGGTCCGCTTGGCCGGCCGTTTCCGCCGCCACCAACGGGGGCGGCGGCGTTGCTTGTCGCGGGCGGGTACGGCGCCGCACCATTCGTCGGGCTGGCTCAACGGCTGACCGCGGCCGGTCATCCGGTGGCCGCAGTGTTGGGGTCGGCCACCGCCGACCGGCTCTACGCCGTCCGAGAGTTGGCATCGCTGACCCGGGTCCTCGTCGTGACCACCGAGGACGGCTCGGCCGGTCGTACCGGGCGGGTCACCGACGCAGCGCCCGAGTTGCTGCCGGGGGCCTCGGTGGTCTATGCCTGCGGCCCGATGCCCATGCTGCGCGCGGTGGCTGCCCAAGCCGCTGCCTACGGGCTGACCTGCCATGTGTCGGTCGAGGAAGCGATGGCCTGCGGCATCGGGGTCTGCATGACCTGCGTGTTGCCGGTCGTCGGCGTCGATGGAACCTCCCGCTTCCTGCGGTCCTGTGTGGACGGTCCGGTGTTCGACGCCGCGAAGGTCCGCTTCGATGACATCGGTCGATTGCCCGACGATCTCCATGGTGCTGCCGCGATGCGAGCGACGCGTTGACGTCGGAAAGGAAGCGGCGACCGTGAGGCGAGCATCGCAGGAGTTGGTTGACGGGGCGTTGCGCCAGCGTTGCCTGCGCTGTGAGTCCCGAGGAGCGGAGCCGATTCATGGCCGAAGGCCGTCATGGGTATAGACATGGCGACCCGGTTGGGCGGGACACAGATTCCCAGCCCGGTCCTCACCGCCTCCGGTTGTGCTGCGGCCGGCCGGGAGCTGGACCCTTTCCTGGATCTCACCGCGCTGGGTGCGGTGGTGACCAAGTCGGTCCAGCTGCGCGCCCGGTCTGGCCGCCCTACGCCTCGGATGGCCGAGACGCCGAGCGGAATGCTCAATTCGATTGGTCTGCAAGGACCAGGCATCGAGGCTTTTCTCTCCGATGACCTGCCCTGGCTAGCTTCGAGGGGCGCCCGGGCGATGGTGAGCATCGCCGGGGGAGCCGTCGAGGAGTACGCCGAACTCGCGACTCGGCTGCGCGGCGCCCGGGGAATGATCGCGCTCGAGGTGAACATCTCCTGTCCCAACGTCGAGTCCCGCGGCGAGGTTTTCGCCTGCGATCCTGCTGCGGCCTCCGCGGTGCTCGCTGCGGTCCGCGGAGCCGATCCCGGCGTACCGATCTACGCGAAGCTATCTCCCGATGTCACCGATATCGCGTCGGTCGCGCGGGCCTGCGCCGATGGTGGTGCCGACGGGATCTCGGCGATCAACACCCTGCTCGGCCTGGTCATCGACACCGAAACACTGCGGCCGGTGCTGTCCGCCGTGACCGGAGGTCTGTCCGGACCCGCTATCCGGCCGGTGGCGTTGCGCTGTGTATGGCAGATCCATCGGGCGCTGCCCGAGACGCCGATCCTCGGCATGGGCGGGATCACGAACGGCGCTGAGGCCCTCCAGTTCGTCGTGGCCGGGGCGAGCGCGGTGTCGGTGGGCACGGCGGTCTTTGGAGACCCCAGCGCACCGGAGCGGATCGGTCGTGAGCTGGCTGAACTCTTGGTCCGCAAGGGCTTTGCCCGGCTCAGTGACGCGATCGGGTTCGCGCATCGATCAGCCGAGCTGACCGACGCGGCTGGAACGTGACAGCGACGTCAGATGAGGCTGGCCGTCCGACGCAGGTGACGTTCGGTATTCGCTTGCGCGAGAGGGTGTCGCAGCGGGGTCCGTTGTGCGTCGGGATCGACCCCCATCCATCCCTGCTGGAAGCATGGGGCCTGGCCGATGACGCGCGCGGGCTCGACGCCTTCGCCTCCACGGTGATCGAGGCCTTGGCCGGGCAGGTCGCCGTACTGAAACCGCAGAGCGCCTTCTTCGAGCGGCACGGCAGCTCAGGGATCACGGTCCTCGAGCGCACCGCCGCGGCTGCTCGAGCCGGCGGTGCCCTCGTCCTGCTGGACGCCAAGCGCGGTGACATCGGTTCGACGATGGCCGCCTACGCGGACTACCTCGATCCAGGGCACCCACTGGCGGTTGATGCGATGACTGTCAGTCCGTACCTGGGTTTCGGTTCGCTGGCACCTGCGGTGTCGGCGGCCAAGGCGTACGGCGGTGGGTTGTTCGTCCTGGCTCGGACCTCGAACCCCGAAGGCGGTGAGGTTCAACTGGCCGGTTCGTCGACCGGGTCTTCGGTTGCCCAGCAGGTCATTGACGCGGTGGGTGCGCTCAACGCCGACTCGAGGCCGGACGGCTCGGTCGGAGTTGTCATCGGCGCCACGCTGCAGCGCCTCGACGTCGACATCTCCATGTTGGGCGGCCCGGTGCTCTGTCCTGGTCTCGGCGCGCAGGGCGGGGACCCGGTTCACCTGCGGAGGTTGTTCGGCGGATACGAGGGGGTACTGCTGCCGAGCAGTTCCCGCGAGATCCTGCGACATGGCCCTGACCTCGACGCCCTGCGATCCGCCGCAGCCGCCATGGCTGAAGCTCTCGGTCCGATTGTCTGATCACCCCGAGGTCAGCTGCGCCCTACCTCGGTGTGGCTGCTCCAGCGGAGGTACGACGCGCGCTTCCTCGCGTTGCTGGGGCTGGTCGGGTCATCTGCCGGGGGTAGTCACCGTGGTCAGGGTCGCACTCCGAGGAGTCAGTGCCTGCCATGGTTCTTGCAGGGTCAGAACCGCGAGGCAACCGGATGGGAAGGATGACCGGAGCGCAGCTACGGCGGTCTTGTCGCTTGCCTCCGGATCGGCCAGCTGATCAGCGAGCTCGGGGATCGTGGGTGCGTGTCCGATGACCAGCAGGCTGCGAACTGCCTCCGGGAACTCGGCCAGCAGATCGAGGACCAGCGCCGGGTCGCCGTCGTAGACGCGTCGGTCGAACCGCACATCGTCGGCTGCGACACCGGCGGCAGCGATGCCGTTCCAGGTCTGGCGGGTCCGAGTCGCCGTCGAGCACAGGACGATGTCGAAGCTGTGGCCGGCGTCGACCAGCCACCTGCCCATTGCGCCTGCATCGGCATGGCCCCGGCCGGACAGTGCGCGTGCCTGGTCACTGGCCGCCTCGTCCTCGGCCTTCGCATGCCGGGCAAGACAGAGCGTCCTGGTTGCAGTCGGATCGGTCATGCGGACGAGCCTGCCATCCAGTCGGAGCCGAATCGACTGAAGGCCGCCTTGTGCCAATAGGTTCGCGTGAAGGCGTGCTTCACCCGGATAGCGGCGGGTGCGGCTGGGCCAGGAAGTCGGCCAATCGCGTCGCGAGTTCCTCGGCTGCGTCCTCGGCGACGTGATGACCACTCTCGATGGGGCCGCCGCTCAGCTCGGTGGTCCAGGGTTCCCAGATCGCGAGGACGTCTCCGTGGAGGTCGGCCAGGTCGTCGCGGGAGGTCCACAGCACCAACGTCGGGCAGCCGATCCGGCGGCCGGCCGCGCGGTCGGCCTCATCAGCGGCGCGATCTGGGCCGAGTCCGGCTCGGTAGTCCTCGAGCATGGCGTGCACGGTCGCCGGGTCGTGGATCGCTCGGCGGTAGTCGGCGTAGTTCTCCTCGCCCATCCGCACCGGGTCCCCGCCGTACCAGGCGTCGGGATCGGCCAGGATCGCCTGCTCGGGCTTGTCGGGTTGGGCGAAGAAGAACCAGTGCCACCATGCGGCGGCGAAGCGGGCATCCGTCCGGTCGAGCGCTTCGACGATCGGCACGCTGTCGAGGAGGGCGAGGCGGGTCACCGCGTGCGGTGCATCCAGGGCCAGGCGCATTGCGACATAACTGCCACGGTCGTGCCCGACGACGGCGAACTGCTCGTGACCCAGCTGGCGCATCAGCCGGAGGATGTCGTTCGCCATCACTCGCTTGGAGTACGGGACATGATCATGCGTCGTGTCCGGCTTGGACGACTGCCCGTAGCCGCGCAGGTCCGGGCAGACCACGGCGTGCCCAGCGGAGGCAATTAGGGGCGCGACCCAGTGCCAGGTCGTGTGCGTACGCGGATGGCCGTGCAACAGGACCACCGGCGTGCCCTCGCCGCCATGACGCACCCGCAGCGTTACGCCGTCGCCGACATCGATCCGGGCTTCGGTGAATCCCTCGAACATGAGGTCAGTCTGGACCAGCTGAGCTTCGTGCTCATCGACCCGCGTTTAGATCGGATGGGCGCGGTCCACCGTTTACGTTGCCTGCCAACGGGTATGTGGTGCGGTTACTGGAGGGGATCCCATGTTCTTGTTCTTCAGCAACCGGCTTGGCTGCTTCGGATCGCTGCTGCTTTCACTGGCCGTCACCGGGGTGCTGTTGCTGATCTTTCTGCGCTGACGAAGCGGCCGTCCCCACCGGAAGGCGCCTGTCCGCTTCAACGGACTCGGACGACTCGCCCCTCCTCCCAGACCGGCTCCGGGGACTCATAGACCGAACCGTCGGCGCCGTACACCAGGAAGCGGTCGAAGCTGCGGGCAAACCATCGGTCGTGAGTCACGGCGATGACCGTGCCCTCGAACGCCTCCAGCCCCTCCTCGAGGGCTTCGGCCGACTGCACATCGAGATTGTCGGTCGGCTCGTCCAACAGCAGGAGGGTCGCGCCGGACAGCTCCAGCAGCAGGATCTGGAACCGCGCCTGTTGACCGCCGGACAGTGAATCGAAGCGCTGTTCGGCCGCACCGGCCAACTCATACCGGTCTAGCACCCGGGCCGCGCCGTCGCGGGCAAGCCCGCTGCGGTGCTCGTCACCGCGATGCAGAATCTCCAACAGCGTCCGTCCGGCCAGCTCAGGGTGTTCATGGGTCTGGACGAACCAACCGGGACGTACCCTCGCGCCCAGCCGAGCTATTCCGTTGTGCCGTACGGTTTCCACAGACACGTCCCCGAGCGGCTGATGTTCGATGTCCGGGTCGCTGCCGCCGGCGGCCAGTAGCCGGAGGAAGTGCGACTTCCCTGACCCGTTCGAACCGAGCACGGCGACTCGCTCGCCGAACCACACCTCGAGATCGAAGGGTTGCATGAGTCCGGTCAGCTCCAGTCCGGTGCACACGACGGCCCTCTTGCCGGTACGCCCTCCGGTGAGTCGCATCCGTACGGTCTGCTCGCGGGGGACCGTCTCCGGCGGACCCGCGTCGGTGAACCGGCGCAGCCGGGTCTGGGCAGACTGGTATCGGCTGGCCATGTCGGAGTTGTAGGCCGCTTTCTGCTTGTACATCATGACCAGCGCCTTGAGCTTCGCGTGGTCCTCGTCCCATCGGCGGCGCAGTTCTTCGAGATGTTCGAAGCGCTCAGCGCGAGCCCGGTGATAACTCTCGAAGCCGCCCGGATGCGTCCAGGTCGAGTTCCCCGGCGCTCGTAGCTCCAGAGTGACGATTCGAGTTGCAGTACGAGCCAAGAGTTCTCGGTCATGGCTGATGAACAGGATGGTCTTGGGGGAGACCCGAAGTCGATCCTCGAGCCAGCGCTTCCCGGGTACGTCGAGGAAGTTGTCCGGCTCATCGAGCAGCAGCACCTCGTCCGGACCTCGGAGCAACGCCTCCAGGACCACGCGCTTGCGCTCGCCTCCCGACAGCGTCGACAGCGCACGCCATCTGACCTGCTCGTAGGGCAGTCCGAGTGCGGCCGTCGTGCACTTGTCCCACTCGATCTCGAGTTCGTACCCGCCGGCGTCACCGAACTCGGCCAGGGCATGGGCGTAGCGCAGCTGTATCGGGTCGTCCTCTCGTTCCATCAGGACCAGTTCGGCTGCATCGACGCTCGCGGCCGCGGCTCGAACCCGAGGCGGCGCGACCGATAGCAACAAGTCGCGCACCGTCCACGCTTCGCTTCCGGAATCGATGGAATCACCGCGCTGCTCGCTCGCTGTCGGCTCGACCATCTGGTGCATGTAGGCGAGCCCGCCGCTGCGGCTCACTGCGCCGGCGTGCGGCGTCAGGTCGCCACTGATGATCCCCAGCAGGGTCGTCTTGCCGGCCCCGTTGGCCCCCACCAACGCGACCCTGGCGCCCTCACCCACCCGGAAGGACACGTCATCGAGCAGTACCCGGCCGTCGGCCAGTTCGAACCGGATCCCGGACAGATCGACGTGGCCCACGGCCTCAGTGTGCAGACCCACCGAAGAGCCAGTCGAATGAGATTCTCAATCGGACGGGGCGCTGGCTCGCAGTTTGTCCAACAGCTCAGGGGCGATCTCGTCGAGGAAGCGGTCTTGGCTCTCATTCCCGATCTGCACGAGCGCGACGTCGGTGAAGCCGGCCTCCCAGAACGGGCGCAGCGACTCGGCCAGTTCGTCGAGGTCCGGACCGCACGCGATCGACGATCCGACGTCCTCGGGCTGGACGAACTGACTGGCACCCTCAAACCCTGCCGGCATGGGCAGGTCAGCGTTGACCTGCCAGCCGCCGCCGAACCAGCGGAACAACTCGTGCGCCCGGTCAATCGCGGCGTTCTTGTCCGGACCCCAGCAGATCGGAATCTGGCCGATCGCCCGCGAGGTGGACAGCCCGTCGCCGTCTCTCGCGTCATTCCAACCGGAGACCAGGTGCGCGGACGGCTCTGTGGCAATGAGGTGGTCGCCCAACGGGGCGAATCTGCGTACTGCCTCCGCACCGCCGACCGCGACGCCGATCTGCACCGGCTGCTCCGGACGATCCCAGAGCCTGGCCTGGTCGACCCGGAAGTAGTCCCCTTCAACGGTGAGCTGATCGCCGTCGAGCAGCCGGCGGATGATCGTGATCGCCTCTTCGAGCATCTCCTGGCGTACCGCGACCGTCGGCCAGCCCTGCCCGATGACGTGCTCGTTGAGGTTCTCACCGGATCCGAGACCAAGGGTGAAGCGACCGTTGGAGAGCAGGCCCAGCGTCGCCGCCTTCTAAGCGACGACGGCCGGGTGATAACGCATGGTCGGACACGTGACGTAGGTGAGCAACTCCACCCGCTCGGTCACCTGAGTGGCCGCCCCGAGGATTGACCATGCG
>Ga0136616_10000125_pt1 | contig 30183 bp, 32 predicted proteins | sample AntDrymUQ2992106_2_FD_106648 | JGI IMG/M metagenome (GOLD analysis project Ga0136616, IMG submission 106648) | Polar desert sand microbial communities from Dry Valleys, Antarctica - metaG UQ299 (21.06) | ecosystem: Environmental > Terrestrial > Soil > Desert | place: Antarctica: Dry Valley... | reverse complement strand
GATCGCCTTGGCCTCTCGCCGGACGCCCATGCGGTCGCTGAGGATGCGTTCGATCCGGGCCGCCGTGCGGCGAGCGGGAGCGTGCGACTGGCTCGACGAGTAGACGGCGGCCCCGCCATTGGGCGAGCCGACCATGTCGAGGTTGAGGTAGGCCCCCACCCGCCGCCGCTCGCCCCGCGCCAACCCCTCCACGTAGGCACGCGACCCGAGCAGGGCCAGCTCCTCGGCGCTCCAGAAGCCGAGGCGCAGCCTGGCGCCCGGCGGGCTGCGGCCGACGGTCTCCGCGATCGCGAGCAGCGCCGCCACCCCGCTGCCGTTGTCGTTGATCCCCGGCCCGGCGGCCACCGAGTCCAGGTGACCGCCGGCCATGACCACTCGATCGCCGTCGCCGTTCCGCGTCTCGGCCACGACGTTGGTGGTGGTCCGGCGTTCGGACGTGGCGCGCACCTCCACGGTCACCCGCTCGCCGAAGCGCATCCGCCGAGCGCGCTTGCGGCTGACCACGGCCACCGGTATCTTCGCCCCCGGCGACAGCAGCGTGGCGCTGGAGGCCTGGGCGCCGCGGGCGGGGTCCACGAGCAGCAGCGCCCGCGCGCCGGCTCGCCGCGCGGCACGGGCCTTGGCGCGGAACAGGCAGCCCCCGGGACGCGCGATGGCCACCGCCGCGCGCACCCCCTCCAGCTCGGGTCCCGAGCAGGCTCGCCCCGCGTCCGCGAGCGGCGCGGTCGCGCGGCCGGAGCCCGAGTAGGTGACCACCCGGAAGTCGCGGTCCGGCCGCAGGACGCTCCCGGCCGTCACCGACGCCGAACGCTCCTCGAAGTAGGGGAACGCGAACGACTGCCGCTCCACGTGCCAGCCGGCGGCACGCAGCCGCGCGGCCACGTAGTCGGCGGACTCGTCATAGCCGGGGGTACCCGCAGCACGGTTGCCGTCGTTCTGGTCGGCTATGTGCTGGAGGGCTTCGAGGTGCTCGGAGACCCCGGCCTCGGAAATCCGCGCGGGAGCCGGGAGAGGCGGGGCCGCGTCCTCGGTCGAGTCGCACCCGGCGAGCCAGACGGCGAGCACAGCGATCGCGGCGACCGGCCTCACCGGGGAGACGATGGCAGGCGGCGCCCCGCCTACCCCCGCGCGAACCCCGACGCCTGCTTCTTCAACTCCTCCTCGGCGATGATCCGGTCCACCAGGCCGTACTCCACGGCGTCCTCGGAGCTGAAGAAACGGTCGCGCTCCATGTCGTCATGGACCTGCTCCACGGTCTGCCCGGTGTGCTCGGCATAGATCTCGTCCAGGCGGGCGCGGAGGTGCAGTACCTCGCGGGCGTGGATCTCGATGTCGCTGGACTGACCTTGGAACCCCGACGACGGCTGGTGGATCAGCACGCGTGCGTTGGGCAGCACCATCCGCTTGCCGGCGGAGCCGCCGGTGAGGATCAGCGAACCCGCGGACATCGCCATTCCGTAACAGATGGTGGCCACATCGGGGCGGACGTATTGGATCGTGTCGTATATCGCGAGGCCCGCGTGGAGTGAGCCGCCGGGCGAGTTGACATACACCGAGATGTCCTTGTCGGGGTCCTCGGAGGCCAGGTGCAGGAGCTGAGCCACCACGAGGTTGGCCAGGTCGTCGTCGATGGGCTGCCCGATGAAGACGATGCGGTCGTTGAGCAGGCGCGAGTAGATGTCGAAAGACCGCTCCCCGCGCGATGTCTGCTCCAGCACCATCGGCACCAGCGCAGTCGAGACCCTTCCTATCTGCATGATCGGCTCTCCTCTTCGGTAAGCTGCAACTTCAGGGTTGCAAGAAATGTAGCGCAACTGTTTGGTTGCAGGTACGTCAGGAGGTTCGTGGTGGATCCGATCGTCGAGCGCGAGATGGAGCTCTCGGCCTCCCCCGAGGAGGTCTGGGAATCGCTGGCCGAGCCCGCGTGGTTGGCCGAGGACGCCTCGATCGAGCTGCGGCCGGGCGGCGAGGTCCGCGCGGGCGACCGGTCCGGGTTCGTGGAGGAGGTGGACGAGCCGCGCCGCCTGGCCTTCTGGTGGGGCGAGGACGGCAAGGAGTCGACCCGCGTGGAGCTGACGCTCGAGGAGGCGGCGGAGGGGACGCTGCTGCGGGTGGCCGAGTCGCGACCGCTGGCGGTGCTCGACCTTGTTGGCGCCGACCTGTATCTGGACCTGGGCGTTTCCCGTCCCGGGATGCCGGAGATGTTGGCCGCCTGATGCCCGTCGACCGGGCGGACGCCGTGTTCGGCGCCCTATCCGACGGAACCCGGCGCCGGTTGTTGTCCTTGCTCGACGAGCGCGGCGAGGCCAGCGCGACCGACCTCGCTCGCGAACTCCCGGTCAGCCGCCAGGCCGTGGTCAAGCACCTGTCCACGCTCGCAGCGGCGCGCCTGGTCGACCATCGGCGTTCGGGCCGCGAGGTGCTCTACCGCCCCACCCCGGCGCCGATGTCGGACGCCGTGGCCTGGATGGCCGAGGTGGGCGCCCAATGGGACGGGCGGCTGGCCGCGCTGGAGCGCCAGATCGCCAAGAACCGGGCGAGCGCCTAGCGCTCGAGGGCGGCGTCCAGGGTCGGCTTGACATCGACGACCGGAGTCCCGTCCACGACCTCCAGGTTCCGCACTCGGATTCTCGTGCCTTCGATTGAGAGGATCTCGACCCGGTGGAGCCCGATGGGGTTCGGCCGGTCGGGCGAGCGGGTGCTGAACACGCCCTGCTCGGGGTTCTTCAAGTCGTCGCGTGGATGCACCCGGAGCACATCGCGGTCGGCCTGGTGCAGCCAGGTCAACACGATGACCTCCGCGCCCGGCTGAAGGTCTCGGAGACCGTCGGTCACGGACGGGTCGAACGCGAGCCAGGCATCAGGCGATCCCTCGTCCCCCTGCTTCGGGCCCAACTCGCGATCCACCAGCGGGGACTCCACCCACCCGATCGGCTTCACCTCGTACGGCCCGCCGGTCACCCGGCCTCCCCGACGCTCGCCTTCTCCTTGTCGGAGGCGTCGTCGGAGCTCGCCCCCTCCTTCATAGAGTCCACGCGCTCCTGGCGCCTCTCCTCCGAGTGGGGGTCACGCTTGTCGGCCCGCACCGAGAGCACGATGCCGATCGTGAAGGCCGCGAAGATCAGGGCCAGGCTGGGCAGGGGACCGATCTCGTAGAGATCCTCGATCAGCAGCTTGACCCCCACCAGTCCGAGCACCACGGCGATCGTCTCGTCCAGGTAGCGAAACCGCGCGATCAGGCTCTCCACGAGCACGAACAGCGACCGCAGCCCGAGGAGCGCGAACACGTTGCCGGCCCAGATCAGAATCGGCTCGCGGGTGATCGCGAACGCGGCCGGGATCGAGTCGATGGCGAACGCGATGTCGGCGAACACGATGGCCGCTAGGCAGAGGAACAGCGGCGTGACCCAGCGCTTGCCGTCCTGCTTGACGAACCAGTGGCCCGCGTGGAACTCCCCCGTGACGGGATAGATGCGCCGCACGAGCCGCACCATCAGGTTCTTGTCCGGGTCCACGTTCTCCTCGACCCCGCGGAAGATCCGGTAGGCCAGCACGAGGAGGGCGGCGCCCAGCAGGTAGATGACCACGTGGAACTGCTCGATCAATGCGGTGCCGGCCACGATGAACGCGCCGCGCATGGCCAGGGCGGCCACGATCCCCCAGAACAACACCCGCGGTCGCCGCTCCTGGGGAACGCCGAAGTAGGCGAACAGGATCAGGAAGACAAACAGGTTGTCGAGCGAGAGCGACCGCTCGATCAGGTAGACGGTCGTGTAGAGGACAGCGTCCTCGCTGCCCCTGAAGGCAAGCACCCCCAGCGCCGCGGTCAGGCCGAGCACGAGCCAGCCCACCGACCACCAGGCCGCCTCCTTGAAGCTCGGCTCGCGCCCGCGCGCGAAGAAATGGAGATCCAGCCAGAGGAAGAAGAAGACCGCCACCACGAGTGCGATCCACGGGGCATAGGCGGCGACGGCGATCACGGGCACCGGAGGGACCTTAGAGTGAGGGCATGCCTGGACATGTGGCGCTGGGCGCCTGGAGCGGTGGCCGCTTTCTCCATTTCGGCGAGCAGGTGGACGAGGACCGGCTGGCCGCCCTTCTGCGTCCCGATCACCGGATCCGGACGCTGATAACCGCCGACGCGTACGGGGCCGGCGACGCCGACCGGCTGATCGGCCGCGCCCTGGCCGGGGTCCCGCGGTCCTCTTACGAGCTGGTGGGCGCCGTGGGGCACGACTTCTACGAGGGTGAGCGCGACGGGCCCCGCGGCTATCCCCGCTTCAGCGACCCGCGACTGCGCGGGCCCGAGGCCTACGGCGACTACCTGCGTATGGCGGTCGAGCGCAGCCTGGGGCGGTGCGAGGTCGACACCTTCGACGTGCTTCTCCTGCACAACCCCGACCGGCGCGGCTTCGAGTCCCCCGAGGTCTGGAACGCGCTCCGCGAGCTGCGCGACGCGGGACTGGCCCGGAGCCTGGGCCTGGCCCCCGGCCCGGCGAACGGCTTCACGCTCGACACGATCGGCTGCTTCGAGCGCTACGGCGAGCTGATCGACTGGGCGATGCTCATCCTCAACCCGTTCGAGCCCTGGCCCGGCGAGCTGGCGCTGGAGGCCGCGTCCCGTCACGGCGTGAAGGTGCTCACCCGCGTGGTGGACTACGGCGGAATGTTCCACGACGACATCCTGCCCGGGCACGTGCTGGCGCCGGGAGACCACCGAGGGTTCCGCCCCACCGGCTGGGTCGAGGCGGGGCGGGAGCGCCTGGAGGAGATCCGCTCCATCGCCGACGACCACGGGCTGACGATGCTGCAGTTGGCGTGCGCGTGGAACCTGGCCCACGAGGCGGTGGAATGCGTGGCGCCCACCCTGATCCAGGAGGTCGGCCCGTCGGCAAAGCCGATCGAGGCCAAGCGCGAAGAGCTGGCCGCAGTGCCCGCGGAGCCCGTGCTGACCCCCGAGGAGGTCGAGGCGATCCGCCGAGTGGGCGACAACAGGGGCAGCATGCTGCTGAAGGGCGCGACCCCCGATCACGAGGGTGAGGAGCGCCCGGATCGCTGGAGCGTCAGTCCCGATCACGCCGAGGTGGCGCGGCGCTGGGGCATCGAGCCCGAGCGCGACCTGGTCAAGGCCGCCTAGGGCTGAAGGAGGTTGGCGCAGCGCTGGAGGGCTTCGGTGTCCTCCGGGCGGGCGTTGTCCAGGCAGTCGGCGTAGCGCTGGAACTCCTCGGCGCCGGGTGAGTCTCCGGAGCCGGGGGCGGTGGAGGTGCCGTCGCCCGTGCCGAGGGGTGGAGCCGAGCTCTGGCCGTCGTCGGTCTGGCTCTGGGTCCCCCCTCCCAGCACGCCGGTCTGGCCGAGCGTCTGGGTGAGCTTGGAGAGCGGCTGGGCGTTGGTCGGCGCCTCGATCTGCTGGTCCCCGTTCACGTCGCTGAACTCGACCGAGAATTCCAGCGAGCCGCCCTCGATCCCACCGAGAGAATCGCGGCTGTCCTCGGGCACCTCGAACTTCACGCGCCCGGACACGCGCCGGATCGTGTCGTCCTCCTTACCCACGTAGACGTCGAAGGTGGGGTCGTCAACCACCTCCGAGATCTTGCGGATGTCCTCGGCGCTGAGCGGCTTCGGGGGGTTCTGCCCGGTGGCCCCGCCGATCGCCTTGCTGGAGCGCTGCACGAAGCGGTTGATGTTGCTCATCACCTTCTCCACGTCCAGCGTGCCGGACACGTGGCGCGTGTCCACTCCGGCAATCGTCTCGTCGTCCTTCTGCTGGGCCTCGGACAGCCAGGTGCGCGGGTCCAGGCCGAGGGACTTGAGCGAGCCGCGACGCTTGCCGGTCGTCTTGCGGATCGACTCGTTGGCGTCCTTGACCTGGCTGGCGGGCTGCTCGTAATAGACGTCCTCGAACTTGACGAAGGCGCGGTCTCCGGTCGAGAGGAAGCCGGTCTGGACGGTCTGGCCGCCGCCGCCCGAGCCGATCCTCAGCTCGATGTCCGCCGACGGGAGCTTGCCCTTGTTGGTGCGAAACGGGCCGCTGGCCTGGATGCGCACCGGGCCGTCCAGCGCCCCGCCGCCCTTGAGTTGCAGCTCAGCATCCACCTTGAGGTCGGCGGACTCGATCGAGTTGCTGAACGCGCGGTCCAGCAACTCCTCCGCGTCACCGCTGTCCGACCCCCCACCGCAGGAGACCAGAGCGACGGCCACGAACACCAGAAGCACGAACAGGCGGGGACGCACCAAGCGCAGGGTACTAGGCGCTACCGCAACTCCCCGCAGGCCACGACGTTGGAGAGAGGATGCGGATCGGATACCGCAGATGGGCCGTCGCCACCGCCGTGGCGGCAGCCGTGGCCGTCGCCGCGCCGTCACAGGCCGCGCCGGTGATCGAGGTGCACGGCCACCGCGCCTCGCACGTGGACGACCCCAGCGCGCCCGCGCGTTCCGCCACCGACCTTCGGGCGCCGAGCCGGCCCCGGGCGAGCACCGCGATGCGGCCGCGGGCACTCGCGACGAGCGCCAGGGGTCGCCATGCCGTGGCACGGACCCTGCGGGGGGCTCTTCGGGGCAGGCGGATCTCGCGGCGGGCATACACACGCTGGCGACGCCAGTTCGCGAAGGCGCGCCGCACGCTGCGGCGCCTCAGGGGTGCCCGGCGCACCGAGTTGGCGTACGTGGCCGGCTCGGTCGAGAGCCTGGCGCTCCAGCGTCAGCTGATTCCGTCGCGCATGCCCGTGGCCTTCCTGGGCCTGGCTCGCAACCGCCAGTACTGGCGCTCGCTGCCGTTTCCCGCCGCCGGCGACCGCGTCAGCTTCCGGGGCAGCGAGATCCTGTTCCAGTACTTCCCCGGTCGCGGCCTCCAGCTGCACCCGCTCGCGACCTTCAAGAAGGCGAACCTCATTCACGGAGCGTGCGTGCGAAGGGAGCCGGGCTGCCAGCCGGCCGCGCTGCGGTTGCTCCTGGACGAGATGTCGCGGCTGGCCGTGCGACGCGGTCGCGGCTTCATCGCCTGGGAGTACATGTTCGAGTTCGGCGGGGGCGCACCGCCGTGGATGAGCGGGATGGCCCAGGCCACGGCCGTCCAGGCGCTGGCCAGGGCCGCCGATCTGCTCGACCGGCCCGAATACGTGGCCACGGCACGCCGCGCGCTCGGCGCGTTCGCGACGCTGCCGCCCACCGGCGTGCGCGCGGTCGGCCCCGGCGGCGGCATCCACTACCTCCAGTACTCGTTCGCGCCGCGTCTCTACATCTTCAACGCGTTCCTCCAGTCTCTGATCGGGCTGCACGACTTCTCGGAGCTGACCGGCGACAGGCGCTCGCTCGAGCTGTACGAGGACGCGGAGCCCGAGGCGCGGGAGGAGATCCCCCTGAGCGACGTGGGCGACTGGTCGAGGTACAGCTATCTCGGGAGCGAGTCCAACGCCGACTACCACGAGCTGCTGCGCGAGTTCCTCCAGAGCATGTGCTCGCGCCGGCTCGGGCCGATCTACTGCACCTACGCCAAGCGGTACCTCGGATATCAGACCGACCCGCCCGTGCTCAGGCTCAACGTGCCCGAGCTCACCACCAAGGGTGACCTGACGGCGATCCGCTTCAGATTGTCCAAGCTGTCGGCCGTGGAGATCACGGTCACGAAGGGCACGAAGGTCGCGCTCAACCGCATCGCCACGTTCCGCCGCGGGGCAGGCTCGTTCCTCTGGCGCCCTCGCTCGCCCGGCCTCTACACCGTCAGGCTCGGCGCCAAGGAGCTGCGCACGGGCCGCGGGCTGAAGGATCGCGGCAGCTCAGAGATCCAGGTGGAGCCCGACCCGGACGCGTAGGATGAGCGGCGCCGATGGCGCCCCGCATCATCCTCTACACCGGCAAAGGCGGAGTGGGAAAGACGAGCGTGGCCGCCGCCACGGCGCGCCGCTGCGCCGCCGCCGGGCTGCGCACCGTGGTTCTGTCCACCGACCCGGCACACAGCCTGTCCGACTCCCTGGAGTCGCCGCTCGGAGCGGAGCCCACCGCCGTTTCCCCCAACCTGTTCGGCCAGGAGGTCCAGGCCCAGGAGGAGATGGAGCGCCACTGGGAGGGCGTGCAGGAATGGCTCGGCGACCTGCTCACCCAGCGTGGGATGGACGCCATCTCGGCCGAGGAGCTGACCGTGCCCCCGGGCATGGACGAGCTGTTCTCGCTGCTCTGGATCAAGCGCCACCACCAGGAGGCCGCGTTCGACTGCGTGATCGTGGACTGCGCTCCCACCGGGGAGACCCTGCGCCTGCTCTCGTTCCCCGACGTGGTGACCTGGTGGCTCGAGAAGGTGCTGCCCTCGCAGCGGCGGCTCGCTCCGTTCGCCCGCACCCTGTTCGACATGCCCATGCCCGGCGACGCGGTCTTCGAGGACGTGGAGCGGCTGGCCCGCAACCTCGTCGCGATGAACGGCATCCTGCGCGACCGCTCGCGAACGTCGATCCGCCTGGTGATGAACCCCGAGCGCATGGTGGTCAAGGAGGCCATGCGCACGTTCACGTATCTCAACCTCTACGGCTACCTGACCGACGCGGTGGTGGTAAACCGGGTGCTGTCGGAGTCCGCCGGCCAGGGCTACTTCGCCGACTGGCGCCGCACCCAGCAGGAGCACATGGACCTGGTTCGCTCGGCCTTCGCCCCGCTGCCGATACTGGAGGCCCCGTTCTTCGAGCGTGAGGTGGCCGGGCCGGAGATGCTGGACCGCCTGGCCGCCGAGGTCTTCGACGCCCGCGACGCCGCGGGGGTGCTGCACCAGGAGCTCGGCCAGGAGCTCGTGACGAGCAACGGGCACGCCACCCTCAGGGTCCCCCTCCCCTTCGCGGACCGGGGCGAGATCGACCTGAAGAAGATCGGCCTCGAGGTGATCGTCCGGGTGGGCGCCACCAAGCGCACGATCATCCTGCCCCCCGCCATGTCCACATACGCCACCAGCGGCGCGAAGTTCGAGGACGGAGCGCTGCGAATCACCTTCCAGAAGGCCGCGGATGCACAACGATCCGATTGACCGGCCGCCCGGCCCGGAAGGCCAACCGCCGCCTGCGGGGGACGGCCGCGGCACCCCACCGCCCTCGTTCGACCCGGCCGCGCTGTTCGTACTCCTGGACGGCCTGCGCCGGGCGGCGCCGCGCGGGCTCGAGGCTCAGCTGAACAACCTGATCCGCGAGTTCCTGCTGACGCTGCGCTCGCTGATCGACTGGTACCTGGAGCGCCTGGACCCGCCGGACCGCAACCCGCGGGTGGAGGACATCCCGATCGAGTGAAGGCATCGGGGGGCTCGCGCCCCCCGCACCCCCCGCTGGCACCCGGCCGGTGGCATCGGGGGGCTCGCGCCCCCCGCACCCCCCGCTGGCACCTGGCCGGCTTATTGGCCGCCCGGCTCCTTGAAGCGCGGCAGCCGCCGGCCGCCGGCGTCGCGATAGATGTGGCCCCACAGGCGCCTGACCACGTCCGGATGCTGCGAGGCGACATTGCGGCGCTCGCCCGGGTCGCTGCGCGTGTCGTAGAGCCGCTTGTCGCCGCCTTGGTTGTCGGCGATCAGCAGCCAGCGGCCGTCGCGGCAGTTGACGTGGTCGTTGTAGCAGGCCGTGCGGTATCGCCGAACGGGCGGCGGTCCCCCGTCGAACAGGGGCGACAGATCGGCTCCATCCATGGACTTCGGCCGCTCGACCCCCACCAGGGACATGACGGTCGGGCCGATGTCGTGGTGGGAGGCGAAGTAGGAGGAGGCCGTGCCCTTGGCCTTGCCCGCGGGGTGGCGGATGATCAGCGGCACGTGGCAGAGGGGCTGGTGCATCTCGGAGTAGCGCTTGCCCACCCAGCCGTACTCGCCGAGCAGGACGCCGTGGTCGCTCACCGCCACCACCACGGTGTTGGCGTCCATGCCGAGGTCGGCCAACCGGACGAGCATCCGGCCCAGCCAGCGGTCCACCAGCGTGACCTCCGCCGCGTACAGGTGGGACATGCGCCGCACGAGCGCCCGGGAGAGGTTCAGGTCTCTCGTGCGGCCGGCCGGGGTCGGAAACGGCTGGATCGGCTCGATGCCTCGGGTGGTGGGACGGTCGTAGAGGTCGATCAGGGGGCGCGGGGCGTCCCACGGCTCGTGGGCGTCGAAGGAGTCCACCACCAGCGCGAACGGCTGGCGGGTGCGCGCCCACTCGAGCCAGTCGATGCCGCGCTGGAAGACCCGCGCGGCCAGGAACTCCTCCTCAGGGCGACGGCGCGGGTTGGACCTGAGGTACTCGAGCATGCGCGGCTCGGCGCGAGTGCCGCGGATGGAGGGCGGCAGATGCCTGTTCAGCTCGGCCTTGGAGATCCTGCGGCGACCCTTGCGCTTCTCCGGAACCTGGCCGTAGACCAGCTGCGCCCGGTCGAAGCGAGCCCGAAACCGCCGGTGGGCGCTCGAGACGATGTGCGGGTTGTCGGTCACGTACCCCGTGGTCCAGCCCTCGCGCTGGAGGTACTCGGTCCACATCCGGCGGCCGTAGCCCACGGGCTCCCATCCCGGCTGGGCCGTCAGGCCCTTGAACGGGCGCCAGCCGCGGAAGGGATATACGCGATTCCCCTCCATCACCGAACGCCGGGTGGGGATCGTGGGCATTGCCTCGGGGTAAGCACGGGTGAATCGCAAGCCGTCCTGCGCCAGCGCGTTGAGCGCGTCGGTGCGCGCGCGAGGGCCGTACACGTGGTCGGTCCGCAGGCTGTCGATCACGACCACCACGACGTTCAGCGCGTTGGCGGGTGCGGAGGCCCTCTGCTTCACCGGCTCGATCCCCGCCGAGGACGAGTCGTCGCTGTCGCACGCGCTCGAGCCGAGCAGGGCCACACCCGCGGTGCCGGCCAGGATCTGGCGACGTGTCAGGTCGGTGCCCACCGCGGATCGAATGTAGCGGGAGCGGCGGAGCGGGCCTGGCCTAGCGGCCGCGAGCGATGTCGATGCTCTTGATCGCGTGCTCGTCCGGGAGCTTGTCCAGGACCTCACGCACCAGGTCGTGAACCTCGCGCTCGTCGTGGCCGAAGTCGTCGGACAGCGACTTGAGCGCCGTCCAGGTGACCTTCAACTGTGCGGGCGTCAGGTCCAGACGGTAGGCCACCTCGTCCGGTCCGATCAGGTTGGGATCCTCGTCGGCCATGGTTGCTGCAGGAGACCCTATAACGCCGCCGGTAGGCTTCGAAGCGTGTCAAGCACCTGGGTGCTCACCGGCTCGCTGGACAACTTCCGCGCCACCCGCGATCAGGACTTCACCGTCATCGGAGCGAAGGAGGGGCGCCGGCGAATGGCCGAGCAGATCGCGCCCGGTGACCGGATCGTCTTCTACGTGACCGGCGTGCAGGCCTTCGGCGGCATCGTCGCCGTGGAGAGCGAGATGTACGAGGACCGCGAGAAGGTCTGGCCGGGCAAGCCGGGCAAGCCGGATCCCTACCCGTGGCGCTTCCACACGCGCCCTGAGGTCGTGCTCGACGAGCGGGACTTCGTGCCCGCCGAGGACTTGGTGGGCGAGCTCGAGCACGCGAGCAAGTGGCCGGCCGAGCACTGGCACCTGGCCTTCCAGGGTCAGCTGCGGACCGTCTCGGAGGCCGACGCCGAGCTGCTCGAGCGCCGGATCCGCGAGGGCGCCCGCGCCACGGCGTGACCGCCGACCCCACGGACCGGGTCCGGGCGCTGCGGCCGCGCCGGGACACCCCTTTGGCCTGATGCCGCACGCCCGCCACTACTCCCCCGAGGAGGCGGAGGCGCTGCTGCCGCGAGTCGCCGAGTTGCTCGAGCGGATGCGAAGCGCCCGGGAGCGTCTGACCGACACCGAGGCGCGGGAGGCGCTGTCCGAGGCCGCGCCGCTCAACGGCGGCGGCGCGCCGGGTCGTGTGGTGTCGCAGGGCTTCCTGGAGCTGCGGGACGCGCTGATCGGGCTCCGTGAGCTGGAGGTGGTGCTGCGTGACCTCGAACGCGGCCTGGTGGACTTCCCCGCCCTCCGGGACGGCCGTGAGGTCTACCTCTGCTGGCAGGAGGGCGAGGATCAGATCGCGTTCTGGCACGAGCCGGACGCGGGCTTCTCCGGACGCCGCCCGCTGGACGATGGCTGAGTCGCGCGCGACCGGGGCGGTCACGGAGGTCGTGAGCCTGTTCCGGGCCCTCGGACCCGAGCAGCGGATCGCCGCCGTGGGGGCCGTGCTCCTGCTGGTCAGCACCTTCGGGCCGTTCTCGTTCGTCGAGGCGGCGGAGGTGCTTACCTCGCTCGGCGTCCTCGCGCTGCTGCGAGCGCGGGCCCGGGGCCGGCGCTTTCATCTCCCGCTGGGTGACGGAACCGCCGTGGCGGCGGCTGGCGCCTGGGCCGCGCTACTGATCGTGGCGCGGTTGTTCGACCGTCCGCTCGGCCAGAACCTGCTGGCGCTGGCATGCGCGGCGATTCTGGTGGTGGCCGGCCTGCGCGAGCGCGCCAAGCGCCCGGCGGACGACGTGCCCGAGGAGCACCGCACACCTCCGATCGCGCGCACACCAAAGCGCGACCGCCCCGGCCCGGCCACTCGCGCCGCCCGCCGGGCCTCCGCGGAGGCGGCCACCGAGCCGCTGCCGCCGCCCGAGCACGGCCCCGAGCCGCACGAGGACGCGGCGGCGAAGACGGCGGACACCAGCGAGCCCGGAGAGCAACTACGGCTGACGGACTCTCCCCCCCGTGATAAGCCTGCTCCGCGGCGGCCCCTGCAGGGCGACGACTGAGCTGCGAGCCCTACGTTCGGGACACTCCGGCGACGGTGTGGTCGCTCCAGTCGGACGGGGAATGCCGCGCCCCCTCCTGCGGCACGCCCACCAGCTGGCCGCCGGCACAGCCCCGGGCCTCCACCCGCCGCCGCGGGTTCTGGATCCCGGCCAGGCCCACGAGCCCGGCGAAGGCCATTAGGACCGCGGCGATTCCCACCCCCAGGCGGAACGCCTCTACAGAGGCGTCCTCAACCGCCGCGGCCACGGTGGGCCGCAGTACGGCCGGCAGGTTCTCGACGGGCACCGGCGCCAGCGGCCTGCGCTTGGCGTCGGCCACCGTCGCCGCGAGCCCAGGGCGAGCGGCGCGGGAACCCAGGTGTCCTCCAGCGCCGACCCGTATGCCGCGGCCACCACCGCCCCCACGCCCGCGATGGCCACCAGCCCGGTCACCCGCGCGATGGCGTTGTTGACCCCTGACGCGATCACCATCCTGCTCATCCTGCGCGCCGTGCCCGCCGGACGCGAGCGAGACAACCGCACGCGTGGACGTGGTGCGCGCGACGCTGTGCGCGGGCGGGCTCGCGGCGATGACCTTCGGCCTGATCGAGCAACCCGCGCGGGGCTGGGGAGACCCCTCGGTGATCAGGAAGCCGGCGAACAGCGCGGCGCCGAGCGTCATGGTGCCGAGCAATCGGCCCGAGCACGCTCCCGATGCCTCCCCAAGCGGTCCAGGCGCCGACCGCCTTACCGCGCTCGTCGGGCGGAAAGTTCGCGACGATCACGGCCAGCGCCGCGGGGGTGAGCAGCGCACCGGCCACGCCCTGAAGGGCTCGAGCGATCACCAGCACCTCGATCGTCGGCGCCAGCGCGCAGAGGAGTGAGGTGACGCCGAAGGCGCCGACCCCGAAAGCGAATACGCGGCGCTCGCCGAAGATGTCCCCCAGCGACCCCGCCGATCAGCAGCAGCGAGCCGAGCGTGACCAGGTAGGCGTTGGCCGTCCACTGCTGGCCGGCGAGACCCCCGCCGAGGTCGTCCTCGATGGCGGGCAGGGCCACGTTGACCACCGTCGAGTCCACCGTGCCACGGTCGTCCCGAGGATGGCGGCCACGAGCACGAGCCGCTTCTGCGCGGCGGTCATGGGATCCGACGGGCGCCGGGGCGCCCGTCAGTCGAAAAGCGCGTAGCCGTATTCCCCGCGGCGGTAGGCCAGCTTCGCGATGGCCACCATCCGCTCGTCGTCGTTGGCCTCGACCTGGTCCAGGTTCAGTGTCACCCGCGCCGCGGACCGCCGACAGAAGGTCTGCGCGATGTAGTACTCCTGCCCCGAGGTCTCCACACCCTGGTCCTCGAAGATCGCCGTGGCGCGGGACAGGACGGCGATCTGGCCGTAGATGTCGGCCACGGCGTCGGCCAGCCGCTTCTGGTGAAACTGGCGTTCCGCGATCGCCCGCCGGTGTTCCTTCAGCAGCCCCTCGGTGACCGAGCGCAGACGCTTGACCTGCTCGGACACCGCGTCAGCCGGGGCCCGCAGCTCGGAGTGGGCGCGGGTGATGCGGTCGGATCTCACCTCGCGGGCGATACGGCCGGCTACGTAGTCGGCCAGTACGCCGATGGAGCCGATCGGGTCGGCCAGGCTCATGCCGCCGAGCTCCTTGAGCTCGTCCCCCAGCGGCTTCATGCCCGCGAGTGCGATGAAGGCGCGCATCACGTCGTTCGCGCCCTCGAAGATCGGGAAGATGCGGATGTCGCGCAGGACCTTCTCGTAGGGACGATCGCGCATGTAGCCCGCACCGCCGGCGAGCTGGAGGGCCCGATTGGCCTGGTACCAGAGGAACTCGGTGCCGGCCACCTTGCAGATGGCCGACTCCAGCGAGTAGTCGGGCACGCCGCGGTCCACCAGGCCGGTGCTCAGGTAGGCCATCGACTCGAGTCCGAATAGGTAGGACACCATCCAGCCGATCTTGTCCTGGACCAGCTCGAAGTCGGCCAGGGGCATCCCGAACTGCCGCCGTTCCTTGACGTGGTCGATGGCCAGGTCGAGCATCACCTTGGCTCCACCCACGGAGCCGGTGCTCAGCGACAGCCGGCCGTTGTTGAGCACGTGCATGGCGATCTTGAAGCCCTCGCCGGGCTCGCCAAGCACGTTCTCGGGCGGGACCCGCACGCCGTTGAAGCGCAGCTCGCGCAGGTCGTTGCCGCGCAGGCCCAGGGTGTCGAAGCGGCTGCCCACCTCGAACCCGTCCATTTCGCTCTCGACGATGAACGCGGTGTGCCGTCCCTCCCCCGTGACGGCGAAGGTCACGAGCACGCCGGCCTTTGAGCCGTTGCCGATGTAGTGCTTAAAGCCGTCGAGCCGCCACGAGCCGTCGGCCTGGCGCTCGGCGCGGGTCTCCATCCCGTTGACGTCCGAGCCGGCGTTGGGCTCGGTGAGCGCGAAGGCCGCGAGCCTGCGGCCTGCGGCCAGGTCGGGCAGCAGGCGGGCCTTCTGCTCGTCGGAACCGAACATGACGATCCCCTTCATGCCGATCGACTGGTGCACCCCCATTACCACCGACAGCGTGGGGTCGATCTGGGCGAAGGCCTCCGACACGCGGCAGTAGCCGGTCTGCGACAGCCCCTGGCCGCCGTACTCCTCCGGCACGTAGAGCCCCATCAGCCCGCGGTCGCCCAACTCGCGGATGGTCGCGTCGCCAATCCAGCCTTTTTCCTCGACCTGGCGTGGGTCGTAGGGCAGCTCGCGCAGCGCGGCGAGAAGAGCGCGGATGCGGTCCTGCTCTCCCGGGTCGGGCTCGGGATAGGGGAACACCAGCTCCTCGTGGATCTCCCCGAGGAACAGGGACTTGGCGAAGGACGAGACCGCCCGCTCGTCCGCTGGGCGCTGGAGGGTGGTGGCGGCCTCCATCAGGAGGAGGGCGCCGTGCCGTTCACAGCGTCCGCCGACCTCGGCTCCGGGCCGACGTAACGTGCGCTCGGCCGGATCAGGCGCCCCTCGCGCTTCTGCTCGAGGATGTGAGCCGACCATCCGGCCACGCGCGCGCACGAGAAGAGCGGAGTGAACAGGTCGGCCGGGACGTGTGCGTAGTCCAGCACCACGGCCGACCAGAACTCGACGTTGGTGGCCAGGACACGGTCGGGCTTGCGCGCCTTGAGCTCGGCCAGCGCCGCCTGCTCGAGCCTCTCGGCCACCTCCAAGCGGGGGGCCTTGATGTCGCGGGCGGTCTGGCGCAGCACCCGCGCGCGGGGATCCTCGGCGCGGTAGACGCGATGGCCGAAGCCCATCAGGCGGTCTCCCCGGTCGAGCAGGGCCTTGACGTAGCTCTCGGCGTCGCCGGTGCGCTCCACGTCCTCGAGCATCGTCAGCACGCGAGAGGGCGCGCCGCCGTGCAGCGGCCCCGACAGCGCTCCGACTCCGGCGGAGAGGGCGGCGGCCACGTCCGCGCCCGTGGAGGCGACTATCCGCGCTGTGAACGTGGACGCGTTCATCCCGTGCTCGGCGGCCGAGATCCAGTAGGTGTCAATGGCCTTGACGTGGCTCGGGTCGGCTTCCCCGCGCCAGCGGATGAGGAAGCGCTCGGGAATCGAGCGTGCCGTGTCGACATCGCGCTGTGGGACGGGCGGGCGCCCGATCCCCCGCGCCGATTGGGCGACGAAGGAAAGCGCCATCACCGACACCCTCGACAGGTCGTCCCGCGCCTCGTCATCGTTGATGTCGACGAGCTGCCTGAGCCCCCACTCGGGGCCGAGCACGGCCAGCGAAGCCTGCAGGTCCACACGGGGATCGCCCGTCCGGATGGCGAGCGGATGCGGGTCGGCCGGCGGCATGCCCGGCTCGAAGCTGCCGTCCACCAGCAGTCCCCAGACGCGCTCGAAGGGGACCTGGCCGACCAGGTCCTCGATGTCCACCCCGCGGTAGCGGAGGGCGCCGCCCTCCTTGTCGGGCTCGGCGATGGAGGTGTCGAACGCGATCACGCCCTCCAGGCCGGAGGGAACCTCAATCAACGGGGTCATCGCGACCTCACCGCGCCGAGGATACTTGCCCGGTGATCGCCGCCCGATTGGCGTCAGTAGGAGCGACCCGCCGGTGCAGCTGCGTTTCCCTGTGCTGTGCCAGGGGTAGCGGCCTGGTGTGGCCGCGCTGACCTTCGACGACGGGCCGGATCCCGTTTGGACCCCGCGGGTGCTCGACGCCCTCGCGGCCGCCGGGGTGAGGGCCACCTTCTTCGTGATGGCTCGGCGCGTCCTGCGCCATACCCACCTGGTCGAGCGCATGGTGGGCGAGGGACACGAGGTGGAGCTGCACTGCCTCGATCACATCCGGCATGACCGAATGTTCCGGGGGCGCCTGGAGCGGGACACCGACCTGGCCCTGAGCATGCTCGGCGAGCTGGACCTGCGCCCGCGGCGCTGGCGTCCCCCCTGGGGAGTGACCACCCGATCGACGGAGCAGGTGGCACGCCTGCGCGGGCTGGTCCTGGCGGGCTGGACGCTGGACACCGAGGACTGGGCCGGGCACAGCGCGGCGCACATGCTCGACCGCGCAGGGCCCGGCCTGCGCTCGGATCCGGTCGTGCTGATGCACGACAGCTGCGGCCCGGGTGCGCGGCGGGACGGGTGCACGCAGACCGTGGCCCTGATCGAGCAGCTGGCGGCCGCGCTGGCGGCGGCGGGTCAGGACGTGCGGCCCTTAAACGACCGCCCGGTGGCGGTTCCATGGCCGCGCTGAACGATCCCGCGCATGCGTCCTGCGTGGAGGGTGCGCTGGAGGCAGTGGCCGCCGGCGCGGCCGAGCGAGACCGCCACCCGCGCTTTCCCGATGAAGCGTTCGCAGAGCTCCGGGCCGCCGGCCTCCTTGCCCTGACGCTGCCGCGCCCTGACGGAGAGCGTGTGATCAGCCACGCCGACGAGTGGCACGCCGTGCGCTCTGTGGCCCGCGCCGACGGCTCGGTGGGGCGCATCTACGACGGCCACCTGAACGCCGTGGAGCGCCTGGCGGTGACGGCGCCTGAGCCGCTGCGCCGTCGCGAGCTGGCGCGGGTGGCCGCCGGTGAGCTGCTGCTGGGCATATGGGGCGCTGACCCGGCGCCGGGAGAGGGCCCGCCCGCTCGGCTTGGCCCGGGCAGCGGCTCCGTCTCGGGCGTCAAGACCTTCTGCTCCGGCGCCGGCGGGGTGGATCGAGCGCTGATACTGGTCCGCGGGGAGGACGCCGGACCCCCTCTGCTCGCCTACGTGGATCTCGCGGATGGCGTGGAGGTCGATCGCGATTGGTACCGCGGGGCGGGCATGCGCTCTTCCGAGAGCCATCGCGTCGTGTTCCGTGGAGCCCGCGTGGTGGGCGTGCTCGGTCAACCCGGCGAGATCGCGCGCGAGCCCTGGTTCGGACGTGACGCGATCCGTACCGCGGCCACCTGGGCCGGCGTTGCCGACACGGCGGCGGAGTCCGCGCTGCAGGCGCTGGCCGAGCGAAGGCAGCGGTCCGAGTTGGAGGAGCTGGCCGCCGGGCGCATCGCCGCAGCGCGGCACTCGATCGACAGCCTGATCTCCGCCGCGGCGGCTCGCGCCGACGCTGACCCTGAACGCTCGCAGCGCGAGGAATCGGTGCTCCTTCGCGCCCAGCTGGCGAGGAGCGCGAGAGCACTGCTGGACGACGCCGTGGCGGCCACGGGCTCCCGGCCCCTCGTTACGGCGTCGGCCCTGGACCGTGCCCGCCGCGACCTCGGCGTCTTCCTCCTCCAGCACCGCCTGGAGCCGCTCCTGCGCGGAGTGGGCCAGAGCCTGCTCGACGAACGTGCCTGAGGGCACGAGGCGCCTGGAGGCGCCCTATTTCGACGCGCTCTACGAACGGTCGCCCGATCCCTGGGACTTCGAGACGAGCCCCTACGAGCAGCACAAGTACGCTCGGACCCTGGCGGCACTCGGCCGGCCTGAGCGCCGCTTCTCGCGGGCGCTCGAGGTGGGCTGCTCGATCGGGGTGCTCACCGAGCGGCTGGCTCCCCGGTGCGACGCGATCCTGGCCGTGGACCTATCCGCTCTGGCCGTCGGGCGGGCCCGCGCCCGGCTGACCGGGTGGCCCAACGTGACCGTGGAGCGGCGACGGCTGCCGGAGCAGATGCCCGGGGGACCGTTCGACCTCCTGCTCTGCTCCGAGGTCCTCTACTACTGGGACGCCCCGCTGCTGCGGGCGGCCGCCCCCGTCCTGGCGGGGGCCCTCTCGCCGGGCGGCAGCCTCGTGGCCGTGCACTGGCGCCCTGCCACGCGGGACTATCCCCTCCTCGGCGACGAGGTGCACATGATCCTCGCCGAGGAGCTGGACGGCCTCGAGCACGTGACGTGTGAGGCCGAGTCGCGCTACCGGCTGGACCGCTGGGACCGCGCGGCGTGACGAAAGTGGCCCTGCTGGTGGTGGGCGCCGGGCCGGCCGGGTGGTCGGCTGTCTCCGGGTACCGGGCCGCGGGCGGAGGCGGGCCTGTGTTGCTGGCGGGCGAGGACGCCCACCCGCCGTATCGACGGCCGCCGTTGAGCAAGGACTATCTCCGCGGCGAGTCCGGCCGCGACGAGCTGGCGCTGCAGCCCACGACCTGGTACGTCCGTGAGCAGGTGAGGATGGAGACCCGGGCGCGGGTGCTGGCGCTGGATGCCGAGGCGCGCACCGCCGACGTGGACGGCGTGGGTTCGGTGGCCTTCGACCGCTGCGTGATCACGACCGGCGCCGCGCCCGCCCGCCCGGCCGCCATCCCGGGCGCCGAGGATTCCCGGGCGTTGACCCTGCGCACGATCGAGAACGCGGACGCACTCCGCGCGGCGGGCGGACGCCTCGTCGTGGTCGGGTCGGGCTTCATCGGCTGTGAGGCGGCGGCGTCGATGGCGATGCGTGGCACCGAAGTGACGCTCGTGACCGACGAGGCGGTTCCCCACGCGGGCCGGCTCGGCCGCGAGGTGGGCGAGCGGATCTCGGGCTGGCTCTCAGAGACCGGCGTGACGGTGCTCACGGGCCGCGAGGTGGGCGCTGTGGAGCCGCCCGCGGTGCGCCTGGCGGACGGCGCCCGGGTGACGGGCGATGCGGTCCTGCTGGCCCTGGGAGTCGAGGCCCGGGTGGAGCTGGCGGAGGCCGCGGGCCTGGACACCGAGGACGGCCGGCTCATCTGCGACGAGTCCGGCCGCACGAGCGCCGACGGCATCTGGGCCGCGGGGGACCTGGCGCGGCTGTTCAACCCAACAGCGGGACGGCGCCTGACCGTCGAGCACTGGGGCGAGGCCCTCACCCAGGGCGAGGTGGCCGGCCGGTCTGCGGCCGGCCAGCAGTCGGCTTGGGACTCGGTGCCGGGCTTCTGGAGCACGATCGGGCGTCGCACGATCAAGTACGCCGCCTGGGGCGACGGCCATGACGACGTGCGGTTGCGCGGCGACGACGCGGCCTGGAGCGCGTGGTTCGTCCGTGACGGAGCCTGTGTCGGAGTGCTCAGCCACAATCGGGACGGCGACTACGAACTTGGCCGCGAGCTGGTGGCCCGCGGAGAGCGGATCCCTTGAGCCCGATCTCCCCGGCGCACCCCGAGCTTCGTGTGTCCGTGGTGGTGCCGGCCCGCGACGAGGAGGAGTTGGTGGCCGACTGCATCGGTGCGCTGGCACGACAGGAGGGCGTCTCACCGGCGGAGTTCGAGGTCCTGCTCGTGCTCGACCGGTGCCGGGACGCCACGCGCGAGCGGGCGCTGGCCGTGGGCCGCGCCCACCCGCGGATGCGGCTGCACCTGCTCGAGGGGCCGGGGCTCGGAGCCGGGCATGCCCGCCGCACCGGGATGGACGCCGCCGCCTCGCGACTGGCCGAGATCGGCGAGACCGGAGGGCTGGTGGCGTCCACCGACGCCGACACCGTCACCGACCGGGACTGGATCCGCGCCCAGATCGACCTCGTCCGCTCGGGTGCCCGGGCCATCGGCGGTCGCATCGAGATCCTGCCCGGCGACCGCGCAGCGCTTCCCCCCGCCGCGCTCGAGGCCCGCGAGCGCTCGGTACGCCTTCGGCATCTGCGGGCTCTGGCCGACGCGCCGCACGGTGCCGACCACGGCCACTTCAGCGGAGCCTCCATGTCCCTCACGGCAGCGGACTACGCCCGCGTCGGCGGCCTGGAGCCCAAGGTGGCGCTGGAGGACGAGGCCCTGGAGCGCGCACTCGGCCGCCATGGCGTTCCGATCATCCGCTCCGATTCGGTGCGCGTCCACACCTCGGGGCGGACCCGTGGGCGCGCTCCGCGCGGCCTGGCGCACGACCTGGCCGAGGCCGTGCGGCGCAGTCGGCCGCCGGGGTAGGGTTCGTCGCCGTGGATCTTCGCGCGTTGTTCATCAACTGCACTCTCACGCGTTCTCCCGAGCCGAGCCACACCGACCGGCTGATCGGAGTCAGCCGGAAGATTTTGGAAGACCAGGGGGTGGACGTGCACGTGCTGCGGGCGATCGACCACGATATCGCCACCGGCGTCTGGCCCGACATGACCGAGCACGGCTGGGCCTCCGACGAGTGGCCCGCGATCTCGGAGCGTGTGATGGCCGCCCACATCCTGGTGCTGTGCGGGCCCATCTGGCTGGGGGACAACAGCTCGGTGATGAAGCGGGTCATCGAGCGGCTCTACGGAAACTCGAGCCGGCTCAACGAGGAGGGCCAGTACGCGTACTACGGCCGCGTCGGCGGCTGCCTGATCACCGGCAACGAGGACGGCATCAAGCACTGTGCCAGCAACGTGCTCTACAGCCTTCAGCACCTGGGGTACACAATCCCGCCGCAGGCCGACGCCGGGTGGATCGGCGAGGCGGGTCCGGGCCCGAGCTACGGCGACGACGGCATCGGGCTGGACAACGACTTCACCAACCGCAACACCACCTTCATGACCTGGAACCTGCTGCACCTGGCGCGGATCCTGGCCAGCGCGGGAGGCATCCCGGCCGAGGGAAACCAGCGCTCGGAGTGGGAAGCCGGGTGCCGCTTGGAGTATTCCAATCCGGACTACCGCTGACCGGGGACGGCCCTACCGCGAGACTCCCAGCGCAAGCGGGACCAGCACCGTGGCCAGGAAGATGAGCCCGATGCCCACCGCCTGCAGCGTTCGCGACCGGGCCAGGTGGCCCACCGTGCCGATCACGAATCCGGCGACCAGCATCGCCACGAACACGGTCGGCGAGATCCTGAAGTCGCCGCGCTGATCGGGCCCGCGCCCCGGGTCCAGGAAGTCCGCCATCGCCAGGAGCAGGGCGTTCAAGGGAGCGAAAGTATCCTTGGCGGCGGATGAGCGCCAGGCTCGAGACGATCGAAGAGGTCCGCACCGCGCTCGGCGAGGCGGGATACCTCGCGGACGAGGCGACGGCGCTCGTGGCATTTCTGGCCGCGCGCTTGGGCAAGCCCGTCCTGGTGGAGGGCCCGGCCGGCGTGGGCAAGACCGAGCTGGCCAAGGCCCTGTCTCGAGCGACCGGGCGAACGCTGATACGCCTCCAGTGCTACGAAGGGCTGGACGAGGCCAAGGCGCTCTACGAGTGGAACTACCGCAAGCAGCTCCTGCGGATCCAGACCGAGGCGACCGACACCGCCTGGACAGACGTCAAGGAGGACATCTTCGGGGACGAGTTCCTGCTTCCCCGCCCCCTGCTCACGGCCATCTCGGCCGACGAGCCCGTCGTGCTGCTGATCGACGAGATCGACAAGACCGATCAGGAGTTCGAGGCGATGCTGCTGGAGGTCCTCTCCGACTTCCAGATCTCGATACCGGAGCTGGGCGTGGTCGAGGCGCGCACCCACCCGCTCGTGCTACTGACCTCGAACAACTCGCGGGAGCTGACCGAGGCGCTCAAGCGCCGCTGCCTCTACCTCTGGCTGGACTATCCGGCCGTCGAGCGCGAGCTCGAGATCGTGCGGCTACACGCTCCCGAGCTCGACGAGCAGGTGGCGAGGAAGCTGGTGGAGGTGATCCACATGATCCGCGCGCTTGACCTGAAGAAGCCGCCCTCCATCGCCGAGTCCATCGACTGGGCACGCGCGCTGCTGCTGCTGGGCGCCGACGACGTGGACCAAGCGGTGCTGCAGCGCACCATGTCCATCATCGTGAAGCACCGGACCGACCTCGACCTCGTGGCCGAGCGCGTGGGAGTCAAGCTCGACGATGGCCTCTTCGGATCCCGCCAGCAGGCCGGGTAGCCCGGGTCTCTACGGAGGCATGCCCTCGCGGGAGGGCCCACCGGGCATGGCCGCGCGGCTGCTGGAGCTGGCCGACGAGCTGCGCGGCGAGGGCGTGGCGGTGGGCACGTCGGAGCTGCTCGACGCTTTCGGCGCGCTCGACGCCGTCACGTGGACCTCTCAGGAGGACTTCCGCGAGGCGCTGGCCGCGACCCTGGCCAAGTCCCAGGAGGACCGGCGCGTTCTGGACGTGCTGTTCGACCGCTTCTTCTTCCGCGCCGTAGAGCGCGAGGCCGTGGAGCGCGGGCTCACCGACGAGCGCTACACCGGCGGCGAGGGCCTGGACCTCGAGGACCTCCGGGAGCGGATCCGCGAGGCCATCCGCGCCGGTTCGGACGGCGAGATGCGCGACCTGGCCCGGCTCGCCATCGTGGCCTTCGGGCGCCAGGGCGAGGGGTCGGGCGTGATCGGCGTGGACGTGCAGCGCATCCGGCGCAGCCTCGGGCTCAGGGGCGAGAAGTCCGCTGGACAGCAGCTGCCCGACCCAGACGCCGTGCCGCGCGAGGCGCTGCAGCGCTTCGAGCGCCACGTGCGTCGTGAGCTGGAGCGCCTGCTGATCGAGCGGACGCGCGCGCTGCCCCCGGCCAAGCCGCTGCGGGAGCTCGACCGTGCGCTGCCCTCCAACCCGGCCCAGGACCTGTCGGAGGTGCATCGCACGGTGGCGCAGCTCAAGCGACGCCTGGCCAGCCAGGGGCGCGAGCACCGGGGCCGCCGGCGCACGTGGCACGTGGACGTCAGGCGGACGATGCGCGCGTCCCTCCAGACCGGCGGCGTGCCGCTGGATCTCAAGTACCGGCCCCGCCGCCCCCGGCGGCCCGAGCTGTACGTCCTCTGTGACGTTTCCACCAGCGTCACCAGCGCCAGCGTGTTCTTCCTATCGGTGCTGCACGCGCTGCACGACCAGTTCCGCAAGCTGCGCTCATTCGTCTTCGTCGAGCGGATCTCGGAGGTCACGGACGTGTTCGAGCGCGAGCGCTCCTTCGCCACGGTCTCCCGCAAGATCGCCACCGACGCCGGCGTGGCCGACGTGTCCGGCTACACCGACTACGGCCGGGTGTGGCTCGAATTCCTCGACTCCGTGGTGGACGACCTGGATCCGCGCTCCACGGTGATCGTCCTCGGCGACGCGCGCACCAACGGGCGCGAGCCGCACGCGGAGGCGTTCGGCCGCGTGTCCGCCGCTGCCGGGCGCACGCTCTGGATCAACCCCGAGCCGAAGCTCTACTGGAACTACGGCGACTCGGTGATGTCCACCTACGAGCCGTACTGCGACGGCGTATTCGAGTGCTGGACGACGAAGCAGCTCGAGGTATTCGTGAACGCGCTCGCCGAGCTGCGCGCACGGGCGTAGCCGGGCGCCTGGCTCAGCGGCGCTGCCGGCTTACTTCTCCTGCGCGATGGCCAACGCGTTCCCGTGCGGGTCGACGATCCAGGACATCAGCGCGAAACCCAAGTCGGCGACCCCGTCGACCGTCTTCAGGCCCGGCATGTCGTACTCCTGAATCTCGACTCCTCGAGCCCGGAGCTCAGTGAGCTCGGCCGCCAGGTCGCTTACGCGCCACCCGGCCTGCGTCTGCTCGTCGGCCGTTCCGGTGGTGCTCTTGGTCACGACGAGCTGGCTTTCCCCGCCGCAGCGGTAGGTGATCGCCGCCTCGCTCTCGTTCAGGACTTCCAGTCCCAGCCGTCCGGCGTAGAACTCCTTCGACGACTCGAGATCGGTGGCCAGCAGGACCACGTCGATCGGATGATCTCCCAACATGTGCCCTTCCCCTTCTGATAGCCGTGCCTGTCGGCGACTCCGACGGAGGGTACGCCTCGCCAAACCAAACCAAACCAAACCAAACCAAGGAGCGAACCATGACCACGCCGACACCACTTGTTACTGGCGTCGATTTCGTGTCAGTCCCCACCAGTGACCTGGCGGCGGCGATGGACTTCTACGGAGACGTGCTCGGCCTCGAGCGTTCCAGCGTCTGGCAGCGTCCCGGGGCGGCGCCCGTCGGAGCGGAGTTCGAGACCGGCAGCCTCACGCTCGCCCTGCTCGACTCCGCGGCGCTGGGCCTGGAGTTCCGTGCCAACAACCATCCGATCGCGCTCCAGGTCGACGACGTCGAGGCCGCCCGGGGCGAACTGGAGTCGCGAGGCATCTCGTTCAAGGCCGACACGCTCGACTCGGGAGTCTGCCATCAGGCCTTCTTCGAGGACCTGGAGGGCAACGCTCTCGCCCTCCACCACCGCTACGCGCCGCGCGAGTAGCGGCGGGCGGGCCCGCTACCCCTGCCCGGGGCCTAGACCAGGGGCACACCTCCCCCGGGGGCGCCGCCTGCGCGCGCTAGACTCCTCGCCACACCAGGGGGGCTCGCGGACAGGCGGGCTGAGATAGCGCCCCCGGCGCCCTGCGGAAGCCGCCGGCTCGGCCGGCGGCGCACCGAGGGAATCGTCGTCCGGCGCTGACCCTTCGAACCTGTGGGGTAATGCCCGCGGAGGGAGCCATGCAGATCGAGGCCGAGGCTCCTGTGCAGGAGCCTCGATCACGTGAAGGAGATGGGATTGTCCTGCGGGATGTGGAGCGCCGCTTCGGTCGCGGCGGCGTGGAGGCCTTGGCCCGGCTGTCGCTGCGTGTGCGCGGCGGCGAGGTGCTGGCGGTGGTGGGCCCGTCGGGATGTGGCAAGTCGACGCTGCTCGAGCTCGTGGCCGGCCTGCAGCAGCCCGACCGCGGCACGGTGTCGGTGCTCGGGGCGGAGTCCCCGCGCGGGCGGCGCGACCTGTGTGCGTACATGCCCCAGAACGACCTCCTGCTGCCCTGGCGCGACGCGCTCGCCAACGCCGCCCTGGCCCTGGAGTGCCAGGGCGTCGGACGCCGCGAGGCGCGCCGCCGCGCCGAGCCGCTGTTCGAGCGCTTCGGCCTGGCCGAGTTCGAGCGCGCCCGGCCGGCCGAGCTGTCGGGGGGCATGCGCCAGCGCGTTGCCTTCCTGCGCACACTGCTGGCGGGCCGTCCCGTCCTGCTGCTGGACGAGCCGTTCGGGGCGCTGGACTCCATCACCCGCGCGGCGATGCAGGAATGGCTGGCCGCCGCGCTCGGCGGTGAGCCGCGGACCGTGCTGCTCGTGACCCACGACGTGGAGGAGGCGCTCCTGCTGGGCGACCGCGTGGCGATCCTCTCGCCGCGACCGGGACGGGTGGCGGCCGAGCTGGAGGTGGACCTTCCGCGCCCCCGCCGCAGGCGGAAGCTGGTGGGCGACCGCCGGTTCACCGACCTGCTCGGTCGTGCGCTTGACCAGCTCGAGGCCGGGTCGGCGTGAGCGCCTCGCGCGTCATCCTCGGAGGCCTCCTGCTCATGGCGCTGCTCGCCGCCTGGCAGGGCGTGGCCTCGCTGGACTCGGTGGACGACCTGACCCTGGCGTCGCCCGTCGAGACCTGGCGCGCTCTGCGCGACGACTGGTCGCTCCTCTTCGACAACGCCTGGGTGACGTTCACCGAGGTGCTCCTCGGGCTGGGGATCGCCGTGGTCGCGGGAGTGGTGCTGGCCGTGGCGATGCACCTGAGTACCGCGCTGCGGGACGCCGCCTATCCGCTTCTGGTGGCCTCGCAGGCGATCCCGATCGTCGTGATGGCCCCGCTGTTCGTACTGGCGTTCGACTACGGCATCGGCCCGAAGCTGGCCATCGTGGCGTTGATCTGCTTCTTCCCGATCACCGTGAACGTGCTGGACGGCCTGCGCTCGACGCCCCCCGAGCTGCTGAAGCTGATGCGAAGCTTGGGCGCCTCCCGACTGCAGACACTCCGCCGTGTCGAGCTGCCGGCCTCGCTGCCCTCATTCTTCAGCGGCCTGCGCGTGGCCTCGTCCGTCTCGGTCATCGGCGCCGTCTTCGGCGAGTGGGCCGGAGCCGAGAAGGGCCTCGGCCGCCTGGTGCTGCTGGGCAACAACCAGCTTCAGACCCCGCGCGTCTACGCCGGCGTCGTGCTCCTCACGCTGATGGCGGTCGGGCTGTTTGCCCTCGCGACGCTGGCGGAGCGACTCGCCTGTCCCTGGAACCGCAAGGAGGCCCACGCTTGACCCGCCGCATCGCCAGGCTGCTCGTCATGCTGGCCGTCGGCCTGGCCGCGGCCGGCTGCGGCGAGAAGGAGGACACCCTCACGCCGGAGGGGAGCAAGCGGATCGAGCTCATGCTCGACTACTTCCCCAACGCCGACCACGCCCCGATCTACGCCGCCCAGGCGGCCGGGCACTTCGAACAGGCCGGCATCGGGGTCGAGATCCGCCAGCCGCCCGACCCCGCCGCCCCGCTCAAGCAGCTGGCCGCGGGACGGGTCGACCTGGCCATCTCCTACGAGCCGGAGGTGCTGCGCGCGCGCGACCAGGGCCTGGCCGTGGTGTCGGTGGGGGCGCTCGTGCAGGAGCCGCTCACGTCCATCATCTCGCTGCCCGCGTCGAAGATCCGCACGGCGGCCGACCTGGAGGGCAAGACGGTGGGCACCGCGGGAATCGACTACCAGTCCGCCTACCTGCGCACGATCCTGCTGGAGGCAGGGGTGCCCAGCTCGTCGGTCAAGGAGCGCAACCTGGGCTTCGGACTCGTGCCCGGCCTGCTGACCAAGAAGGTGGACGCCGTGCTGGGCGCCTTCTGGAACTACGAGGGCGTGGACCTGAAGCGCCGGGACCGCAATCCGCGGATCATTCGGGTCGACGACGCCGGGGTGCCGGCCTACAACGAGCTCGTGATCGTGGCAAACGAGGACGCGATCGAGCGCGACGGCGGCAGCATCCGCGCGTTCATCGGGGCGCTCTCACGCGGTGTCCGCGACCTGCAGGACGACCCCGACGGCGCCATCGACGGGCTGCTCGAGGCGAACCGCGACCTCGACCCGGGTCTCCAGCGGGCGGTGCTGAAGACCACGCTGCCACTGTTCTCCGCGCCCCGCGGCGAGCCGTTCGCCTGGCAGGACCCGCGTCAGTGGGACGCGTTCGCGGCCTGGATGAGGGACAACCGCCTGCTCGAGCGCGCGCCCGACGTGAGCGGCGCGTTCACGAACGAGCTGCTTCCGGGCGCCGGCCTCGCTCAGTAGCCCAGAGCGTGGATCGCGATGGACTGGTCGTCGCTGAACGCGGAGCCGAACGGGTTGCTCGGACCGTCCATGAACGGGTCGATGTTGTACCGCCGCGCGCCGGCTCGCACGTCCCACGAGTAGCGGGCCACGTTGTGGTTGGGGCCGGTCTGTATGCCGAGCCAGTAGTACCGCGGGCGCAGCTCGATCGAGAACGGCAGGTAGAGGTCCACCCACCCTGCGCTGCGCCCGGCGGCGATCTCGGTCTGGAAGCTCTGCCGCAGGATCGCGCCGGGCTCGTTGCCCGAGTCCCCGTAGAGGACTCCGCGCAGCGTCTGCGATCCCGACCCGCCGCCGTTGCCGTCGACGTGGACGCGCAGGCGGGTGACGGTGGCCGGGAAGTAGAGGAAGAAGCGCGAGGCCCGCTTGACGTTCTGGCTCGTCGCGCTGAAGGACATCCCCGGCGTGCCCTTGCCGAAGACGAAGCCGACTGTCGGCGGAGGCACGGCGGCCGTGGCGAGGTGGCCCCAGTTGCCGGCGTCGTCCTGGTAGAGCACGGCGACGTGCGCCGCGTTGCCGATGTCCGCCACGGTGCGCGTCTCGGCCTGGCCGGCCGAGGCGACAGCGTCGAAGTCTCCGACCACCGTGCCGTCGGTCGGCTCGTCGATGGGCGCCGTGGAGCGGATGATCCGGTAGCGGCGCGCCTTGCCGCACAGCCAGTCGTCCCCCGGCGCGGTGAAGGAGAGCGAGGCCGACCTTCCGCTCCGGGTGACCGCCAGGCCGCGGGGCGTTCCGGGCGGCCGGCTGTCCGTGCCGTAGGCGCCCGTGGACCACTCGTCGTGACGAGAGGTCCACCACTCGTCGTTGGTGCCGCACGCCGGACGGTCGGTGTCCCAGAGGAAGGAGTAGCCCTCCCGCGTGACGACCGAGACCTCGAGGTTGCCATCGCCGTCGGCGTCACCCACCGCCGGCACGGCGAAGATCCAGCCGCCGGTGAACTTGGGCCAGCTCGCGCCCTCCTCGCCGCTCGCGTTGACGTTGCGCAGGTAGTAGAGGCCGGTGCCCACCAGCACCTCCTTGCCGGGGGCGCTCGAGGCGTCCGCCACGGCCGGGCTCGACAGGAGCTGGTAGTCCTCGAGCGCCTGTGGGAAGGCGGGCAATGAGGCGCCGGTCTGGCCGTTCCAGGCCTGCATCACGTGGTTGTAGGGCAGGTTCTGGCCGACCGCGATGCCGAGGTTGACCAGTTGGTTGAGCGTCAGCCCGCCCTTGATCACCTCGAGCCCGGGGACCGTGGAGTCGAGGTCGGCTGCGATCGGGTTCTCGAACAGGTTGAGCACCCGTGACTTGTCCACGTGCTCACCGGCGGCCGGCGTGGGATCGAAGGTCGTGACCGCTGAACCGTCGCCGTTGCGCGCCTCGAGGTCGCCCGTGGCCACGTTGCCGATCACCTCGAGCAGGGGGTCCGCGTCGAGGTTGGCAAGCACGTGGTCCACCCCAGGCCCCACCAGGGGCAGGGCATCGGGCACCGCACCGTTGGGCTTGACGGGCCATCCGGGCAGGGTCGTCCCGTCCGCTCGGAGCGCGTAGACGCGACCGCTGCCCCCGGCGGCGCCGGCGATGATGTTGGTCACGCCCCCGCGTATGGCCCCGGCGAAGTCTAGCGGGCCGGAGGGCGCCCCCGGCGCGGTCGGGTCGGGATCGAACTCCGCCGTGGGGAGGACTATCTCCGGGCGCGAGTCCCCCGCGATGTCGCCGAGCGCGGCCGTGTTGATGATCTCGGCGCCGGCAAGGGCGGGATCCTCGACCTTGCGCGGGAATCCGGGCAGCGGGACACCCTTGCCGTCCCAGGCATAGACGTGCTGGTCCAGGGCGGGCACGACGATCTCCAGGTCGGAGTCGCCCACCAGGTCGCCGAGCGTCGGCGAGGCAATGAAGCCCCGCTTGACGTGGTTGTCACGCGTGCGGTCAGCCGGGACGGACTTGGACGGGTCGAGCCGTACGGGGAAGCCGTCGACCACGCTCCCGTCGGACTCCCAGGCATAGACGTGCTCACCGGCAGAGTCCACGATCTCGGGCTCGAGGTCCCCGTCTATGTCGCCGATGGCCGGGGTGCGCAGGACCTCGCGCGGCGGATCGACCTGCGCGTATGACGGCGCTCCCGGGTGGACGTTCGCGTACGTGCGGGTCCGCACCGGCTGGCCGCCGTTGAAGGCGGGCAGCGGTG
>Ga0136616_10000122_pt1 | contig 30324 bp, 33 predicted proteins | sample AntDrymUQ2992106_2_FD_106648 | JGI IMG/M metagenome (GOLD analysis project Ga0136616, IMG submission 106648) | Polar desert sand microbial communities from Dry Valleys, Antarctica - metaG UQ299 (21.06) | ecosystem: Environmental > Terrestrial > Soil > Desert | place: Antarctica: Dry Valley... | reverse complement strand
TCAAACGGCCTCCCGGCGGCTCCCTGAACGGGACCGACCGATGACCAACTTCCCCCCATCGAACGGCGGCCGCGGCCGCCCACCGACCAAGCCACCCGAAGGACGGGCAGACCAGCGCGAGCGCTCCGGGCCCGGCGGACAGGACGTCCGCCGGGCCCGGGCGTGAACGCTTGACAGCCGCCTCACGGCGGCCGTAGCCTCGCGCGGCGCCACCGGTCCCGCGCCGGAGCGCTCGCCAACTGATGCACGAGGAGATCTTGATCCCGGAGCTCACCGACGTCGTGGCGCGCGTGGCCCCGCTCCTCGGGCCGCGTGAAGGCGGGGTGGCACCGCTCGACGGCGGCATCACCAACCGCAACTTCAAGGTCACGATGGGCGGCTGCGACTACGTCATCCGCCTGCCGGGGAAGGACACGAACCTGCTCGGGATCGACCGGGAGACCCAGCGGATCGCCAACACGGCGGCAGCCGAGCTGGGCATCGCGCCTCGGGTGGCCGCGTTCCTCGAGTCACCTCCCTGCCTCATCACCTTCTTCATCTCCGGACGGGAGATGACCGCCGCCGAGCTTCGGGAGCCGGAGACGCTCGGTGAGGTCGCACGCGCCCTGCGTGCCTTTCACGACTCCGGCACCGAGCTGCCCACGGCGTTCGACTCGTTCAGGATCGCCGAGGAGTACGCCCAGACCGCCACCGACCGGGGCGCGTCCCTCCCCGGCGAGCTGTCGGCCGCGCGCGATCGGGCCAAGGCCATCGAGCGCACGGTGCAGGGGCACCCCGAGCACCGGCCCGTCCCCTGTCATGACGACCTGCTGAGCGCGAACTTCCTGCATGACGGCGAGCGCCTCATGATCGTGGACTGGGAGTACGCCGGGATGGGCGACCGCTATTTCGACCTCGGCAACTTCTCGGTGAACAACGATCTGACCGAGGCCGACGAGGACGTGTTCCTGAGCGAGTACTTCGGGGAGCCGCCAGACGGGCGCCGCCGGGTACGTGGGGGAGCTGGGCTGGGAGCTCTACTGTCCCACCGAGTACGGGCTCGCGCTCTGGTCCGCGCTCTGGGACGCGGGCCGGACTCACGGCGCTGTAGCCGCCGGCTACCGGGCGATCGACTCGCTGCGGCTGGAGAAGGGCTACCGCGTGTGGGGCGCGGACATCACTCCCGACGACACGCCCTACGAGGGCGGGGTCGGCTTCTGCGTGAAGCTCGACAAGGAGTTCATCGGGCGTGAGGCGCTCGTGGACGCGCGCGAAAGCGGGCCGCGGGCCCGGCTCGTCTGTCTCGTGCTCGGCGAGCCGCTCTCCGTGGCGCTGGGCAACGAGCCGGTCCGGATCGACGGCGAGATCACCGGGCGCGTGACCACCGGGGGCTACGGATACACCGTCGGCCGCTCGATCGCCTACGCCTACGTGCCCCCTGACCGGGCCGAGCCCGGCACCGAGGTCGACGTCGAGATCTTCGGGCGCTGGGTGGCCGGTGAGGTGGCGAGTGAGCCTCTCTTCGACCCGGACGGGAGCCGCATACGAGCCTGAGCCCGGACCCCGCCTTCGACGAGGCGCGAGATCCCTCGGGCGCGCCCCGGCCCGGGTACGCCGACCTGCTGGAGGCCCTGGCGCACCCGGCCGACCTGGCCGCGGAGTTGCGCGCACGCGTGCGCGAGCGCGGGATCACATTCGGCGCCTCCCCGGACGGCTGGTTCCGCCTCGATCCGTTCCCGCGAGTGATCGGCGAGCAAGAGTGGTCGGAGCTGCGCACGGGCATCGGTCAGCGGCTCCGCGCCCTCGACGCGTTCACGGCCGACGTCTACGGGGAGGGGCGCATCCTCGACGCCGGCGTGGTGCCGCGGTGGGCCGTGGAGACCTCGCCCCACTACGAGCCCGCCATGAGGGGCGCACGGGTCAGGCGCTGGGTGTCGATCGCGGGGCTCGACGTGGTGCGCTCGCCCGACGGCCGCTTCCGCGTGATCGAGGACCAGCTGCGGATGCCGTCGGGACTGGCCTACGCGGTGGCCGCCCGCGAGGCGGTGGCGAGCGTGCTGCCCGTCGCCACGCCCGACCCTGACCTCTCGCCCGTCTTCGCCGACCTGGCCACCGCCCTGCGCGACGCCGCGCCCGAGGGCGTCGACGATCCGTACATCGTGGTGCTCTGCGAGGGCCCCGGCGCCGCCGGGTGGTGGGAGCACCAACGCCTGGCCCGCGCGGTCGGCGCGCCCACGGTCACGGTGGCCGATCTGGAGCACCGCGGCGGCGCGCTGATGGCACGCGTGGACGGCCGTAGCCGGCGGGTGGACGTGGTCTACCACCGCACCGACGAGGATCGCTTTGGAGACACGGAAGTCGGCCGGGCGCTGATCGAGCCCTGCCGGACCGGACAGGTCGCGTGCGTCAACGCGCCCGGGTCCGGCGTGGCCGACGACAAGCTGCTGCACGGCTACGTGGAGGAGATGGTCCGTTACTACCTAGACGAGGAGTCGCTGCTGCCCTCGATCCCGGCGTATCCGTTGGACGACGCCGGGGCGCGGAAGCGCCTGGGGGAGCTCGTGGTCAAGCCGCGCGGCGAGATGGGGGGCCTGGGCGTCGTGATCTGGCGCGAGGCCGGTCGCGAAGAGCGCCAGCGGGCGCTCCGCTCGATCGAGTCCGACCCGCGGGCCTACGTCGGTCAGGAGCTCGTGGAGCTCTCCGTCCACCCGACGGTCTGCGACGGACGGCTCGAGCCCCGTCACGTGGACCTGCGCCCCTATGCGCTGCTGGGCGACGACGGGGTGCGCGTGCTCGCCGGAGGACTGTCGCGCTTCGCCCCCGACCGCGGATCGCTCGTGGTCAACAGCGGGCAGGGCGGGGGCGCCAAGGACACCTGGACGCCCGCCTCCTAGACGTCGCGCATCAGGCCGGCGAGGATGTGCTCGGTGCCCTCGATGTGCTCGCGCATGAGCCGCACCGCCCGGCCCGTGTCCCGCCGGCGGATCAGGTCGATGATGCGCCGGTGCTGGGTGTTCGAGCGCGTGAGCACCGCGTCGGGGTGGGCGATCCGCGCGATCAGGTCGCTCATCTGGCCCTGAACCTCGGTCATCGCCGTCACGAGACGGGGGGCCCGAGCGGCCTCGGCGACGCCGATGTGAAACGCCACGTCGGCGCGCCGGTAGTCCTCGAAGGCCGTGCTCGCGCTCATGCGCTCGACCATGGCCGCCAGCCGTCCCAGGTCGTCCTCGTCCGCTCGCTCGGCCGCCAGCACGGTCGCCCCCGTCTCCACCGCCACGCGGTAGTCGAGGATCGCGCGGGCGCTCTCCCCGAGCGGCTCTCCACGCCTGTCCCCGGACAGCGGCGGTTCCGCGGTGACGAACGTGCCCCCGGCGCGGCCTCTGACCGATTCCAGGTGCCCGCTCTGGACCAGGGTGGTCAGCGCCTGCCTGAGCGTCGAGCGGGAGATCTGGAGCTGGTCGGCCAGGTCACGCTCCGGGGGCAGGCGGCTACCCGCCGGGAGGAGCCCGACGCGGATCGCGTTACCCAGGCGCTCGACCGTCTCCTCGAACGTCGTTGGCGGCTGAACCGGCTCGAAGACCGCGTCGAGCGCCGTGCGCCGCTCACGCGCGACTCCCCTCTCCACGTGGCAAAGGTACACCCGCCGGCCCTTTGCGGCGCCGGCTCTCGCTAGATTGGCCGCGATGGACACGCGTCGCGAGCGCGTGGTGGTCGAGACCGACCGCTACCGCGTCGAGGGAATGCTCACGCTTCCCACGGAGGGCTACCGCAGCCGTCTGTCCGACTACGTCAACCGCCGAGACCACGACTTCTTCACGATCGTGGAGGCCGAGCTCACGTCACTCGACGGCAATTCGGCCCGTGACTGGCGAACTCCCGTCCTCATGCTGGCACGCGGTCACATCCGGCTGATCGTGCCGATCGACGGGGACGACTAGGCCCGACCCGCAAGCGGTCGCCCGTTCCGTCCGTGGGGCCCCACAGCATTGCGGACATGTTTCACGCCACGCTCGTATGCACCGACGAGGACTGCGCCGTCGAGGTCGAGGCCTGGGGTGAGCTCCAGGAGCTCGAGGCCATGGTCTGCGACGGCTGCGCCTGCGTGCTCCTGGTGCTGTCGCTCGGTCACGTCGAGCCACCCCTCGTGGTGCACCTCCCGCAGCGCTCGGTGCGCCTGCCCCGCGCCGCCTAGCGTTCACCTGGGCAGTCAGGCCGGGGCGGTCGCGACCGCCGCCGCGTTGCGGCGGTGCACGAGCCGCGCGAAGGTGCCGGCGGTCACGAACATGAACGCGCTGTAGACCGCGGCGGGCACGATCAGGGAGTCGTCCACCGACGCGCCGATAGCGATCGCCAGCGTCGCGTTGTGGATGCCCAGCTCCATGGCCACGGCCGTGGCTTGCCGGTTGTCCAGGCGCGCGAGCCGGGAGACGGTGAATGAGATGCTCATGGCGGCCACGTTCAGGGTGAGCGTCGCCAAGGCGAGCTCGGTGAAGTTCTCGGTGACCTTCTCGAACTCGCTCAGCACCGCGCCGACCACAACGGCCAGGAAGAGGATCAGGGCCATCGTCCTGAAGCGCGGCTCGGCCGCCCGCGCCCGCTGGGTGTGCCGCGCCCGGAACCACATCCCGACCGCGAGCGGCACGATGGTGATCGCCAGCACGCGCAAGACCGTGCCGAGCATGCTCACATCGTCGCCAACCGGCGCGTCGAAGTGCTCGACCGCCAGGGTCAGGGCCGTGGGCACCGTCACGATCGCGGCCACGCTGCTCAGCGCCGTCATCGAGATCGAGAGCGCCGTGTCCCCGCGCGCGAGGTGGGTGAGGAAGTTGGCCATGGTGCCGCCGGGTGAGGCGCCAAGCAGGACGAGGCCGACGGCGAACGCGGCGCCCAGCCCGTACAGCTCGGCCACCCCGAACGCCAGCAGCGGGGACACCACCAGGAGGTTGGCCAGACCGATCAGAATCCCCCGGGGCTCGACGAGCAGGCGCTTGAAGTCGTCGGGCGTCAGCGACAACCCGAGCCCGGCCATGATCAGGGCCAGCGCCACGGGTAGGCCGACCAGGGCGAACACGGAGCTGTCTTCCATCGCGGCATCCTTCCAGTGCGCGCCGCGAAGGGCGCTGCCGAGGTAGCCTTTACCGGCCATGCGTACCCGGTTTCGCTGCTTGATCTTGCTGGTCGCGGTCGGCGTGTTGGTCGCGGCCGCCGCCCCGGCCGGAGCCCGGACCGTCTGGCTGTGCAACCCGGCGCTCAACACGGATCCCTGCCGGCCAGGCCAGCGAACCACTGTCTTCTCGCCCTCGGGCGAGCGCCTGCGCGTGGAGCGAGTGAAGGCGGTCCGCCGGCCCAAGGTCGACTGCTTCTACGTCTACCCCACGGTCAGCAACCAGACCACGCCGATCGCCAGCCGGCGCGTGGACCCCGAGCTTGGGTCGATCGCGCTCTATCAGGCCGCCCGCTTCTCGACCCGGTGCCGGGTGTTCGCGCCCGTCTACCGTCAGGTCACGCTCGCCGGGCTGCTCAACCCGTCGACGGTCACCGAGGAGATGCGCAACGCCGGGTACGAGGACGTGCGCGCGGCGTGGCGCATCTATCTGAGGCGCCACAACCGCGGCCGCGGCGTGGTGCTGGTCTCGCACTCGCAGGGGACGTTCGTGCTGCGACGGCTGGTGGCCGAGGAGATCGATCGCCGGCGAGCCGTGCGCCGCAAGCTGGTATCCGCACTACTGCTCGGCGGCAGCGTGCTCGTGGCCGAGGGCCGCGACACGGGCGGCGACTTCGAGAACGTCGGTGCCTGCCGGTCGGCCAAGCAGTTGGGCTGCGTGGTCGCGTTCAGCACGTTCCAGGGGCCCGTGCCCCCCGACAGCCGATTCGGGCGCCCGCGCGAGGACCGTCCCGGGACGGAAGTCCTGTGCAACAACCCGGCGTCGCTGGGCGGCGGGGCGGGCAAGCTCGACCCTGTCTATCCCACCGCGCCGTTCGCGCGAGGGGCCATCGGGGCGCTGATCCCAGCCGTCGGCAGCAAGCTGCCCGACGCCTCCACGCCGTGGGTCTCGGTGCCCGGCAGCTACCGGGCCCGCTGCTCCTCGGCGGACGATGCCAACGTCCTGCAGATCACCCCTCTCGAGGGAGCGCCGTCGCTGACCGCCGTTCCGGACGCCACCTGGGGGCTGCACCTGGTGGACGGGAACATCGCCCTGGGCAACCTGACCGACCTGGTGCGCAAGCAGATCAAGCGTTACACGGCCCGTCGCTAAGCGCGACCCGTCATCCGGAGCGGCCCGCGGCCACCTCCGCCTCCGCCTCCTCGGGCGCGATCAGGATCGCCCCCTCACCGGTGGCGTAGGCCTCCTCGCCGTGGAAGACGACGTCCATGCCCACCGCCTCCTCGCGCTCGGTCGCGCGTAGGGGTGTGACGAGCCCGATGAGGCGCAGGAGCACGAAGGTCATCCCGAACGCGTAGGCCGGGGTGGCCACCGCCGCCAGGGCCTGCCAGCCGAGCTGGCCCGCGTCCCCGTAGAACAGGCCGTCGGACACTCCGTTCCATGACGTCTGAGCGAAGAAACCGATGAAGAGGATCCCGGTCATGCCCGCGATGCCGTGCGCGGCCAGCACGTCCAGCGTCTCGTCCACGCGGGTGCGGGGCCGCAAGACGATGACCGCGTAGCTGGGGACTGCGGCCAAGGCGCCCAGCGCCATCGCCCAGCCGGGGCTGATGAAACCACCCGCGGGGGTGATCCCGACGCATCCGACGATGATCGCCGTGGCCGCGCCGATCGCGGTGACGCGCCGGCCGCGCATGAGGTCCAGCGCGAACCACACGACGAGCGTGCACGCGGGCGTCAGCAGGGTGTTCGTGAACGCGAGCACGCTCGAGTTGCCGGTCGAGAAGCCGCTGCCGCCGTTGAACCCGAACCACCCGAACCACAGCAGGCCCGCGCCGAGCAGCACGTAAACCGCGTTGTGGGGCAGCAGCGCCTGCCGGCCGTAGTCTTTGCGCGCGCCCAAGACGAGAGCGGCAGCGAGTGCCGAGAAGCCGGATCCCATCTCGACCGGCACTCCGCCTGCGAAGTCGAGCGTCCCGTTCTCGATCAACCAGCCGCCTCCGAAGGCCCAGTGGGCGAGCACCGAGTAGACGAGCACCGACCACAGCGCGGCGAAGACGAGGAACGGGCCGAACCGCATCCGCTCCACGACCGCGCCCGACACGAGCGCGACGGTGATGATGCAGAACGTTCCCTGGAAGGCCATGAACAGCAGGTGCGGGATGGTGGTCCCGTCGCGGGGCTCGAAGGTAACGTCCTGCAGGAACGCGTGGCCGAGACCGCCGATCAGGCCGTTGCCCTCGTCGAAGGCGATCGAGTAGCCGACCAACGCCCACATCACGGTGGCCATGGCGATCGCCCCGACGCACATCATGAACGTGTTGAGCGTGTTCTTGGCCCGCACCAGGCCGGCGTAGAACAGCCCGAGCGCCGGCGTCATCAGCAGCACGAGCGCCGTCGCGACCAGCATCCACGCCGTGTCGCCGGTATCGACCTGCGCCGCGGCCGCCACGTTCGACAGGGACGTCACGGGCTGACCGGCGTAACGGCGCCGCGGTCGGTCTCGCCGGTCCGGATGCGCACCACCCGCTCGAGCGGCACCACGAAGATCTTCCCGTCGCCCACATCGCCCGTCCGAGCGCCCTCGCACAGGGCGTCGATCGTGGGCTCCACGAACGGCTCCGATACCGCGATCTCGAACCGGACCTTGTCGGCCAGGCCCATCTTCACGGTGGTGCCGCGATAGGTCTCGACCCGGTCGAGCTCACCTCCGTGCCCCTGGACGCGGCTGAGCGAGTATCCCCGCACCTCGGCGCGGTAGAGGGCCTCAAGGACGTCGTTGGCCTTCTCCGGGCGGACGATTCCGATCACGAGCTTCACAGTCCCCGCTCCTTCCTGAGCACGCATGCCGGGGAGCGGCAGGCGACGCCGGACAGCCTGCGCCGCGTCGCCTCCGCCCGCTGAGAGCGCGCGAGACTACATGGAATCATTGGACGGCCGATGCCTTCATCACCCGAGCTCACCCAAGCGCGGACGATGTTCCCAGGTGCCCCCGGCTATCTCGACACGGCGACGATGGGGCTTCCACCGGCGCCGGCTCTCGAGGAGATCTCAGCTGCCGTGGACGACTGGCGGCGGGGAAGGGCGTCGGCGCCCGGATACGACGCCTGGGTCGATCGTGGCCGAGCGGCGTTCGCACGCCTCGTCGGCGTCCCGGAGACCCAGGTCGCGATCGGCAGCCAGTTGTCCGCGTTCGTGGGCCTCATCGCGGCGTCGCTGCCGAGCGGCTCCGAGGTGGTGTGCGCCGAGGGCGACTTCACATCGGTGCTGTTCCCCCTTCTGGTGCAGGGTCAGCGCCTGACTGTCCGCACCGTCCCGCTGGAGCGGCTGGCCGACGAGGTGCGCCCGGCCACCGATCTCATCGCGGTCAGCGCCGTGCAGTCACTCGACGGGCGAATCGCGGATCTCGACGCGATCGCCGCCTCGGCCCGGGCGCACGGGGCCACGACCTTCATAGACGCCACCCAGGCCTGTGGCTGGCTACCCCTAGACGCCTCCCAGTTCGACTTCCTGGCCTGCAGCGCCTACAAGTGGTTGCTCTCGCCGCGTGGCACGTGCTTCCTCACGGTCGGCCCAGGACGACTCGGCGACGTCAAGCCACTCCTAGCGGGCTGGTACGCGGGTGAGGATCGCTGGAGCTCGATCTATGGCGACTCGATGGTGCTGGCCAGGGACGCACGCCGGCTGGACCTGTCGCCCGCCTGGTTGTCGTGGGTCGGAACCGCACCAGCCCTGGAGATGTTGACCCAGCTCGGCGTCAGGTCGATCGGTACCCACGCCGTGGGCCTCGCCAACCTGCTGCGCGACCACCTCGGGTTGCCGTCGTCGCCATCGGCCATGTTGCTGCTCGGCCGTCCCGGAGCGGCCGAGCGCCTCGAGCGCGCAGGGATCAGGGCGAGTGTCCGGGGGCAAGGCGTGCGACTCGGCTTCCACCTGTACAACGACGAGAACGACGTCGACGATGTCGCGGCGGCTCTCACTTGAGCGTCCTTCCACCACCACCTCCGCAACGCCTGGCCGTGGCGTCCGACGCACCCCGGATATCGGCGCTGATGCGGGCCTCGATCCTCGACCTGTTTCCCGATTTCTACGACGAGGCACAGATCGCCAGCGCCGCGGTCCACATCGGCCACCTCGACCTGATGCTCATAGCGGACGGAACGTACTTCGTACACGACGCGGACGACGAGATCGTCGGCGTGCGGCGGATGGAGCAGGCGCGCCAAGCTCTTTGCCGGCGTCGGCGATCGACAGGACGATGACCGGTTGCTGGACCCCCTCACCGAGCCCGCCCGGGTCCGGGCGATGTTCGTGCGCGGCGGCTGGACGCGGCGCGGTCTCGGGAACGCCATCCTGCGCTCCTGCGAGCGCGCCGCGCGCGCGGAGGGCTTTCGCCTGCTCGTCCTCATGGCGACGCTAGCCGGCGAACCGCTCTACCGGGCGTTCGGCTTCCGCGAGACCGAGCGGAGGGTCGTCCCGATGCCGGACGGGACGGCGATCGAGCTCCTCGAGATGGAACGCCCTATTGATGGCGGATGAGAGCAGGATGTTGCCGCAGGGAGCGCGGCGCGCTGAGCGCATCTAGCATCAGCGCCGCATCGCCCGCCAGATGCCTGTTCGCCAGAAGATCGAAAGCGAGGAACCGATGGCCACCGTTCTCTGCGTCCTGTACGACGATCCCGTCGCGGGCTATCCGCCGGAGTACGCGCGCAAGGGCGTGCCGGAGATCACGAGCTACCCCGGCGGCCAGAGCACACCCACGGCGGAAGGCGTCGACTTCGTGCCCGGCGAGTTGCTCGGGAGCGTGTCCGGTGGGCTGGGGCTGCGCGGGTTCTTGGAGGAAGGGGGTCACCGCTTGATCGTCACTTCGGACAAGGACGGCCCCGACTCGGAGTTCGAGCGCGCGCTGCCAGAGGCGGACGTGGTGATCTCGCAGCCGTTCTGGCCCGCATACCTGACCGCCGAGCGCATCGCCAAGGCGACGAACCTCAAGCTGGCGATCACGGCGGGCATCGGCTCGGACCACGTCGATCTGGATGCGGCGATCGCGAACGGCATCACGGTGGCCGAGATCACCTACAGCAACAGCATCAGCGTGTCGGAGCACGTGGTGATGATGATCCTGGCGCTCGTCCGGAATTACATCCCCTCGTACGAGCAGGTCGTCGGCGGGGGATGGAACATCGCCGATTGTGTCGCGCGGTCCTACGACGTGGAGGGCATGCGAGTGGGCACGGTCGCCGCCGGGCGTATCGGCTCCGCCGTGCTGCGCCGGCTGAAGCCGTTCGACGTCGAGCTGCACTACACCGATCGCCATCGTCTGCCCTCCGAGGTGGAGGAGGAGCTCGGAGCGACCTTCCACGCCACGGCCGCGGAGATGGTCCCCCTCTGCGACGTGGTGACGATCAACGCGCCACTGCACCCCGAGACCGAGCACCTCTTCGACGACGACCTGCTCGCCACCATGAAGCGGGGGGCCTACATCGTCAACACCGCGCGCGGGAAGATCTGCGATCGCGACGCGATCGTTCGCGCGCTGGAGAGCGGGCAGCTGGCCGGCTACGCCGGTGACGTCTGGTACCCGCAGCCCGCCCCGCAGGATCATCCGTGGCGCTCGATGCCCCACCACGGCATGACCCCGCATATCTCCGGCTCGTCGCTGTCGGCCCAGGCCCGCTACGCCGCGGGCACGCGCGAGATCCTCGAGTGCTGGCTCCAGGAGCGCCCGATTCGCGACGAGTACCTGATCGTGCAGGCCGGAGCGCTGGCCGGCGCCGGCGCGCACGCCTACAGCTCGCGAGGGGCCAGCTAGGACCCCCGCCAGACGCCGGTTTGCAGGCGGGCGGACGGAGAGGGTGGGATTCGAACCCACGAGGCAGTTTGACCCGCCCACACGATTTCCAGTTGCTTCCGAAGGGTGTCGTGTGGTGCACTCGGGTGCTCCTTGGCTTCGTAGCGGGATAGCAGGTGCCTCGTGGTGTGCTCCGGTGCACCTTGAGGTTTCCAAGCCGTTTCCAAGACGGTGAGGGCTGAGCGCGAGGCAAGCCCGCTTGCCGATCGGCTGGAGTCAGCCCCTACCGCGCGAAGGACGGCGATCAGCCCTCATGCCCGGAGCGCCGCGCCGATCTTAATCACGACGTACACGAGCCCGGCGCAACCGAGCGCGCGGCGCACCCAGTTGACGCCACCGGCCAGCTCCGTCCACGCCCACGCCGCGAGGCCCGCGTAGAACGCGGCGCGCGCGTAGCGGTGAATTGAGCCGTCCGTGGACGCGGCAACGAGCCAGCTGCCCAGTGCCACGAGCAGCGGCGCGTTCGGGAACTGCGCGAGCGGGAAACTCGCCGGCCAGCCGCGCTGGCCGCGGCGCCAACGGTCCCTCAGCGCGAGCCTGGCCGTCACCCACTCGAGCCTAACGGCCGTCAAGCTTTGGGCGGCACGCGGCGACGCGCCCGGTCGCGGCGACTGCACTGGACGCGCCAAACGGCGCCGCGGGAGTTCGATCGCTGCTCGGTAGTTGTCCGTAGCCGACAACACGTTCGAATCCTGCCGGGAACCCTCGGTGCCGCTACCCGGGCGCGCTGGATAGAGAAACCGAACAGCACTCAACAACGTGCTAGTTCGCTTGCGGTCGTTAGCAGTTGCTCGGCAAATTTCGCGAGCTCCGTTCCCCTCTCTCGCAAGCGAAGGAATTCCTTTTTCCTCGGACGGCTTAGGACGCCGCGTCGGGCACGCGCTGATTAAGAGTGCCGCTTCCATGGGAAAGGAGGCGTCTGCTCGCGGCCGGACCGGGCTCCCGGTCCTCGTCCAAAGCGAGAGTGCCCACGCGAACCAGTACGAGCTGCCGCAAGTGACTTATTCGGGCGACCGCGTCGCGGTTAAGCGGCAACGCAGCATGGACGCACGGAAGTCCGCTACTCGTCCGACTGCGGAGGTATCTCGGCGGCCGTGATCCGTTCTGTCGCCGCTTCGCAGGCGGCGATCGCGACGCTCGATGAGCGCGCTCGCGAGTCTACGATCGAGCTACCGGCTCGTCGCGTGGACTGGCCTGTCCGGAGCGGCAGCTCCAGCGGCGGTCCCAGCAAGGCTGCATACGTCACCGGAGCTCACCACGGTGGTGCGCGCGTGTAAGGGCGAGGCGCGGAGCATCAGCCGATGATCGCGCGGTCGAAGGGGCATGCTTGCTTCATGCTCGACGTCACGAGTGCCGGATGGGTGGTCACAGTCGCGCTCGTCCTTGGCCTATTCGCGCTCGACTTGTTGGTCTCAGGTCGCCGGCCGCACGAGGTCAGCTTCCGGGAAGCGGTGGGTTGGTCGCTGTTCTACATCGGCGTGGCGATCGCCTTCGGTGTCGTCTTCGGCGTCATCGAAGGCTGGGACCTCGGCCGCCAATATTTCGCGGGCTACATCGTCGAGAAGAGCTTGTCCGTGGACAACCTCTTCGTGTTCGTGATCATCATGGCCACGTTCTCGGTGCCGAGCCGGCACCAGCAGCGGGTGCTCACGTTCGGCATCCTCGCCGCGCTGGTGCTGCGCGTCGTGTTCATCGCGCTCGGCGCCGCGCTTCTCGACGCCTTCTCGTTCACGTTCCTCGTCTTCGGACTGCTGCTGGTCGTGACAGCCGTGCAGTTGTTCCGCCACCGCGACCAGGACCCGTCCGTGGAGGACAACCGGTTGGTCGCGATCGCGCGTCGGGTCCTGCCGTTGACGGACGAGTACCACGAAGGGCGCCTGTCGATCCGGCGCGACGGTCGGCGCGTGTACACGCCGCTCGCGCTCGTCCTCGTGGCAATCGGGAGCACGGACATCCTCTTCGCGCTGGACTCGATCCCGGCCGTGTTCGGCGTCACCGAGGAGCCGTACATCGTCTTCACGGCCAACGCCTTCGCGTTGCTCGGCCTCCGGGCCCTCTACTTCCTCGTCTCAGGGCTGCTGGACCGCCTGGTCTACCTCTCCACGGGCCTGTCCCTGATTCTGGCCTTCATCGGCGTCAAGCTCGTCTTGCACTGGCTCCACGAGGACATCGAGCCCTCGGTCCCGGAGATCACCACTGGCCTCTCCCTCGTCGTCATCGCCGTGGTTCTGACCGTCACGACAGTGGCGAGCTTGCTCAAGACCCGCAAGGACCCGACGGCGCGCGCGCACGCCGGCTCGCTCCGCCGCCACCCCGACCAGGAGCGTCCGGCGGGCTGACCGCGGTGACCGCGGGTGGGTTGCGGACCGTCACGCCGATACAGGCGTGCTTTCCCTTCCGCGCGCGGCTCGCCTCGCACGTCTTCGCAGCCGAGGGGAGGACGCGCTCTACGGGCACGCTGCGCCGGCGGACGGCATCGAGTCCTGACCCGCCAATCCTCCGGGATCAGGTGGCGTGCGGCCGCGGGCCGCGGCTCACCAACCACGCCCCCACGATTCCGCTGAGCACCGACCCCGTGAAGATCCCGATCTTCGCGGTGTTCACGACGTCTGGGTCGTCGTAGGTGAGTTGCGCGATGAACAAGGACACCGTGAACCCGATGCCCGCGAGCGCTGCCAGGCCGACGATCTGGCGCCGTTCGACGCCTTCCGGGAGCGTGCCCCAGCCGAGCCGCAGCCCGAGGAACGTTGCGCCGGTGATGCCGAGCACCTTCCCGACGAACAACCCGGCGGCGATCGCCCACGCGACGCGGCTGGTCGCCGCGTCGCCGAGCACGCCGCCGCCGAAGCTGACTCCCGCGTTCGCGAGCGCGAACAACGGCACGATCGCGAAGGCGCTCACGGGGTGCAGTCGGTGCTCCAGCGTGTCGAGGATGTCGCGGCCGCGGAAGGAGCCGGTCGGCGTCAGGAGCCCGAGCGCGACGCCCGCGACCGTCGCGTGCACACCGGACTCGTGCACCGCGATCCAGACGAAGATCCCCACCACAGCATAGGCGGGGATCCGCGCGACGCCGAGCTTGCGGAGAGCCACTACGGCCAGCAGCCCGCCCACAGCGGCCAGCAGCCAGGTCGCCGAAAGCGAGTCGGAGTAGAAGACAGCGATTATGAGGATCGCGGCGATGTCGTCAACGATCGCGATGCTCAAGAGCAGCAGCTTGAGGCCGGAAGACACGCGATCGCCGAGCAGCGCCATGACGCCGACGGCGAAGGCGATGTCGGTCGCAGCAGGGATCGCCCAACCGGAGACCTCGTCGGTCCCGGCGGTGATGGCGACGAAGACGAGTGCGGGAGCGAGGACGCCGCCGAGGGCGCCGACGAAGGGGAGCGTCGCGGCGCGCCGGTCTTGGAGCTCGCCGTCAACGAGCTCGCGCTTGATCTCCAGGCCGACGACGAAGAAGAAGATGGCCATGAGGCCGTCGTTGACCCAGTGGCGCAGGTCAAGCTCCAAGTTTAGGTCACCGACGTTGCCGCCCAGCTTGGTGTCCCACACCGACTCGTAGCCGTCCAGCGAGATGTTGGCCCAGGTCAGCGCCACGATGGTCGCGATCAGGAGCGCGATCCCGCCGGTGGCCTCGTCGCGGAGAAAATCCTCAAGAGCGCCGACGACGCGGCGGACGGACGACTCGTCGGCGCGGTCGGGCGAGCGGGCGGCCATCCCAGGGCCAGTGCCCACATTCCAGCAAGCCCAAGCCCCTCCGCGCGGCGCCGCGCTCGCGATTCCCTCGGTGTTCGGCGGGCGGTCGTCGGCGCGAACGTCCCTCTCGTGGGAGTGTGCGTGCTGTCGGTCGCCGTCCCCGGCTCGCCTCGGGTCGCATTCCGTCGCGGTGCGCTCGGCCATCGCATTCTTCTTCAGCATCCCGCCGACACCTCGGCGATCCTCGGGCCCCGCACCACGGACTAGCTCAGAGGCCACTCTGCCGCCGCGGACGTCACCCTCGGGCCAGGCGGCCCTGAACCGCATCGGCGAATCGCTCCGCGAGGCACGAGCCAACCCCGCCGACGAGTCCTTGAAGAACCGCCATGGAGCCGGCGGGCTGGCGACGCGACGGCCTCGCGCTGCCAGAACCGCCTGCGCCACCGACGGCGCGGACGGTGGCGCGTCCCCGTGGTAGCGACTGCTGATTTCGACTCCACGCGAGCCTGGACACCACCAGACCCGTCGCAAGCGGCTGCACCACCCGACCGTCGGCGACCTCGAACTGGACTACGAGGTCATGGAGCTCTCGGCCGACAGCGGCCTGCTCCTGGCCGTCTTCAGCGCCGAACCCGGCAGCCGTTCGGCCGAGGCCCGACCTCCTCGCAAGCTGGAGCGACGCCCGAGCAGGGTCAGGCCGCGGCGCGGCCCGGAACGGGGTAGCGCTGGGCGAGCCGCCACTGCCGCTTTTCATGCAACCCCGTCAGCCGACCACGGTTGCCGGACTCGCGAAGCGCGCTTGCTTTCGCGTGAGTGGGCTATCCACTTCCGTCCCCTCGGGCTCTAGTTTGGCCCGGTGGCTGGTGAGCATCCGCGGGCGGGGGTGGACTATCCGAGCAACTGGCGGGAGCTACTGGAGTGGTTCTCTGACGAGGGGTCGTGCCTGCGCTACTTGGAGCGGCTGCGTTGGGGCGAGGGCTTCACCTGTCGCTGCGGTCTGGTACGTGGTCAACCAGAAGCAGGGCGTCTCGGCGCTCGGATTGCAGAGAGTGCTCGGGTTAGGCAGCTACCAGACGGCGTGGGCGTGGCTGCACAAGCTGCGCCGCGCGATGGTGCTGCCGGGACGCGAGCTCCTCACCGGCGTGGTCGAGGTCGACGAGAGCTACTTCGGCGCGCGTCGGCCCGGCGCAGCAGGCCGTGGCGTTACCGGCAAGCCGATCGTGGCGATCGCCGTCGAGGACCGCGGCGAGGCGTCCGGGCGCGTGCGCATGCGGCGCCTCCCCGACGTCACCAAGCCAACCCTGACCGACTTCGTGCTCGACCACGTCACCCCCGGCGCCGAGGTGCAGACCGATGGCTGGCAAGGCTATTTCGACATCGGCCGCCACCGCTTCAGGCACGTGGTCACCAACGTCTCGGCCAGCGGCGACCCCGCGCACGTAGTGCTGCCGCATGTGCACCGCCTAGCGTCGCTGGTCCGGCGCTGGATGCTCGGCACACCAGGGCGCGATCAGCCACCACCAGCTCGACTACTACCTCGACGAGTTCACCTTCCGCTTCAACCGCCGTCGCTCACACCACCGCGGACTGCTCTTCTACCGGCTGCTGGAAGGGGCCGTGGCCGCCGACCCCCACCCCTACAAGACCCTCACCAGCAAATCCGCCGCGTGATCAGGGCCACAGCGGAATCGGGGGAGCGAAGCAGATAGCCCACTCGCGTGAAAGCAGAAGCCCCGCCGTCAGCGACTAGGCCCACTCGGCGTCCGCGGGTTTGAGCTGCCGGCCAATCCTCGAGGCAGCGTCCGGGATCCTAATTCTCCATGCGCCGCATCTACCCAGCGTCTCCACGGCCGACATCGGCAGAACGTCGAGCAGGGGCGCCTCTCGTGACTGCTCCTGCTCGACCAAAGCGGCAGCCGCCGGGCCGTCCAGCAGACAGCCGGCTCGCGTCCATTCCCTCAGGAAAGCGGAAGACCGACCTAGCCAGGTGCTTCAACACCACGCGATCGGCGTGCGATCGGGCCGAGCGCATTTCTCGACGGCTGAAGGCCCAGATCGCCGATCAGAGGGACCTCGAGACGGGACCGCTGCCCCTCACCGGCGCCTGATCCCGGCCGTCGAGTCTGCGAAAGCCGGAAAATGCCCGCGTCGGCTAGTCCACAACGGACAGACCGGGGGCGACGCACCGCGCCAATCCGGTCGTCGTCGGACGGCTTGGACGGAGGGGGAGGGATTCGAACCCTCGAGCCGCCTATCGACGGCTAACGGTTTTCAAGACCAGAAGGCCTTGTAGTCGGAAACTGGCGGTGTGCAGGGAGAGCGGGGTGGGCGGGGGGTCTCGTGGCGATCGTGTTGCGATCGACCCGGGAGGTTTTCGGAGTTTTGGGAGACCCTTACGCGCGCGCGAGGATTCTCTGTCCTGGGCCTGGAGCCTTGGCTAGGGGACCCGCTGCCTGCGGCCCGGTGGCGAGCGACGCGGGCTTGGGGGGTGCCGCAGGCCTCGCAGTACTGCCGTCTCGAGGTCGGGGCGAGCACCGGCTCGCCGCATCCGGTGCACGTGCTCAGGTAGTTGAGGGTGCGGTTTGCTGGGCCTGCGGGCGATGGAGACCACGAGCTGGCTGCCGACGCGGGCGAGCGACGCACGGGTGCCGGCGGCCCGGTCGGGGAGAATGACCTGCTCCGCCGCACAAGTTCCATGGAGGCGCTGCCGAGCAACGCCGAGACGAACGCACCACGCCCCCGCGAGCCGATCGCAAGCAGCCCCGCCTTCTCCTCGTGTGCGATGTGGAGCAGCGTCTCGACCGGGGATCCCAGCTCAACCCGCGCGCGGACCTGCAACCCATCGGGGAGCTCGCGGGGAACCCAATGAAGGTTCTCGCGCGCCCGTCTCAGCGCGGCCTTGCGGTCGCGCTCCAATTGGGTCGCCGAGCCCGCGAAGGGCGGATTCCCAGCGACATGGGCGAGCACCACTGGCGCTCCGAGCTCCTTGGCCAACTCGCCGACGTGGTGCACGGCCGCCCGTTCCGTCTGTTCGTCAATAGCCACCAGTAACGCAGACCCCATCCTCATCCTTTCTCGTCAGCGTGACCCTGCCGGAACCGAGCGAGTGGCAGTAGGGGGTGGAGCATGCATCTCCGGGTAGGTCTGACCCGCACCACGGCCGGGCACCATCCGCTCTCCCTACGATGCGGGACAGCTGTGTTCGATGCGTTCTCTAGCGCGTCGTGAACTGCCTTGCCGCCCGCGCGAGGCTCCTCTTGGAGATCGGCTACGGACGCCAGGCGCGCTTTGTCCGGGGCGACGTCACCGAGGTCGCGCAGCTCGTGCGAGGGGTTGTCGAGCGTGGGCTGAGGGCGCCGGCGACCACACGACCTACTGCGCGTCAGAGGGCGCGGGTCGCCTGCTCACCTACGCCCTCGCCGACGCCTTGGGGGCGCGGCATACGCGTCAGCGGGTGATCGGCAAGCTCGACTACCGCAGTCCGCCGGCCAACTGCTCGGGCGACGTTCGAGGAGATGGCGTGAGGAAGTAGCCTGCGCGGGCGAGTTCTTCGCGTAATGATTCGACATTGGTCCCGTAGAGGGGTGAGGTGCAGGAGGTGATCAGCGCTTCGATGTGGGCTACGCCGCGCGCGGGGATCTCGCCGCGGCGCAGCAGGCGGGCGATCTCGTGCAGCTGGGCGGCTACGGTCCGTAGTACCTTCGCGTGGTACAGCGGGCGCGGAGAGGGTGGCTTGGAGGGTGTGTGGGTGGCCTCGTGTGCGAGTTCGTCGATCGAGTGGGCCAGGGCGGCTTGGTATCGGGCATCTGCCAGCCGGGCCTAGCTCGCGTTGCACCGTTGGGAGCGGCAGGTTCTCGCGGCCGTCCATGACCAAGCGGCGGCTGGCGTCTCGCTTCCCTGAGGCGAGGTAGGCGATGCGGAGTCCCAGCGCGATCTGTGTGGCGCCGCAGGCAAGGAAAAGCGGTGCTGCGACGGAGATCTGTTCGAGCAAGAGGATCAGGCTGGCCGCTTGAACCGTTGCGACCGTTAGCGCCTGCTCCTGGGCGGTTTGCGTGGAGCGCAGAAGGGCCACAAGAGGGTGGTGTCGGCCGAGGTTTGCTTCGGCCAGCGCGTACTCGCTCGCGGCTTTTCGGCTGGGGGCGTTTCGAGGACGTCCGCCGAGCGGTGGTGGAGGGTTTGGTCGCATGGCTTGCTCCATGCCGACCAGCCTTCCCGGCGCACCGGGTCTAAGGGTACGCCCGTGGCCGAAAGATGGCTAGCCGGCCTCGAGGAAGCGCTCGGCGATGCGCCGGAAGAAGTCGGCGCGGATGATCACTCCTGCTACTTGGCGGTTGGCCACGACGGGGATGATGAGGACGCGGTGGTGGAGGAAGGTTTCGGCGATCTGTACGTCGGAGAAGTCCTCGGCGACCTCGACGTGATCGCGGTTGAGGTGTTGGCCGACCGCCTCGTTGCGGCAGGCGGCGCGGTGTTTGATTGCGTCGTCGAGTACGTGCTTGATGAAGCCGGCGTACCCCAATTGGCCGACGTAGCCGGGGAATAGCGCGGTCATGAACTCGCGTTCGCCGAAGATACCCTCGAGCCGCCCCTTCCCGTCGACCACGGGCAGGGCGGGGAGCCCGCTGTCGAGGATCGCCCGAACCGCGTGCTCGACGCTCTCGTCGTGGTGCAGGATGGGCGCTTCGCGCACCAGGTCTCGGCTTAGACTGTCGGGGTTCACGGGTGTCTTCTCAGAGGTAGCGGAGGGCGAGGTACGCGGTGGCCAGGAGCATGGAGACCAGCGTGGCGGGCAGGCCGGCCTTGAGGAATTCGACGAACCCGATCGGCTTGCCGGCGCGGGCGGCCATGCCCGAGGCGGCGACGTTGGCCGCGGCGGCGATCAGGGTGGCGTTGCCGCCGAAGCAGGCGCCGAGGGCGAGCGCCCACCAGTAGGCGTCGTCGCCTCCGCTGCCCTGTTGGAGTTGTTCCACGACGGGGATCATGGTGGTGGTGAAGGGGATGTTGTCGACGATCCCGGAGCCGATGGCGGAGACCCACATTATCCCGAGCAGCTCGGCGCTGCGGTCGCCGCCGGTGACGGAGGCGATCCCATCGGCGACCTCGCCGATGGCGCCGGTCTCCTCCAACGCCCCGACCATCACGAACAGGGCGATGAAGAAGAACAGCGTGGGCCACTCGATCCCCGCGAGGGCCTCCGTGATGGACTGGCGAGTGATGAGCAGCGCGGCGGTGGCCCCGGCGAGCGCGACGGTTGCCGGCTCGAGGCCGAGCGCCTTGTGAAAGAAGAAGAGCAGAATGGTGAGCAGCAGGACGGGCACCGTGCGGATCAGCTCGTCGCGGTTCTCGATTGAGCGGCCCGCGTCGAGGTCCATCACGCGTTTGCGTGCTTCCGGGGCGATCTGCAGCCGCGGGCGGTAGGCCAGGTAGAGCAGACCGATCACGACCACGAAGGCGAGCGCGGCGATGGGTGCCAGGTTGAAGATGAAGGCGGTGAAGGAGAGGTCGGTGGCGCCGGCGATGATGATGTTCGGTGGGTCGCCGATCAGCGTGGCGGTGCCGCCGATGTTGGAGGCGATCACCTCGATGATGACCAGCGGGATCGGGTCGATGTCGAGCGCGTCGGCGAGCAGAAAGGTGATCGGCACCATCAGCAGCACGGTGGTCAGGTTGTCCAGGAAGGCGGAGAGAACGGCGGTGGTGATCGCGAGCGACGCCACCACGGCGAGCGGTTGTCCGCGTGAGATCTGGCCGGCGCGGATGGCAAGCCAGGTGTAGACACCGGTGGTCTCGGTCAGCCGGACCAGCACCATCATCCCGGCGAGCAGCCCGATCGTGTTGAAGTCGATCGACTCGATCGCCTGTTCCTGCTCGAGTGTCTGGGTCAGCAGGACCAGTACGGCCCCGAGCAGCGCGATCTTGGTGCGGTCGAAGCGCTCGCTGGCGATCAGCGCGAGCGCCCCAGCGAAGATGACGATCGCCAGCGCCATCAGGGCCCGAGTTTCTGCGCGCCGTCGATGAGCGCCACTGTGGGCCGCATGCCGAGCAGGCGCAGATCCCCCAGCAGCATCGCGCAGGCGTCTTCGGCCACGGCCTCGCGGGCGGCCTGCGCGTCCTCGAACTCGAACTCGATCAGCCAGCCCCACTCCTGGGACCACCGTCGCGACGCGCTCGCGAGTCGGCTCAGCGCCGCGGATCGCACCCGGGCGCCGCCGGCCACCGGAACGAGCTCTTGGCGCAGCCAGTCCTCGGCCTCCTCGATGTCGAGGTGGTAGGGCGGGCTCACTAGCACCATCAGACGGGCCATCTGCGGCAGGTTCCCGGCGCCCGGGCGGGTGGTCGATGGGGAGTTGCCCCCACTAACCCCGGCGATTGCTACGGATCAGGGTTCGACCAGGCCGCGGCGGATCGCGTAGCGGGTCAGCTCGACCCGGTCGCGCATGCCGAGCTTGGCCAGGATGTTCTCGCGATGGCGATCGACCGTGCGGCGGCTGATGCCCAACTCGAGGGCGATCGCGTCGCTCGTCCAGGCCTCGGCGATCAGCTTCACCACCTCAAGCTCGCGCGGCGTGAGCGGCTCCGGCGCCGCGCTCTCGCCTGCCTGGGCGCGGGCCAGGAAGTCGGCAATCAAGGCCGTGACGGCGGCTGGGTAGAGAAACGGCTCGCCGCGCATAGCCGCGCGGCAGGCCTCCACCAGATCGCGGTCGGCCGCCGACTTGAGCACATAGCCCGACGCGCCCGCCTTGAGCGCCTCGTAGAGATACTGCTCGTCGTCGTACATCGACAGCATCAGCAGCCGCATCTCCGGATGCCGGTGTGACAACTCGCGCGCGGCCTGCAGGCCGGTCATCCGCGGCATCGCCACGTCCAGTACCGCCAAGTCGATCGCGTGAGCGGCGGCCAGCTCGAGCGCCTCGGCGCCGTCAGCGGCCTCCGCCACCACCTCGAGGTCGGGCTGGGCGTCCAAGACCATCACCAGCCCGCGGCGCACCACCGCATGGTCATCGGCGACCATGACCCTGATCCTCAACGGGATGCTCAAGCCGCCCGCGCCAGTCGCAGCCGGACCTCTGTTCCCCAGCGGGGCGAGGCCTCCAGCCAGAGCTCTGCCCCCACGAGCACCGCTCGCTCGCGCATACCGCGGATGCCCGCGCCCTCCGCGGTTCGCGCCGGATCGAACCCGCGCCCGTCATCGCGCACCAACAACTCGACGGCCCCGTCGCGCCAGCCCAGCCGCAGTTGCACCCGCTCCGCCCGGGCGTGACGGGCGGTGTTGGTCAGAGCCTCCTGCGCGATCCGGTAGACCACCAGCTCCTCCTCATCAGCCAGGCTGGGAAGCGGCGACTCGACGTCGCGCTCGACCTCGAAGCGTGCGCTGCGTGCCACCTGTACCGCCAGCCCCCGCAACGCGGCGGCGAGGCCAAGGTCGTCGAGCGCCACCGGTCGCAGACGACGCGCGATCCCGCGCACCTCCTCGAGACTCGCCCGCACCCCTTCTCGCGCCTCGACTACCCGAGCGGAAGGGCTCTCGCCCGTCGCGCTCTCCAATTCGAGCAGCACGCCCGTGAGCGCCTGCCCGATCTCATCGTGAAGCTCGCGCGAGAGCCGGCGGCGCTCCGACTCCTGCGCCGCCAGAGCCCGGCGAGCGCTCTCGCGGCGCTCCAACTCGAGCCGAGCGAGCATGTCATTGAAGGCCACCCCCAACTCGACCAACTCGGGACTACCTTCGTCGACCGGCACCCGGCTTCCCGGCCGCAGGGGATCGACCCTGCGCATCAGCTGCGTGAGACGCTCGAGCGGACGCATCGCCCTGCGGAGGAGCAGGAAGTTGACGACGAGCAGCACCACCAGGCCTACCGACAGCACGATCGCCTCGGTCACCGCCAGCGGGAAGCTCACCGTCGCAGGCGATACCGCCAGCGCCAGCGTGGCGAGCGCCAGCACCGCAGCATTCACCGCGAACACGCGCCACAACAGGCTCACGCAACAAGCGTATGTCTCGGGGCAGCTAGTTGCCGAGCTACGCCACAAGTCGACGCGAACACCGCACGCCCAAGCAAAGAGGATCGTCGGGTCGTGGCACCGAGTGCTACCTGTAGCTCGGCCCTCACGCAATGAGAACCCGCAAGCGGTCGTGCCGGCCGACACGAGGGGTCTGTTGCTTTGGCTTGACGACTGTCGCCGAGCCCGGTCTGTCCCTCCGTTTCCAACCCGACCCTTCCCCCCCCGGCGGGAGTGCGGAAGGGTCGTGTTTTCGCTTCCTAGAGCGGAGAGGGTGGGATTCGAACCCACGAGGCAGTTTGACCCGCCCACACGATTTCCAGTCGTGCACCTTAAGCCGCTCGGTCACCTCTCCAGCAGCGCCCTAGCGTAGCTTCAGAGTCCGAGCTCCTGCACGCCGCGCTCAGCCCAGCCCAGGTGGTGCGCGAGCTCGTGGCGGAGCGTGCGCTCGACCTGCGCGCGCAGCAACTCGCGATCGTGGCCGAAGTCCCGTTCCAGCGTGTCCTGGTAGACCACGATCCGGTCCGGATAGTCGTCGCGGGCGACGGTGTCGCCGAAGTAGTGCCCGTAGGCACGGTGCTCCTCGCCCCGGCGGGAGACCACCACGGGCGTGCGATCGAGCAGGCGTTGGAAGTCCTCGGGAAGCGCGTCGATCGCGTCCGCCACGAGCAGGTCGAAGTCGTCAGTGGTGTCGCGCAGTCCGGGGTGTGCGGCCAGCTCCTCGCTGCGCCGCACGAGCCGCTCGAACTCGTGATCGCTCAGGCCGTCGCGGCCGGTGAGCGCAACGGTGGCCCACGCGGTGGCGAGCATCAAGAGCAGTGCCCCGCCGCCGAACACCATCAGCCCCTCGGCCCCGGACAGCGACGGCGGGTTCACGAGCAGGAGCAGCACGCCGACCACGAAGGCGGCGGTCATCCCGGCCTTGACCGGGCCTCGGAACACGTCCTTCACCCTCCCGAGGGTAGAACCCGCATCCGCCGCGGGCCAGCGCGCCCCTCAGGAGCTACGTCTGGTCCTCCGGGCCGTCGGGATCCTCGGCACCCGCCGCCCGCGGGTTACCCGTGGCGGTGTCCTCCTCGCCGGGCACACCGGGACTCTCGTGGCGCTCCTTGGCGTCTGCCTCTCGGTCGTCGTCGGGCACCTGTCCGGCCGGGCCCTCCTCCGGAAGCTGGTCCGACTCGCTGGCCGTCTCCATCACGAGCCCTCCTCGTCCGAGGACTGGGCGCCGGGTACCGCCCCATCGTCCTCCTTGGCCTTCCAGTCCTTGCCGGTCTCGTCGATGCGATCGTCGAGGCGCTCGCCCTCCTTCTCCATGCGAGCGGCCTCGCGCTCCATCTCCTCCACCTGTTTGTCTGGCTCTTGCTCCACCCCTAAGCGATACCCGAGACGACCCGGGCGGCAAACCCTCTCAGGCCTAGCCTGGATCCGCCGGGGCTGGTGGTTGCGGGCCTAGCCGAGGGTGTCGACGAGGTCGGCCACGGAGTCGATGACCCGGGACGGCACGTACGGGTGCCTCTCGGTGTCCTCGCGCTGAGTCACCCCGCTCAGGACGAGGATCGTCTCGAGGCCGGCCTCCAGCCCGGCCACGATGTCCGTGTCCATGCGGTCACCGATCATGGCGGTGTGCTCGGAGTGCGCGTCGATCGCGTTCAGCGCTGAGCGCATCATCAGCGGATTCGGCTTGCCGACGTAGTAGGGCTCGACACCGGTCGCCCGGCTGATCAACGCGGCCACCGACCCGGTGGCCGGCAGCATCCCGTCCGCGCTCGGCCCGACGTTGTCGGGGTTGGTCGCGATGAACCGGGCTCCGTCGATGATCAGGCGGATGGCACGGGTGATGCGCTCGAAGCTGTAGGTCCGGGTCTCGCCCAGGACCACGTAGTCGGGCTCCCCGTCGGTGAGCGTGTAGCCCGCGGCGTGCAGCGCCGTGGTCACTCCCGCCTCGCCGATCACGAACGCGGATCCGCCGGGCCGCTGGTCCTCCAGGAACGCGGCGGTGGCGAGCGCCGAGGTCCAGATCGACTCCTCCGGGACCTCCAGCCCGCTCCGCCGCAGGCGGGCGGCGAGGTCACGCCGCGTGTACATGGAGTTGTTGGTCAGCACGAGAAACGGAAGGCCGAGCTCGCGCAGGCGCGCGAGGAAGTCGGCGGCGCCGGGCAGCGGGACCTCCTCGTGCACCAGCACCCCGTCCATGTCCATGAGCCAGGACCGGATCTCGCGCGGCGTCATCGAACAACAGCCTACGGACCGCGGTGGCGTACGCTTGCGACCATGGCCCACGCCTTCCGCAGAGCCGTCGAGGCCCGGGATCAGGAGGCGATGAGCGCCGCCCTGGCGCCTGACGTGCAGTTCCATAGCCCAGTGGCCTTCCACCCCTTCGACGGTCGCGAGGCCACGATCGGAGTGCTGTCGGCCATCTCCACCGTCTTCGAGGACTTCGAATACACCGACGAGATCGAGTCGGGTGACACCGTCGCGCTGTTGTTCCGCGCGCGCGTGGGCGACAAGGCGGTGCAGGGGCTGGACTTCCTGCGGCTCGGCGAAGACGGCCTGATCCGCGAGTTCACCGTGATGCTGCGTCCGCTCTCGGCCATTGTGGCCGTCGGCGAGCGGATGGCCCCGAAGGTCGAGGGCCTCGCGAAGGCGTAAGCAGGCTAAGTCAGGAACGCACGACCAGGCGCGGACCGGTCAGCAGGGCGCCGGCCTCCGCCGCGGGCAGCGGCCTCGAGAAGAGGTACCCCTGGGCCAGCTCGACGCCGAACCCCCGCAGCGCCTCAAGCTGCATCTGGGTCTCGACCCCCTCGGCCAGCACGGGGAAGCCGAGCGCGTGGCCCATGGCCACGATCGCGCCCACCAGCTCATGGTCCTGGTCGCCGTCCCCGAGGTCCATCACGAAGCTGCGGTCGATCTTCAGCTCGTCGATCGGGAAGCCCTTGAGGTAGGAGAGCGAGGAGTAGCCGGTACCGAAGTCGTCGAGCGACAGGCGAACGCCGAGTCGCTTGATCTCCTCGAGGGTCGTCAGCACATCGCCGTGGGTCTCCAGGAGCACCGTCTCGGTGATCTCGAGCCACAGGCACGCCGGGTCGACGCCGCTCAGGCGCACGGCTTCGGCCACGGCGCGGGGCAGCCCCGGCTCACGGATCTGACGCGCCGACACGTTCACCGACATCGACAGCTGCTCGCCCCCGGACAACCCCTCGTTCCACTCTGCCGCCTGGCGGCAGGCCTCCTCCAGCACCCAGGCGCCGATCGGCATGATCAACCCGGTCTCCTCGGCCACACCGATGAACTCGCCTGGGGCCACCAGTCCGTGGTCCGGCCGCCGCCAGCGCACCAGTGCCTCGAAGCCCTCCACGTTGCCGTCGATCAACGACACCCGCGGCTGGTAGTGAAGCTCCAGCTCCTCGCGCTCCAGCGCGTCGCGCAACGCCGACTCCACGTCCAGGCGCTCCTGTGCCTTGCTCTTCAGACGGCTGTCGAACAGCTCGATGGCCGCCCCTCCCGAGGCCTTCGCGTGGTACATGGCGGCGTCGGCGTCGCGCAGCACGCCCTCGGCGTCGTCTCCCGGCCCTGCGAACGCGATGCCGATGCTCGCTCCGATGCTCAGCCGTCGCCCGTCTATCTCCGCGGGCCGGCGCAGCTCGAGGATGATCCGCTCGGCGATCGCGACCACGTCGATCTCGTCGGTGACCGACTCGCAGATGGTCACGAACGCGTCGCCCGCGAAGCGCCCGACCGTGTCCTCGGGTCGCAGGACCCCGTCCAGGCGGCGAGCCGCCGTCTTGATCACCTCGTCGCCGCAGGAGTGGCCGAGCGAGTCGTTGACGAGCTTGAGCCGGTCGAGGTCGATGAAGAGAACGGCCGTGGTTTCCCCCTTTCGCGTGCTGGTGGCAAGCGCGTGGGACAGGCGCTCCATCAGCAGCGCGCGGTTGGGCAGGCCGGTCAGCTCGTCGTGGAGCGCGCGCTCCTTCAGCTCGCTCTCGTAGGCCTTGCGCTCCGATACGTCTCCGGCCGAGACGACCCAGCCGCGAATATCACCGTTGGTTCGGCGAAGCGCAGCAGAGCCGTAGTTGACCCAGCGCTCCTCGCCGTCGGGCCTGCAGATGCGGCACTCGATATCGGTCTCGGCACCGGAGCGCGCGCGCCGCTGGGCGGCCGTCCAGCCGCTCTCGTCTGCCGGGTGGAGCGCGGGCAGGAGCGGCTTGCCGAGATCGTCCGCGCTCCCGGTGCCGTGGATGTCGGACCAGCGGCGGTTGACGTAGCGCGCCTCGCCCGTCTCGTCGAGGAGGCAGATCCCCACCGGCGACGAGCCGGCCAGGGTACGGAAAAGCTCCTCGTTCTCCTGGAGGCTGCGCCGGCCCTCGCGGGCCTCGCGCACGGCGCGCAGGCGCATGCGCGCGAGCGCGAAGAGCAGCAGGCTCAGGCCGAGACCCGCGATCAGGGTCACCGCCGGGCCCACTCGATCGAGCCCGGCCTGGCCGGTGCGCAGCGCGGTGGTGCGCACCGCCCAGCGCCGGCCGTAGATCAGGACCGGATCCTCGCGCGACACGGACCCGCCCGGAGCGACCGGCGGCGACGAGGTCTTCTCGCTCCACGACACCGCCTCCCCGTCGGGGGAGACGAGGGTGGCCCGAAGGTGCTCCGGCACCCGGCTGAGGTCCGAGGCGAGGAAGCCGTTCCCACGCAGCTTGAGTGCCACCCAACCCCGCAGCACCGCGCTTCGCGCGCGAGGAGATGTCGGACGAGGGCCGCCGTCATAGACCGGCCGCACGATCGCGAAGTCCTCCGGCGTCCCCGTCAGGCCGGAGTAGGTGCGGGTCAGCACGGAGCGACCGCTCTTGGCGGCCCGGCCGAGGGCAAGCGACAGGCCCCCGACTTCCGTCACCTCGGCGCCCGGCTCGGCCCAGCCGTCGCGACGGCTGGCGTAGCGCACCCGCGCCGACGGCAGCGGACCGCTGATCCACACCATGCTGCGCATCTCCCGCGAGCGACGCCCCAGGCCGATCACCCGCCCGTAGGTGTCGAACCCGCCGGGATCGACGCGGCGGGAGGCGGCGAAGAACGCCGTCGCGCTGGTGAGCATCTGGTCCTGACGGCGCACGTTGCTCGCCAGCTGCTGCGAGAGCGCGTCAGCACTGCGGGCGAGCTCGTCGCGGAACTGGCCGTCGGCGCTCGAGCGCCAGACATGCCACCCCACGAGTGTGGCGACGACACCGGCCACGAGGATCAGCCAGCTGGTGTGCGGCAACCGGCGCCGCCGCGCTTGCCGAGGCCCGTTCGCCATCGCCTTCCCTGTATCGGGTGGCGCGCCACCCGGCTTGAGGTACGGCGGGCGTGTCGCCAGGGCCACTCACGCTCGCCGCCGGCTAAGGGGCTAGCTCGCGCTCGACCTCGTCGACGAGCTCGAGATGGAGGTCCAGCAGACGGCGCAGGTGGTTGGTCGCCAGCAGCAGGTACTTGCGCCGGTGGGGCAGGGCTTCCGCGGCCGCCTCGGTTTCCGCCAATCGCGCCTGGAGGTCGGCGATGTCCTCGCGCAGCGTCGCCATGCTCGCGCGGGTCACCGGCTCACCGACCAGATCGGCGATCAGCAGGCGCTGCAGGGGGTCGCTCTTGACGGGCGTGAACCGGACCGGGGTACGCGCGTACCCGCGCAGGGCCTCCATCCCCTTGTCGGTGAGCGTGTAGACCGTTCGCTCGCGGGTCTTGCCCGGCTCCTTGCGGGCCTCGAGATAACCGAGCTTGGCCAATCGCTTGGGCTCCACGTAGTACTGGCTCTCGCCGGCCCAATCGAGGATGCGACCGCGGCGCGCCATGCGCAGCAGGTCGTGCGGGCCGGCCCCCTGGTGCCCTACGAGACCGAGGATCTGGTACGAGAACAGGCTGAGCTCATCCCTCCGCATAACTATGCTCCATAGTGTATGAATACTACGGAACGTAGCTTACAGTCTGGAGTCGACGATGAAGTCCAATGCTCATCGGCGACCACCCCTACGGCCTGTACGCCGTACCCCATCCCGAGGCGGAGGGCGTCTTCCTTCCCGCCGGCCCGGGCGACCGCTGGGTGTACGGCGTCATGTCGAGGCCCGGACCGGAGGGTGCGCGGGAACTGACCGAGGAGTCGATGGCCCGGCGGATCCGTCTCGGCTCCTGTTTCGCGACTACGAGGCAGAGCGCCGGCCCGTGGTCGAGCATAACGTCGCACGGTCCGCCGACCCGAACGGCACCCCGAGCGGGGCCGAGCGGGGGCTGCATGCCGACCTCGGCGCACGCATCGAGCACACGTGGTCGCGGTCCGCTAACAGCCGCGTATCCACGCTTGACCTGCTGGGCTCCGGTCTGACGCTGCTCATGGGGCCGCAGCGGGGGGAATGGCGAGCGGCCGCCGCCGGTCTCCCCGCCACGCCGCCGCTCGTAGTCGAGAGCCTGGACGCGATCAACGCCCGAGCGATCGGCATCCGGGCCGGCGGAGCCTTGCTGGTCCGGCCCGACGGCGTGCCGGCGAGCCAGTTCTCGGACGACACGGATGCCGCGCCTGCGTTGCGCGCAGCGGTCTGATCAGCGACCGCACGAGGAGATTGCCGAGGCGCGGAACTCGAGACCGCGGCTTGAGATCCTCACGGCGACAGCGCCGAGAAGTCGCCGGTGTCCCGGATCTTGCTCGCTGCTTTCATTGCCGCGCCAGACGCGACGTGCGAGAGCCAGCTGCCCAGGCTGACCCGCTGGGCTCCGGCAGCGGCGATCAGGTCCATCGACATGCCGGGAAACGCGAGGACGTTGACGGGCTTCGAGACCGCCGCGCAGACCGTTCGGATCTCTTCGTCCGTGCGCAGCCCCGGCGCGTAGAGCACATCGGCGCCGGCCTCCTCGTAAGCCCGGAGACGACGGATGGTGTCGTCGAGATCCGGGTTGTCGCGAAGGTGATTTTCAGCGCGGGCCGTGAGCGTGAACGGGAAGTCCAGCGCGCGAGCCGCCTCGGCGGCGGCGGCCACTCGCTCGGTGGCGCGTTCGACCTCGTAGATGAAGTTGCCGGTCGGGTCCCAGTCCTCGATCGAGCCGCCCACCGCGCCGGCGCCGGCCACGCGGGTGATCGCGAGCGCTGCATCCGCGGCCTCGGGCCCGTAGCCATTCTCGAGGTCCATAGAGACCGCTAGGTCGGTTGCCCCATCGAGCGCCCGCGCGTGTTCGACGACCTCGTCCAGGCTGACCTCGCCGTCCGATCGACCCAGGGTCTGAGCGAAGCCGCCACTCGTACTGGCCAGCGCCCTGAAGCCCAGCTTCGCCAGAGCCCGCGCCGACCCCGCATCCCAGGGATTCGGGATCACGAAGGCCTCGCCCTCGTGCAAGGCGCGGAAAGTCTGTCCCTTGTCGAACTGTGATGGCGTCATAGCTCAATCTAGGCGAGACGACTGCTAAGCGAAGGCTCGGCGGGAAGCGGAGGGGGAGGGATTCGAACCCTCGGTGCGCCTTACGACGCACAACGGTTTTCGAGACCGCAACCGTTTCGGGCACTTTACCGTTCTGGGAGCGGGTTTGCGGCCTCTCGGAGGCGGGTGCGCTGCACTATGCGCTGCACTAAGGGCCTATGCCGGTTGGACGGCGAGTCGGGCGGTGTGGGCCTTCTTGAAGGCGATCAGGCCGGAGGCGAGTTGGAGCAGGGCGAGGTGGTTGTCGTCCTTTTTGGACCAGCGGATGAGGATC
>Ga0136616_10000121_pt1 | contig 30387 bp, 26 predicted proteins | sample AntDrymUQ2992106_2_FD_106648 | JGI IMG/M metagenome (GOLD analysis project Ga0136616, IMG submission 106648) | Polar desert sand microbial communities from Dry Valleys, Antarctica - metaG UQ299 (21.06) | ecosystem: Environmental > Terrestrial > Soil > Desert | place: Antarctica: Dry Valley... | reverse complement strand
GATGCGCAGGGAGAAGGAGCGCTCCTGGGAGAGGGAGACGCCGACGAGCCGCCGTGCCCGCCTCGCTCCCGCCTCGTGTCCGCCGATCAGGGCATGCCCGTCGGAGGGCGCCAGCGTCCCGGCCACACAGCGCAGCACCGTGCTCTTTCCCGAGCCGTTCGGACCGAGCAGCGCCACGCGCTCTCCGGGACGCACCTCGAGGTCGAGATGCCGGATCACCTGGTGCTCCCCGAAGCGCCTGCTGAGACCCTCGATCACGAGGATCCGCTCATTCCGCGACACGCCGGGCTCCCAGCCAGGCCTTCGCCGCCGGCCCCACCCGCAGGAGCAGCCAGACGGGCCGCCACGCATAAGCCGCCACCAGCGCCAGCCGGCTGCGGCGGGCGGGTGGGAACCACACGCGCATGTAGCCGCGCGGCGGGACGAGGTGCCTTGCCACGAACGAGAGCCTGGCCCGCCATCCCGGCTGACGGGCGACCCATTCGAGGCCCTCCGCCATCGGAGGCGCCCCGCCGGCGCGCAGGCCGGCCTCGGTCGAGCGCTCGACCGGCAGGCTGAGGGAGGCCAGCAGGTCGCGTCCCTCGGCGACGAGGGCGAGCCCGGTGGTGAAGGCGGACATGGCCTGGAGCTCGCCGGCAAGATCGGCCGCCTCCTGCCACGCCGAGAGCGGCACCTGCGCCGCCGCGCGGCGCAGATCCTCCTGGGTGCGCTCTAGCTCCGTGCCGTGCTGTGTGGCGTGAAGCGCCACGTGCAGCGCGCGGGCCGGAACGTCGAGGACCTCCATCCTTGAGCCGCCGATCGCGAGCTCCTCGGTGTGGGCGCTGAGCACCGCCCATGACTTCGCCGGCGGCGCCCCGATGCCTGCGAGCGTGCGGTGCAGCTCGAGGATCAGCCCGTTGTCGGGCCGTTCCCAGACTCGGCAGTGCGGCCGGTCCTCGCCGACGGCGTCGATTCCGAGGTAACGCCAGCCCGTGGCATCCAGAACGCCCTCCACCGCCTCCAGGTCGTCCCAGGAGACGAGCAGGTCGATGTCCAGGGACATCCGTTCGGATGTGTCGCCGTAGAGCCAGCGCCGCAGCGCGGGCCCCTTGAGCACGATCCCGCGCAGTCCTCGCTCCCGGAGCGCTCCGGCGAGCTCCCCGCTCAGTCCCTGATTCAGGAGGTTGACCACCGTCGCGAGGTAGGGGCCCTGCCGGCGCCGTCTACGCTGGCCGAATGGGTTACGAGCCCTCGCGCGTAGTCGTCCCATTCCTAGACCTCGGCCGCATGCACGCGGAGCTGAAGAGCCACGTTCTGGCGGATGTGTCCAGGCTCATCGACAGCGGCGCCTTTGTCAACGGAGACGCCGTGGCCGACTTCGAGCGGGCCTTTGCCCGCTACTGCGGGAGGCATGAGTGCGTGGGCACCTCCAGCGGCCTCGACGCCCTCCGCCTCGCGCTGATCGCGGCGGGGGTCGGTCCCGGCGATGAGGTGGTGCTGCCGGCGCAGACCTTCGTCGCCACCCTGGAGGCGGTCGTGCAAGCGGGTGCCACCCCGGTCCTTGCCGACGTGGGCGAGAGCGACTACAACCTCGGCCCGGACGCCGCCGCCGCCGCTGCAGGAGAGCGCACCGGCGCGCTTCTGCCGGTCCATCTCTATGGCCAGCTCGCCGACATGAGCGGGCTCGCGGCGCTCGCCGAGCGCCTCGGCTGTGTGATCGTCGAGGACGCCTGCCAGGCGCACGGGGCGGAGCGCGACGGGCATACCGCCGCCTCCGCCGGGGTCGCGGCGGCCTTCAGCTTCTACCCGTCGAAGAACCTCGGCGCGCTCGGTGACGCCGGGGCATGCGTGACGAACAGCCCTGAGCTGGCCGCCACTGTCAGGGCACTGCGTGAGCACGGCCAGAGGGAGCGCCACCGCCACGAGCTGGCCGGCTACACGGCCCGGCTCGACACGGTGCAGGCGCTGGCCCTGCTGCGCAAGCTGCCGCTGCTCGAGGGCTGGAACGAGCAGCGCCGGGCCGCGGCGCGCTTCTACGCGGAGGCCCTGGATGAGGTCGGTGACCTGGTGCTGCCTCCCGTCCCGTCCGGGAGCCGGCCGGTCTGGCACGTCTACGTGGTGCGCACTGAGGACCCCGGGCGACTCGGAGCCTTCCTGGCCGAGCGCAGTGTGGCCACGGGCCGCCATTACCCGGTCCCGCTGCACCTCGCCCCGGCGTTTGCGCATCTGGGCCACCGCCGCGGCGACTTCCCGGTGGCGGAGGCCCTGGCCAGCGAGGGGATCTCGCTCCCGATGTTCCCCGGCATCACTGCGGCGGAGCTCGATACGGTGGCGGCGGGCGTGAGGGCGTACTTCAGCCAAGGCCGGTGACCGCCTCATTGATGGTCATCAGGATCCGCTCGGGACTGCCGCGCTGAGGCGACCTGAGCTCGGGGTCCTTCTTGACGAATGCGGGTTTCACAGCCGGGTCGCGGAGGTCGTGGAGCAGGCCGAGGCGCATGAGCTCGGAGTCGACTGCGGCGAGCCGGGCGGCGAACGCGGTGTAGGTGGGCGTGCCCAGCAGCGCCGACTCCCGGTTCATCGTCCCGCCCGCCCCCACCGCCACGTCGGCGAGCGCGAGCAATGAGCGCGCGTCGACCGCACGCGGGGGGATCCGCACGCCGTCGAGCTCGGCGTAGCGGCGCGCCTGATCGGCGCTGCGCGGCAGCAGCACCCCCTGCACTCCCTCGGCGCCCGCCACGGCCGCGGCGATCTCATCGAACCGGCGATTGGCCATCTGGTGGTACAGGGCGCCCTCGGGCGGCGGGCGCATGGCCACGACGACTTTGGAGGGGTCGAGGCCCAGCCCTTCCAGCACGCCGCGGTCGGGAGTGAAGTCGGTGAGGTAGAGCTGCTCCTTGAAGCCCGGGTAGCGGAGCACCCGCCCGGATCGGGCCCCGAAACGGCGCAGGGCAGGCGCCGGGAAAAGCTCCGGGACCACGACCCGGTGCGCCAGGCGGAAGCTCAGGTGGTTGGCCGGCTGGTGCTCGTAGTCCATCATCGTCGCGGCCGGCACCCGCGCCGCCCGTGCCGCCATGAGCTGGGCATAGGAGCCGTGGGAGAAGGCGACGTCCGGCCGCCGCCGGCGCGCGTATCGCGCCAGCGCCGTGGCCCGTGCTGCGATCTGCCTTCCCTTGGCCATGCGCGTGCCCGGGCTCTCGCCGCCGATCCGCTCGGCCTCGGGCCAGCGCTCACGGGCGAGCTCGAGCGTCTGCGCGTGATCGCGGACAGTCAGGAGGATCTCGTGACCGTCGCGGCGCAACGCCCGGACCACTGGCTCCAACAGCGGCACGTGCGGCGAGTTCGCGAGATCGACCCAGACGCGCATCACGATCGAGTCCCGTTCAGCCTGGCCAGGGCCCGAAACGCGGGCGCGGTCGTCCAGCGCACATAGGGGACGTTGCTCGTCCAAAGGCGCCGGCGCTGAAAGCCCACGTGCCCGTCAGGCGCGAGCATGCGCTCGACCAGCAGGCGTGCCAGACGCTCGGCGCGCTCCCGTGCCGACGGTACGTACGGCGCGAGGGCAATCCAGGCGTCGATCGCGCTGGCGTAGCAGTGCGCGTCGATCGGGTAGAGCCGATCCGGGTTGTACTTCGGCGTCCCATCGGGGAGGAAGAGCGCCTCGCTCCAGTAGGCCGCTCCGGCCCGAAGCGCAGGCTCGGCCTCAGGCGCCACGGGGACGCAGACGGCCAGTGACTCCAGCACGTAGGCGGTGTGGAAGTTGTCCACCCAGCCATGGCCGGCGCCCTCGGCGTAGGGGAACGAGCCGTCGGGGCGCTGGGCGTCCAGGGTGGCGCCCAGTGCCCGGCGGGCGGGGGCCGCGAACGACGTCTCGCCCGCGGCGAGCGAGACGCGCGCCAGCACGGCGCAGGCCAAGGCGTTCGCGTTGTGCACCAGCTCTCGCTCCCCCGGCAGGTAACGGAAGAAGCCGTCCGCGAGGAACTCGGAGGAGAGAAACCGGGCGGCATGCACGGCCGCCTCCCGCCAGCGCTCGTCACCGAGCAGCTCCCAGCCGTCGGTCAGCGCCTGAGCGGCGAAGGCGGTGGCGATCGTGTTCGGCGTCCCGCGCTCATAGCGGAAGACCCTCGTCTGAACCGGAAAGTGGTAACCCCAGCCGCCGCTGCTGCGGTTCTCCGCCAGCCAGGCCAGCCATCGCGTGGCGGTCTCCCGCTGCCCGGTCCACGCATAGCCGGAGGCCACGAGGGCCAGCGCCTTGGCGTTCCACGCCGGCCGGATGCCCAGCACCGGCCGGAGATTCAGAGGCGACAGCTTCACCGCCTGTGTGAACAGTCGCCGGCCCAGCGCGGTGCCGAGGGAAAGCGCCCCGGCCGCAGGGGAGTTCAGCGCGTCGTAGGGGTCGTAGCCGCGCCAGTCCCGAGCCTCCCCCCAGGCCCGGATTCGATCCAGCCCCTCGGAGACGGGATCGCTCAAAGGGGGCAAGCCGGCGCGGGCTCGCTCGTGCCCTCGAAGCGCCAGCTCCTGTCGGTGAACGTCCGGCACCAGAGCTCGAGCCCGAGCAACGCGTAGAGCTGGAGGCTGTTGTCGGCGCGCCCCGCCGTGTTTTCGGCTCGCAGCCTCTGCACCGCGGCGGGGTCCACCAGTCCGCGCGCGCGGAGCGTGTCCTCCGAGAGCAGGTCGTCGAGCATGGGCGCCAGGTCACGCTCGAGCCAGGAGCGCACCGGGGCTCCGAAGCCCGCCTTGCGCCGCCACAGGATGTCCTTCGGGAGCGCCTGCTCCTGGCTGCGCTTGAACACGTACTTGCGGCGCCAGCCGCGCAGCTTGAGATTCGAGGGGATGCGGGCGGCCAGCGCAACGAGCTCGTCGTCGATGAGCGGCACCCGGACCTCCACCGACGCCGCCATGCTCATCTTGTCGGTGTAGGCCAGATTGAGGCAGGGAAGGAAGGTCTTCGCATCGAGGTAGAGCAGGCGGCTCAGCTCGTCGCCGCCCGACTCGCCGTCGAGGTAGCCGCGGTGGGTCTCGAGCGCGTCGTAGCCGTCGAGCTCGGCCGCGAGCTGGGGCGCGAGCACGTCGGTGAGCTCGGTGGTCGTGTAGTAGCTCGAGAACGTGAGGTAGCGCTCGGCCGGTGGCAGGCCGGCGGCGCGCATGAACTTCCACAGGTTGCGACGCGGGCCGCGCAGGCGCCCGGGGCGCCCCGGGCGCACAAGCCGACCCACCCCCGTCTCCAGGGCACTCCGCGCCCCTTCGGGCAGCAGGTCTCCGAGCCGCGATAGCCGATAGGCGAGGTGCCGCGGATAGCCGGCGAAGACCTCGTCGGCGCCCATCCCGCTCAGCATCACCTTCATCCGCTGCGCGGCCTCCGTGCAGACGAGATAGGTGGAGATGGCGGCGGGGTCGGCCACGGGCTCCTCGAGATGCCAGACGGCCTTGGGGAGCAGCTCGAGCACGTCTGGGCTCAGCACGCGCTCGTGGTGGTTGGTGCCGAACAGCGCAGCCACCCGGCGGGCGTACCCGGCGTCGTCGGGAACGATCTCGTGCCTGAGATCGTCGCCTGCGAAGGCCACCGTGTAGGTGTTCACCGGGTCGCCCCCGTTCGCCATCTCGGCCACGATCGCCGAGGAGTCCACACCCCCGCTGAGGAAGCTGCCCAGGGGCACGTCGCTGACGAGCTGCCGGCGCACCGAACGGCTCACCACCTCGCGCACCCGCTCGCGCCACTCCTCCTCGGAGCGCTCCTCCGGCTCGAAGCGGAGGTCCCAGTAGCTCCGGATCTCGTCGAGGCCATCCGGCCCCACCCACGCGCAGTGGCCAGGGGGCAGCTTGCGGATGCCCTTGAAGGCGGTGCGAGGGTCCGGCACCCACAGGAGCGTCAGGTAGTCGGCGAGCGCGCTGTGGTCGAGCTCGGCCTGGCCCAGCAGAGGGAGCAGCGCGCGTATCTCCGAGGCGAACGCGAACAGACCGTCCCGGTCGGTGTAGTAGAGGGGCTTCACGCCGAGCCGGTCACGGGCCAGGAACATCCGCCGCTCCCGGTCGTCCCAGATCGCGAAGGCGAACATCCCGTTCAGCCGCTCGAGCATGGCCGGCCCGTGCACGGCGAACATCCGCAGCAGCACCTCGGTGTCGCAGTTGGTGGCGAAGCGCTCGCCCCGCCCCTCGAGCTCGGCCCGCAGCTCGCGGAAGTTGTAGAGCTCTCCGTTGTAGGTGATCCACCACCTGTCGGCGAAGCTCATCGGCTGCGCCCCGGCCGGGGTGGGGTCGAGGATCGCGAGCCGGCGATGGCCGAGGCCGACTCCCGCTTCGGGGAAGGTCTTCACTCCCTCGCCGTCGGGTCCGCGGTGGGCCATCGCCCGGGCCATCAGGCGCAGCTCGGCCTCGTTCGCCCGCCCGACGGTGCCGCAGATCCCGCACATGGGCCTAGGGCTCCACCGGGACGTCGCTGCGAAGCGACTCCACCAGCGCCAGCGTGGCCCGCGTCGAGGCGAAGTAGCTCTCGGCCGGCGGCGGCTCTGCCTGCCCGCGCGCAGCCCGCACGAAATGCTCGGCCTGGGCGGCGTGGCCCTTGTCCTGGCGGCCCTTGTGCACGTTTCGCTTGCCCCCGCGGAACAGCTCCAGCCGGCGGAAGTCGTCGAGCACCGCGGAGAGGCCCCCGCCGAAGGCCTCGACGCGCTCCTTCGGCAGGCGTGGGTCGCCGCCGCCTGCGTAGGCCAGCGTGGCCACGCCGCCCCCGGCAAAGCGGAACACGGCGGCCACCTCGTCGCTGCTCTCCAGCGCTCGGCCGGGCTGTGGTCTCGCGACGGCGTGGACGCTCGCGATGCGATCTGCGGCCAGGTGCGCGAGCAGGTCCACGAAGTGGCAGCCCTCGCCCAGGAGCCGGCCACCGCCGGCCTCGGGGTCGTGCAGCCAGTGGTCGTCGGGCAGCGGGCCCGCGTTGACCCTCGCCGTCAGCACCGAAGGCAGCCCGCCGGCGCGCAGCTCGTCCCCCAGCCGCACGGCGAGCGGCGCGAAGCGCCGGTTGAAGCCCACCATCAGCACGCCGCCCCCCGAGCCGTGTGCCTCCTCGACCTCGAGCAGCTCGGCGCGGCTCAGGGCCAGCGGCTTCTCCACGAACACGTGCTTTCCGGCCCGCAGCGCGGCCGCCGCAAGCTCGGCGTGGCTCGAGTGGCGGGTGGCGATCACGACCGCGTCGACCCCGCCGTCGGCCAGCACGTCCTCCGGCGCGGCGGCCCGCTCGAATCCGAAGCGCTCGGCCGCGTCGGCGCTCGAGAGGCCGCCCTCCGTGGCCACCGAGACCAAGCTCGCTCCCGCCTCCCGGAGCGCCGGGAGCAGCGTGGCCCGCGCGAAGGAGCCGGCGCCGATGACCCCCAGACGAGCGCCCGCGGCGTCCCGCCGACGGGGCGGCGAGCGCACCGGCTGGGGCGCGGCCGGCTCGCGGGCCTCGGGGTATTCGAGCACGATCCCGAAGGCCCGGGGCCCGTCCTCGTCACCACCGGAGAGCCGCGCGTAGGCCTCGGGCGCGTCCTCCACCGGGTAGCGGTGCGTCGTCAGCTCGAGCGGGTCGAGCCTCCCGGAGGCGACCAGCCCAAGAAAGGCCTCCAGGTTTCGCTGCTCGGTCCAGCGCACGTGGGCGGGCGGCAGGTCGCGGCCCCGCTCCTCGTAGTCGCGGTCGTAGCGGCCTGGCCCGTAGGAGCGGGACAGGCGCAGCTCGAGCTCCTTCCCGTAGAGGAGCGCGCGGCTGGCCACCACCGGCACGTCGCCCACCACCACGAGCCGGCCCCGGTCGCGCGCGAGGCGGACCGCGAGGTCGAGCGGATCGGGAGAGTCGCTCGAGGCGCACACGAGCACCGCGTCGAGCCCCAGGCCGTCGGTGGCCTCCGCCACGGCCGCCTCGAGGCTCGGGTGGTCGCGGCGGAGGGCGAGCGCGCCCGAGCGACCCGCGAGGTCGACCGCCTCGCCGTCCACGTCCACCCCCGCGGCGGTGCAGCCCGCCGCGGCCACGATCCGCAGCGCGAGCTGGCCCACGAGGCCGAGTCCCACCACGCCCACGCGTTCGCCCACCGTCGCCTCGGCGCGGCGAAAGCCGTGCAGGGCGATGGCGCCGACCGTCGTGTAGGCGGCGGCCTCCAGCGACACCCCGTCGGGCACGCGCGCCACCAGGTTGCGCGGCACGGCCACGACCTCGGCGTGGTTGGCCCAGCCGCCGCCGGCGCACGCCACGCGGTGCCCGGGGGCGAGGCCCTCGACACCCTCTCCCACCCTGAAGACCACCCCGGCGGAGGAGTAGCCGATCGGGGCGAGCGTATCGAGGCGCTCGCGCGCGGCTCCCACGGCGGCGCGCACTCCCTCCGCCCGTGCCCGGTCCACCACCTTGCGCGCGAGGTCGGGACGCGCCCGCGCCTTGCCGATGAGGCTCTTCGCGCCCAGCTCCACCTTGCTGCGCTCGGTGCCGGCGCTGATCAGCGAGCAGCGGTTCTCGACCAGCAGCCAGCCAGGCCGCAGCTGCGGCCGTGGAGCGTCGATCACAGTCAAGCGACCGTCGCGCGGACGCTGAGCCACCTGCCTCATGGTTTCCGTATGCCGGCCGGCGCATCCGGCGCCTGCCGGCGAGTCTCTTCGCCCATCATAGGGGGCTATCGGCGCGGGGCCAGGGGTTGCATGAGGCCCGGTAGCGGAGCGCCAGGGCGGTCGTCGCTTTATGCGGCGCTCTCCCAGGCTCAGGCAGAGGTGATCCTCTTCGTCCATCATGGTCTGCGGAAGCGGATCAGAAGGTACAGGGCCCACCCATGCCCACAGCTGCTAGCGACATCATCGCGCTCCTAGCGTGTCCGGAATCTCGACGCCCGCTCCGGCTCGACGGAGACGAGATGGTCGTGAACGCGCCAGGCGAGCGGCGATACCCGGTCGAGGCAGGCTTCCCAGTTCTGCTCACGAGTGCGTCCAGTCCGGCCACGGCCGCGGTCATCGATGCGTTCCGCTCGCGCAGCGTCACCTACTTCGGGGACAACTACTCGTGTGGACAGAACGCCGAACGCGCAGCGCGCCAGCAGCGCGTCACGGAGCTGCTCGAGCAACTCGTAGGCGCTGACTCGGTTGTGCTGGAGGCCGGCTCTGGACCCGCCGTGCTCGGAGAGACGTTGCGTTCGACAGCGGGGACGTACGTGGCGCTCGACCTCTCGCTCCACAACCTGCTCGCCGCGCGCAACCGGATCGGAGAGTTCGCGGGTGTGGTCGGTGACCTCACGGCGCTGCCGATCGCTGACAAAGCTTTCGACGGGACGCTGGCGATCGGCTGCCTCGAATATGTGCCGGACCTGGAGGCGGCGGTCAACGAACTCTGCCGAGCGACGACGCCCGGAGGCTTCATCCTTGCGACCTTTGCCAACGCGGATAGCCCTAGGCGACGGTGGGATGAGGCTGTGACCCACCGGGTGTCCCGCTTGCGTCGGCGCCGGCGCGGTGAGGGGCGCTCCATCTACAGGCGGCAGCTGATCAGCGACAGGAGGGCTACGGAGCTGCTCGAGCGCGGAGGAGCGCTGGTGGAGAGGATCGAGCCCCTCAACCCGGGTCTGCTCGGCTACCCGCTCTCCCGCTCCGGGCGGGTCCACCGCGCGGAGGAGCGACTCGCGAGCCGGTTCGCTCCGGTTCGCGCGCGGGCATCAGAGCTGCTCGTCCTTGCTCGCAAGCCGTACTGAGTGAAGGCGTCAAGTACCACTTCGGGTGTCCCGCGTCGGAGTGAAGGGCACGCCCCGCCGCTCGAGCTCCGCTCGCAGCTCATGCGCTCAGTCCCGCCATCGTCACTTCGCCGCGCGGAGCCACAAATGCCAACCGTAGCGCCGCTCGAGCCTGCGACCTGCCGCCGTTGCGGCCAGGCGCGCCCCAGCCGGGTACAAACGCAGGTTCAGATAGCGCACGTCGGCGCGAGCCACGGAGAACCCGTGTAGGGCCCTGAGACCCTCCTCTGCGGAATACACCTTGGACAACCGGCCGCCAGGTCCGTCGGTGTTATTGGACAGAAAGAGTGAGCGGTCGCGCAGGTATGCCATGCCGTGCTCCGCCAGCAGGCGGCGATGCCCTTCGATCACGTCACGGCTCTCTCGTGTGAGCGTCGCCACCGCGCCCACCGCGCCGGGAAGCACGAGCAGCGCCGCCAGGGCGCGCCGAACGAGCATGATGTTGACCCTGTAGTTGAGCGAGTTCCGGTGGTAGAGCATCACCAGGGCGGTCCCCCCGGGCCGCAGGACTCGATGGACCTCCTGGATGGCCCGATCGGTGTCGTCCACGTGGTGCAGCACTCCATTCGAGTACACGAGGTCGAACGAGGCCTCCGGGAAGGGCAACTCGGTGACGGACCCCTCGACCAGCCGGCCCTCGAGCTCCTCGAGCGCGAAGCGGCGTCGCGCGAGGGCGATCGCGGCCGGGCTGAAGTCGAGTCCGGTGTAGTGAGCGCCGGCGCGGGCGAATTCGACTGCGTCGGTCCCGATCCCGCAGCCTGCCTCCAGCACGTCCCGGCCACGCCAGTCGTCGAAGCGAACCATCTCCCTGATGGCCGGCTCCAGCGCGTAGCGATGCGAGGCGACCTCGTCGAAGAAATCGCGGGTGCCCGGCTCGAGCGCCGAGAAGCGGAAGCCCGGCTGGTTCTCAGACCAGAAGTCCACCGAGTCGCTGGGGTCAGCCACGGGCAGCAGTTTCCTTGCCAAAGGTGCTGACATAACGCACGCCCCGCCACTCGAGGTCGCTTCGCAGCTCCCGGAAGTTGAACAGCGCCCCGTTGAAGAGCAGGACCCAGCGTCCGCTGGGATCGCTGGAGGGCTGCGCGGCCTCCGGGTTCTCGGGATCGATGATCGCCAGCCTGCAGTGCTCGAGTGCCACCTGGCCGGCGTCCTCGAACACGAGCCCTTCGTCGTCGGGCCCCCGGTGGCGGATCAGAGGCAGGGCCCAGGGCTGACCACGTCCCCGTCCGGCGGTGTCGATCGTGACGCCTATACCGCACATGCGTCACTGGGCGGGACGGCCCTCGTGTGCCACGCGCCCACCGGGCCAAGGTACCCCGGCACGCCTGTAGAGCTATCACCGCCGGATTGTCGTTGAGCTGCGGTGGATCCTGGATCCTGAGGCGGAGAGCGTTCGGAGTAGGGCCCGGAGCGCACCCTCCTAGCATGAAGCAGGCGAATCTGATGAGGGCGATGAAGGCGAATGAGCCAAGTCCTACGCTCCTAGCGCATATCACCCGTTTCTCAAGACCCGGGATTCCGTGATGCGAAACAGCGTCCAACTCTCAGGCCAACTTCTCCTACGGTAGGGAGCGCGTTGCTCTTCGAAGAAGTCGCCCGCGTCGTCGACGGAGTCCCATCCATGCCTCGCGACTTCGGAGAAGCGGTGTACCAGCACGTCCGGGCGACGAGGCCACAGAACGTTCTCGAGCTCGGCACCGCTCACGCGGTTTCGGCGGCCTACATCTCTGCCGCACTCGAGGCAAATGGGGAAGGCATGCTCACCTCGGTGGACTCCTCCCATTCTCGGTTCACCGATCCAACGCCGGAGGAACTGCTCGCGAAGGCGGGTCCCTCATCTCCTTTCGCGCCGTGATGGTCTCGCGGCTGCGGAGGCTCGACCGAGCAATACGGCGGAGCGGCAGTCGACGAGTCGCAGCACCGATTCACAGGACCGGCGGTGGCGATCCTCCAGAGCTCTTGCCACAGCCTCGCCAGGGCCAACCACCCGGTTCAGCCCGACGAGCCTGAGCGAATCGTTCCTGCCTTGCGGCTGTAACCGAGGCGTCAAGACGAGGGTACCAAGCGTCTCCGGGCTTTCCCCCGGCGGGCCAGGAAGCTCCCGATTCGATCCCCCACGGCCTCCGAGGTCTGAATCGCGATCTCCTCTCTTGCGCGCATCGGCCGGTCGGATCCCCCCTCGCTCATCGCCGCCCCGAGTCCCTCCACGAGCCGGTCCGGGTCATCGGGGGGCACGAGGATCGAGTTCCGGTCGTTCAACAGGTCCCTGACCGCCGGGAAGTCCGCCACCACGATGGGGTTTCCAGTGGTCATGTACTCGGCCAGCTTGTTGGGAAGGTTGTGGTGGGCGTGGGAGTGGTCATCCACGGAGTAGTAGGAGACGAGCACGTCGGCGGCCTGCTGGTAGAAGCGGATGTCCTCCGGACTGTTCAGGAGGCCGGTGAGATGGACGTTCTTGACGCCGTCGGCAGCCAGCTCCCCCTCGAGGCGGGTGATCACGGGCGGCTGCCCGCCGGTGAGAACGAAGAGATGCTCGGGGAGGCGCCGGGCCGCCTCCAGGAGATATTCGAGCTCGCGCATGCCGATGTAGAGCTTCCCCGTGTAGGCGACGATCAGTCCGCGGCCGTCGAGAGCCACGTGTGCTCTCGCCTCCTGCTTGGAGCAGCTGCGCCCGAAGGCGACCCGCGCGCGCGGGACGGGGTTCCCGGTGACGAAGGTTTTCGCGGTCTCGACACCGTGTGACGCCAGGCTGCGCACGATCGCGGAGTTCGTGGCAAGCACGCAGGGAGCGCTTCGGCAGACCCATCGATCGAGCGCCCGATCCTGAAACTCGTGCAGCCAGGGGACGGCCAGAAGGCGGTGGGACGAGAGCCGGGAGGCGCCGAGATACGGAACCAGCAGACGCACATCGCGGGATATGACCACCCTCGATCGGCGCTGGGCCAGAGCGAGCTTGGCATGCTGGCGCACGAGGCGAGCCATCCGCTCTCGCTCGCCCACCTCCGGCGGCGAGGCGACATAGCGAATGTCGAAGGACCGGTCGATGCCGTAGAGCTCGAAGAGGCCATCGGCGTCGTCCGGGGCGGTTGACGCAGCAGGCACGATGAGCTCAACCTCATGGCCGCCCGCGGCGAGCCCCATGCACAGACGGAGATCGGCGATCGAATTCGTCCGCGCCGTGGTGGGATCGAGCTGGGACAGCACTTGAATAGCGAGCCTCGCGCCCATCAGCCGTCCTTCCTCGCCGTTCCGCCCTTGCGGAAGGTGAACGACCTGAGGCCGTGACTCCGCGTGACCCTGGCGAACGCGCGGTTCTTCTGAACGTCATCCGACACGATGAGGCCCCCTGGCTCCAGGCGCGGCAGCACCGTCTCGAACTCCCGCGTCATCGCCTCGAGGCTGTGATCGCTGTCGTGGAAGAAGAGGCCGGGCGGGCCGGTCTCCGCCAGGAGCTTTGGGAGCAGCACCCGCGAATCCCCGAGCGAGAGTTGCCAGCGCGGGCGCAGGCTGTCCGGCACCACCCGGCCGGTCGCCGTCTCCTCGCCGACGTTATACGGCTGCGTGGGGTCTCGGTTGGGAAGGTCGATCGAGCACAGGGCCCCGGTGCCGTTGCGCGCGAGGGCGTTGAGGATGAGCCAGGACGACGTCCCGCTGGCCACCCCGGTCTCGACCACCGCCGCGGGGCATGTGACTCGCAGGGCGGCATACAGCCACCGGCCGAGCGTCACTCGATGAGATATCCCGGCGCTGAGCTGTGCCACCGGCGGCACGAGGTCGTCCCCGTCGAGCTCGGAGAGGGCTTCGCGCCAGGGGTCGAGATCGGCATCGCGTCCGAACACGTGGCGAGCCGCGCTGAGCACCATCGCATCCTGCGCGCTCTCACCGCCGCGGCGCGCTGACCCGCGCAGCAGGCCCGGGTTGCGCAGCACTGTCCCTCTCCAGCTAGCTCGTCGCACCGGTCGCACGAGAGAGGGGGGCGGCCGGCACCTCACGTAGTGCGCTCAGGGCCCGGGTTGTCGCGCCGAGGTTCAATACGAGCATGCTCAACAGCAGGCTGAGGGCAGCCCCGGACGCCTCGTAGGCGTTCACCAGCGGAAAGAGCGCCAGCAGCTGAACGGCGGCGGCCAGGAGGGCCAGGCGCGACACGAGGTGCGCGCGGCCGGCGGCGTAGAGCGTGGGCACATTCCACAGCAGGGAGGCATTCACGGCATGGGCAAGCGTGCCGAAGATCAGCACGGGCCCGGCGTCGGCACTGGCCTCCGCACCACCCAGAGCGTCAAGCAACGGGGCACGCAGCACGATTAGGGCCCCGGCGAGGGCCAACACCGCCGGGACCGCGACGGTGGAGAGCCTCCGCACGAGCCGGCGAATCTCGCTGCGCCTGCCAGCGGCCCACAGGCGCGAGAGCCGCGGCAGGAGGGCGGCGTACGCGGGATCGATGATCCGTCCCACCATCACCGCGGCCGCCATGCCCACCTTGTATACCCCTGCCTGCGTGGCGCCCGCAACAGCACCGACCAGAACCGTAGGAAGCTGCGTCTGGGCCAGTCTGACGTACGAGACCACGTTCGTGTGGAGCATGGTGCGCAGGAGGTGCGGGCGGTCCTCGCGCGCCTTCGCGAGCGCCGGGCGGGTCAATGGCACGCCGGTCACTCGGCGGAACACGCGTGCAGCGGCGATCGCGGCCGCCGCTCCGGCCAGCGCTCGGTGGACCACGAGCGCGAGCGCCACGCTCGTCACGGTGCCATAGACGGCAAGCGCACCCGCGACGAGCGCGATCCGGCCGGCCTCGAGCGCGACGGTGTAGGTGGCGATGAGGCGGAAGCGGTCGAGCAGCCTGAGGATGGTGAAGGACGACTCGTCCACCGTCTGGGCGAGCAGCACGAGGGCATAGAGGATGATCAGCGCCGTTCCGCCATCCCCCAGGAGCGCTGGGCCCACTAGGGGCGCCAGCGTGGCTACCGCCGCGAAGCCGAGCAGGCCGGTGGCGGCGTCGACCCCGTAGCTGAGCTGGAAGACACCGGCGGCTCGCCCGTCGTCGCGGTGAAGGTGCTCTGCTCCGGCGATCGTCGTGGCCACGCCCACCCGAAGGTCGAACAGCTGGCCCACCAGCATCACGAACCCGATGGCCAGCGCAAGGCGACCGTACTCCTCGAGCCCGAGTGCGTGAGTGATGAGGACGATCTGAGCCAGGTCGGCGATCGAGATCGCCCCCTGCCAGACGGCTGCGTACGCGGAGTCGCCGAAGAGCTTGCCGATCTCGCTCTGGCGCAGGCGCAAGATCGCCCGCCGGCCGAAACCGTCCTTCATCGTTTCGACAGGTCCCGCGCCATAGCCGACCGGTAGACGGCATCGAAGCCCTCCGCGGTCGCTGCGATCGGGAACGTCTCGAGTGCCCACTCGGAACGAGCGCGCCGAGCCTCCTCTGACAGCTCGGCGGAACCCACGAGGTCCTGCAGAGTCCTGGCCAGGTGCTCCGGGTCGTCCACCACGCGCCCGTCCGGGGGCAGCACTTCGAGCGCACCTCCGCCGTCCGCGAAGGCGATGGGAAGGAGACCCAGGGCGCAACCTTCAATGATCGCTAGGCCGAATGGTTCTCCCTCGCTGGGCTGCACGAGCACATCGACGCCGCTGAGCAGGGACGCAACGTCGTTGCGAACTCCGAGAAAGTTGACCCGGCCCTCGAGCGAGAGTCGGCGCGCGAGCGAACGGAGCTCATCTTCAAGCGGGCCGCCGCCGATCACGAGACAACGCACACTCTGGCCGGCCGGGACGCGCGCCGCCGCCTGGAGGAGGCGATCGACGCGCTTGAAGTCCACGAGCCTGCCGACGAATGCCACGACCAGCCCTCCTTCGTCGCCAACCCGCCCGCTCGCCACTGGACCGTCCATGGCCACGCCGTTGTAGACCACGCTCAGCTTGGCGTCGGGGACGCCGTAGAGCGTGGACGTGCGCGTCGCCGTATGCCGCGAGTTCGCGGTCGCTCGCTGCACGCGGCGACGAAGGAACAGGGCCAGGAGCCCGCGTTTGGCCAGGTCCCACACTGCGCGCCGGCCGCCACGAGGCGCGCTGCCGTGGTCGGTGAAGACGATCGGCCGGTCCGCCCTGATGGTGACCAGCGCGAGCGGCACGTTGAAGCCGTGGAGATGGATCACGTCCCATGCCGCCACCTCAGTCGCGGCTCGGCCCAGGCGCCTGGGCCGAATGTCGTACCCCGAGCCGAGACTCAGGTCCACGATTGGCAGCCCACGCGCGCTGAGCTCCGCAGCGAGTGGTCCCTGGTTCTTTGCAATGGCGACTCCCACGGCCACGCCGCGTGCGGACTGCGCGCTTGCGAGATCCCGCACGAGTCGCTCCACGCCGCCCACCTGGCCGCTCCAGAGAACGTGGAGCACCGACGGCCCGCGTTCCCCTTGCTCCGGGAGCGGTCGCGCCGGATATGTCATGCGCGCCTCAGTGCCGGGGCGATCGCAATCGACGTGTAGCCGCGCCCGCGCTCGGCCATGAACTCGCGGTGGCGGGCCAGCACTTCCGCGTGCCGGGCGCAGAGGACCGCATGCTCCTCGGGGCACTCGCCGAGCAGGGCGAGAACCTGCGCCGGCACCACCACCTCACGGCGCCGCAGTAGGAGGCGCCACGCAGCCTCCGCGGTCCTGGAGGACACCGCGGACACAGCCTGAGTGAGGCGAGGTCCCGGCCCGGGCGGCGGCGTAGGACCCTTGCCCACCGCCTTCAGGACGACTCCACCCCAAGGCGCTCCGAGGGCCAGGCGCGTATCGGAGCCCTCCTCGCTGCGGGGGAGGCCGACCGCCAGGGAGTCGAGCGCGCCGACGAGCGCCGGGAAGGCCCTCAGGACGAGGTGGCGCAACCGCTCCTCTCTCTCCTGCGGCGCCTGGGCGAACCACTCCCCGCGGAGGGAGGCCACCTCGTCCGAGAGCGCCCAGGCACGGGGCGCGTCGCCTCGCCCGAGGCCGGCCAGCGCCAGCCCATGGCGCACCGTGTGGAGCTGGCACAGCACCGCCCTAACCTTCACCCGCCCGGTGACCCGGTACTTGAGCAGCCGAACAAGGGTGAGCAGCAGGCTCTCGGCGCCGAGCAGGCGCCCGATGTAATCGGGGTCGGGGCGCTCCTCGATTTCTATCGCCGTGCCCGCGGCCAGCTCCATAGGCTCGAGATGGGAGATCAGCCGGTGACTCGCGAACGTGGCCGGATCCACGAGGAATGGCGGGTGCATGGCAAGAGCGCGGGTCCCCTCCGTGAGGTCATGCCAGACGGGGGGCACCGGGCCTGCAGGGTCCACCACCGCCACGCGGTCGAGGTCCGAAATTCCGGGAGCGGACACCCCGCCGATGCGATAGATCGCCCGCAGGCCCGGGAGTGAACCGAGGCGAGCCTCGATCTCCTCCGCCGCACGCCGATAGTCCTCGAGCTCTGCGGGCCGGGGGTGTCCCACCAGTTTCACCGGGCGGCCGCCGTCATCAGCCGAGCAAGGTCCTGGAGGCCCTTCAGGCAACTCTCCGACAGCAGCGGCCGGACCCCAGCGGGCCAGGCGGAGGGAAGCCGTGCCCAGGCCGCAACGGCCAGCCAGGGGTTGCGCGCGGCCGAGGTGGCCAGCTCGAGGCGCCGGTTGCGCCTCCGAGGCCAGACATCTCTCACCTGCTCGAGGACGTCATACGGCCACCAATCGCCTTGGAAATACGCGCTGGCCACCTCGAAGGAGGTCGCCTTGGAGACCGCAACGCCTGTGCCCTGGAGGAAGAGGGCCGGGAGCAGCTCGAACATGGACACCACGCCGTGGAGCCTCCACGGATGACGGGGCCAGGCCGGAAGGGCGCACAGCCAACGGGATATGGACTGCAGGCGCGGTGCCGCATCGGGGCCGCATTCTGAAAAGCCCGCGTCGATCGGGTTCCCGCGTAGGGATCGGGACCGCTCCAGCGCCTCGCGAGGGAGCTCCAGGGCCGCATCGGCGTTGCACAGCAGCTTCGGCGTGGCCACCTCGAAGCCGTGGTGCTGCATCGGCTGGTATGCCAGGACGGCACGCTGAGCCGCCAGGACCCGCGGTCGAAGTGTCCTCAGCATCGCGCCGTCCTCGGCCGCCTTGTCCTCGATGACGAGCACGGCGTCCAGGTCGCTGAATCCCGTGGGCGCCCCACCCGCCTGACTGCCGAACACGAGCAGATCCACGATCGTGTGGTGATCGAGCAGGGCGGCGAGCGCGCCGGCCAGGCTCGCGGCCTCGGCGGCCGGCTGCCAGCGCGAGCGGAGGGCCAGCATCTCGGCCGACGCGGCGGCCCCCAGGGTGCGGTGCCCGGCGCACAGCTCCTCAGGGCCCAGCCGGTCTCCATGCCTGCGCGCGAGCCACCCCGAGTGTGTTCCACACAGGTAGCCGGAGAGGGAGCGGGATAGCAGCCGGGAGGTACTGCCCACCCGCGCGACCTCCCGCAGGCTCCGGCTAGCCATTCCGCGCCGGCGCGCGAGCCACGCTCTCGAGCCAGGAAGCCAGTGCGCGATCGGTGGCGGGCTGGGTGAAACGCTCCAGATAACGTTCCCGGGCCGCGCGGCCCATGCGGTCACGTAGGGTACGGTCACGTAGCAGGACGAGCATCCTGTCCGCCAGCTCGCGCGGATCGGGGTCCGCCAGCACGAACCCACAGCTGCCGTCGACCACGGTCTCCCGGATCGCTCCACGGTCGGTGGTCACCACCGGCAGGCCCGCCGCCATCGCTTCGAGGACCACGCGCGGATGACCCTCGGGCTCCACGGGGGGAAAGAGCAGGAGGGCCGCCGACGCCAGCGCGCGCTGGTGTGCTGCGCCGGTCGTCACCGCCAGGAACCGGATCCGCTCCTCCAGCCCGTGAACCTCGCGACGGAGGACGCTCTCGAGTCCCTCGCTCTCCCACTGGCCGACGAAGAGAAAGCGCGCGTCGGGATGCTCGGCCACCACCATGCGCGCGGCCTCGACCGCCTGGACCACGCCTTTGCGGCGGCGAAGGTTGCTGAGGAACAGCACGCTGTTGGGGTCACGAAGAGCCCCGTTCAGCTCCGGCTCGGGCGTGCCGTTCGGCACCACGGCAACGCGCTCCGGGGGTATGAGCCCCTCGAACAGCCACCGCAGCGACGAGCCGAGCACCGCCGCGGAGTCGACCCTGGCGAGCGACGAACGGATCAGCCCGCGCATTGCCGGGCGCTGGGTGCGGTAGACGTCGCTGAACTCGCCCCCACGAAGATGAACGGCCACCCTCCACCGCGCGAGCGCCGCCAGCTGGATGAACAGGCAGTCGCGCACCAGAGCCGCCGTGCCCTGGGACAGCGGCAGGTACACGACGCCCGGAGCGCCACGCAGTCGGCTCGCGAGGGTCACAGCGCTTGTCAGCGCGATCGCCACGTTACGCGGGTCCCAGCGGCCGGTGTTGCGCGCTGTGCGGTGGTCGCTCGTGTCGAGATGCTCCACGGAGAAGCGACGGCGGAGCTCCGCGTTCTCGAGCAGCAGCCGGGTGGACACCGTGACGCCGTGGTAGGGCGGCGGCAGCGGGCCGATCACGATCAGCCGATTCATATCCGCGCGCTCCCGTAGCGGGCGCGAAACTCCTTCGTGGCCACAGCGAGCAGGATCCAGGTCGGGAAGGTCACGCGCGCGACCTCGAGCCAGTTCTCGAGGAAGCCCATCTGGAGCAGCACAAACAGGGCCATGGCGGAGCCGAAGACGAGCGCGGGGAGCGGGTCCCCCGGATGAGCTCGGAGCCGGGCGACGCGGGTCATCCTGATCGCCTGCGCGAAGGCCCGGATGTAGATGCCGACCATCACCAGGAACCCGAGCAGGCCCACCTCCGCCAGCAGCGCGCCGTAGCTCGAGAAGGGCGCGGTCAGCGCCTTCGAGCCCTGGATCGACTTCCCCTTCTTGAACTGCGGTTCGACGTACTTCCTCGAGACGTCCGTCCCATAGGCCTCGCCGCCGGTCAGCAGCGATACGTACCTTCCCTGCACGTTCGACTCCGAGGTGCTGTTGATCTGGGAGAAGGTCTGCCAGGCGCGGCTGGAGTAGGTGCCGGGGCCGGTGCCGGTGCCGATGTACCGCGGCTCGTCGCCGTAGAGGCGGGCGAAGTGGGACAGCGCACGGCCCCGCTCCGAGACGTAGGAGGTCGGGTCGCTCTGGAACGTGCTCACGACCGGCGCGAAGTTCAGGATGGGAAAGGCCTGCGAGGTGTAGCTGAGCGCCGTGACGAAAGCGACCGCGACCACCACTCCCGCCACTAGGCCCCGAATTCGTGCGGAGCCCAGGACGAGGGTCAGGACGAGGATGGTCAGCGCCGTGGTGAAGAGCAGGGCGCGGTACTGGGCCAGCAGGATCACTCCCAGGATGGCGAGGAAGAGCGCGGGCGCGAAGCGAGCGACCGCGCGGCGATGCTCGAAGGTGAATATCCCGGCGAGCACGGCGGCGACCACGAGCAGGAAGAAGACGAGCTGATAGGGGTTCTCCCCGAACGTGCCGCTGATCTCGTCCGGGTTGTCGCTGCTTAGGAAGCGCGGCACGTCGATCAGCGCCACCACGGCGAGCTGGACGAGGAGCAGGCCGACCAGCAGACGCGAGAGGAAGAGGGCTGAGCCCGGCGGCCAGAGGCGGTAGACGCTCCAATAGAGCAACAGTGGCCCCAGGAAGCCGTAGACGAAGACGAGGACCGGGCCGAGCTCGACCCGGGAGGGGTTCGCCAGCGCGGCGATCACGCACAGCAGCAGGACGAGGACGGCGGCGGGCAGGTAGCGGGTGGCCTCCTCACGCTCGGTGGGGTGGACGTGAAGGGCCGCGGCGGCAACGACGAGCACCGCCAGCAACGGGATATCGATGAAGTTGAGCGCACGCGGGAGCACGCCCAGCACCTCGGTGAAGAATCGGACCAGTACGAGCGCCCCCAGCGACGCGAGCACCAGGCCGCGGCCGCGTGCCGAGCCCGAGGCCGCCCCACTCTCGGCGTGAGCCTGGGGCATGAGGACGCCGGCGGCCGGCTCGTCGCCGACCTGCCCCCGGAACCACCCCTCCGACCGATCCGTGAGCTCCGCAATCGCGTCGAGATGGCGCGCGGGGTCCCGGCGCCCGCCTTCGAGCTCCTCGACCGTCCAGAGCGATACCCCGAGGCGTGAGGCCAGGTCACGTTGGGTGAGGCCCATCGCCCGCCGGGCCTGGGCGACTCGCGTGCCCGGGGCCTCGATCTCGCCCACGACACCCGGAGTCATCTCGCGCGCCTCCCATCGGCCGCCAGTCGCGCTCCCAGCCGGAGGCCCGCCAGCGAGCCCTCGACGGCGTGATCGATCGTCCAACGCCGGGCGATCGTCCGGCGAGCGGCATCGCCCAGACGCGTGCTGAGCCGGGCGTCGCCGACGAGCCGAACGATGGCATCGGCCCAGGAGCGCGGCTCGTGGCTGCCTATGACGAGGCAGTTGTGGCCCGGCACGGTCACGTCGGGTACCGCTCCCACGGCGCTCGAGACTGCAATGGCCAGGCCGCGGCTCATGGCCTCCACCAGCACCAGGCCGAACACGTCAGAACGTGAGGGGAAGAGGAAGACATCGCTCTCAGCGGAGGCGGCGCGCACCCCAGCTGGCGGGAGCGCTCCAATGAACTTGACGCGATCGTCCGACGCCGCCTCCCGCTCCAGCTTCTTCCGCAGGCTACCGTCGCCGACCACGGTCAGCCGGCAGGGCTCCTGCGGCACGGCACGCAGTGCCTCCACGAGCACGTCCACGCCCTTCCTCGGTGATGCCAGGTCGCCCACGGTGAGGAGCTCCACGTTCTCCCCGCGAGGCCGGCGCTCCGGACCGGCGGGAGCGACCACGGAGGTGTTGCGGGCGAGTACGACCGGGAGCGTCGGAGCCAGGCTCGTGAGGTACCGGGACGCGAGCGCTCCGTAGGCGATGCCGAAGTCCGCGTTCTGCACAAGCCGCCGACGCTGAAGCTGACGCACGCGCGGCTGCCTGGCGGCGATCGTGGCGATCTCGCCGCTCCAGAGCCCGAAGGGGATGCCGGCTGCCCGGGCGTAGCGCTGCACCCTTCCCGACACCGCCGGGGAGAGCCCGGCCGACACGGCGATCGTGGGCCGGTGGCGGCGCAGCGCGCCGCCGAGGCCGAGCGGGAGGCGGGGTGGTCGACGGCGGACCGGCAGGTCCACTCCGGGCACGACCTCGTGGTCGAAGTCGAGCCGCTCCTCCGAGGCCAGCCAGGTCCGGGAGCCCGCCGACGAGCGCAGGAACAGGACGCGCAGCGATCCCCCGACCGCCTCCAGACGGCGCGAGATCCCGGCGAACAGCGGTATGCGGTAGTGCGCCGGGAGGTTGCTCACCACAGCGACCCGATGGCCCTCCAGCACGCCGTCGTCCCCGCTGCCGAGCCACGACTCGACGCCCGGGGGCCAGAGGCCCTCCACCGTCTCCGCGATCGTCCTGCGTGGGTCGTGGGGGATGCGCTCGGCGCCCCGCACCCACGTGGCCCGAGCACCGGCGGACGGCCTCAGCTCGAAGCGCCCGCCCACGCCGTAGGCCCAGGCCATCAGGCCGAGCCGCTGCATCTCCGCCTCGTCGCAACCGACGTCGAGTCCCACGTCGTCCGGCAACTGGGCCAGCGCGTGCAGTGCCTCGGCGAGCCCTCCCGAGCTCGCGTGTTGCCTGCCACCCCGCGCTGGGCTCGGCCCGGCCGGCGCTAGGGCCGCCATCGCTCGCCGCCGAGCTCGAGCGGCTCGCGCGCCACCGGCTGGCCATCGTTGGCCAGTGAGCGCTCCACCGCCTCGATCATCGCGACCACGTCCAGACCGAGCTCCGCCGAGGAGCGCGGCTCCGCCCCCGTCCTGACCGCCTGGCAGAAGTCGGCCAGCTCGAGCGACAGGGGCTCGTGAGCCTCCACCGACGGCGAGGTGATGTCTCCGGTGCGGTAGCTCAGGCGATACTCCCCGAACGTCTCCGGGTCCGGAAGATCCGCGCCGGAGTCGAAGATCCGGACGGGCTCGTTGCTCGTGTCGTCGTAGACCAGCATCTTCTCCGAGCCCACGACCGCGGTCCGGCGCAGCTTGCCGGGCGCGAGCCAGGCGATCTCCACGTGGGCGATCGTGCCCGACGAGTACTCGAGGTCGATGAAGGCCACGTCGGCGGTGCCCTCCACCATGCAGCTCCGGCTGAGCGCCGACACCCGGGTGGGCACCTCGTCCAGCCAGTACCGGAGGATCGAGAAGTCGTGGGGCGCCAGGTCCCAGACCACGCTCACGTCGGGCTGGTGCAGGCCGAGGTTCACCCGGCTGGTGGTGATGAAGTAGATCTCCCCGAGCTGGCCGCTCTGGATGAGCTCACGGCTGAGCGTGACCGGCGGGCTGTAGAGGAAGGTGTGCCCCGGCATGAGGACCAGGTCGGCCGCGTCGGCGGCCTCGATCAGCTCGAGCGCCTCGCCGGAGGAGCTCGCCAGCGGCTTCTCCACGAAGACGTGCTTGCCGGCGGCCAGAGCGCGCGCCGCGAGCGCGTAGTGGGTGGCCACCGGCGTGCACAGCGCGATGGCCTCCACCGTGGGATCGCTCAGAACCGAGTCGAGGTCGCGGATGGCCCTGAGGGTCGGATAGCGCCTCAAAGCGTGCGCCAGAGGCTCGCGCCGGAGGTCGCACACGTAGGAGACCTCCGCCTCCTCCAGCTCCTGGAGATTGCGCAGCACGTTCGGGCCCCAGTAGCCGAGGCCGACCAAGGCGATGTTTACGGGTCTCTCCACCGCTTGCCTTCCCCTAGATGGTGCCCTGGCGCCTCAGCAGCAGCAGCGGCGTCCGGATGAGCAGCCCGAGGTCGAGACCGAGCGAGTGGCTCTGGGCATAGAGGACGTCCAGGTCGAGCGCCTCTACGAAGGTCGACCGTGCACGCGCGCTCACCTGCCAGAGGCCGGTGAGACCGGCCGGGACGAGGAAGCGCTCGAAGTGATGCGCTGCGAAATGGTCGAGCTCGTAGGCGAGGCACGGGCGCGGCCCGACCAGCGACATGTCTCCCCGCACGACGTTCAGAAGCTGCGGAAGCTCGTCGAGGCTGGTCCGGCGAAGCCAGCGTCCCACCCTGGTGACCGCGTCCTCGCGCGGGAGCTTGAACAGGCCGCCTTCTCCGGGCGCCGAGTCTGAGCGGGCGATGGTGGCGATGTAGCGGCGGTGGTCGTCCTCGCTCGTCTGCGCGCCCATGGTCCTGAACTTGATGACCTGGAACTCGCGCATCCCCTCGCCCAGGCGGACCTGGCGAAAGAAGACCGGACCCCTCGAGTCGAGCTTGATCAGCAGCGCCACGACGGCGAAGAACGGAGCCGTTCCCAGCAGCAGGATCGAGGCCCCGATGAGGTCCATCGAGCGCTTCATCGCGCGCGCCGAGCGCGAGGGGCGCACGGGCGGAAGCCCGATCATCGACACGCCCTCAACGCTGTGGATGTCCACCTTCGGCCCGATCACCTCGAACAGCCGGGGCACGAGGTCCACCTGAACGCCGGCCTCGCGCAACTGGCGAATCAGGTGCAGGAGCTCGTCATGGGGATCGCCCGAGAAGGCAAAGATCACCCGGTCCACGTCGTGCTCCCTCACCAGCCGCGGCAGCTCCTCCACGTCGCCCCGGACCGGCAGGTGCTCCAGGTGGGAGGGGCGCTCGCGTGGGTGCGCGTCGACGAAGCCCACGAGGTTGAGCCCGTACTCGGGGTGGTGGAGCACCTTGCGGGCCATCAGCTGCCCCACGTCACCGGCCCCCACGATCACCGTGTTCTGCCAGTAGGAGGGGTCCCGGCGGCCCACCGCGCGCGCTGCGGCCCGGGCCACGGTGACCGCCACGACCGCCAGCGCCCAAAACGCGGTGAACTTCGTCAGGTCGGGCTCGGCGCTGCCCACCAGGGCCGGAAGCCGGGTCATGAGGAAGACCCCGACCGTGACGAGCAGGAAGACGCGCAGCAGGTCGTCCGAGGTCGAGTGGTCGGCTCGCTCCTCGTCCCGGTCGTAGAGCCCGAACAGCTTGGCCCCCAGGACGAAGGCCGGCAGGCCGGCTGCGAAGAGACCCAGCTCCTCCAGCAGCGGGACGGCGTCCGGAGTGCCGCGGCTTCCGTAGAGCAGCTCGATGGCGAGCACCGCGACGGCATATCCGAGCACGTCGGCCGCGAGCAGCAGGCGGCGCATCATCCAGCCGCGCTGGTGCCTGCGCCTGGTCGCCCGCCTGCGCTCCAGCAGCGCGAGCATCCGCTCGGTGGGAAGCAGCTGGTCCTCCAGCACGGGATCGCCAGGAAGCGAGCCGGTGAGCTGCTTGGCGCTGGCCATCTAGGCCTTCTCGTACAGCTGCCGGCCGGCGCCGTTGGTGGCGGTCTCCTCGAACGCGTGGCCGTATCCGTAGCCGTAGCCCTCCTGCAGCCTCACGCCGGTGAGCACGAATCCAAGCTTGGCGACGGGCGCGTGGTCGAGCACGCGGCGCAGCTCGTTCAGCGCCGGCCGCCGGATGGCCGAGATGCGCGTTACGACGAGCAGCGCGTCGACCTTGGCGGTCAGGGCCATGGCGTCGCTGACCTGCAGGATCGGCGGGGCGTCGATCAGCACCAGGTCGCACGTTTGGGCAAGCTCGTCGAGCACGGCCCCGAGCCAGGCCGAGGCCACGAAGTCGGCGGTGTTGGGCGGGATGGGGCCGGTCTGGAGCACCGCCAGGGCGCCCTCCTCCGAGGCGCGCCGAATACCCGCCTCACGCTCGTCCTCGCCGAAGATGGGGATCCGGACCAAGGCTTCGTTCAACTTCACGGATCCGAGCGCCACCTCCGTGATCCCCGGCACCCCGCGGCGGCGCAACCCCAGCAGGCGGTCGAGCGCCGGGCGCTTGAGGTCCAGGTCCACGAGCGCCACCTTGCTGCCGGCGCGAGCCAGCGCGACGGCGGTGTTGGCGATGGTCGTCGACTTACCCTCGCCCCGGCCGGCGCTCGTGACCATGATCGTCTTGGCCCCGCGGTCCAGGTTGGCGAACCCGAGATTGGTTGCCAGGATGCGAAAGACCTCGGTCTCGGGCGCCCCGGGATCCGTCAGCATGGCCAGGCCGTTCTCGCTCACCAGCCGCTTGGGCATCTGGGGTATGCGCCCCAGGAGCGGCATGCCCAGCCGCTCGTGCACCTCCTCGGCGGACCTCACGCGCGTGTTGAGCGCGTCGCGGACGAAGGCGAGCGCCACGCCGAGGACCAGGCCCAGCACGAGGCCGAGCGTGGCGTTCCGGGTTGTCTTGGGCTGGGTCTGGACCGTGTCCCCGCCGGCGCGGATGACCGCGGTGTTGGAGCCCTGCAGCGCCTCGAAGGTGCGCAGCTCCTGGTCATTTCTCGCCAGTTCGCGGTAGAGGCCGGAGCGGGTATTACCCGCTTTCTCGAGCGCCGCCAGACGCTCCTCGAGCTGGCGCTGGGCCTGGACGATCGACTCGGTGTCCAGACGGCGGCGGTAGTCGGTGAACGCGCGGGCGTAGGAGCTGGCCAGCTCGCCGGCCGCGGACGGATCGCCATCGGCGACCGTGAACGTGAGGATGTCGGCGTCGGCGTTGGGGGTGACCGTGGAGCTCCCGAGCAGGTCCTGGGCGGTGCGGTCGCTGAAGCGAGGCGTGTCCACGGCCTGGCGGGCCACCTCGGGCACGCGGGCGAGGCGGGCCTGCGTCTCCACGGCGCGCACGGGGTCGACGTAGACCTGGGGAATGTCGCTGATGTTCGAGGGCAGGTTGCGGGCGCCCGAGAGGAAGACCTCGGCCGACGCCTGGTAGACCTTGTCCTGCGCGCGCGAGGTCACGATCGCCAGGCCTGTGACCACGATCGTGGTCAGGAGCACGATCCAGGCCCCGCGCCGGACCACCCGCAGGTAGTGGCTGAGCGCGGATGCGCCGTGGGACTGCTCGCTCATCTGCCGGACCTCCAGACTCCCGGAGTGGGACGGTCACCGTCGCGCGCGGACCTCATCAGACACTCATCGGCGAAAACACCCGATACTTGACGCGCGGCGAGGACGTCGCGGCCCTAGCCGGCACCTGTTCGGCACGGGCGCGGCGCCGCGTCCCAAGGCCCCTGCCGCATTGGCCGGTGCCAATTCGGTTCACCTCTCCCTGGGAATGGAGGCGAACCCTTACCATCGACCACAAGGGGACCCTTGTCAAGGCGGCGCAGCGGCCGCCGGACCGGGGTTAGGGCCGGCGGACCGAAGGTTGTTGAGCGGCCCTCGGGGGTGCGCCGCGCCGGCTCAGCGGCCAGCGCGCCGTAGTCGGTGGCGAAAGCGTGGCTGCCGTCCGGCTCCCTCCGCTTCGGCGGAGGGCTTGGCGACCCCTCCCGGCTCTCCTTCCGGCTCGGTGACCGGGAATGCCTCCAGAGGCACCCCCCAGCCATCCACCGGGTCCTCGCGGGATCTTCCGGGCTGTGGCTCCCGCCTCGCGCCGGCGGGCTTCGCGCCGGGGAGCTGCTTGGCTGGGACCCGGGACTGGGCCTGACCCGGCGCCTTGCCGTCGGGGATGAGAGGCCGCTCGAGTGCCGCCCGCTCGGCGTCCGGGACCTCGCGGTTGTCATCAGCCTGGTGCTTCTGGAGCAGCTCGAGAGCGAGCTGGAGGTCCTCGCGTAGCTCGCGTTCGGCCTGGAGCTCGTTCTCCAGCTTGGCAATCCTCTTTTCGGCCCCGGCCTGCCTGCGACTGCGCTGAGCCCTTCTCGTGCCTCCCTCGTCCTCAGCCTGCACTTCTCCTCGGGCGAGCCCCGCCTCCAGCCGAGCGTGGCTCTGTCGAAGCTCGGCCTTCGTCCCCTCCAGCTCTGCGCGGGCCCGGTCGCGCTCAGCCCGGGCCTGCTCGCGCTCCCGCTGCGCGTCCGCCAGCCGGCCCTCGAGCTGCGAGCGGGTCCTCTCGATCTCCCCGCGGCTCTGTTCGAGCATCTCCTCCATTCGGGCGTGGTCGGCTGAGAGTTTTTTCTGCACGGCCGCGGTCCGGCGCTCCGAGCCCGCACGGTGCGCCTCTGCCTGATCGAGCGCCGCCTCGAGCTCCTTTCGGCGCCTCCTCTCGTGCTCTAGCTCGAGTTCGTCAACGCCGTCTTGCTGGAGCGGCGCCAGCGGGGGCCGCTCCGGCGGCTTCTCGGGTTCGCCTCCGCGCGCCGGAAAGCCGAGGCCGGATCCGGTTGTGGTCGGCCACCCCGCTACTCGCTCCGCCCGCGCCGCTCGCGCACCTGGGTCACGCCGAGCCACGCCAGGAACCCGACCACGGGCACGAAGTAGGCGACCGAGGTGAGCCAATGGCCGGCGTGCGCGATGAGCACCATCGGTCTCCGATCTTCGCAGGCGGGGATCAGGCGTTGGACCGCGATAGCAGCCAGAGGGCCAGGCTCGTGTAGCCCACCATCACGGCGAGCATCCAGTATTGCGAGCGCACCGCCAGGCGGGCCTCGTCGTAGAGGGCGAGCGCCCGGTCGTGGGCGAGCACGAGGGCGGTCACGTGACCGCCGACCACGAAGCCCACCTGCCAGTACCACGTCGCGTTGGCCCCGATGATGCCGTAGTCCACCTGGCGCGCGGCGGTGCCGAAGATGTTCGATCCGTCGCCCAGGGGATCGGACGCCAGGAACCAGATGGCCTGGCCCTGGAAGAGCAGCAGCGTGAAGTAGTGGGCGGCCGCGTAGACCAGGGCGATCGGCACGAGCGTGTGCACGAAGCCGTTGGCCAGGCGGTCGGCCGTGAACCCGCCCCCCACGCTGCGAGCCCCGGCCACTCCCAGGCGGTAGAAGCCGAGCACGAGCCCGACCGCGGCCAGCAGGCCGAGGGCGAACGTCACCTCCAGCGCTCGGCGCGCGCTCAGGCCGAGGTCACCGAAGAAGCCGGCGATGTCCGGCACCACGTTCGTCCAGAGCGTCGCCTCGGCGGCGCCGTCGAAGGTGACCGAGCCGATCATCACGGCCAGGAGTGGCACCGTCCCGGCGATGGGCACGAGCGCCGGGAGCCCGGACAGCCAGGGCCTCACTCCGAGCACCCCGTCGCGGGACTCGAAGGGCGCGATCCGCGAGAACAGGTTGAGGTAGACCGAGAACGCCTCCCCGCGCCTGATCCAGGCCTCAACGCCGTACAGCGCCATCCCCACGAAGGTCAGCGCCGAGTAGACGAGCGTGGCGATGGCGACGGTCTCCGGCTTGTCGTTGTCCGCAGCGGCTAGCTCAAGCACGGCGAACGCGAAGAGGCCGGCAGCCGCCGGCCAGTGGCCAAGGCGCTCCGGGTACGGGAGGGGAGCGGGCAGGTCGGTGCGGGCCACCATTCGCGCGAGCCCCGCGACCGCGCGTCCGGTGGCCCGCCACGGGTTGAACGCGCGAAAGACGTCTCCGAGCAGCACGCTGGCCGGCACCAGGCCGAGCCAGAACACCACGTAGACGAACGTAGGCGCGAAGTTGGCCGTGGAGCTCTGGGTGCCCCTCAGCCCGCTGTAGACCACCACGCCCAACAGGAACACGCCGATCGCCCCGCACACGATCTCCACGGGACGGGACACCGGCAGCCGGCCGGCGGCGCCCGGCAGCGGTCGCCAGGCGTCCCGCTGCAGGCGCGGCTGCGGCCACAGCACCGCCAGCGCCACGAACGACACCACCAGCACCATCGCCGCCGCCCACCCGAACAACCACTCCGGGATCGGCAGGTCGGAGCGACCCACCAGCCCGTGGGCGAGCGAGGTCAAGCCGGCTCGACCACCAGCCGTGCCACCAGCGGCTCATTCCCGGAGTCCTCGGCCACGTGGCTCTCGATCTCGAACTCCCCCTCCATGCCGGCGTCGAAAATAAAGCGCGCCGGGCGGCCCGGCCCGGCCCGCTTCTCGATGTCGTAGCCGTGCACGTGGATGTCGTCTTCGGCGTCGGCGGTCACGACGAGGCGCACCTCGTCGCCCTTGGTGACCGTGATCGTCTTGGCGCCGCCCACCACCTCCCCGCCCCGGATCCGGATGCGCTCGGCGGCGGGCTTGGACGGGATCACCTGGTCGGTGACCGTCGTGTCCTGCTCGGTCGTGGTCTGTTCCTGCGCCGGCGTGGTCTTCACCACCGGGTCGGCGTCGTCGTCCGAGCCGGGGCTGACGAGCACGAAGGCGATCGCAGCCACCGCCACGGCGGCGAGCACGAGTCCCAGTCGCTGATTTCTGGACATGGCGTCTGCTCCCATCCTGGGAGCGGCCCCCACGGACCGCGAGGGCGAAAACTAGTGGTTGCGCCGACGGTCTCATGGGTGCGGAGGCCGTTCACCCGCGTGCAACACGACGGTCACGAGCTCGTCACCCCCGGCGGCCCGCCCATGCCGAAGGTGAGGGCAGATGAACTCCGTAGACATCCACTTCCACCTGCTTCCGGGAGTCGACGACGGCCCGCCCGATATGTGCGAGAGCGTGGCCCTCGCTCGCACCGCGGTCGCCGACGGCACCCGGATCGTCGTGGTCACCCCCCACGTGAGGTCGGACTTCGTGACCGAGCCGCTCGCGCTGCGCGCACTCGTGCACGAGCTTCGCTGCCGGCTGGCGGCCGAGGGCGTGCCCCTGGAGCTCCGCACCGGCGGCGAGCTCGGCCACGACATGGTCGGCCGCCTGGACCAGGCCGAGCTCGAGGCGATCGCCCAGGGCCCGCCGGACGGGCTGTGGCTGTTGGTCGAGACGCCCTTCGAGGGGTTCACGGCGGACTTCCACGCGGCCACCACCGAGT
>Ga0136616_10000118_pt1 | contig 30572 bp, 33 predicted proteins | sample AntDrymUQ2992106_2_FD_106648 | JGI IMG/M metagenome (GOLD analysis project Ga0136616, IMG submission 106648) | Polar desert sand microbial communities from Dry Valleys, Antarctica - metaG UQ299 (21.06) | ecosystem: Environmental > Terrestrial > Soil > Desert | place: Antarctica: Dry Valley... | reverse complement strand
TCTGGCTCGCGCGGGTCGGGCGGGTCCGGGTGCGCGGGCGGCGGACCTCGAGCGCGTGGGCGAGGCGCTCGGCGAGGCGCTCGAGCGCCAGCTCGCGGTTGCGGTGCTGGGAGCGGGTGTCCTGCGCGGTCGCCGTGACCCGTGGGCCGAGCCGCGCCGAGACGCGCGCCCGCTGCTCGGCGGTCAGCGCGCTGCTGTCGGCGACGCCGAACGACGCCTCGACCCGCGAGGCGGTCACGTTGGCGTGCTGGCCCCCCGGGCCGGAGGAGCGGCTGGTGCGCAGCTCGATCTCGGCCATCGGGATCGCCACGCCGGCCTTGACGTGCAGGACATCGGCCATCCGGCTCAGTAGGTTCTCAGGCGAGGCCCGTAACTTCCGACGGGCCGGGCGGTTAGAGTCGCCGAGGATCGCCCCTTCGATTGGAGTTCTAGCCGCTGTGGAAGCCTCAGCCCTTCGCGCACCGAGCCTGACCCGGCCTCTGCTCGGTGTGCCGCTGCTGCGCCTGCGCTCCGACGAGCAGCTGCTGGCGCAGTTCCGGGCGGGCAACGAGGACGCGTTCGGCGTGATCCACGACCGCTACCGCCAGCGGCTGTTCGCCTACGTGCGCCAGATGCTCTCCCCCGGCTCGCGCCAGGACGCCGAGGACGTCCTCCAGGACGTGTTCGTCCGCGCGTACGGCGCGCTGCGGGCCGACGCCCGCGCCGTCAACCTGCGCGCGTGGCTGTACCGCGTCGCGCACAACCGCTGCATCGACCACCTGCGCCGCCCCACGCCGCCGGCCGCCGAGATCTTCGAGATGTCGCGCAAGCCGCTGCACGACCCGATCGAGGAGGCGCAGCGGCGCGAGGACCTCGCGCGGCTGGTCGAGGACGTCGGCCGCCTGCCCGAGCAGCAGCGCTCGGCTCTGCTGATGCGCGAGATCGACGGCCTGGCCTACGCGGACCTCGCGGCGGCGCTGGACGTGACCGTCCCCGCCATCAAGTCGCTGCTCGTGCGGGCGCGCGTCGGGCTCGTGGAGTCCGCCGAGGCGCGCGACGCCGACTGCTGCGAGATCCGCGACGACCTGATGGCCTCCTACGACCGCGGCGTCAAGGCGTCCGGGCGGGCGCGCCGGCACATGCGCTCGTGCGCGGGCTGCAGCGAGTACCGCCAGGCGCTGCGCAGCATGCGGCGCTCGTTCGCGGCGCTGACGCCGGTGTCCGCCGGCCTGTTCGGCTCGGTCGCCGCCGCCCTCGGGCTGGGCGGCGGCGGCGCGGCCGCGGGCGGTGCGGCGGCGGGCGGGGGCGGCGCGGCCGTCGCGGCGACGGGCGGGACGCTCGCCACCGCGACCGCGTGCAAGGTCGCCGCCGTCGTCTGCACCGCGGCGCTGACCGCGGGCGGGGCGGTCGAGGTCCAGAAGCTCTCGCAGCGCTCGGCGCCGGCCGCAGCCGCCCCGGCGCCGCGCGCCGTCCCGGCGCCCGCGGTCGTCGCCGCCGTGCCGGTGGCCGCTCAGCCGCTGCTGCACCGGACGCTGAGCGCGCCGGCGCCCGCCGCCGCGGCGGCGGACGACGACGCGCGCCGCGAGCGCCGTCGCGACGAGGCCCGTCGCGCCGAGAAGGCGCCGCCGGCCTCGCTGACGCCGGCCGCCGAGCAGCCGGGCCCGGACACGACGCTCACGCCGCTCACCACAGCCCCGGACGCCGCGCCCGCCCAGCCCGGCACCAGCGCCGCGGGCGGCGTCGCCGCGCCGGAGCAGCCGGAGCCCGCGACCCAGGCGCCGGCGCCGGCGAGCGCTCCGCAGGGGGCGGCGCCGCCGGCCGGCACAGCACCGCCGAGCGGAGCCGCCGCCCCGGCGCCCGCCGCGGGCACCCAGCCCGCCGGCGGCAGCGCCCCGGCCGACGGCGGCACCCCGCCGCCGGAGCACTGACCCCGCCGCCAGAGCAGGGATACGACCGCCGGCGCTCCACGGGGCGTGGGTGAACGGGCGGGCATCGAAGGGGAGGGCCGGAGGGGAACCAACGTGGCACCGTCCCTTCTCCGACGGACCGGTTCGACGTTGACCACCCGTATGGGTCCTCGACGTCGAGGACCGTCCTCGATCCGGAGGCGGTTCGACGTCGACCGCAACGGTCGGTCGGTCCCACCACCCTCCCCACCCAGCCGCAGTAGACGCTCCGCAGCCCACCCACGCGACAGTGCCCAACAGGCTCGAACGGCGCCCGCCGGGCGATAACCTCGCGGCCATGGACCGCTACCTCGAGAGCCTCGAGCATGAGATTCTGCTGGTCCGGCGGGGCAGGCGGTCGGGGCTGTACACGATCGTCGCCGTGCACTCCACGGCGCGCGGGCCGTCGCTCGGCGGCTGCCGGATGTGGACCTACGCGGACTCTCGGGCGGCGGTCCGCGACGCGCTGCGGCTGTCGCGGGCGATGACGTTCAAGTCGGCCGTCGCGGACCTGCCGCTGGGCGGCGGCAAGGGCGTGATCGTGCTCCCGCCCGGCTACGCGCCGCCCGCCGGCGAGCCGCGCCGCGACGTGCTGCTGGACTTCGGCGAGAGCGTCGGCTCGCTCGCCGGCGCCTATGTCACCGCCGAGGACGTCGGGACCTCCGACCGCGACATGGCGGTGATCGCCGAGGTGACCGACAGCGTCGCCGGGCTCGCCGTCGAGCGCGGCAGCTCCGGCGACCCCAGCCCGTGGACCGCGCTCGGCGTGCGCTGCGCGATGGAGGTCGCGTGCGAGCGCGCCTTCGGCAGCCCGTCGCTGGCCGGGCGACGGGTGTCGGTCATCGGCCTGGGGCGCGTCGGCGGGAAGCTCGCGCGGCTGATGGCCGAGGCCGGTGCCGAGCTCGTGGTGGCCGACGTCGACGACGGCAAGCGCGCGCTCGCGGACGAGCTGGACGCCCGCTGGACCGACCCGATGTCCGCGCTGCGCGCGAAGGTCGACGTCGTCGCGCCGTGCGCGCTGGGCGGCGCGCTCGACGACGAGTCCGTGCCGGCGCTGCACTGCGGCGTGATCGCCGGCGCGGCCAACAACCAGCTCGCCGCGGACACCGTCGCCGTGGAGCTGGCCGAGCGCGGGATCGTCTGGGCGCCGGACTTCGTCGCCAACGCCGGCGGCATCATCAACATCTCGGTCGAGCTGGAGCCCGGCGGCTACGACCCCGCACGTGCCGAGGCGCGCGTCCGCGGCGTCGCCGACACCACCCGCACCGTGCTCGACCACGCGGACGCGACGGGAGCGACCCCACTCGCCGCCGCGATGGAGATCGCCCGCGCCCGCCTCGCCGAGGCGCGTTCACCGCGCGCCGCCGCCTGAGGGTCAGACCCCTACCGCAGGGCGAGCGGGAGGCGCGCGAGGACGCGCGGGATGTCGCGGCGCGCGCGGTGGTGGGCGCGCTCGAGCTGCTCCGCCGCGGCCGGGCCGTGGACGCCGGCGCCGTGGCCCATCAGCAGGTGATCGGGCTGGTAGCCGCGCAGGACGCCCGGTGCGAACGGCCGCAGGATCGGGTGCATCCCGACGCCGCCGGCGCCGCCCGCGTAGAGGTCGTTGGCGCCGACCACCTCGGCGACGACGAGCGTCGCGCGCTCGGGCCACCACAGCGCGGTCTCGCGCCAGCGGCGGACCCGGACGGCGCGGATCGCCTCGAGCGGCGTGTCCGGCACGAGGTCGGGCACCCGCAGGTGCGGCACGCCGAGGCGGGCGGCCAGCGCGCGGCAGTCGCGGTTGTGGCGATCGAGGAGCTGGAGCACGCCCGCCGGCGGGCCGAGCGCCGTGGCGCGCTCGATCGCCTCGGGGACGGCGACCGGGTCGACGAGCCAGACGCGCCCGTCCACGAGCAGCGCGTGCGACGCCCGCTGCATCGGCTCGTCGAGGATCCAGGACAGGCCGAGCGGGTGCTCGTCGTACGTCTTCACGGCATGGGGCATCGCGCGGACGCTACAGGCCGGCGGGGAGCCGACCCTCCTCGCGCAGCTTGCCCAGGTGCGCGTCGAGCGTCATCGCGGCGGCGGCGCGCAGCGCGGGCGGGGCGTCGGACCAGGCGGAGTCGAGCAGCTCGTCCGGCGTGCGCAGGCCGGCCTCGAGGGCGGCCATCAGCCGCTCCTCGCGCTCGAGGCGGTGGGCCAGGTACTCGCCGAGCTTGGCCTCGGGGTCCCACACCGGCGGGCCGTGCCCCGGGCACAGCACCGCGAGGTCGAGCGCGCGCAGGCGCTCGAGGGCGGCGAGGTACTCGGCAAGCCGGCCGGTGACGAACACGCTGCCCTCCCCGAGCACCGCGTCGCCGGTGAAGCAGGCGCGGTCCGCGACGAACGCGAGGTGGTCGTCGGCGTGTCCGGGGATCGCGACCGCGAGCAGCGGGCCGAAGCGGTCTCCGTCGGCGAGCAGGACCGCCGGGGTACGGTCCGCCGCCCCGGCGCCCGCCGTCGCAGCCGAGCGGTCGGCCCCTCCGGCGCCCGCCGTTGCGGCGGCGCCGGCCTCCGCGTCCGCCGCCCCGCCGTACCGCGCCGCCGCCACGGGTGGGCCGCCGAGGCGGGAGCGCAGGGCCTCCACGCCCTCCACGTGGTCCTCGTGGTCGTGCGTGACGGCGATGCCGCCCGCGCCGCCGCGGCGCGCCACCTCGGCCGCCACGGCGTCCAGGTGCTCCGCCAGCGCCGGGCCGGGATCGACGACCCACGCCGGGTCGCGGCCGAGCACCCAGGTGTTCGTCCCGTCGAGCGTGTACGGGCTCGGGTTGCCCGCCCGCAGCCGCGCGATCCCGTGCTCGGCGAGCTCGCCCACCGTCAGCGGCGCGGCACGAGCCGGTACACCGGGCCGGTCAGCGACACCGCGTACACGCGCCCGCGCGCGTCCTCCCCGAAGGAGACGAGATTCGGCACCCGCAGGCGGGTGGTGCGCTGCGAGCGGGCGCGCCCCGGGCTGAGCCGCGCCGACTCGATCCGCCCGCGGCAGACGTCGCCGAACAGGTAGCGGCCGCGCAGCGCCGGGAGCCCGGGGTCGCGCACCACCACGCCGCCCGTGATCGAACAGTTGCCGTCGCTGTGGAAGCGCTCGATCACCGGGCGCACGTGGCCGGGGGCCGACTCGCCGGTTGTGTAGCGCCGCCGCCCCTCGAACGGGCGCCAGCCGAAGTTCTTGCCGCGCCCGCTGCGCACGAACGAGACCTCCTCGACCTCGTTCTGGCCGACGTCGCCGATCGACAGGTCGCCGGTGCGGCGGTCGAACGAGAAGCGCCACGGGTTGCGCAGGCCGTAGGCGTAGATCTCGCCGCGCGCGCCGCGCCGCCCCACGAACGGGTTGGAGGCCGGCACGGAGTAGGGCCGGCCGCCGGAGGGGCGCGGGTCGATGCGCAGGATCTTCCCCAGCAGCGTGCCGAGGTTCTGCGCGTTGCCGCGCGGGCCGTGCCGGTCGCCGCCCCCGCCGCCGTCGCCGAGCCCGACGTAGAGCCGCCCGTCGGGCCCGAACAGCAGCAGGCCGCCGTTGTGGTTGGACTCGGGCTGGTCCTGGAAGAGGACCTGGCGCGCCGAGGCCTCGCGGGCGCGGTTGGCGCTCGAGCGGCGGTACTCGACCACCCGCGTGTCCCCGTTGCGATCGGTGTAGTCGACGTAGAAGCGCCCGCTCTGCGCGTAGTCGGGCGCGAACGCCATCGAGAGCAGCCCCTGCTCCCCGCCCGAGACGATCTGCGAGGAGACGTCGAGGAACGGCCGCGCGAGCTTGCGTCCGTCGCGGACGACCATGATGCGCCCGCCCTGCTCGACCACGAACTGGACGTTGCGATCCTGCGGGGGCGCGGTGACGAACACCGGCGCGGTGAAGCTGGCGATCCGCTGCAGGCGCACGCCCCTGCGTGCCGCGGGGCGGGCCGGCTCCGGCGTCGCCGTGGCCGTGGCCGTGGGAGCCGGCGAGGGGGCCGGGGTGGCGGTGGAGCGGGCCGCAGCGTCGCCGTTCTCGCCCGAGCCGCTGCAGCCGAGCACGAGCGCCCCCGCGGCGACGGCGGCCGGCAGCAGCACGCGGATCGGGGCGACCCCCATCGCGCCGAGGATGACATGGCGGCTCCCGCGCGGGTCAGATCGTGGCGCGCACGGCACTGCGGTGATGGAGCAGGCGCGCGGCCAGCAGCCCGCCGATCGCCCCGAACAGGTGGCCCTGCCACGACACGCCGGGTGTGGGGACGAGCCCGAACAGCAGCGTCGAGCCGTAGATCGCCAGCACCACGAGCCCGCCCACCAGGTGCAGCGGCCGGCGCGAGTAGACGCCACGGGCGACCAGGTAGGAGGCGAACCCGAACACGAGCCCGCTCGCGCCGATGTGGACCGTCCCGTCGGGAGCGGTCAGCCACGTGCCCAGCCCGCCGACGACCGTGACGATCGCGGCGACGGTGGCGACCCGCGCCAGGCCGCCGAGCGCGATCGCCGCGCCGAGCATCAGGAACGGGATCGTGTTGCCGATCAGGTGGCCGAAGCCGCCGTGCAGGAAGGGCGACAGGACGACCCCGACCAGCCCCTCGGGCTCACGCGGGCGGATGCCTGCGGAGTCGAGGTCGCCGGCCACGAGGTCGACGATCTCGACCGCCCACATCAGCGCGACCAGCGCCGCTACCAGGAGGAAGCCTGCGGTGCGGTCCTGCGGCTCGCGCCGGGTCACGTCGGAGCGGGCCGGCGGCGGTCCTGCTGAGCCACGGCGGATCACGTCGGTGCGGTCCATGGCCCCCAACGCTACGCGCTCGTGCTCAACACGCGCTCAAGCCAGCGCCCGACCGCGTCGCGCAGCCCCGGCGCGTCGGAGCGCAGGCCGTGGTTCCCACGCAGCCGCGCGACCTCGCGGCCGGCGCCGGGCGGCGGCATCCCGAACGGATCGCTCTCGCCCTGCACGACCATAACGGGCACGTCGACCGCCTCCAGCTCGGCCACCCGGGTCTTCTCCGGGCGCCCCGGCGGGTGCAGCGGGAACGCCAGGCAGAGCACGGCGATCGCGCCGGTCTCGCCCGCGGTGCGGCAGGCGACGCGGGCGCCGGAGGAGCGGCCGCCCGCGACCAGCGGCAGGCCGCCGAGCGCGCCCGCGCGCAGCTGGGCGACGACCGCCGCCCACGCCGCGTCGAGCTGGGCCGCGGGCGCCGGCGAGCGCCGGCCGGCGACCCGGTAGGGCTGCTCGACGAGCGCGACGGTCACGCCGGCGCCGTGCGCGGCCTCCGTGGCCACGACGAGGTCGGGCGCGCCCACCCCGCCGCCGGCGCCGTGGCCCAGGACCAGCGCCGCGACCGGGTCCGCCGCGGCGGCGTGCAGGTGCACGCGGGCGGGGCCGTGCGGCGTGTCGAGCTCGAGCGCCACGGTCAGCGCCTCACGAGCGCGACGAAGAGGCGGTCCAGCTCCCCGGCCGGATCGGCGGTGAAGCCGGTGTGGACCGCGGACGGCTGCACGATCGTGCTCGACGGCGCGGTCAGCCAGTGGAAGCGCTCGGAGAGGTCCAGGGCGGCCACGCGCCCGCCCTCCGCGCGCCCCTCGGCGACGGCGACCAGCGTCTCGAGCTGCGCGCGCACCTCGCCGGGGTCGCTGCCGGGCGCGAGCGCCGCCAGCAGCGCGCCGTCCAGCTCCGCGCGGGCGCCCAGGAAGCGCAGCGCCCGGCAGAACAGGACCACGCCGGCGTTGAGCGCCTCGCCGCGCTCCACGCGCGGCACGACGCGCAGCATCGCGTACTGGAACGGCTCAGCCGCGGGCACGCGCCGCCCCCTCACGTGGCGCCCCACCGAGCCGGCCCGCGGCTTCGCCCGGCCCCTGCCGCGCCTCCCGACGGGCGCCCTCCACCTGCTCGACGAAGCCCTCGCGGTCCGCGAGCCGCGCAGCCAGATGCGCCGCGTACGCGTCGCCCGCGCGACCCAGGTGCCGGGCAGCGCCGCGGCGATCGCCGCCAGCCGCGCACCGTCCAGCCGCGGCGCCAGCCGCGCGTCCGCCTCCGCGATCGGCCCGGCGAACGGCAGCAGCACGTGGTCGCGGATGGCGGGGAAGCGCTCCCCGGCGCGCGCGACCGGATCGCCGGTCGCGTGGTGCACGTACAGCGCCGCCCCGTGGTCGATCAGCCACAGCGCGTGGTGCCAGCGCAGCAGGTTCGGGTTGCGCGGCGTGCGGTCCACGTTGAGCACGAAGGCGTCGAACCACACCACGTCGGCGGCCAGCTCGGCGCCCGGCGGGCGCGCCGGCGTGAACGGCAGCGCGCCGGGCAGGAAGTCCATGCCGAGGTTGGTGCCGCCGCTGGCGGCGATCAGCTCCTGGATCTCCGGATCGGGCTCCGCCGCCCCGAGCGCCGGATCCAGCTCCACGAGCACCAGCTCGGGCACCGGCAGCCCGAGCGCCCGCGCGACCTCGCCGGCCACCAGCTCGGCGGCGAGCGCCTTCGGGCCCTGCCCGGCGCCGCGGAACTTCAACACGTAGAGCCCGTCGTCGTCGGCCTCCACGAGGCCCGGCATCGACCCGCCCTCGCGCAGCGGGGTCACGTAGCGGGTGGCGGTCACGGTCCGCAGCACGGCTGGCATCATGGCGTCCCATGCCGACGAAGCTGTGGGAGCCGCCGCAGGAGCTGGTCGAGAGCTCGACGATGACGCGCTACATGCGCTGGCTGGACCGGGGGTTCACCACCTACGACGAGCTGTGGCGGTTCTCCGTCGAGGACCTGGACGCGTTCTGGGCCTCGATCTGGGAGTTCTTCGAGGTCGACGCGACCTACGACCGCGTGCTCGGCGAGCGCGGCATGCCGGGCGCCGAGTGGTTCACCGGCGCGCAGCTCAACTACGCCGAGCGCGCGTTCCGCGGCAAGCACGACGACGCGCTGGCGATCGTGCACGCCTCCGAGTCGCGCGAGCAGGCCGAGCTGACCTGGGGCGAGCTGCGCGAGCAGGTGGCGCGGATCGCGGCCGGCCTGCGCGCGCTGGGCGTCGGGCCCGGCGACCGTGTCGCGGCCTACATGCCGAACATCCCGGAGGCGATCGCCGGCTTCCTGGCCACCGCGAGCCTGGGCGCCGTGTGGTCGAGCTGCTCGCCGGACTTCGGCGCGCGCAGCGTGGTCGACCGCTTCGCGCAGATCGAGCCGAAGGTGCTGCTGGCCGTCGACGGCTACCGCTACAACGGGCGCGACTTCGACCGCGCCGAGGTGGTCGCCGGCATCCACGGCGAGGTCGGGGGCACGCTGGTGCGCTTCGGCTACCTCGACGGCTCGGGCTGGGAGGACGGCTTCCTGACCGGATCCCCGCCCACCCAGCCGGCGTTCGAGCAAGTCCCGTTCGACCACCCGCTGTGGATCCTCTACTCGTCCGGCACGACCGGGCTGCCCAAGGCGATCGTGCAGGGCCAGGGCGGGATCCTGATCGAGCACCTCAAGAAGCACCACCTGCACATCGACGCGCAGGCCGGCGACCGCGTCTTCTGGTTCACCACGACCGGCTGGATGATGTGGAACTTCCTCGTCTCCGTGCTGCTCACCGACGCGGCGGTGGTGCTCTACGACGGCAGCCCCGGCCATCCGGACATGGGCGTGCTGTGGGACCTCGCCGAGGCGGCGGAGGTGACCACGTTCGGCACCAGCGCCAGCTACCTCGCGTCGTGCATGAAGGCGGGCGTGGAGCCCGGCGAAGGCCGCGACCTCTCCAAGCTGAAGGCCGTCGGCTCGACGGGCTCCCCGCTCTCGCCCGAGGGCTTCCGCTGGGTCTACGAGCACGTCGGCAGGGACACGTGGCTCTTCTCCACCAGCGGCGGGACCGACCTCTGCACGGCGTTCGTCGGCGGCTGCCCGCTGGTGCCGGTCTACGAGGGCGAGCTGCAGGCGCGCGCGCTCGGCGCCGCGATCGAGGCCTGGAGCCCGGAGGGCGAGCCGCTGATCGGCGAGGTCGGCGAGCTGGTGGTCACCGAGCCGATGCCCTCGATGCCGCTGTACCTGTGGAACGACCCGGACGGCGAGCGCTACCACGAGAGCTACTTCGACATGTTCCCGGGCGTCTGGCGCCACGGCGACTGGATCGAGATCACCGAGCGCGGCACCGCGATCATCAGCGGCCGCTCGGACTCGACGATCAACCGCGGCGGCATCCGCATGGGCACCGCGGAGATCTACCGCGCCGTGCTGGCGCTCGACGAGGTCACCGACGCGCTGGTGGTCGACGTCGCGCAGGAGGGCACGGAGAACTTCATGCCGCTGTTCGTGGTGCTGCGCGACGGCGCGGAGCTGACCGAGGAGCTGGCGAAGGCGATCAAGGCGCGCATCCGCGAGGACTGCTCGCCGCGCCACGTGCCGAACGAGATCGTGACCGTCGAGGAGGTCCCGCGCACGCTGTCGGGCAAGGTGCTCGAGCTGCCGGTCAAGCGCATCCTGCAGGGCACCCCGCCCGAGCAGGCCGCCAGCCGCGACTCGCTGGCCAACCCGAAGGCGTTGGACTTCTTCTCGGACTACGCGCGGCGCTGACGGCGCACGCCGTAGAGCACGGCCGAGACCGCGAACAGCGCCGCGGTGATGAGGAGCCACGCCTCCAACGCGCCGTCGAGCGTGCGGCCGCTGACGCCCTCGAGCACCGGATCGCCCTTGCCGGTGATGCCGGGCAGGTAGACGAGCAGCAGCACGCCCGCGATGCCGGCCGGGACGCGCACGTGGGCGAGCAGGTGCAGCGGCGAGGCGCCGTAGCGGCTCATGCCGCGAACCTCAGCGCCGCCACCCACTTCGTGCAGTGCACGCCCGGCAGGGCCGGCACGATGATGCGGGCCGGGTAGCCGTGGTCGAGCGAGAGCGGCTCGCCCTCGACGGTCAGCGCGAGCAGCGAGCGCTCGTCGGCGACCTGGTCGCAGCTGAGCGTCGCCTGGTTGAGCACGCCGCGCGGCTGCAGCGACTCCACGAGCAGCTCGCCGGGCGGCACGCCGGCCATGGCGGCGAGCGCGGCCAGCGGCACGCCGGTCCACCCGCGCGTGGCGGTCCAGCCCTCCACGCAGGCGATCGGCAGCGTCTCGGTGCGCTGGGACAGCGCCAGCAGGTCGTCGCGGGTGAGCTGCAGCTCACGGCCGCCGGCAGCCAGCACGAGCCGGTAGTCGGCGCCGGTCATGGCGGGCGTGACGCCGGCGTTGCGAGCCGTCTTGTTGATCGGGAACTCCGCGCCGCCGCCCTGGTCCCCGCCGCGCGGCGCGAGCACCGCCAGCCGGCGCAGCGGCCCGCCCACCGACTGCCCGGCGCCGGTGATCAGGATCGCGGTCGAGCCCGCGCCGACGAAGGCGAGCAGGCCTCGCCGGGAGATCGTCGGCGCAGCCGGCTCCGCCGCCACCAGTCCGTCCTCGTCGGGTGGCTCGGGGCGCGTGTGCGCGAGGTCCTCCCGCAGCGGCGCCAGCACGCCGCGGTCGCGGTAGGCGCGCACGACGACCGGCATCTTCACCACGAGGTGCACGAGCAGGGCCGCGATGAACACGACGCCGCCGTAGTAGTGCGCCACCACGAAGTTGAACCCGAACGCGTACCACTACTGCGCGTTCAGGATGCCGGTCGCGAACTGGAAGATCGTGCTGGAGACGAGCAGCGCCACCGCGCCGCGCTCGATCGCCTGCGCGGGGCTCACGGCGGGCGGCCACGCGAACAGCCGCGGGATCACCGACCACAGCTTGGCCAGCAGCAGCGGCACGACCGCCAGCCCGACGATCACGTGCAGCCCCTGGGAGAGGCCGAACAGCCAGGCCGGCTGCGTCGGCCAGTCGAACGTGAGCAGCGGCAGGTCCAGGCCGGGGTCGATCAGCGCGTTGCGCCCGAGGTCCGGGTTGTAGGCGGCGTGCGAGGCGAAGCCTGTCAGCGCCACCACCGTCACCCCGGCGAGCAGCAGGCTGCCGAGGATCGAGGTCAGCCACGGCCCCCGCAGCGGGCTGCGCCAGAACTCGCGCCGGAACGGCCCCGGCGGCGGCGTCGCGGGGAAGATCCACAAGGCGCTCAGGCGGCGGCGGAGAGCCCGTAGCGCGACGTGACGTGCACGACGGGCAGGCCGGTCGCGTCCTGCGCGCGCTCGAGCAGGTCCTTCTCGAGCCAGTGGGAGTCCTCGGCCGGGAACGTGGAGATGACGATCTCGTCGGCCGGGAAGCCGCTGACCGCGTCCTGGATCGCCTGCAGCGGATCGGCGTCTCCGACGGACCCATTGGCCCGGACGCCCGCGCCGGCCAGGTAGGCGAGCGCCTCGTCGAGCCGCCCCGCGGCGGCCTCCGCGGCCTCGTCGGTGTCGGACGTGTAGTGCTTCATGCGGGAGTTGAGCGCCGGCGCGACGACCAGCACGTGCCCGTCGGGGCCCGTGCGCTCGCGCACCGTGTCGAGCACGATGGGGCACGGGCAGGTCCGGTTGGCGATGAGGAGGATGTCGGGCATCGCTCCAGCCTCCTCGCCACCGATTACGACGGCCTGACGAAGTCCTTGCGAAGCGATGAACTCGGCAGCGAGAAGCGCACGCGCGTGCCGCCGGCCGAGTCCTCGAGCCAGATGCGGCCGCCGTGGGCCTCGACGATCGCGCGCGAGATCGCGAGGCCCAGGCCCGCGCCGTTGCGGGTGCGCGCGGCCTCCGAGCCGCCACGGAAGAACGGCTCGAACACGCGCGTGCGATCGTGCTCGGCGATCCCCGCGCCGGTGTCTGCGACCTCGACGAGCACGTGGTCGCCCGCCGGCTCGGCCAGCACCGACACCGACCCGTCGGCCGGGGTGTGGCGGATCGCGTTCTGGATCAGATTGAACAGCACGCGCTGCAGCTTCTCCGGATCGCCGCGGGCGGGCAGCAGCCCGGCCGGCACGGCCGCCGTCATGGCGATGCCCTTGGCCTCGGCCTGCGGGCGCATGGCGTCGACGGTCTCCTCCACGAGCGCGTCGAGCCGCACCTGCTCCATGCTCCAGGCGATCTCGCCGGCCTCCAGCCGCGACAGCTCGAAGAGGTCGTCGATGAGGGCGGAGAGCGCGGTGATGTGCGTGCTCATCTGGCGCAGGTAGCGGCGGCGCGTCGCCTCGTCGACGATGTCGTCGTCGACGGCCTCGGCGAGCAGCTTCAGCGACGTGATGGGCGTGCGCAGGTCGTGCGAGACGGCGGCGATCAGGCTGCGCTGGGCGCGCTCGGCGCCGCCGAGCTTGACGATCGCCGCGTTGGCGGCGCGGGCCAGCTCGGCCAGCTCGTCCTGCGATCCGGTCCGCGCGGTCGGCTCCCGCGCGCCGTCGCCGACCGCGACGAGCGTCGCCCGCAGGCCGTCAATGTCGTCCATCACGCCGGCGGCGAGCAGCGTGGCCGCGCGTACGGCCACGAGCCCGGCGAACGCCACCAGGACGACCCCGAAGACCGCGTCGTGGCGCGACACGAACATCAGCGCGGCGCCGGCCGCGACCGCGACGACGAGCTGGCCGACCGCCACGGCGACGCCGAGCGCGAACTGGCGCCGCAGCGAGCCGAGCCGGCCCCGGCGCGCGACGAGCAGGTGGGCGCCGAGCATGCCGGCGCCGCCGAGGGCGCTCAGGAGCACCAGCGTGATCGCGCCGTCGCGTGCGCCGTAGGCGAGCGCGACCACGCCGGCCAGCGCGATCGCGGCGCCGAGGACGAGCAGCGCGGACCCGCGCGCGCTCACGGCTGGAACCGGTAGCCGACGCCCCACACCGTCTGCAGGTGCTCGGGCTGCGCGGGGTCGGCCTCGATCTTCGCCCGCAGGCGCCGGATATGAACGGTCACCGTCGAGGTGTCGGTGTAGAAGGAGTACTGCCACACCGAGTCCATCAGCTGGTTGCGCGAGAACACGTGGCCGGAATGGCGGGCGAGGAAGGCGAGCAGGTCGAACTCGCGCTGCGTGAGCTGGACCTCCTCGCCGTGGGCGGTGACGCGGCGCGCGCCGGGATCGATCACCAGCCATCCGAGGTCGATCGGCGTCTCGCGGTCCGGCGACGGCTCGGAGCGCCGTAGCACGGCATCCACCCGCGCGACCAGCTCGGCCGGCGAGAACGGCTTGACCACGTAGTCGTCGGCGCCGAGGCGCAGGCCGATGACGCGGTCGGACTCCTCACCCTTCGCGGTGAGCAGGATGATCGCGATCCGCTCGCGCGGCCCGCCGTCGCCGAGCGAGCGCAGCCGGCGCATCACCTCCAGGCCGTCGAGGCCGGGCAGCATCAGATCGAGGACGACGAGGTCGGGACGCTGCGCTCCCGCCAGCTCCACGGCGCGCAGCCCGTCGCCCGCGACGCGCGTCTCGTAGCCCGCGCGGTCCAGGTAGCGCGCGACGACCTCCGCGATGGTCGGCTCGTCGTCCACGACGAGCACGGAGCCGCGGTGGTGGCCGTCCGAGGACATGAGCCGATTGTCCTCCACGGCACAAGCGATTCGGGAGTCTTTCACCCGACCGAGGCTCCCGGCCACTCCTCACGCGCGGGTGACGCTTTCCTTACGGGCCGCTGAACGGAGCGTTGGATCGCCGAGCCGGGGGTAACCGATCCCTATGACCGAGCCCGCCTATGTCTCCCGCGTGCGGATCACGCGCCAGGGCGGTCCGCAGCGCCTCGCCTATCTTCCCGCCGAGGAGCAGCCCGTCGCCTTCGGGGTCCACGACGAGGTCGCCGAGCACTACGGGGTGCCGCCGGGCAAGATCCCGTCGCGCGCCACCACGCTGGACTACGTGGTGGCGGCCGCCGGCGGCTGACTGGCCGGCACGTACGCGGGTGCGCTGGAGGCGCGCCGAATCGAAGTCGATCCGGACCGCTACGAGGCCGAGGCGGTCGGCGACGTGGAGGTCGAGGACGGCGTCCTGGTCATCAAGCGCATCACGGTCACGTACCGCATCTCGCTGGCCGAGGAGCACCACGACACCGCCCGGCGGGTGCTCGAGGTCCACGCCCGCGCCTGTCCCGTCGCCCGCAGCCTCGAGGGCGGCATCGAGATCGAGACGAAGCTGGAGCTGACATGAGCAAGGCCGAGCCGATCGCCGCCACCCTCGCCCGCGGCGCACTCTCGGGTGTGGCCGGGACAGTCGTGATGACGGGCTTCCAGACGTACGTCGAGATGCCGATCACCAGCCGTGAAGAGAGCTACGCGCCCGCCGACCTCGCCCGCCGCCTGGGCATCAAGGTGCGCCGGCGCCACCGCCGGCGAGTCAACTACGTCACGCACTTCGCCCTCGGCGCCGGCTGGGGCCTGGCGCGCGCGGCGGCGGCCCGCGTGGGGCTCCGCGGCCAGCCGGCCGTGGGCGCCGTCTTCGGTGCGATGTGGCCCGGCGACGTCGCCGCCGTCACGGCGCTCGGGCTCGAGAAGCCGTGGCGCTGGTCAGGCCGCGACTGGGCGATCGACGTCGTCGACAAGCTGGTGCTCGCCGAAGCCACCGGACTGGCGTTCGACCGCCTCGAAGCCCGCTCACACGCGGCGGCGAGTTAATAGAAGCGTCAGCTCCGCGCCCTTTGCTTTACGCATGGGCGGGGGAGGGGACATGCAGCGCGGCGCCGTGTTGGTCGTCGACGACGACCGCACCGTGGTCAAGGTCGTCTCGGCGTACCTCGGGCGGGCCGGCTACCGGACGCGTGGAGCGTACGACGGGTTCGAGGCGCTCGGCGTCGCCGCCGAGCAGCACCCGGACCTCGTCGTGCTCGACCTGATGCTTCCCGGCCTCAACGGCTTCGACGTGATGCGGCGGCTCAAGGATCGCGGCCACGTCTCGGTGATCCTGCTCAGCGCCAAGGGCCAGCCGGGCGACCGGGTGACGGGACTGCGGCTGGGGGCCGACGACTACGTCCCCAAGCCGTTCTCGCCCAACGAGTTGGTGGCCCGGGTGGATGCGGTGCTGCGGCGCGACGACCGCCCGCCGGCGACCGCGGAGCCGATCGTGCACGACGGCCTCGAGATCGACTGCCAGGGCCGACGAGTCCGGGTCCGGGAGGCGGAGGTGGAGCTGACCGTCCGGGAGTTCGAGCTGCTGCGCTTCTTCGCGAACCACCCGGGCAAGGTGTTCTCGCGCCAGCAGCTCATGGAGCGGGTCTGGGAGAGCACGTACTGCGAGGACACGCGGACGGTGCCGGTCCATATCAGGAGGCTGCGCCGCAAGATCGAGGAGGATCCCTCGGCACCGCGCTGGGTGCGGACGGTATGGGGCGTCGGATACCGCTTCCAGCCCTGAGCGTGCGGCGCAAGCATGGCCCTGGTCGCAGCCACGGAGTTAAGCGAATCGTCCACAGCCCGTCAACGGGCCGTAAGCGGCGCCGCTTAGCCTCGAGTGCCGGCGCGGAGTCGGCATCGCCGGATGCGGTGCGCGTGCGGAAAGCCCCCTCGCTCGGAGAGGTCACTGTATGAAGCTCGTCACACCCCGGTTACGAGCCGCACGGGCTTCCGCGCCGGCCGCGACGGCAGCTTCACCCGGCTGCAGACCGTCGGCGCCGGCGGCGTGCTCGGACAGATCGGCATCGCCGCGATCTGACCGGGGAAGGACGGCGGCGGCCGGGACCTCAACCGGCCGCCGCCCCGGCTTCGGAGTTCTCGATCACCACGAGAGGGCATGAGCATGCGAATGGGAGACACCGCCGCGGCGGTCGGGAAGGGACTGTTCGCCGGTGCGGCCGGGACGGTTGCCATGACGGCCTCCAGCTCCCTCGAGGCGAAGCTGCGCGACCGTGGCGCCAGCAGCGCGCCGGCCGACGCCGCGGGCAAGGTGCTCCGCATCCAGCCGCGCGACGAGGCGGGCGAGACGCGCTTCTCGACCGTCGTGCACTGGAGCTACGGGACGTCGTGGGGCGCGGTTCGCGGCCTGCTCCACGCCGCCGGCCTCGACGGCGCCATGGCGGTCGTCGCGCATTTCGCCGCGATCTGGGGCTCGGCTCAGGTCATGCTGCCGGCGCTCGGCGTCGCGCCGCCGGCGTGGCAGTCCGAGCCGAAGGAGCTGGCCATCGACGCCTTCCATCACGCCGTCTACGCGGCCACGACCGGGGTGGCCTTCGCCGCCCTCGAGAGGAGCTCCTCATGAGCCCGACCGTCGGCGATCACCTGCTCGAGCGCCTGGCCGCAGGGGGCGTGCGGCGCATCTACGGCTATCCCGGCGACGGGATCCTCGGGATCATGGGAGCGATGAATCGCGCGGGCGGCGGGATCGACGGCTCGGGGCCGCTCGTGTTCGTACAGGCGCGCCACGAGGAGATGGCGGCGTTCATGGCCTGCGCCCACGCCAAGTTCACCGGCGAGGTGGGCGTCTGCCTGGCCACCTCCGGTCCGGGGGCGATCCATCTGCTCAACGGCCTCTACGACGCCAAGCTCGATCACCAGCCCGTGCTGGCGATCGTCGGCCAGCAGGCGCAGGCCGCGCTGGGCGGCAGCTACCAGCAGGAGGTCGACCTCGTCTCGCTGTTCAAGGACGTCGCCCACGAGTACGTGCACATGGCGACGGACCCGGCGCAGATCCGCCACCTGGTCGACCGCGCCCTGCGCACCGCCCGGTCCGAGCGGACCGTGACGTGCCTGATCGTCCCCAACGACCTCCAGGAGGAGGATGCGGTGCCCGACGCGCCGCGAGCGCACGGTACCGTCCACTCCGGGGCCGGCTACAGCGCCCCGGTGATCGTCCCCGACGAGCCGGCGCTGCGCCAGGCGGCTGACGTCCTCAACGCCGGCGAGAGGGTGGCGATGCTGGTCGGCGCGGGGGCGCTGGACGCCACCGACGAGGTGATCGAAGTCGCCGAGCTGCTCGGGGCGGGCGTCGCCAAGGCGCTGCTCGGGAAGGCCGCCGTCCCCGACGACCTGCCGTTCGTCACCGGCTCGATCGGCCTGCTGGGGACCAAGCCGAGCTGGGAGTTGATGACGGGCTGCGACACGCTGCTGATGGTCGGCTCGAGCTTCCCGTACTCGGAGTTCCTGCCCGAGGAGGGCGACGCCCGCGGAGTGCAGATCGACCACGACGCGCGGATGATCGGGATCCGCTACCCGATGGAGGTCAACCTCGTCGGCGACAGCGCCCGGACCCTGCGGGCGCTGATCCCCCTGCTCGAGCGCAAGGCCGATCGGTCGTGGCGCGAGCAGGTGGAGTCGAGCGTGGCCGGCTGGTGGAACGTGCTCGAGGCGCGGGCGATGAACGAGGCGGATCCCATCAATCCCCAGCGCGTGTTCTGGGAGCTGAGCCCGCGCCTGCCCGAGAACTGCATCCTCTCCGCGGACTCCGGCTCCTCGGCGAACTGGTTCGCGCGCGACGTGAAGATCCGGCGCGGGATGAAGGCCTCCCTGTCCGGGACGCTCGCGACGATGGGCCCCGGGGTGCCCTACGCGATCGCCGCGAAGTTCGCGTTCCCCGACCGGGTGGCCATCGCGCTGGTCGGCGACGGCGCGATGCAGATGAGCGGCAACGGCGAGCTGGTGACGATCGCGAAGTACTGGGAGCGCTGGAGCGACCCGCGGCTGATCGTGCTCGTGCTCAACAACCGCGACCTCAACCAGGTCACGTGGGAGCAGCGAGCGGTGGCGGGCGACGCGAAGTTCGAGGCCGCCCAGGGGCTGCCGGACTTTCCCTACGCCGGCTACGCCGAGCTCATCGGCCTGCGCGGCATCCGCGTCGAGACGCCCGACGAGATCGTCCCTGCCTGGGACGCGGCGCTCGGCGCCGACCGGCCGGTGGTCATCGAGGCGCTCACCGACCCCGACGTACCGCCGCTGCCGCCGCACATCACGCTCGAGCATGCCAAGGCGCTGACCAGCACGCTGCTCAAGCGCGACCCGGGCGCCCGCGGCATCATCCGCCAGACCCTCCGCGACAAGGTGGAGGAGTTCCTCCCCGGCCGCTCATGACCGCGACCGCCGATCCGACGATGACCGGTCCGGCCCTGCGGCGGCTGGAGGTCGGCGCCTACACGATCGCCACCGACGCGCCCCAGTCCGATGGCACGTTCGCGTGGGACGCGACGACGATCGTCGTCGTCGAGGCGCTGGCCGGTGAGCACCGCGGCCTCGGCTACGCCTACACGGACGCCGCCGCCGCCGGCCTGATCAAGGACACGCTGGCCGGCGTCGTCGAGGGCCGTGACGCGATGGCGGTGCCCGGGACGTGGTCCGCGATGGTCCAGGCCATGCGCAACGCCGGACGCCCCGGGATCGCCTCCTCGGCGATCGCCGCCGTGGACATCGCTCTCTGGGATCTCAAGGCGCGGCTGCTCGGCCTGCCGCTCGCCGTCCTGCTGGGTCAGGTCCGCGCCGGGGTGGCGATCTACGGCAGCGGCGGCTTCACCTCCTATGACCAGTCCCACCTTCAGGAGCAGCTCGCCGGCTGGGCGGCGGCGGGGATCGCCATGGTCAAGATGAAGGTCGGCCGCGACCCCCGCCGCGACGCCGACCGGGTCGCCGCGGCACGGGCAGCGATCGGCGACGGCGTGGAGCTCTTCGTCGACGCCAACGGGGCCTACGACCGCAAGCGGGCGCTCGCGTTCGCCGAGCGCTTCGCGCAGGAGGGCGTGAGCTGGTTCGAGGAGCCGGTCTCCTCCGACGACCTGGCCGGCCTGCGCCTGCTGCGCGACCGGGCGCCGGCGGGCATGGCGATCACGGCCGGCGAGTACGGCTACGCGCTGGAGTACTTCCGGCGGATGCTGGAGGCCGGCGCCGTCGACGTCCTGCAGGCCGACGTCACGCGCTGCGCGGGCATCACCGAGCTCCTGCGCGTCGGGGCGCTGTGCGCGGCGCACGAGCTGCCGCTGTCCGCTCACACGGCACCCTCGGTCCACGCCCACGCGGGCTGCGCCATCGAGCCGCTGGTCCACGTCGAGTACTTCCACGACCACGTTCGCGTCGAGCGGATGCTGTTCGACGGCGTGCTCGAGCCGGACGGCGGCCGCCTGGTGCCCGACCTCTCCCGGCCCGGGCTGGGCATCGAGCTGCGCCGCGCGGAGGCGGCCGCCCATGCGATCTAGGGGTCGCGAGCGCGGCTGGCGACGCCTGCTGGCCAACGCGCAGGCGGGGCGCCTGCAGCGCACGCTGTCCGGACTGACGGCGGCGTCCGCGCTGCCGCTCGGCGCGGAGGTCTTCTTCGAGCACTACCGCGGCTCGTTCGGAGACAAGTGGATGTGGACTCCGATCGCGCTCACCCCGCCGCTCGTGGCCGCCGGCGTGGCCGGAGTCGTGTCCGAACGCGCCGCTCGCACGGCCCTGCCGCTCGTCGCGGCCCTGTACACGCTCGACGGGCTGATCGGCGTCATCACGCACGTCCGAGGCGTCCGGCGCAAGCCGGGCGGTTTCCAGGAGCCGCTGTACAACCTCGTGATGGGGCCGCCCCTGCTGGCACCGGGGTCGCTGGTCATGGTGGGGGCCATCGGGCTCGCCGCGCCGCTGTTCGAGCGGGAGCGCTAGATGGGTGGGGCGGGCGATCCCGAGGGCCTGCCGCGCCAGCGCCGCGGCACCACTCCGCAGATGCACGGCCGCTACCCGGACTTCGACGTGCTCGAGCAGGCCCCGCACTGGGATGAGGTCACGCGTCGCGTCGTGCTCGCCCGCCTCGACCCGCCGGCCCCACGCTTCTTCACCAAGGCCGAGACGCGCACGCTCGGCGCCTTCTGCGACACGGTCCTCGCCCAGGATCGCGAGCCGCGCGTGGCGGTGCTCGCGTTCGTCGACGCCAAGTTGTTCGAGAGGCGCCTGGACGGCTTCCAGTACGCCGACATGCCCGGCGACGGGGAGGCCTGGCGGCTCGTGGCGCGCGGCCTCGACGAGGCGGCCGGGGAGCGGGGAGCGCGGTCCTTCGCCGAGGCCGCGACCGAGGATCGGCTCGCCGTGTGCGAGGCGTTCGCCGAGGGGCGCCTGGCGGGCGGAACGTGGGACCGGATCCCGGTCGCGCACGCGTGGACCGTGGTGATGCGCACGGTGCTCGCCGCCTTCTACTCGCACCCGTGGGCCTGGAACGAGATCGGCTTCGGCGGGCCGGCCTACCCCCGCGGCTACATGCGTCTGGGCATCGGGCAGCGTGAGCCCTGGGAGGGGGACGACGAGTTCCCGCTCGACCCCGTGCCCGACGTGCGCGAGCGCGACCTCGACCACCCCACCGAGACGGCCGAGTGAGGCCTGTGCGGCTGCTCAAGGGTGCCGCGACACCCCGCGACAACGACTCGCGTGACCTGCTCGACGTCGACAGCAGGGGCGTACCGGGGCGCGAGCGCATGCGGACGTTCCGCGACGACGAGGAGGTCGACCTGGCCATCGTCGGCTGCGGGGCCGGCGGCAGCGTGCTCGCCCAGCGCCTGGCCCGCCGCGGCTGGCGCATAGTCGTGCTCGAGGCAGGACCGTTCTGGGATCCCGACAGCGACTGGGTCAGCGACGAGGAGGGCGCCTACGACCTCTACTGGAACGCCAACCGGATCGTCGGCGGCGACGACCCGATCGAGCTGGGCAAAAACAACTCCGGGCACGGCGTCGGCGGCTCGATGGTCCACTTCGCCGGCTACGCGCCGCGCTTTCATCCCTCCGACTTCGAGACGCGCACGCGTGACGGGGTGGGTGCGGACTGGCCGATCGCCTACGGCGACCTCCACCCACACTACGAGGATCTCGAGCTGGAGCTGCCGGTGGCCGGCCAGCACTGGCCATGGGGCGTCCCGCACGGCTACCCGCACGGACCGCACCCGATCGGCGGCGCGGCCGAACGCGCCTGGCAGGGCGCCCGCGCCTGCGGGATCGAGATGCGCGTGGGGCCGGTGGCGATCACCAACGGCACGTTCGGGAACCGCCCGCACTGCATCTACCGGGGCTTCTGCCTGCAGGGCTGCAAGGTCGGCGCCAAGGCCTCGCCGCTGGTGACCCACGTACCCGACACGCTCGAGCACGGCGTCGAGATCCGGGCCCGTGCCATGGTCACGCGGATCGAGACCGGCGCGTCCGGCGCCTGCACCGGCGTGACCTACCGTCACGACGGGCGCGAGCGCTTCCAGCGCGCCGGCGCGGTGGCGGTGGCCGGGTACTCGATCGAGAGTCCGCGGCTGCTGCTGAACTCCGGTCTCGGCAACGGCTCCGACCAGGTGGGCCGCTACGTGATGGTGCAGGGCGCGCCGCAGGTCGCCGGGCGCTTCCCGGAGACGCTGCGCCAGTACAAGGGGCCGCCGCCGGAGGTCTCGAGCGAGCAGTTCTACGAGACCGACCCGGCGCGCGGCTTTGCCCGCGGCTTCAGCGTGCAGACGATCTCGCCGCTGCCGATCGGCTGGGCGGAGCACGTGCTGGCCGACGGGCACTGGGGCAAGGCGCTGCGGGAGTACATGCGCGACTACAACCACTGGACGACGCTCGGGTCGCTGAGCGAGCTGTTGCCGCGAGCGCAGAATCGCGTGACCCTGGCCGACCAGCACGACGAGCACGGCATCCCGATCGCGCGCTTCGACTACTCGCTGTGCGACAACGACCGGGCCAACGTCGCCGAGACGAAGGGGACGCTCACGCGCATCCTCGAGGCGGCCGGCGCGCAGGACATCCTCACGATCGAGCGCTACGCCCACCTGGTGGGCGGCTGCCGCATGGGCACGAGCCCCGACGAGAGCGTCATCGACGCGGACCACCGCGTGTGGGGCGTGCCGAACCTCTTCGTCTGCGACGGCAGCGTCATGCCCACGCAGGGCGCCGCCAACCCTGCGCTGACGATCATGGCCCTCGCCTCGCGGCTGGCAGAACGGCTCGCTGCCGGACGGATCGCAACCGGGCGCACGGCGGTCGCCGCATGAGCCGGCCAATCGCCGACTACGCGCTGATCGGCGACTGCCAGTCGGCGGCGCTGGTGGCGCGTGACGGGTCGATCGACTGGTGGTGCGCGCCGCGCTTCGACTCGCCGAGCGCCTTCGCCCGCCTGCTCGACCCGGACGCGGGCCACTTCGCCGTCCGGCCGGTGGAGCCCTTCGAGGTCGAGCGGGAGTACCTCGCCGACACGATGGTGCTCCGCACGACGTTCCGGACCGCGTCCGGCACGCTGCAGCTCACCGACGCGCTGGCGCTCGAGCCCGGCGCCCGCGGGCATGTGATCGGGCTGCGCTCGCCGCACGTGATCGTGCGCCGGGCCGAGGTGTCGGCTGGGCGGGTCGAGATCGCCGTCGAGTTCGCCCCGCGGCCCGAGTACGGGCTGGTGGTCCCGATCCTGGAGCACGTCGACGCAGGCGTGCGAACCCGCGGCGGCGCGAGCGCGCTCGTGCTCGCCACCGGCGTGCCGCTCGAGCTCGACGGCTCGACCGCGTGTGCGCGCAGCCAGCTCGAGCAGGGCGAGGACGCCACCTTCGCGGTCCACCACGGGTTGCCGCGGACTCAGTTCGACCCGCTCGAGCCCGCCCTCGCACTGGATGACACCGTCGCGGGCTGGCGTTCCTGGGTCGCGGCTCACGAGGGCTACCAAGGCGCGTACCGCGATGCGGTGAATCGCAGCTCCCTCGTCTTGCAGGCGCTCACATACCAGCCGAGTGGCGCCCTCGTGGCGGCGCCCACCACCTCCCTGCCGGAGATCCCCGGCGGCGAGGCCAATTGGGACTACCGGTTCACCTGGCTGCGCGACGCCAGCCTCACGCTGCGCGCGCTGTGGGTCGCCGCCTGCCCGGACGAGGGGCGGCGGTACTTCGACTGGATGGCGACGGCCGTGGGGCCGCTGCGCGAGCGTCACGTGCAGATCATGTTCGGCGTGGAGGGCGAGCGCGACCTGACCGAGCACCAGCTCGACCACCTCGCCGGCTACGGCGGCAGCCGCCCGGTGCGGGTGGGCAACGACGCATGGCGCCAGCGCCAGCTCGACGTCATGGGCGAGGTGCTCGAGGCGGCGTACGTCCTGCGCGACCAGCTCGACCCCGAAGACCCGCTGACCACCCGCTTCCTGTGCGACCTCGCCGAGCGCGCCGCCGACGGCTGGCGCGACACCGACGCGGGGATCTGGGAGGGCCGCGAGGGCGAGCGCCACTACACCAGCTCCAAGCTCATGTGCTGGGTGGCGCTCGACCGCGCGGTGAAGCTGGCACCGCAGCTCGGCCCCGGGGCACGCGCCGAGGCCTGGGCGGCCGCTCGCGACGAGGTCCGGGCGGCGATCCTCGAGCACGCCTACGACGAGCCCGGCGGCGTCTACGCCGGGGCGTTCGACTCCGACCGGCTCGACGCCAGTGTGCTGCTGATGCCGATCATGGGCTTCCTGCCGGCAGGCGACGAGCGCATGCGCGCGACGATCGAGGCCATCGACCGCGACCTGGCCGACGGCGGGCTCGTGAAGCGCTGGACCGGAGCCGACGAGGAGGAGGGCGCGTTCGTCATCTGCTCGTTCTGGCTCGCCAACTGCCTCGCGCAGGCCGGCGAGCTGGCACGCGCGCGCGAGGTGTTCGAGCACGTCATGGACCATGCCAACGACGTCGGCCTGCTGGCCGAGGAGATCGACCCACGCAGCGGCGCACTGCTGGGCAACTTCCCGCAGGCCTTCTCGCACGTCGGGCTCATCAACGCTGCGTGGAGCATCGACCAGGCGGCACGCCGGCCAGAGGAGGAGACCGCATGAAGCTCGAGCCCGGCAGCGCCTTCCCCGACCTCGACCTCCCCGACCACACCGGCCGCGAGCGGCGGCTGAGCGAGCTCGCCGCCGGCGACCCGGTGGCGCTCGTGTTCTCGCGCGGCTGGTGGTGCCCGAAGGAGCAGCGCCACCTGCGCGAGCTGACCGCGCTGCAGGACGAGTTCGAGGTCGCCTACACGCGCATCGTCGTGGTGAGCATCGACGCGCCGGAGGTGCAGGCGGCGTTCCGGGCCGGCCTCGGCGCCCGCTTCACGTTCCTTTCGGACGCCGAGCGGCGGTGGCTGCCACGCCTCGGCCTGCTGGAGGAGAGCGACACGCTGCACGAGCCCTACCGCCCGACTGCGTTCACGTTGCATCCCGACCTCGCCGTTCACCGCGCCTACGACGGCTACTGGTACTGGGGCCGGCCCACGTCCGAGGACCTGCGTCAGGACATGCGGGCGATCTCGCGCGCGGTGCGCGAGGACTTCCGGACATGAGCGCCCTGCCGCGAGGCGCCGCGCAGCTCGCCTTCGACGGCGCCGGCCTGGTCGCGGGCACCACTCCGGGCCGCGGCTTCATGGTCGACGCCCGCTGCCTGCAGGGCGAGCCCGTCCGCGGCGCGTACGCCCACGTCTGCGCACTCGCCGACGCCGACGCGTCGCTCGAGTTCGACCAGCCGGAGGTCCAGCAGGTGCGCCGCGACGCGCTGGCGTGGTGGATCCCGCTGCTCGGCGACGCGCTGATCAGCATCACCACGCTGGCGCTCGACGAGGCACGCTACGGCGGCGCGATCACCGTCACGCGCGAACCGGTCGACTGGGACGACGACCCGTTCGCCCGCATCTTCCCCGGCACGCTGCTGCGCAGCGACCTCTTCTGCGTCGTGCCGCCACCCGCCGGCCCCGTGATCGAGCGCTACGGCGGCGTCGCCTGGCCGGGCGGGAGCTTCGCCACGTGAGGAATCGGCTCGCGCCGAGTCCTTTCCGTTCGGTGACACGACCGAGATCTCACCGCCTGCGCTGGTACCGTCCGTCTCGCGTCTGCACGGAGTCTTGCTCGCTCTCGCCCTGCGCACGTGGACCGGAGAGAGTGGCGGAAGGAACTTGACATGCCTCTCTCCGATGTCGTCCTCGATGATGTCTCGGAGGCGATCGCCGCGATCTACGGTGCCGGCTACGACCTGACGCGGACGAAGGTCTCGAGCTACATGGCGGATGACGTCCTCTTCTGCGTCCTGGAGGACATCGGCACGGTGGCGCGGCAGACCGAGCCGGTGATCGCCGACCGGGTCCTGGACATGGCCGACCGGGTCCTGGACGATCGCCGCGCGTTCCAGCGAGACCATCAGACCGACTTCTGCGTTGCCGTCGAGCGGCTGATCGGACGCCGCGTCAGGACGTTCCTGAGCGCGAACCACGTCGGCCACGGGGTCGCAGCCGAGGTCTTCTTCCTCGAGGCGGAGCCGATCGGCTAGGCGTCTGCCGACGCCTCGCCGGCGAACGGCAGGCCGAACCGGATCGTCGTGCCGTGCTCGGCGCCGGCGACCCAGATCCGTCCTCCGTGGGCCTCGACGATCGCTCGCGAGATGGCAAGTCCCAAGCCGGTGCCGACCGTGGTGCGCGCGGCGCTCGCGCCGCCGCGGAAGAACGGCTCGAAGATGCGCTCGCGCTCACTGGGAGCGATGCCGCTCCCGGTGTCTGAGACCTCGGCCTCGACGCCCGCCTGCGCGGTGCGGGCGGCGATCCGCACCGTGCCGCCCGGCGGCGTGTGCGCCAGCGCGTTCTGCATCAGGTTGTGAAGCACTCGCGCGATGCGGTCGGGCGCCACCTCTACGGCCGGCAGACCCTCTGAGACGTCCAGCTCGAGCTCGACGTCTCGCGCCGCCGCGCTCGGCCGCGTCTGGACGACCGTCTCACGGATTACCTCCTCGATCGACATCCTCACGCGGGACCCTCCGAGGTCGCCCGCCTCGAGCCTCGAGAACTCGAACACCTGCTCGGTGAGCTGCGTCAGCGACGCGATCTGGGCGAGCATCTGGTCCGCGTAGTCGGCTCTCTCCTGACGCGACGCCAGGGACGCCATGTCGTCGCGTATCGCCGAGACGAGCAGCTGCAGCGAGGTCAGCGGCGTGCGCAGGTCGTGCGAGACGCCGACGAACAGCTCCTTGCGCTGCTCTTCGGCTGCGTCGCGCTCGGCCGCACGCTCGCGCAGCTGGTCGACCATCGCCCGCAGCAGGTCCTGACGCGTTCGCTGCGCCTCGTCGCGCTCGGCCGCCCTGAGCGTGAGCTGGTCGATCATCTGGTTCCCGGCCTCGGCCAGGCGGGAGACCTGATCTCCACCGTTGGTGTCGAGGCGAACGTCACGATCGCCCTCGCCTACGGCCATCAGCCCGCTGGAGATCCGGTCGACGTCCGCCCCGACCGCCATGCCGATCACGTACGCCGTCCACGGGACCAGGAGGGCGACGCACAGCCCGACCGAGGCCAGCGCGACGCGGTCTCCGGACGCGTCGCCGCCGAGGACGGTGACGAGCCCGATGCCGGCCGTGCCGACCAGTGTCGCCCCGCCGGCGCCCAGGGCGACCTGCAGTCCGATGGGGCCTATGCGACCGCGCGCACGGACGAGCCCCGTGACGGCCACGATCGCCGTGCCGATCGTGGCCGTGGCGGCCGCCACGACCAGCGCGACCGCGACGCCCGAGGACAGGGCGCTCGCGGCGACGCCGGTCGAAAGGGTCATCCCCAGCAGGAGCAGACCGAAGCGCAACTCGTGCACCGGACCGGGGGTCAGGCGGCGGATGGAGCCGCCGCTGCGCCGAGCCGAGCTTCACGCCGAGCGGCCGCGTCGGTCTCGCCGAGTGTCCGCACGCCGTCCAAGGTGTTGACGGAACGCTCCACGGCCCTCATCTTCTTTCAGTATGTCCCGCGATGGCCGCCATTCGAGGCATGCGATCTCTGACGCAAAGCCCAAGCGCTCCTTACGAACGCCGTCGGCTGGGTGACGCGCCGTGCTCGACGTGCGCAGGATGCGCGTCCTCGCGGAGGTCGCGGCTCGGGGCTCGATAGCAGGGGCGGCGCAGGCCCTGCATCTGACGCCGTCGGCGGTCTCGCAGCAGATCGCCACGCTCGAGCGCGAAGTCGGCATCGCACTGCTGGAGCGCGGGCCGCGCTCCGTGCGCCTGACGCCCGCCGGCGCCACGCTGTCCGCCGAGGCGTCGCGCATCGTCGCCCGCCTGCGGGAGATCGAGGCCACGGTACGGGCGGTGGGCGGTCTGCAGACGGGCGTGCTGCGAATCGGGGCGTTCGGGAGCGCGACCAGCGCGCTCGTCGTGCCGGCGCTGAACCTCTTCTCCGATCGTCACCCGGAGATGGACATCAGCTTCTTCGAGGGTGATCCGGAGGATTGCGTGCCCCGGCTGCGAGGCGGCGAGCTCGACGTCGTCGTCACGTACGAGTACGACCTCGTCCCGCTCGCGTCCGACGACGCGCTGCGGCGCGTCCCGCTTCTGCACGACCCCATCTACGTCGCCCTGCGCGAGGACCACACGCTCTGCGCGGCGGAGCACGTGCGGCTCGAGGACCTGCGGGACGCACGCTGGATCGGCGAGCCTCGCGGCGACTGCCACCTCTTCACGATCCGAGCCTGCGCCCAGCACGGGTTCGACGCCCACGTGGACGTCTCCAGCAGCGACTACGACGTGTCGATGGAGCTGCTGGCGTCGTGCGGCGCGGTCGCCCTCGTGCCGGCTCTCGCCGCCCGCGAGCCTCCCCCGGGAGTGGCGATCAGGCCGCTGAAGGGCTCCCCCTTCGCCCGCCGGATCGACGTCACCCACCGGGCCGGAGGCGAGCGGCTCCCGGCGGTCGCCGCGATGGTCGCGGCGCTGCAGGATGCGGCGGCCGGATGCCGCCTCGACGCCGCCGCCTAGCGGCGCCGTGGGCGCCGTGCCGCCGGGCTCGACGGTCACCGTGGCGGTGCCGGTGCTACGCCGGCGTCGCCTGGCCCGGCGGGACATTCGCGGTCCGACGTGGCCGGCCGAAGATGATCGCGTAGTCGTCGTCACCGAAGCCGCTCGTGGGAGCGTCCACTACCACGCGCCCGTCGCGCAGGCCGACGATGCGATCGGCGAACGCGATCGCGAGATCCACCTGGTGGAGACTGGACAGGACGGTGATGCCCCGTTCGCGGGCGACGCCGCGCAGCGTGTCGAGCACATCGCTCGCCGACGCGGGATCTAGGCTGGACACCGGCTCGTCGGCGAGCACGAGCGCGCTCTGCTGCGCCAGCACCCGCGCGATCGCCACCCGCTGCTGCTGGCCTCCTGACAGGCGATCGGCACGCTGCCTCGCCTGGTCTGACAGGCCGACGCGGGCCAGGGAGGCTTGGGCGAGCGCGCGGTCGCTCGGTTCGAAGCGCCGCAACACCACCCGCCAGGCGGGGACGCGGCCCAGCCGGCCGGCCAGCACGTTCTGCTCGGCCGTCAGACGGCGCACCAGGTTGAACTGCTGGAAGATCAGCCCCACCTCGCGGCGGGCGAGGCTCAGCTCGCGCCCGTGGAGCTCGCCCAGCCGCCGCCCGGCCAGCTCCACCAGCCCCTGCTCGAAGGCGATCAGCTGCGTGAGGCAGCGGAACAGCGTCGTCTTGCCGGCCCCGCTCGGCCCGAGCACCGCCACGACCTCCCCCCGCGCCGCCTCGAAGGAGACGTCCCTCAGCGCCGGCGCGGAGTGGCCCGGATAGGTATGGCCGAGACCTTGGATCCGGATCGCGTGGGCGCTCCCGAGCCGGCTCACCCGAGCCGCCTGCGCAGGCGCGACGAGAGCTGGTCGACGGCGGTGACCATCAGCAGGATGATGACGATGACCGTGAGCAGGCGCGGGAAGTTCAGGAGGTCCAGGCTGTTCTTCAGCTCCAGCCCGATGCCCCCGGCGCCGACGATGCCGAGCACCGTCGACGTGCGCACGTTGAACTCGAGCATGTAGAGGCCGATCGAGCTCAAGCCGGGCAGCACGTCGGGAACGAGGGCGTAGCTCACCAGCTTGACGCGCGACGCGCCGGTCAGGCGCACGGCGTCGAGGGGCCCGGCCGGAACGTCCTCGATCGTCTCGGCGAAGAGCTTGGCCATGCTGCCCCAGGTGTGCAGCGCGACGCCGAGCACTCCTGCGAACGGCCCGAGCCCGACGGCGGCGACGAACAGGATGGCGAACACGAACGAGTCGATGCCGCGCAGCGTGTTGAGCAGCCAGCGCGTTGGCAGGCGCACGAACGCGCTCGGGGTGAGGTTCCGAGCGGCCATCGTGCAGGTGGCCAGCGCCAGCACGGCGGCCAGCGTGGTGCCCACGAGAGCGATGGCTGCCGTCTCGGCCGCCCGCAGCAGCAGCAGCCCCAGGTCGGCCGTCTCCGGCGGCCAGGCGCGGCCCGCCCAGTCGGCCATCCTCGGCAGCCCCTCCAGCAGCGCGCCGATGTCGACGTCGGCGAGGCGGACGCTGACCGCGTAGACCCCGAGCAGCGTCGCGGCGAGCGCGACGCGCCCCCCGTTTCGGGGCCAGCGTGGCCGGGGGCGGCGCGTCTCACCCCCGGCGGCGTCCGCGCGGTCGGCCGTGGGGGCGGTCAGGCCGGCCCTACTTCTTCAGCACGCCGACGGCCTGAGCGGCATCCCGGATCGGCGTGTAGGTCTCGGGAGTGGCGGGGACGAAGCCGGTGTAGTGGTTGGGCAGGATCTTGGCTGCCTCCTCGGGGGTCAGTTTCAGGATCGCCTCCTTGATCCGGGCCTCGAGCTTCGGGTCGAAGCCGCGCCGGACGGCGATGGCATCGTTCGGCAGCGGCTCCGACTCCCAGACGATCTTCGACTGCTCGGGCTTGATGGTGCCGGCCTCGATGAGCGCGTTGCGGTTGCGGTCGAAGTCGGTGGCCAGGTCGACGCGGCCGTTGGCGACCGCAACCTGGTTCGCCGCGTGCGTGGCGCCCTCCGAGTACTCGAAGTAGGTCTTGGGGTCGATGCCGCGCTCCCGGAACCAGTTGGTCGGGATGAGCCAGCCGGAGGTGGAGCCGGTGTCGGTGAAGGAGATCGACTTGCCCTTGCCATCCTCTGGCCAGCGCTTGATCTCGAGGTCGGGCCGGCTCACCACGATGGCGTGGTAGATCGGCTTC
>Ga0136616_10000117_pt1 | contig 30812 bp, 26 predicted proteins | sample AntDrymUQ2992106_2_FD_106648 | JGI IMG/M metagenome (GOLD analysis project Ga0136616, IMG submission 106648) | Polar desert sand microbial communities from Dry Valleys, Antarctica - metaG UQ299 (21.06) | ecosystem: Environmental > Terrestrial > Soil > Desert | place: Antarctica: Dry Valley... | reverse complement strand
TGGAAGTTCACCCGCCACGACCTGCACAAGCTCCTCGCCAAGGCCGACACCGACCAACCCGCCACCCTAGCCGCTTGAGACCGACGCTCATACGTGCGCGAACTTCTGAGCCAGACCACTAAGTTGCCGCCGCAAGAGGGGACGTTGAACGACGCCCCCGCGAACAGCCCGAAGAACCACAGGTAGCGGTTGTGCCGGGTTATCCGGAAGCTGTCCCTGAGCAGGTCGCCGTAGCTCATCGGCCAGCGAGGGAGTCTGCCTCATCGCCGGCCGAGACGCTGTGACACCTGCGGGTTCTCACTCGGCGGCGCGGCACGCCGCGGACCCGAAGAGCAGCCACGAGCGGTTGCGCGCGATCGGCCGGTAGGCGCGTGGCGGCGTCGCGTCGAGGCGGCGGGGATCGTTGGGGTCGAGGATCGAGAGGTCCTCGACGCGCGCGCTGGCCGGACCCAGGAAGAGTCCGCCCGGAGTCGGACGCTCGAGCTGGGCGGAGACGATCTCCTTCGGTCCCAGGCCGGTCCGCAGTGCGAGGCTCGGCACGTTGCGGTGGTTCGGCACGAAGAGCGGCCGGCAGCGGGCGAGCCTGCGCGCGACGGCCGGGCGCGCGATCAGCGCGTGGAGATCGTCCTGCACGCGATCGCGCGCCGTGATGTCGGTGCGCAGGTCGTCCAGCCGGCCGAGCTGTGCGGGCAGGAAGAGGAGCAGGCCGGCCAGCACGGCGAGCCCGCCGGCAATCCACGCGCGGCGCACCGGCTGGGCGACGGTGCCTGGAAGCGCCGTGAAGCCGAGTGCGGCGACGGCGGCGAACAGAGCCAGCATCGCCGCGGTCAGGAAGAGGTAGCGCCCGAGCAGCGGCAGTCCGGCGACCGCAAAGGCGGCGAACGCGATCCCGTTGAGCACGGCGAGGACCGCCGGCAGGACGGTCCGCCGGCGAAGCCACACCAGCGCCGCCGCGAAGCCGAGCACCGCGGCGAGGAGCTCGGGCAGGCGCAGGATCTCGCCGAGCCGGTAGGGAACGAAACCGGGTAGGGCGAGCAGGCCGGTCGGGCGCTCGAGCTCGGCCGCGAGCGCGCTCGTCCCCTCGAGTGACCACAGCGGGTTCCCGGTGACCAGCAGGTCGCTGAGTCCCCACAGGGCCGGCGCCGCGAGCGCGAGGGCACCGAGCCGTACCCGTGCTCGCCACGAGAGCGGCGGGGCGATCCACAGCCAGTAGACCCCGGCGAACAGCCAGGCCTCGGGACGTAGCAGCCCCGCCAGGGCGAGCAGGAGGAGAACGGGCCCCCCCGCCCGTCGCCGTCGCGACTCGAGCACCGCCGCCCAGACGACCAGCGCGAGCGCCGGCAGGTCGACGTAGCCGCGGATCCCGTAGTTGAGGATCGGCTGGCGCGTGAGCACGATGGCCGCGGCGAGCAGTCCGACGGGCCATGCGTAGAGCTCCTCGCCGAGACGAAAGAGGCCGACCCCGAGGGCCCCGAGCCCGAGCAGGACCAGCGCGAGGAAGACGCCCTCGGCGGCCGATCCCAGCGGAGCGAGCGCCACACCGGCCCCAATAGCCAGCGGATGCGGGGTCGGGGCGACCGGGACGGCGTACTGCGGCAATCGCCCCGCGGCCACGTCCGCGCCCCAGGCGAGCGCGTAGGCGCTGTCGTAGTTGAGGAAGGCGTGGCCGCCGAATGCGGCATACACCGCAAGCCCCAGCGCACCGGCGGCGAGGATTTCGAGCAGCGGTCGCACGCGCCGGTGACGCCGCGGAGCCGGCTCGCTCGGCCCCGCCGGCCGCCTCGCCGTCGGCGCGCTCATCGCCGAGAAGCTACCGCCCCCTGTCCCGGCTAGCATCCACCCACCGTGCTCTCCCTCTACCGCCGTCACCGCCCGCGCACCTTCGAAGAGGTCGTCGGGCAGGAGCACATCGTGCGCACGCTGCGCAACGCGATCGAGCTCGGGAAGGTCCACCACGCCTACCTGTTCGTCGGCTCGCGCGGGACCGGCAAGACGAGCATGGCCAAGCTGCTCGCCTGCGCCCTCAACGCCGATGACGGACCGCGCGCCGACTTCTCGCCCGACGACCCGACCTCTCGCGCCATCGCCGCCGGCACCTCGCTCGACGTCGTCGAGATGGACGCCGCCTCCAACAACTCGGTCGACGACATCCGTGAGCTGCGAGAGAACGTCGCCCTGCAGCCCATGGCGGGCGGTCGACGGGTCTACATCCTCGACGAGGCGCACATGCTCTCGACCTCGGCCTGGAACGCGTTCCTGAAGACGCTCGAGGAGCCGCCGCCGCACGTGGTGTTCGTGCTCGCCACCACCGAGGCCCACAAGGTCCCCGCGACGATCGTCGACCGCTGCCACCGCTTCGACTTCGGCCGGCCCTCGCTCGAGCAGCTCGCCGGTGTGCTGCGGCGGGTCGCCGCGCAGGAGGGGATCGAGGTTCCCGATGCGGCGGTGGGCATGATCGCGCGCGCCGCCACCGGCTCGTTTCGCGACGCCCTCGGCACGCTCGAGCAGCTCGTAACCTACGGCGGCGCGCGCGTCGAGCTCGCCGACGTGCTCGAGGTGCTCGGCGTGGCCGACGCCGAGCTCGTCTTCGAGGCCGCCGAAGCACTCGCCGACCACGACTCGAAGGCCGCGCTCCTCGCCGTCGAGCGGCTCGCCGCGTCCGGGCGCGAGCTGCCGCAGTTCACCCGCGACCTCGCCGCCCACCTGCGGCACCTGTTCGTGACCCAGACCCTCGGCGAGGTCCCGGAGACGTTCTCGGTCACGGCCGAGCACACCGACCGCATCGCCGCCCAGGCCGAGCGCATCCCCCAGGGCGAGCTCCTGCGCGCGATCGACCTGCTCGCGGCCGCGCTCGCCGCGATCAAGGACGGCTCGGAGCCGCGCATACAGCTCGAGCTCGCGCTCATGAAGGCGACGAAGCCCGACGCCGACCTCTCGCTCGGTGCGCTCGCCTTTCGGATCGAGCAGCTCGAGGACAGGCTGGCGGCGCTCGGGGGCGCGAACGACGGGCCTCGGCCCGCGCCGGCGAGCGAGGCCGCGACCGCCGAGCCACCGCGTCCAACGGGTTCCTCGAATGGGACCGCCTCCGGTCGGCCGGTCGTGGCGTCGTCTCCCCCTCCCATGGCAAGCGCCGCCCCCGCCGTCTCTGCTCCATCCGCAAGCGCCACCACCGCCTCGTCTCCCGCTGCACCACCTTCGCCCGCCGAGGCCCAGTCGAGCGCGCTGCCAGACCCCCCGCCGCCCTCCACCCCCGCCCTCGACCTCGCCGCGCTGCGCACGCTCTGGCCGTCGGTGGTCGACGCCGTGCGCGCGGAGAACGCCATGGTCGGCGCGCTTCTCGGCGAGGCGCGCCCCGCCGGGCTCGAGGGTGAGCACCTCACGGTCGCGCTTCCGCCCGGGGCGGACTTCACCAGGCGCAAGATCGAGGCCAACCGCTCGCTGGTGCAGACCGCGCTGCGCCGCCTGACCGGAGGCGCGCTTATGCTCTCCCTCGAGCTGAGCGACGGCAACCACGTGGCCGGTCTCACCGCGTCGCCGCCGATGCTGACCGAGGAAGAGCTGCTCGAGCGACTCAAGCAGGAGTTCGGTGCGCGGGAGATCTTCGAAGACGACCCTCCGAATCCAGAGGAGTGAGCACTATGCCCAAGCCGCCCAAGCAACCCAACATGAACGAGATCCTCCAGCAGGCCCAGCAGATGCAGGCGGAGATGGCGAAGGCCCAGGAGGAGCTCAAAGCGGAGGTGGTCGAGGCGAGCGCCGGCGGGGGGATGGTGACCGTCCGCGTGAGCGGCGACCTCGAGCTCCAAGCGGTGACGATCGCGCCCGACGCGGTCGACCCCGAGGATGTCGAGCTGCTCCAGGATATGGTCCTGGCGGCCACCAACGAGGCCCTGCGCTCGGCGCAGGAGCTCGCTTCGTCGCGGCTCGGGCAGGCGACGGGTGGGCTGGGCGACCTCGGGGGCCTGGGCGGCTTGGGGCTGTAGAGACAGCGGGCGCCGCGCCGCGCCGCGGCCCCGGAGCCGCTCAGGAGGAGGCAACCGCCCCCCCAACTAAGCTCAACCGCGTCGATGCTCGCCCCCCCGGTCAACCGCCTCGTCACCGAGCTCGCGCGCCTGCCCGGCATCGGCCAGCGCACCGCGCAGCGCCTCGCCTTCCACCTGCTCAGCGCCGCCGACGGCGAGGCGCTCGACCTCGCCGAGGCGATCCGGGAGGTCAAGGAGACGGTCGGTCGCTGCGAGACCTGCTTCAACCTCGCCGTAGGTCCACGCTGCCGGATCTGCGAGGACGAGCGCCGCGATCCCTCGCTCATCTGCGTAGTCGAGCAGCCGAGCGACGTGATCCCGCTCGAGCGCACGCACGAGTTTGCGGGTCGCTACCACGTCCTCGGCGGTGCGCTGTCGCCGATCGACGGGATCGATCCCGATGACCTCCGCATCGCCGAGCTCGTCGAGCGTGGGTCGGCGAACGGGGTGCGCGAGGTCGTGGTCGCGACCAACTCGACGACGACCGGCGAGGCGACCGCCCTCTACATCGTCGACGCTCTGCGCGAGCGGGCGCCCGAGGTCGCGGTCACCCGGCTCGCGAGCGGCCTGCCCGTGGGAGCCGACCTCGAGTATGCCGACGAGGTCACGCTCGGCAAGGCGCTGCGCGGGCGACGGGAGCTGTAGGCGACCGGCGAGCGCGTTGCCGCTCGACGGGGACTCGCTACCCGGAGGGGACCGTGTAGGTGGTGGTTCCGCCCGGCGAGGTGGTGCTTCCGCCCGGTGAGGTGAAGCCGCCGCCCGGCGGAGCGGTTTGCGGGGTCGTCGAGCCCGGGAAGCCGGTGCTCGGCTCGGGCCTCGGCGGCCGCGGCTTGAAACCGCCGAGCCCCGGTGCGCGACCCTCGCGCCGGCCGACGCCGGGGATCGCCGGTTCCCGCGGCGCCGGGCCGGGCCTTCCTCCGGGCCCGGTCGGGCGTCCCTCCCGCAGGCCCACTCCCGGAATCGGTCGGTCCCGCGGCAGCGGGCCGGGCTGACCTCCCGGACCATTCGGGCGACCCTCGCGCCGGTCGACGCCTGGAACCGCCGCCTCTCGTGGCGCCGTGGGCTGTACCGGCGCGGGTCGCCGCGCCGCCGGCGCCTTGGGGCGGCGCACCGGGCGCGCGCCGGCGAGCAGGCCGGCGGCACGCTTGGCCTCGAGCACGCGCACGACGGCGCCGTCGAGGCGGTCTCGCGAGATGCGACCGCTGCGCACGGCGCCGAGCATTGCGGCGCGCAGCCGATCCTGCTCCTGGAGCGGTCCCGAGAGCCGCACCATGTCGGCCCCCGCGGCGATCGACGCCACGCCGGCCTCGGCCGAGCTCGAGGGGATGGTGATCGCCCCCGCGGCCAGGTCGTCAGTTATCGCAAGGCCCTCGAAGCCGACCTCATCGCGCAGCAGGTCGGTGAGGATGAAGCGCGAGGCTGAACCGGGGACGACGAAGTCGTCGGTGCCGTAGAGGCCGTGGCCGACCACGAGCGCCTGGGCCCCCGCGTCGATGGCCACGCGGAAGGGCAGCAGGTCGCGCTGGCGTAGCGCGTCCAGGCGCAGGCCGACCTGGCTCGGGCCCTCGTCGGTCGAGGACGCGGCCTGGCCGAGCCCGCCCGGGAAGTGGAGGGGCGCCGAGATGACGCCCGCGCTCGCGTAGGCGGGGACGATCGCCCGCGCGTAGCGAGCGATCTCCCGCGCGTTGTCGGAGAACGCCCGCAGCCCGAGCGGTCCTCCCTCGGTCGCGCCGACGTCGAGGACAGGCCCGAGCACGCCGTCGATACCGATCCGGTTCAGCGCGCGGGCCGACTTGTACGCCGCGTAGGCCGCCTCCTCGACCGAGGCCGTGTCGGCCGGGGTATCGAGCGGCGGCAGGTCGGCGAGCGCCGAAAGCTCGCCGCCCTCCTGGGAGACCATGAAGAGTGGGGGCAGCCGGTCCTCCCGGCGGGCGCGTGCCCGGAGCTTGCGCACGAGGCCGCGGAGGTCGTCGGCGCCCGTGTAGTTCTCCGCGGCGATCGTGAGCCCGCCGAGCTCGCCGCGGGCAAGCCGTCGCTCGGGCTCGTCGGCGTCGGTGCCCTGGAAGCCGAGCATGAGCAGCTGGTCGACCTTCTCGGGGACCGAGAGCTCGCTCGCCGCCTCGCGGACCTCGGGCGGGGCCGGCTCCTTGTCGCGGATCTGCTCCGCTGCCGGGACGAGCCGGGTGAGGAAGGAGTCGTTGGCTCGCTCGGCCGGTGTGGTCGCGCCGGAGCGGCCGAAGACGGGGACGGCGGCGACCGCGATCACCAGCGCGAGGGCGAGCACGAGGACGAGCACGACAAGCCGCCGGTCCTGGGGCTCGAGGGCCGCGAACCAGGCGCGAAGGCGCTCGGGCGCGGAACGAAGCCGGCGCTGAGGATGACTGGGAGCGCTCACGGGGTGGGGATAGTCTGGGTCAAGATGATGGATCGAAACGTCGCCGCCGGGCCCGAAACCGCCGCATACACCGTCGTCATGAAGTTCGGCGGCACGTCGGTGGCCGACGCGGAGCGCGTTCGTCGCGCCGCCGAGCGTATCGTTGCGGCCAAGGAGGCGGGCAGCCGCGTGGTCGCCGTGCTGTCGGCGCGCGGGAAGACGACCGACGACCTCGTGGCCATGGCCTACGAGGTCTCCGAGCGTCCCGACCCGCGCGAGATGGACATGCTGCTCTCGACGGGGGAGCGGATCTCCTGCGCCCTGACGGCGATGGTGATCAACGACCTCGGCCACGAGGCGATCTCGCTCACGGGATCCCAAGCCGGGATCGTCACCGACACTTCGCACACCAAGGCTCGCATCCTCGACGTGCGCGCGGGGCGCATCGACGCGGCTCTCAGCGACGGGAAGATCGTTCTCGTCGCGGGTTTCCAGGGGGTTTCGACGGCGGCCGACGTGACCACCCTGGGTCGCGGCGGCTCGGACACCACCGCGGTCGCGCTCGCGGCCGCCCTCGGCGGCGACTGCGAGATCTACACCGACGTGGCGGGTGTCTTCAGCGCCGACCCGCGGATCGTCCCCGACGCGCGCAAGCTCACCCAAGCCTCGTTCGAGGAGATGCTCGAGATGTCGGCCTCGGGCGCGCGCGTGCTCCAGCTACGCTCGGTCGAGTACGCCCGCAACCACGGCGTACGCATCCACTGCCGCTCGAGCTTCGAGGACCGGCCGGGCACCTGGGTGCTTACCGAGGAGGAGACCATGGAGCGACCGCTCGTCACCGCCGTCACCCACTCGACCGACGAGGCGCGGGTGACGCTTACCGGCCTGCCCGACGAGCCCGGGGTCGCGGGCCGCGTGATGACCGCGCTCGCCGAGGCGAACGTCAACGTCGACATGATCATCCAGAACGAGCCCGAGAGCGAGGGCCGCGAGGCCGACATGTCGTTCACCGTGCCCCGCGACGACCTGATGGCCGCGCGCGAGGCGCTCGCACCGTTGCGCGCCGAGCTCGGGATCGCCGACGTGGCCAGCGACGCCCGTATGGGCAAGGTCTCGCTCGTCGGGGCGGGGATGCGCTCGTACCCGGGCGTGGCGGCCAAGACGTTCTCGGTGCTCGGGGACGCGGGGATCAACATCGAGATGATCTCGACCTCGCCGATCAAGATCTCGGTGGTCGTGCGCGAGGACGACGTGCCGAAGGCTGTGCTCGAGCTCCACACCGCCTTCGGGCTCGACGCCGATGCCGTGCGGCCGGAGGATCCGCGCGGAGTCCATCGACCGACCGTTCCGAGCCGATGAGGGTCGCGGTCGTGGGCGCGACCGGGGTGGTGGGGCGAACCATCCTCGACGTCATGGCGGAGCGGGCGTTCGCGGCCGACGAGGTCGTGGCGTTCGCCTCGGCGCGCTCGGCGGGGCAGGAGACTCGGTACGGCGACGGCGGGTTGCTCACCGTGCAGGAGCTGCGCGAGGATGCCTTGGACGGGTTCGACCTCGCGCTCTTCTCGGCCGGGGGGTCGACGAGCGAGGAATGGGCGCCCCGCTTCGCGCAGGCGGGCGCGACCGTGGTCGACAACTCGTCGTTCTGGCGCATGCACGACGACGTGCCGCTCGTGGTCGCCGAGGTCAATCCCGACGCGCTCGAGCAAGTGGCGCGCGGGATCGTCGCCAACCCCAACTGCTCGACCATGCAGATGGTGGTGGCGCTCAAGCCGATCCTCGACGCCGCGGGCATCGAGCGGCTCGTGATCTCCACCTACCAGTCGGTCTCTGGGACCGGCAAGGCCGCGGTCGACGAGCTGACCGCGCAGACGCGGGCGCACGCGCTCGGCGAGGAGTTCCCAGGTGCGCAGGTCTATCCGCACCAGATCGCCTTCAACGTGATCCCTCAGGTCGAGACCTTCCAGGCCGGCGATGACTACACGACCGAGGAGCGCAAGATGATGGCCGAGACGCGCAAGATCCTCGGCCGGGAGGATCTCGCCATTTCAGCTACTTGCGCGCGCGTGCCGGTGTATCACGGCCACTCGGAGTCGATCAACGTGCAGACGCGCGAGGAGCTCTCACCCGAGGCGTGCCGCGACGTGCTGCACGAGGCGCCTGGTGTCGTCGTGATCGACTATCCCTGGCAGGGCCTCTATCCGCTCGCCACCTCAGCCGCGGGGCGCGACGACGTGCTCGTCGGGCGCATCCGGCGGGATCCGTCGCACGAGCGGTGCCTCAACCTGTGGGTGGTGGGGGACAACCTGCGCAAGGGGGCGGCGACCAACGCCGTGCAGCTGGCGGAGCTGCTGGTCGAGCGGGTCGCGGCCACCGCCTTCCGGGGATGACTTGCCACAACCAGGGTGCGCGGATAGTGTCGCTCCATCGGCTCGCGCGCGTCTTTGGCAGTTCGTCGTTCGTCTACCACCTTGGTGGCGCTTGCGCTCGTCGCCGTCGCGGTGGTGTTCCTTGCCCGCCCGGCCGAAGCGGCCCCTCAGCCTCGGTCTCTCGGCGGCGGCGGGTGGTGCTGGTTCGGAGATCCTCGAGGTGTCCATCACAAGGGTACCTACAACCACACCTACATCGGCTGGATCGACCGGGAGGGCGATATCAAGGTCGCAAGCTACGACCACAACACGCGCGTGCGCACGACCGCCGTCCTCCGGCGGCGACTTGAGGTCAACGATCACGCCAATCCTTCCCTGCATTTCCGGCCGGACGGGAGGCTCATGGCCTTCTACTCTCGCCACGGTGGCCGGAACATGTACTACCGAGTCTCGGTTCGACCCGAGGACATCACTTCCTGGGGCCGAGAGCGGACCATACCGACCAACACGCCGGGTCGTCGGGGCTACACCTATCCCAACCCGATCCAACTGAGGGGGGAGAGCAATCGACTGTGGCTCTTCTGGAGGGGCGGGAACTTCCAGCCCAGCTTCTCGAGATCGGCTGATGGTGGAAGAACCTGGGCCACCGCACTAACGCTGATCCAGTCTCCCTCCGGCCGGCCGTACATCAAGTTCGCCTCGAACAACAGGGACGCGATCCACTTCGCCTTCACACAGGGGCACCCAGGCAGCGTGAAGAGCAAGATCTACCACGCTTTGTACAAACGCGGGTCCTTCTATCGTGCAGACGGCACCAAGATCAAGAGGATGTCTCAACTACCACTCTCGCCGAGAGAGACGACCAGGGTCGACCCGAAGAACACGAACGCTTGGATTCACGACATCGCGCTTGATCGGGCTGGTCGGCCCGTTATCGTCTATGCAAAGATAGTTTCGGCAAGGGAGCACTACTACTTGTACGCCCGCTGGACCGGTAGCAGGTGGTCGCGTGCGCGGATAGCGTCAGCGGGTGGCTCGATCGAAGACGGTGCACAGATGTGGTACTCGGGCGGCATCACGCTCGACCACGAGAATCCCTCGGTCGTCTACCTCTCGCGCGAGGTCAGCGGGATGCACGAGGTCGAGACCTGGCGGACTCCAGACCGAGGTCGGACCTGGACGCGGCGGGCAGTTACCTCAGGGTCGAGCACCGAGAACGTCCGGCCGATCTCTCCCCGGGGCCTGGTCTCCTTCGGCGACGACATGTCTGTCGTATGGATGCGTGGAGACTACAAGGCCTTCGTGGACTACCAGACCGACATCACAACACGGCTGCTGAACGGTGGAAACATTCCGCCTACCGCCGGGGCAACGATCTCGCCGAGACGCGGCCAAGCCCCGCTCTCAGTACGATTCGGCGGCAGTCCATCGACGGATCCCGACGGCTCGATCGTGAGGTGGTCCTGGGCCTTCGGCGACGGATCACGTGCCACCGGAGGGGCTGTCTCCCACACCTTCTCCTCGCCCGGCCGTTACTTCGTCAAACTCACCGTAACCGACGACTTGGGCGACAAGGACGTGTTTGTAACGGAAGTCGTCGTCGGCTGAACTGGGTCCCCGCGCCTCAGTGGTTGCGCAGCGCGTCGACGAGTTCGCCCTTGTCCATCTTGGAGCGGCCCTCGATGCCGATCTCCCTGGCACGCTCCTGCAGGTCCTGCTTTGACCACTCGTCGTAGCTCGGCGACTTGCCGCCCTTCTTTCCGCTCTGCGTGCGCCCGGAGTTGGCGATCCGCGCCGCCTTCTCCTTGCTCTCACCCTGATCGCGCAGGGCCTCGTATTGCTCGTCGTCCTTGATGCTCGAGCCGTGGTCCTTGGCCATGTCATCACCTCCTTGGTGCGGTACCCCCGCGCGCGCAAACCGCCGGCGTATCCCTACGCGCTCGCGTAGAGTGCGCGCCCGCGAGCAGAGGGAGTGCGCCATTACCACCGCGCCGGGCAAGCCGCCATTCAAGTCGACCGACCGCGACGGTCCCCGCCGCCGTGTCTCGCCGCCGCCCGACGTCGACCTCGGCGCGCTCAAGCACGACCTCGAGCGCGAGGTCGACGGCGAGGTGCGCTTCGACGCCGGCACCCGCGCCCTTTACGCCAACGACTTCTCAATCTACCGTCACGTCCCGCTCGGCGCCGTGGCTCCGCGCGACGCCGACGACGTGATCGCGGCGGTCGCGGCGTGCCGCCGTCACGGGGCGCCGATTCTCCCGCGCGGAGCCGGTACCGGCCCAAGCGGCCAGACCGTCAACGTCGCGGTCGTCTTCGACTACTCGAAGCTGATGAACGAGATCGTCGAGCTCGACCCCACGCGCCGGCGCGCGCGCGTCAGGCCCGGTGCGATCTGCGACGAGGTCCGCCACGCCGCGGAGGCCTACGGCCTGACCTACGGACCCGACCCGGCGACCCACGAGTACTGCACGTTCGGCGGGATGATCGGCAACAACTCGTGCGGCACCCACTCGCTGATGGCAGGCAAGACCAACGACAACGTCGAGGAGCTCGAGGTTCTGCTGTACGACGGTACGCGCCTGCGGGTGGGAGCTACGAGCGACGAGGAGCTCGAGCGGATCGTCGCGGCCGGCGGCCGGCGGGGAGAGATCTACGGCGGCCTGCGCGGCCTGCGCGACCGCTACGCCGATCTGGTCCGCGAGCGCTTCCCCGACATCCCGCGCCGGGTCTCGGGCTACAACCTCGACGAGCTCCTGCCCGAGCGCGGCTTCCACGTCGCTCGGGCGCTCGTGGGCACGGAGGGCACGTGCGTCAACGTGCTCGAGGCCACGGTGCGGCTCGTGCCGAGCCCGCCGCACCGTGTGACCGTCGTGCTCGGCTACAGCAACGTGTTCGAGGCCGCCGACCACGTGCCGGAGATCCTGACCCACGAGCCGCTCGGGCTCGAGGGCTTCAACGACTTGCTCGTGGAGAACATGGCGTTCAAGGGGCGGCTCGCGGTCGAGCGGGAGCGGCTGCCGCCGGGAGGAGCGTGGCTGCTCGCCGAGTGGGGCGGCGACACGCTCGCCGAGGCCCGCGAGCGCGCCGAGGCGGCGGTGGCCGCGCTCGACCGGGCCGCGAACGGGCTCCACGCCAGCATTGAGCTGCTCGAGTCGACCGCCGACGAGAAGATGGTCTGGACGGTGCGCGAGAGCGCCGTCGGCGACAGCCGCGCGCCCGGCGCACTCGAGGCCGAGGGCAACTGGGAGGACGCCGCCGTCCACCCCGACAAGCTCGGCGCCTACCTGCGCGACTTCCAGGCGCTGCTCGACGAGCACGAGCTCAGGTGCGTCTACTACGGCCACTTCGGCCAGGGCTGCGTCCACACGCGGATGGACTTCGACCTGAAGACCGCGGCCGGGGTCCGCACCTTTCGCTCGTTCATGGAGCGCGCCGCCGACCTCGTCGTATCCTACGGCGGCTCGCTCGCCGGCGAGTACGGCGAGGGCCAGGGGCGCTCGGAGCTCCTGCCGCGGATGTTCGGACCCGAGCTCATGGACGCCTTCCGCGAGTTCAAGGCGATCTGGGACCCCGACGGGAAGATGAATCCCGACCGGCTGATCGACGCGCCGCCGCTCGACCAGGACCTGCGGATCGGACCTGACCACCGCCCGCCCGACCTCAGCACCGAGTTCGCCTACCCGCGCGACCGCGGCTCGTTCGCGACGGCGGTCGAGCGCTGCTTCGGCATGGGCAAGTGCCGCCGCACGCTCGGCGACGGCTACACGATGTGCCCGAGCTACCAGGTCACCGGCGAGGAGCGCCACTCGACGCGCGGCCGCGCTCGCCTGCTGTTCGAGATGCTGAAGGGCGAGCAGATCGACGACGGCTGGCGCAGCGAGGAGGTCCGCGAGGCGCTCGACCTGTGCCTCTCGTGCAAGGGCTGCAGGGCCGACTGCCCGACGCAGGTCGACCTCGCGACGCTCAAGGCCGAGTTCCTCTCCCATCACTACCGGCGGCGGCTGCGTCCGCGGGCGGCCTACTCGCTCGGGCTGTTCCCGTGGTGGGCGCGGCTCGCCGTCCGGGCGCCGCGGGCGGTAAACGCCGTGAGCCACGCCCCGCTGCTCTCCGATGGCCTGAAGCAGCTCGGCGGCATCTCCCCCGAGCGCGAGCTGCCGCGCTTTGCCCCCGAGACCTTCCGCGCCTGGTTCGAGCGCCGCGGTCCGCGCAACCGCGGTGGGCGGCGCGTCGTGCTCTGGCCCGACACCTTCACGGACCACCTCGCGCCGCACGTGGCCCGGGCCGCGGTCGAGGTGCTCGAGGGCGAAGGCATGGCGGTCGAGCTGCCGCCGGCGGGTCTCTGCTGCGGCCGCCCGCTGTACGACTTCGGGATGCTGGCGCTGGCGCGGCGCACGCTGCGCCAGGTGCTCGACGCCATGGGCGAGCAGATCCACGCCGGCGTCCCTGTCGTCGGGCTCGAGCCGAGCTGCGTCGCCGTGTTTCGCGACGAGCTCGTCGAGATGCTGCCCGGCGACGAGGACGCCCACCGCCTGAGCGCCCAGACCCACACGCTCGCCGAGCTCCTCACCCGCGAGGTCGAGGGCTTCGCACCGCCGCCGCTCGAGCGTCGAGCGCTCGTCCAGGCCCACTGCCACCACCGCGCGATCATGGGCCTCGACGCCGAGCGCAGCATTCTCGACGCGCTCGGCCTCGAGCTCGAGCGCGTCGAGGAGGCCTGTTGCGGCATGGCCGGGAGCTTCGGCTACGAGGCCGAGAAGCACGACGTCTCCGTGCGGATCGGCGAGCGTGCCATCCTGCCCGCCGTGCGCGCCGCCGACCCGAGCACCCTGATCCTCGCCGACGGCTACTCGTGCCGCTCGCAGATCGCCGACGGGACGGGGCGACGGGCGCTTCACCTCGCCGAGGTGCTGCGCATGGCCGGGCAACGGAACGGGGCCGCGCGCGGAGACCCTCCTGAGCGCTGAGGCCCGGGTGCCCGCTGCGAGTCCGGCGGGCTCGCGCGCCCGGTTCGGCGCGATCGGCTTCCTCGGTGGCTTCCTCGGCTCTCTGCTGGGGGTCGGCGGCGGCTTCGTGATGGTCCCGCTGCAGGTGCTCTGGGCCAAGGTCGGCCAGCATCGAGCGATCGGGACCTCGCTCGCCGTGATCGTCCCGATCGCACTCGCGGGCGTGCCGATCTACGCACTTGTCGGAGGGCAGGTCGACTTCCGGCTCGTGGTCCCGCTCGTGGTCGGCGCGGTCTTCGGCGCCTACGTGGGCGCGCGGGCAGTGGCGCGTGTGCCCGAGGACAAGCTTCGAGGCGTGGTCGCGCTGGTCCTGCTCGCGGCGGGTCTGAAGCAGCTCGTCTTCCCGGGTTGATGATGATCGCCGACGTCCTGCTCGTCCTCGCCGGCTTCGTGGCCGGCGCGGTCGGCGGCGTGCTCGGCGTCGGCGGGGGGCTCGTGTTCGTGCCAGCGCTCACGATCGGCGTGGGCGTTCCTCAGACGGTCGCCCAGGGGACCTCCCTGGCAGCGATCGTTCCGACCTCCCTGGTCGGCGCGGCCACCGCCGACCGCGAGGGCAACGTGGCGCGCTCGCAGCTCGTGGTCATGGGTGTTCTCGGCGCGATCGGCGCGGTCGCCGGGGCGCTGCTGGCCGTCGCGCTGCCGACCGGCGTGCTCGTGCGCGTGTTCGGCGCGTTCCTGCTCGTCTCGGCGTGGCGCCTCTGGCGCGGCTGAACCCGTGCCCGAGCTCGCGCTCGCGGTCACCCGGCGGCGGGCGCCGCCACCTCGCGCAGCTGGTGAGCGGGCGTAAAGAAGCTGCGCTGGGCGAGGATCACGGCGGTGACCGAGGAGATCGACACGCTGCCGAGCAGCATGTAGAGGATGATGAGCTGCAGGCGGACGGCGTCGAGCGGCGCGGCGCCGGCCACGAGCAGGCCGACCATGATCCCGGGGAAGAAGATCACGCCGGTGGTCTTCGTCGAGTCGATCAGGGGCGTCACCCCCGAGCGCAGGCTGCGGCGCACGATCGGCCGGATCGCCTGGCCGGCCGTGGCCCCGAGCGCGAGCGTGGCTTCGATCTCTCGCCACGAGCCCGTCACCTCGTCGCCCAGCCGGCTGAGCGCGACGGCCGCCGCCGTCATCGAGTTGCCGATGACCATTCCTCCCAGCGGGACGAGGTAGCGCGGCTCGGCGCTGAAGACCCCGAGCGCGACGAGCAGGACGAGCGTCGCCGTACCGGCCAGCAGCAGGGCGACGAGCAGGGGCGCAAAGGCGCCGGGGACCGTTGGTGCCCGCCGGCGCGCCGTAAAGGCGCCGAACACGGCCATGCCGGCGACCAGCGCGATCACGAGCAGCAGGTCGTCCTGCTCGAACACGAGCTGGATCACGAAGCCGACGGCGGTGAGCTGTACGAACGAGCGCGCCACCGCGACGGCGATGTCGCCCTCGAGACGCATCCGCTGCCACAGCGAGACGAGGACCGCCACCGCGACGAGCCCGAGCGCCGCACCGACCTCGGCGAACCCGACGTCGGGAGCCCGGGTCATCTGACCGCGGAGGGCGCCGAGGCGCTCGCCGGCGCGGGCTCGAGCCCGGCGGTGATCGCCCGCCCCTCCTCGAGCCTCACCACCCGGTCGGCGAGCCGCTCGGCCTGGGCGAAGTCGTGGGTCACCAGCACGAGTGAGATCCCCAGGCGGCGGCGCAGCTCCTTGAGGGTCTCCTCGACGTGGTCGCGGGTCCGCTCGTCGAGTGCCGAGGTCGGCTCGTCGAGCAGGAGCACGCGCGGCTCGAGCGCGAGCGCCCGCGCCAGCATCACCCGCTGCTGCTCTCCGGTCGAGAGACGATCGGTGTCGCGATCGGCAAGGGCGGTGGCAAGCCCGGTGAGGTCGAGCAGGGCGGTCACCTCGACGTCGCGGCCGACGAGGCCGGGTCCGAAGCGGACGTTGTCGGCGATGGTTCCGGGAAGGAGCGCCGGGAGCTGGGGCACGAGCGCGACCTCTCGGCGGAGGGCGAGGACGTCGAGCGAGCCGAGCTCTCGCCCGCGGTAGGCGACCCGGCCCGAGTCGGGCTCGGCGAGCCGGTTGAGCAGCCGCAGCAGGGTCGACTTGCCCGAGCCCGACCTCCCGGCGATGCAGGTCGAGCCCTCGGGGAGGGCGAGCGAGACGTCGTGCAGAACGCCGACCCCGCCGCGTGAGGCCCGTACACGCTCGAGCTCGAACAACATCGAGGAGCCCGCGGAGGGGCTACCCGTAGCCGGCGCCGAGCGCATGCCCGCCGCAGGTTAGCCGCTTGCGGAGCGCATCCTCGACCCTAGACTCAAGGGTACGCCGATGGCCCACGACCACCACCACGGCCACTCCCACGCCCCGGCTCCCGACGCGGACCGCAGCCGTCTCGCGCTCGCGCTCGCGCTCATCCTCGCGTTCATGGTCGTGGAGGTCGTCGTCGGCATCGCCGCCTCCTCGCTCGCCCTGCTCGCCGACGCGGCGCACATGCTCACCGACGCGGGCGCGATCGGCTTTGCCCTCGTGGCCATGCGGCTCGCCGCACGTCCCGCGACCGGCGGCTACACGTTCGGGCTCAAGCGCGCCGAGATTCTCTCCGCCCAGCTCAACGGGGCCACGCTGCTCGCCCTGGCCGTGTTCATCGTCTACGAGGGCGTGCGCCGGCTCGTCGACCCGCCCGACGTCGAGGGCGCGGCGGTCCTCGTGGTCGCGCTCGCCGGGGTGGTCGTCAACCTCGCGGCGACCTGGACGCTCGCCCGCGCCAACCGCCAGAGCCTCAACGTCGAGGGCGCGTACCGGCACATCCTCACCGACCTGCTCGCCTTCCTCGGGACCGCGGTGGCCGGGGCCGTCGTCCTGCTCACCGGCTTCGCGCGGGCCGACGGGATCGCCGCCCTGGTCGTGGCGGCGATCATGGCGTGGGCGGCCTACGGCCTCCTGCGCGACTCGGGTCGGGTCCTGCTCGAGGCGGCGCCGCGCGGCCTCGAGGCCGACCGGATCGGCCGCGCCATGGCCTCGGCGCCCGGGATCCTCGAGGTCCATGACCTGCACGTCTGGGAGGTGACGTCGGGCTTTCCCGCGCTGTCGGCCCATGTCCTCGTCGCTCCCGGAGACGACTGCCATCGCCGGCGTCAGGAGCTCAAGGCGCTGCTCCACGACGAGTTCGAGATCTACCACACCACCCTCCAGGTCGACCACGAGCACGCTCGCGAGCTGCTGAGGATCGAGGGTCGCGGGGAGCGCTCGAGCGTCTAAGGGCCGAGGTCCGAGCAGGCCCCGGTCCCGCCCTCAAGCAGCGGTGCCACCAGGGTCTCCACGTTCTCGCGAATGAGGAGCGCCATGTCCTCGGCTCCGTCGCTGTCGTGCCAGGTCTCCGCGGCCACGCGGAACGCTGTGCCGAACGCAGCCGCCACCAGTCGGGGACGGCGGTGGCTCGGCTCGACCCCGAGACGCTGGGCGACGAAGTCGCGCAGCACCTGCTCCATGCCGTGCAGCATCTCGAGAAAGGCCGCGGCCAGATGCGGAGTGGTGGTGACAAGGCGGATCCAGCAGAGCTGCCCCTCACGGTCGGTGTTGTGCAGCGCCGCAAAGATCTGGAGCAGCTCCCGCAGAGATTCCATCAGGGGCTCCTCGGGCGGCCGCTCGGCGAGGCTGCGGGCCGCGAGGGCCATCTTGCCGCGGCCGCGGGCGAGGAGCACGTCCTCCTTGGAGGCGAAGTAACGGAAGAAGGTGCGCGGCGAGATGAGCGCGGCCTCGGCGATCTCCTCGATGGTCGTCGCGTCGTAGCCGCGCTCGAGGAACAGGCCGAGGGCCGCCGCCTCGATGTCGTCGCGGGTGCGAGCTCGCCGGCGCTCGCGTACGCCCTCAACGGCGGTTGTGATGGCAGTGGTTGACCTTCTGGCAGTCTCTGTCATAGTGACGGGCATTGCCACAACACTATCGTCCCAAGCCGAGCATTGTGCCCGTGTACTGTCGAGCCCGCCGCGCCAGCAGGCTCGAACCGCACTCCCGGTAAGCCAATCGTGATCGAACCGCGAGAGATCTGCCCATGACCGCAATCGTCTCCTGGTGCCTGCAGCGCCGATCCGTGGTGGTCCTCGCCAGTGTCCTGATTCTCGGCGCGGGCGCCTACGGCGCGACCCAGCTACGCCAGCAGTTCTTCCCCGACGTCGACTTTCCCTTCGTTGTCACGACGCTCGAGGTGTCGGGCCTCGACGCCGAGGGCGTCGACGAGCAGGTGGCACAACCGCTCGAGGCGGCGGCGACCAACCTCGAGAACGTCGAAACCACCCAGACCCTTTCGAGCGAGGGCCGCGTGACCCTCGTCACCGAGCTCGCCTACGGGACCGACACCAAGCAGTTCGAGGAGGATCTTGCTCGCGAGGTCGGATCCGTGCCGCTGCCCGAGGGGGCCGGTGAGCTCGACATCGGCGGCGGGTTCGACGAGCAGGCCGTTCTCAACGCCGCGATCAGCACCGACGGCGATCTCGTCGACCTCACCGATCAGGTCGAGGACGTTCAGGACGAGCTCGAGGACATCGCGGGAGTCGGGCGCGTCGATGTCGAAGGGGGTGGGGAGGAGGAGTACGCCATCGAGCTCAAGAAGAAGGCGGTACGCCGCGGCGAGACGCCCGCCACCCTCGCGACCAAGATTCAGAACGCGCTGCGCGAGGCGCCGGTGGGGCTGGTCGAGCGCGGCGGCTCGCGCACGCCGCTCCTGGTCGACCCCGGCACCGTCGACAATCGCAGGGAGCTGGAGAGGCTGCCGATCTCTGACCGGCGCGAGCTCGAGGACGTCGCGACCGTCCGCCGCCAGGCCGCCACGGGCACCGGGGTCGCGCGCGTCAACGGCAAGCCGTCGATCGCGCTGTCGGTATTCACCGAGGACGACGCGAACCAGGTCCAGGTCGTCGACGAGTCGCAGGCCGTGCTCGCCAGCGCCGAGCGCGGTCTCGGCGACGTCGAGGTCACGACCATCTTCGAGAGCGCGAGCGACGTCAAGGCGTCGGTCAACGGCCTTCTGCTCGAGGGCGCGCTCGGCGCCCTCTTCGCCGTCGTGGTGATCTTCCTCTTCCTGCGCTCCGTGCGCCCGACGCTCGTGGCCGCGGTGTCGATCCCGACCTCGATCGTCTTCGGCCTGCTGGCGGCTTGGGTGATGGGGCTGACGCTGAACATCATCACCCTGGCCGGGCTGACGATCGCCATCGGTCGGGTGATCGACGACGCCATCGTCGTGCTCGAGAACATCTACAAGCACCTCGAGCGCGGCGAGCCTCGGGCCCAGGCCGCGCTGGATGGAACCACGGAGGTCGCGAACGCGATCGTCTCCTCGACGCTCGCCACCGCCGCCGTGTTCCTTCCCCTCGGGGTGGTGGGTGGGCTGATCTCAGAGATCTTCTTCTCGTTCTCGATCATCGTCGTGGTCGCGCTGCTCGCCTCGCTGCTCGTCTCCGTGACCGTCATCCCGGTCCTCGGGGCGACGTTCATGCAGCCCAGGGGACGGCCGAAGGAGGAAGCCGGGGCGTTGGCGCGGATCGTCACGCCGATCACCCACTTCGGCATCCGTCCTTTCGGTCGGATCGTGGTCATCGCCGCCGCCTTCGCCGCTCTGATCGGCACCATCGCGGTGGTCGCGGGCGGCGGTATCCCGGTCCAGTTCCTCCCCGACAGCGGGACCCAGCAGGCCTTCGGGAGCGCCGATCTGCCGGCCGGCATCGGCCCGAAGCGCGCCGAGCGCCTGCTGCGTCCGCTCGAGAAGGAGCTGAACGGGATCGAGGGGATCGAGAACGCCCAGGTCACGTTCGGCGGCGCGGGTGTCCAGACCGACGAGGTCGAGGACACCGAGAACGGCGCCTTCTTCGCCAACTTCGAGGAGGGCGTCGACGTCAGCCGGGTGACGGCCGACCTACGGCGCTTCGGTGAGCGGGAGTACCCCGACGGCTTCACCGCCGACCGCCTCGAGCAGGGACCCCCCGCCGGCCAGTTCGAGGCGACGATCGTAGGCGACGACCAGAAGGACGCCGAACGGGCAGCGGATCGGGTGACCAAGCTGCTCGACAAGCGCCGGGATCTCGCTCAGGTCGACAACGAGGCGGCCAACGAGCAGACCCAGTTCGTCCTCGAGGTCGACAGGGACGAGCGCGGCACCGAGGATCAGCAGCGGGCCACCCAGGCCCTCGCCGCCATCGTCGCGCCTGGGGATGCGGGAACCATCGGAGACGACGACACCCCGGTGGTCGTGCAAGCGCCATCCGACCTGGTCGAGGACGCCGACGCGCTCGAAGACGTTCCGCTGGCGCCTCGGGTGAGCGAGGGAGCGGGCGCGGGTGCGGTACCACCGGGCGGCGGAGCGCCTCCCGCCGGCGGCGCACCTCCAGGGGGCGGCGTACCTCCCATGGGCGGCGCACCTCCCGGCGGCGTTCCTCCCGGCGGCGTTCCTCCGGGCGGCGTACCCTCCGGCGGCGTACCTCCGGGCGGCGCACCTCCCGGCGGCGCACCTCCCGGCGGCGCCCCGCCTGCCGGCGGCGCCGGTTCTGGGAGCGGAGCGCCCCCGTCGGGCAAGCAACCCCAGCACTGCTCCGATCGCCTCGACAACGACTCGGACGGGAAGACGGACTTCCCCAACGATCAGGGCTGCAAATCGGCCAGCGACGACTCGGAGTTCCCGGACGCCCCGAACTGCTCCGATCGCCTCGACAACGACTCGGACGGGAAGACGAACTTCCCCGCCGATCCGGGCTGCGACTCGGCGGCCGACGACTCGGAGGCCCCGGACCCTCCGTCGGGCGCGTCTCGTTCGTCCAGTGGCTCTGCCGGCGCAGCCCGCGCGGGCGCCCAGTCTGGCGTAGGCATCAGGCAGCGCGCCGCCGACACCCCGGCCGCGGGCGGACCACCCGGCGCGAGCGCGGAAGCCGGCGCGGGCTCTGCGGCCCCGGGGGCGGGCGGCGCGTCAGGCGCCGGCACCCCTGCGGGCGCGGGTGCCGGCGCCGCCCCCGCGGGCGCGAGCGGCGCATCAGGAGCCGGCGCGGCCCCTGCCGGCGCGAACGCCCCACCGGGCGCGGCCGCTGCCCCCGGTGGGGCAGGCGGCGCCGGTGCCGCCGCTGCGGGCGCGGGCACTAGCGCGGGTGGCGCATCAGGGGCCGCCGTCCCCCCTGCCACTCCGCGTTCCGGCCGGCGCGACACCGTCGGCGACGTGGGAGAGGTAGAGCGCCAGAAGGCCGCAGGCACGCTCTCCCGCGTCGACTCCGAGCCGGCCGTCCGCGTCTCCGCGCGCATCCTCGGCGAGGACGTCAACGCCATCAACCAGGGCATCCAGTCCGACCTCGACGATCTGGACCTTGCGAACGCCCGCGTCGACATCGGCGGCGATCAGGAGTTCATCAACCAGATGTTCACCGACCTCGGCACCGCCATCCTCGCCGCGATCGTGCTCGTCTTCCTCGTGCTCGTGGTCTTCTTCGGCTCGACGAGCCAGCCGGTGACCATCCTCGCCCCGGTGCTGTTCTCGACCATCGGCAGCTTGCTCGCCCTCCTCATCACCGACGCGGCGCTCGGCCTGCCCGCGATGATTGGCCAGCTCCTGCTGATCGGGATCGTGGTCGCCAACTCGATCCTGCTCGTCGATACCGCCCTGCGTCAGCGCCGCCTCGGCGTCGCCCGCGACGAGGCGCTCGTCAGCGCCGCCCGGCTGCGCGTGCGCCCGGTGCTCATGACCGCCCTGGCCACCATCGTCGCGCTCCTACCGCTGGCGGCCGGCCTCTCGGGCGAGGGCGGGATCATCTCCAGGTCGCTGGGTGCGGTCGTCATCGGCGGCCTGCTCACCGCCACCTTGCTGACCCTGGTCATCGTGCCGGCGGTGTTCTCGACCTTCGACGGGCTCGGCGGGTTCTTCGCCCGGCTGTTCGGCCGGCGGGCCGAGCTTGAGCCCGCGCTCGCCGGCGCGGGAGGCCGCCTGGGCGCGAACGGCGGACGCGAAGCGTCCCGTGCGGTTCCACCGCACTCAGAGCGCGATCGGGCCCCCGCTGCTCCCGGGGATCGAGAGGCATCGCTCGTCGAGGACGACGGTGACGGTCGCCATGGCACCGAGACCACCGAAGAGACGCGGCCCTAGTCGGCCCCGGCCTCGACCGGGCGCGGCGCTCTCCCGGCGGCTCCTCGACGCCGCCGGCTTCGTCGGGGTCTCGAGCATCGGGTTCAAGCGGCACTCCGAGACGGGCGAGGTCGTGCTGATCGAGGTCAACGTCCGCATCCCGCAGAGCTTCTGCCTCGGGCGCCGACGCGTCGTGGCGCCTGTACGCCACCCTGGCTCGCCTTCCCGTGGCTCAGCCGCCGAGTCAGGTGGCGGGCGTGAGATCCGTGGTCCCGTCGCTCGAGGTTCGCGCCGTCGCCAGCCTGATGCGACGGCGGGAGCTCTCCCCTCGAGGGCTCCTCGCCGGCTACCGCGGCGTTCGCGATGTCAGCGGGCTCGATGCACGCGATCCCCGCCCCGCCGTCGGATTCGGCGTGCGACAGGCGCGCGTGGCGGCGGGGGCGCTGCACCGCGCCGCGGATAGTGTCCGTGACCCGGAGCGCGGGGTGATTCGACCTCTGCTCAAGGATCGCGTACCGCCCAGCCTGCTGCCCGCGGCGAAGCGGCTCCACGTGCGGACGATGCCGCCGGGAAGGCGGCGGGCGCTCGTGGCCGGGCGCGTGCGAGCGCAGGGGGGCTGGTGCCGAGCTCTCGGCTCGCCTCTGTACGCGACCCTGCTCGAGCGAGCCGCCGGGGATGTTGAGGCCGCCGGGGTGTGCTGGCGGGTGCTCGAGGATCACCCACCGACCGCGCCCGGGGCCGATGACGCCCTGCCGCTGCGCCTCATGGGCGCGGTCCACCGGCTCGTGCTCGACGGTCGCGCGCCGGCGCTTGCCCGCCACTATCCCTCGACGGGAGGCCGACCCGACGGCGACCGTACGTGGAAGGCGTTCCAGGAGACGGTCGCCGACCATCGCGAAGCGCTCAGCGGATCACTCGACCGCCCGGTTCAGACGAACGAGGTGAGCCGTTGCCCTGATCGGGGGCTTCCTGCTCGCCGCTTCGGCGACGGGCCGCCCGCTCCGGGTGCTCGAGGTGGGCGCCAGCGGGGCTTGAACCTCGGCTGGGACCGCTACCGCTATGAAGCGAGGCACGCGACCTGGGGAGATCCGCTTTCGCCCGTCCGCTTCGTCGATGCCTTCGCCGACGAAGTGTCGCCGCCCCTCGAGCTCGCCGCGCACGTCGCCGAGCGACGCGGCTGCGACGCGTCGCCCCTCGATCCGCGCTCGGCCGAGGATCGGCTGACGCTCGAGTCGTTCGTGTGGCCCGACCAGATGCGGCGCATGGAGTTGCTGCGCAGCGCGCTCGAGGTCGCTCAGGGGACGAACATCGCCGTCGAGCGAGCCGGCGCGCCCGAATGGATCGAGGCTCGACTGTGCGAGCCGGCTGCCGGCATGGTCACGGTGGTGTTTCACTCCTTCGTCATGCAGTACCTCGACCGGGCCGGACGCGATCGATTCGAGGCCGTCCTACGGGAAGCGGGAGCACGGGCGACCGAAGCGGCGCCGCTCGCGTGGCTCCGCATGGAGTGGGGGGCCGGAGAGGGGCACGTTCACCTCACGAGGTGGCCGGGAGGCCACACCGAGCTGATCGCGACCGCGCACAACCAGGGGAGCGCGGTGCGATGGCTTGCGGGCTCGCCTTTCCGCGGTGAGCGCGCCGCTTGAGCATCTCAGGAAGCCGATCGGCGTCGGCCCCGCGCCGCTACGCCGCCGCCAGCTCCCTGACCTTGCGCTGCACCTCGCGGGTCTTCACGACGTGCTTGTCCATTCCGAGCTCCTTGGGCTCGAGCCCAAGCGCCAGTCCGAGCAGCTGCGGCAGGTGCAGGACGGGAATCCCCAGCTCACGCTCGACGTACTTCTCGGCGTCGGGCTGTTGGAGGTCGAGGTTCAGATGACATAGCGGGCAGGGGGTGGCGAGGCAGTCGGCGCCCGCGTCGATGGCGTCGGCGAGGTGACGGCCGGCCTGGCGCAGCGAGGTCGCGCGAGCCATCGTGATCACCGGGAAGCCGCAGCACTTGTGCGAGCCGGCGTAGTCGACCGCCGTGCCTCCGAGGGCCTCGATCACCCAGTCGAGGTAGAAGTCGCGCTCCGGAAACTCGTCGTAGCCGAGCCGGCCGGTCGGTCGGACGATGTAGCAGCCGTAGAAGGGCGCGACCCGTAGGCCCTCTAGCGGTCGCACGACCTTCTCGCGCAGGGCGTCGAGGCCGATGTCCTCGACGAGCAGCCAGAGCAGGTTCTTGTTCGTCCACTCGCGACCGGCGCGCTCGTAGTGCAATCCCTCGGGCTCGAGGTGCGAGTTGATCATCGCCCGGTAGTCGGGGTCGGCGTCGAGGCGCTGCTGGCACTCCGACTGCGCGCCCTGGCAGGTCGAGCAGATGTTCATCATCTGGACGCCGGTCTGCTGGGCCATGGCGAACGTGCGCGCGTTCAGGGTGTCGACGAGCTCCTGGTTGTGCTCGGCGATCACCCCGGCGCCGCAGCAGTTCGCGCGGTCGAGCTCGATCAGCTCGAGGTCGAGCTTGGGCGCGACCGCCGCCATCGAGCCGTGGAGCTCGGGGGTGAAGCCGCGAGAGACGCAGCCCGGCCAGTAGGCGACCTTCACTGGACGCCTGCTCCCTCCTCTTCGGTCGACCCGGCTGTGGTGTCGACCTCGGCCGCGTCCGCCATGGCCGGCTCGTCGGCGCCCCCGTCGGGACCAACTTCGGTGTCCTCGGCGTCGTCGCCGACGATGTACAGGTTGAGCTCGATCCGCTCGCCGCGGGACTCGACCTCGTGGTAGATCCGCCGCACCTGATCCTGGTCGGGCAGCTTCTTGTGCCAGATCGCCTTGACCGGCGAGACCTTCCCGGAGCGCAGGCCGTTCAGGGCCGCGGGGAGGCCCTCGGCGAGCTGCTTGAGCGAGTCGGGCCGGACCTGGCTCTTGATCAGCGAGCCGTCGGCGAAGGAGCGAGGCAGAAGCTGCGACTCGTGCAGCGTGCCGTACTTCCCGACGATGTCGACGAACGCCTTCTCGTGGCCGTAGCCGTTGTTGGAGTCCTTGATCCCGTAGTCGCCGGTGGCGCGCCGGCGCAGCCGCATGATCTGGCTCATCGGCGCGACGTCCTTGGGACAAACCTCGATGCACGCGAAGCAGTGGGTGCAGTCGTAGATCCCGTGCGGGTCCTCGGCGAGGTCGCGCAGCCGCTCCTCGGTCTGCGAATCGCGCGGATCGCCGACGAAGCGGTAGGCCTTGGCGAGCGCGGCCGGGCCGATGAACTCGGGGTCGACCTCCATGGACAGGCACGCCGACACGCACGCCCCGCAGTGGATGCACGCCATCGACTGCGTGATGTCGATCATCGCCTCCCCCGGAACGATGTACTCCCGCTCGGGCGGCTCGCCCTCGGGCAGCAGCCACGGGACGACGCGCTGGATCTTCTTCCAGTGAACGGCGTCCATGTCGACGATCAGGTCCTTGAGCACCGGCATGTTGCCCATCGGCTCGACGACGATCGTCCCGTCGGAGGAGCGCAGCTCCTCGCTCGCCTCACCGAGCTGGGTGTTGCAGGCCAGGCGCGACTGGCCGTTGATGCGCACGCCGCACGAGCCGCAGATTGCCGCCTGGCAGGAGCACCGAATGCCGAGCGAGTTGTCGGTGTCGGCCTTGAACTTGAGAATGGCGTCGAGCACCGAGCGCTCGGGCCCGAGCTCGACCCGCATGTCATGCCAGTAGGCCGACTCTCCCGACTCGGGGTCGTAGCGACGGACCTTGAGGTCGAAGGCGCTCATCGGCGGCGGGAGCCTAGTAGCTCCGCGCCTCGGGCTGCCACTGCGTGAGCGTTACCTCGGAGTACGCGAGCTCCGGCAAGTCGCCGTCGGACCCGCTCTGGGTGACGGTGATGTGGCGCAGCCAGTCGTCGTCGTTGCGCTCGGGGAAGTCGGTGCGGTACTGGGCGCCGCGGCTCTCCTTGCGCTCGATCGCCCCCATGACGATCGCCTCGGCGTTGTCGAGCATGAAGCCTAGCTCGATCGCGCTCAGCACGTCCTGGTTGAAGATCGTGCCCTTGTCGTCGGTGGCCACGGTCTTCGCCTCCTCTTGGAGGCGCTTGACGACCTCGAGCGCCTCGTTGAGGCCGTCCTCGTCGCGGAACACGGCGACGTTGCGGTCCATGATCCGCCCGAGCTCGGCGTGCAGCTCCGAGATCCGCCGGCCGCTGCGCTCGCGCCCGACGATCGCCTCGATCGCCGACTCCTCGTGCCCGAGCTGCGCGCGGGAAACGCTCGGCATGACCATGGCCTTGGCCTCGCGCGCGGCGCGGGCGCCGGCGCGGCGGCCGAAGATGAGCGTGTCGAGGAGCGAGTTGGCGCCGAGCCGGTTGCCGCCGTGGACGGACACGCAGGCGGTCTCGCCCGCGGCGTAGAGGCCGCTCAGCGGGGTCAACCCGTCGGTGTCGGTCTTGATCCCGCCCATCACGTAGTGGTTGCCGGGCTTGATCGGCACGGGGTCGCGGGTGATGTCGACGCCGGCGAAGTCGCGCGCGATCATGACGATCTCGCGCAGGGCCTCGTGGATGCGCTTGCGCGGCACCTTGGTGATGTCGAGGTGGACGGTGCCGTCGTCGAAGCCGCGTCCCTCCTCGATCTCGGTCTGCTCGGCGCGCGAGACCACGTCGCGCGAGGCGAGCTCCATCTTGTTGGGGGCGTAGTTCTCCATGAAGCGCTCGCCCTCGGCGTTGTAGAGATGGGCGCCCTCGCCGCGGGCGCCCTCGGTGATGAGCAGGCCGTTGCCGGCGAGCGTCGTCGGGTGGTACTGGACCATCTCCATGTCCATCAGCGGAGCGCCGATGCGGTAGGCGAGCGCGATGCCGTCCCCCGTGCAGACGAGCGCGTTCGTGGTCGGGTTGTAGATCTGCCCGTTGCCGCCGGTCGCGAGGATCACCTGCTTGGCGTTGAAGAGCTCCATCGCTCCGTCGCGCAGGTTGCGGGTGATCGCGCCCGCGACGTGACCCGAGTCGTCCTGCACGAGCGCGGTGACGAAGAACTCCTCGTACCGGTGGACCTCCTCGTGCTTCATGAGCTGCTCGTAGAGCACGTGGAGGATGGCCTGACCGGTGATGTCGGCCACGTAGTAGGTGCGCGCGGCGGAGGCGCCGCCGAACGCGCGCGTGCCGAGCTTGCCCTGGTCGTTGCGGTGAAAGGTCGTGCCGAGGTGCTCGAGGTGGAGAATCTCCTCGGGCGCCTCCTTGCACATGATCTCGATCGCGTCCTGGTCGCCGAGGTAATCCGAGCCCTTGACGGTGTCGAAGGCGTGCGACTCCCACGAGTCCTCGGGATTGAGCGCGGCGTTGATTCCGCCCTGCGCGGAGTTCGAGTGCGAGCGCACAGGGTGGACCTTGGAGATGATGCCGACCATGGCGCCGCCCTCCGCAGCGGCGAGCGCGGCGCGCATCCCGGCAAGGCCGGCTCCGATTACGAGGACGTCGTGGTGGGGCATCCTGATGGGCTCAAGAGGGATACGGGCACGGTCGGGGCGAGGATCGCGCCGGTGAGGCTGAGTCTAGGGGACGGCGTTGGGGGGGCCGCAGCCAAGGCGCTGACTCGCGGACGGACCGCGGTGCGGAGCGGCGCCGCGGCGGATGTGGTGCTTGGCGAGCCCGAGCCCCCAACCGAGTAGCGGCCACAGCGGCCAGAAGTAATCGGCTCCCGAGATCGCCCAGACCACGATCAGGAGGACGTTGACCGCGGCGTAGATCGCGAGCTGGCGCCGCATGTGGTCTCGAACTCCGCGGACGGCGCGCGCTGGCTTCCTCTCAGCGGCCTCGTCCGGTAGATCCCCGAGCACCGAAGCGAGCTCGACGCGCGTGCGGGCCTCGAGCGCTCGCTCGACCCGCTCTTCCAGCTCCTGGGGCGTCAGCCGTCCCTCGGCGCCGGCGTCGCGGAGGAGCATTACGGCATGCTCGCGCTCGCGGTCGGAGGCGAGCAGGTCGGAGCCGCCTGGCACGGACAGGGGTTGGTGTGGTCGCTCAGTCGTCATAGTCCGAAACATACCATATGCTTCGGACCTATGCTCACCTCCACCTCCTACATCGTCCTCGGGCTCGTCGAGTGGATCGGAGAGGCCTCTCCGTACGACCTCAAGCAGCGCATCGCCGAGACCGTCGGCAACTTCTGGTCGGTGCCGCACTCGCAGCTCTACGCGGAGCCCGAGCGGCTCGCCGCGAGCGGCCATCTCTCGGAGCGGCGCGAGCAGGGCGGCCGCCGGCGCCGTCTCTTCTCGCTGACCGACCACGGCCGCGAGGCGCTGTCGGCGTGGCGGTCCCAGCCGGCGGACGATCCGCTTCCCGAGCTCAGGGACCCCGGGCTCCTGCGGCTCTTCTTCGGCGCCGATCCCCAGGCCATAGCCCGGACTCGGCTCGACGCCCACCGGGAGAAGCTGTGCAGCTACGAGGAGCGCCTGGCACGCGACTCGGGCACGCAGCCGCGCGGGCCGTGGCTCGCCCTCGAGGCGGGGATCGGCCACGAGCGCGAGTGGGTGCGCTTCTGGGGCGAGCTGGCGGGCGGGACCTCCGGTCCTCCCGCCAGATGACCCCTCCGCGTCAGCCAGGAGGTTCTCCCTTACTGAGCCGTCCGGAGCGCGCGTCGCAGGTGCCCGAGCGTGAGCACGCCCCGCAGCACGCCCTCCGAATCGACGGCCATCACCGCCCCGAGCCGTCGCAGCGCCTCCGAGCCGAGCAGCGCCTCGAGCGGGTCGTCAGTGCGGACGCGGAAAGTCTCGCCCGAGCCTTGGCGCACGAGATCCCCCGCGCTTCGCCCCGGCCGCTCGGTCTCGGGCACGCCCTCGACGTCCTCGCGGGCCAGGAGGCCGAGGTAGCGCCCGGTCCCGTCGACGACCGGGAACCACGGCCAGCCGTAGCGCAGGAAGAGCTCCTCGTGGGTGCGGTCCAGTGACGTCTCCGCGGCCGCGGCTACGGGCTCCGAGTCCATCACGTCCTTGACCTCGAGCCGCTCGATGCCCGCGGTGAGCTGCGATTGAGTGACGGCGGATCGGGCCGCCTGGCCGATGAAGACGCCGACCAGGACGAGCCACACGCCGGCGACGAGGTCGACCTCGACGGCGAGGAAGATGCCGAGCCCGATGAGCAGGAACGAGAAAGCGCGGCCGAGACCGGCGGCGATGCGGGTGGCCCGGGCCCGGTCGCCCGTCAGCTTCCAGGCGACGGCCCGAGCGATGCGCCCGCCGTCGAGCGGCAGCCCGGGTAACAGGTTGACGACCAGCAGTAGCGCGTTGATCTGGGCGAGGTAGCCGAGCACGACGGCACCGGCCCCCTGTGCGTCGACGGTCTCGGGCTCGAGCGCGAGGGCGGCGCGGAACCCGTCGGTACCGGCGAGCGCGACTCCGGCCCCGACGCTCGCCACGACCACGAGCAGCGTCACCAGTGGGCCGGCTGCGGCGATCCGAAAGTCGACGCCCGCCGAGCGCGCGTCGCTGCGCATGCGCGCAACCCCGCCGAAGAGCCACAGGTCGATCCCGGCGATCGAGATCCCGTTGCGCCGCGCCACCACGGCGTGGCCGAGCTCGTGCACCACGACCGAGGCGAAGAAGAGCAGCGCGGTGAGCACGGCCAGGACGAAGGGGAGGACGTCGCCCGCGGCCGGCAGAGCTCGGGCCAACGTGCCCGAGAGGATCCATATGATCAGGAAGAGGACGAGGAACCAGCTCGGGTCGACTCCCACGCGCACGCCGAGGACGTTGGCGAGCTTGATCGAGCGACCGCCGGGCATCGAAACCATCGTCGCATACGCGCGCGAGCGTGCCGGCGGGCTGGCGCCGGTATGCGAATGCGCGCGCCGGGGATAATGCCCCGCGCACGCCCTCTGGGCGGCCCGGATAGCGAAGCGAGAGGAGCGATGTGGCGTATCAGGTGACCTTCATCCGCGGCGACGGCACCGGCCCGGAGATCTCCGAGGCGGTGCGGCGCGTCCTAGAGGCCACCGGCGTCGCCTTCGAGTGGGACTGGCAGGAGGCGGGCGCCGACGTCTACCAGGAAGAGGGCAACCCGCTTCCCGACCGCGTGATCGACTCGATCAGGGAGCGCGGCCTGGCGATCAAGGGCCCGGTAACCACCCCCGTCGGGTCCGGCTTTCGCTCCATCAACGTCGCCCTGCGCAAGGAACTCGATCTCTATGCCTGCCTGCGCCCCTGCAAGGCCTACGAGGGCGTGCGCACCCGTTTCCCGGACACCGACGTGGTCATCGTCCGCGAGAACCACGAGGACCTGTACGCCGGAGTGGAGTACGAGCGCGGCGATCCCGACACCGAGAAGCTGCGCCAGTTCATCAAGGACACCGAAGGCACCGAGCTGCGCGAGGACATCGGCGTCACCATCAAGGCGATCTCGGAGTACGGCACCACGCGGATCGTCAAGGCGGCCTTCGAGTACGCGCGCGCACACGACCGGTCGAAGGTGACCGCGGCCCACAAGGCCAACATCATGAAGTACTCCGACGGCCTGTTTCTCGAGGTGGCGCGCGAGGTGGCGGAGGAGTACGACGACATCGAGTTCGAGGACCGCATCATCGACAACTTGTGCAACCAGCTCGTCTCCCGACCGGAGGAGTACGACGTCGTCGTCCTACCGAACCTGTACGGGGACATCGTCTCGGACCTCGGTGCCGGCCTGATTGGCGGCCTCGGGGTGGCGCCGGGCGCGAACGTGGGTGACGACTACGCAGTGTTCGAAGCCGTGCACGGCTCGGCGCCCAAGTACAAGGGTCAGAACAAGGTGAATCCGATGGCGCTCCTGCTCTCGGGAGTGATGCTCCTGCACCACATCGAGGAGAACGACGCCGCCCAGCGCATGGAGGACGCCATCGCCGAGGTCCTCAAGGAGGGTGCCTCGGTGACCTACGACATGAAGCCGGACCGCGACGACCCGAGCGCGGTCGGCACCTCAGACGTCGCCGACGCGGTGATCGCGAAGATGGAAGAGCGGGTGGCGGCCTGACCGGTCGCGCGC
>Ga0136616_10000116_pt1 | contig 31039 bp, 29 predicted proteins | sample AntDrymUQ2992106_2_FD_106648 | JGI IMG/M metagenome (GOLD analysis project Ga0136616, IMG submission 106648) | Polar desert sand microbial communities from Dry Valleys, Antarctica - metaG UQ299 (21.06) | ecosystem: Environmental > Terrestrial > Soil > Desert | place: Antarctica: Dry Valley... | reverse complement strand
TGTTCGGCAACGTCGATGCGGGTAGTGCGCTGTTGCGAGCATGCTTCGACGCAGGAATCCCGGTCGTCTGGTTCACCATGGGCGGCTGGTTCTCCGGGATTGCTGCGGGGATGCCACCCAAGAACGTCGAGCTGCGCATGCGCCAGCATCGGGCGGCGGCCATCGGTACGCCCGCTCTCGCCGCATCGTTTGTCGCGGGAAAGATTCGCAACGCCCGTACGCTCATCCGCCGCCACGGCGGCAAGCAGGCGAGCACGGCCGTTGACCAGCTCGCCGACCTGGCCGAGGCCGCCGAGAGCGAACGCAGCCTTGACTCCCTCTTGGGCCTCGAGGGGACGGCCGCCCGGATCTACTTCGCTCGGTTCGCCGATCTCCTCGCCGCGGGTCCCGAGCAGCCGAGCTTCGCCTTCGAGAGGCGCCATCGTCGTCCGCCGACGGACCCCGTGAACGCGCTTCTGTCCTTCTTCTACGCCCTGCTCATCAAGGACGTGACCGTCGCGGCCCTCGCCGCCGGGCTCGATCCCTACGTCGGCTTCTATCACCGTCCGCGGTTCGGTCGCCCGGCGCTCGCGCTCGACCTTGCCGAAGAGTTCCGTGCCCTCATCGCGGACTCGACCGTCCTGACGGTCATCAACAACGGAGAGCTCTCCGAAGGTGACTTCGTGGCTCGGGCGGGCGCCGTCTCGCTCACCCAGCCTGGTCGGCGCAAGGCGGTCGGGGCCTACGAGAGGAGGATGCGAACCGAGCTCCGGCACCCGATCTTCCGGTACAAGGCGAGCTATAGGCGTACGCTTGAGCTGCAGGCGCGTCTACTCGCGGCAGTTCTCGTGGGCGACATCGCCGAGTATCGACCTTTGACAACCCGGTAGCCGCGTGGCTGACCGCACGCGGCACCTTCTGGCCTACGACATCCGCGATCCTCGCCGCCTGCGGCGGGTGCACAAGGTCGCCAAGGAGTTCGGCTACGCTTTGCAGTACTCCGTATTCGTTTGCGATCTGACCACGGTCGAACTGCTCGCCCTCAAGACCAAGCTGATCGCCGAAGCGAACCTTTCCGTTGACAGCATCGGCTTTTTCGATCTCGGGCCGGCAGCGAGTCGCGGTATCGAGTGCATCGAGTTCCTCGGGCAGCAGCCGTCTCATCCGAGCGGAGATGAACCGGCGATTTGGTGATGCGAGCGCTTGGGTGGGACGATAGCGTCCGAGAGTGCTCGCAAGACCTTTTCCCTGGAAATTACGCTATTATCTGCGACTGTGATCTCCGCAGCTTGGTGTTGGCGTCTCCGAGGGAAGAGGTGCTCGCGGCGGGCTTAGACGTGCCTGCAAATCGTTGACTTTTTTGGCGAGCGGTCTCCGGGGGTTACATCCCCCGGCTCCGTTGAAGCTCCCTGCCGCGTGACGTGCAGGTCCCGCGCGGGCGGCCGGTCTCCGGGGGTTACATCCCCCGGCTCCGTTGAAGCACCCTAACCCACGTAGCCAATCCAATGAGTTATTGGCGTCTCCGGGGGTTACATCCCCCGGCTCCGTTGAAGCGTGCAATCGCGCAGGAGGTGGCGCGCGGTGGGAAGCTGTCTCCGGGGGTTACATCCCCCGGCTCCGTTGAAGCAAGGACACCAGCTACCCGCTACCCGCAACAATCGCGACGTCTCCGGGGGTTACATCCCCCGGCTCCGTTGAAGCGGCTCACGCGTCCATGGCGTCGAGCCCGCGGCGCCATGTCTCCGGGGGTTACATCCCCCGGCTCCGTTGAAGCGTCTACCCGCCCGCCGGCACGTCCACCGACTCCGCGCGTCTCCGGGGGTTACATCCCCCGGCTCCGTTGAAGCGCGGCCGACATGGCCACGCAGGCCGAGTTGGACGCGTCTCCGGGGGTTACATCCCCCGGCTCCGTTGAAGCCCCTTCTGCTCGTTCTCACACAACTACGCGAGCCTGTCTCCGGGGGTTACATCCCCCGGCTCCGTTGAAGCGTGAAGCCAATGCCGACCTCGAACTGCCGCCCAAAGGCGGTCTCCGGGGGTTACATCCCCCGGCTCCGTTGAAGCGACCTCACATCGACTCAGACAGGCGCCCTGTTCACGTCTCCGGGGGTTACATCCCCCGGCTCCGTTGAAGCGACCGCGAACACCGCGTAGACCGTCTCGAGGTCCGACGTCTCCGGGGGTTACATCCCCCGGCTCCGTTGAAGCCCGTTAGCGATTGACGGATCGAACAGAGCACGCACGGTCTCCGGGGGTTACATCCCCCGGCTCCGTTGAAGCACGCCGGTGGCGCTCGGAGGAGTGTGGCGGTTCGATGGTCTCCGGGGGTTACATCCCCCGGCTCCGTTGAAGCTCGATGATCGGCCGAGCGTCCTGTGAGCCGCCAGTCGAGGTCTCCGGGGGTTACATCCCCCGGCTCCGTTGAAGCCTTCGCGATCCGGCGAGCGACGGCCGGCGAGCGACGGACGCGTTGCGGGAGGTCTCCGGGGGTTACATCCCCCGGCTCCGTTGAAGCGTCGTAGTCGTGCTGGTCGGGGCGATAGCGACCTGTCTCCGGGGTTACATCCCCCGGCTCCGTTGAAGCGCCACGGCTTGGCGCATCGCTTCGCGTGCGGCATGTCTCCGGGGGTTACATCCCCCGGCTCCTTGGAAGTGGGCCGAGGATCGAACTGGCCTTTCAGGCTCTTCGACCTCTTGCACACCCCGCGATCGGGCGATCGGGTAGTCGACTACGCCGCGACGGCCGCCGCTGTCGGCGCTTTCCCCTCCTGCCCCTCGAGCCCGGCGAGATAGCGATCCACCGCCGCCGCGCACTTGCGCCCCTCGGCGATCGCCCACACGATCAGCGACTGGCCGCGCCTGGCGTCCCCGCAGGCGTAGACCCCCGGAACCGACGTCGCCCATTCCTCCTCGCTCGCGAGCACGTTGCCGCGCCGGTCGCGCTCGAGGCCGAGCTGGTCGACGAGCCCATCGTGCTGAGGGTGGAGGAAGCCCATGGCGAGCAGGACGAGGTCGGCGGGCAGCTCGAAGTCAGACCCTTCGACCTTCGCGAAGTCCGGCGGCCCGCTGACCTCGTGGCCGTGCAGGCGCGCGACGCGCCCGTTCTCGCCAGCGAACTCCGTGGTCATCGCGCCGAAGCGGCGCTCGCCGCCCTCCTCGTGCGCGGGCGAGGTACGCAGGATGAGCGGCCACGTCGGCCACGGAGTCCTGTCGTCGGGACGCTCCGGCGGGGGCTCGGCGAGCAGCTCGATCTGGGTCACGCTCGCGGGGAGCTCGCGGTGAGAGTTGCCGAGGCAGTCGGCGCCGGTGTCGCCGCCGCCGATGATCACGACGTGGCGCCCGGCCGCAGAGATCGGCCGCTCGGACGCCGGGTCGCCGGCCACGAAGCGGTTGCGCTGCTCGAGGTACTCCATGGCGAAGTGCACCCCGTCGAGCTCCCGACCGGGCACGGGCAGGTCGCGCGGAACCGTCGACCCGGTGGCGACCACGAGCGCGTCGAAGCCCTCGAGCAGCTCGCGCGCGTCGACGTCGCGCCCGACCTCGACGCCGGTCACCATCTCGACACCCTCCTCGGCGAGGACGTCGACGCGCCGCTGCACGACGCCCTTGTCGAGCTTGAAGTCGGGCACCCCGTAGCGCAGGAGCCCGCCGATCCGATCCTGGCGCTCGTAGAGGGTCACGGAGTGGCCGGCCTGGTTGAGCTGCGCCGCCGCCGCGAGTCCGGCCGGCCCGCTGCCGACGACGGCCACGCTGCGTGCGCTGCGCCACGCAGGAGTTCGCGGGGTGATCCATCCCTCCGCGAAGGCCCGGTCGGCGATCGACACCTCGATCTGCTTGATAGTCACCGCATCGTCGTTGATGTCGAGCACGCAGGCGGCCTCGCACGGAGCGGGGCAGATGCGCCCGGTGAACTCCGGGAAGTTGTTCGTCGCATGCAGCGCGTCGATGGCCTCCCGCCAGCGGTCGCGGTAGACGAGGTCGTTCCAGTCGGGGATCAGGTTGCCGAGCGGGCAGCCCGAGTGGCAGAAGGGGACGCCGCACTCCATGCAGCGCGCCCCCTGGGCGCGGAGCTCGGGCACCTCCAGCCCCTTGTGGTACTCGCGAAAGTCGTGCACCCGCTCGCCGATCGGGCGCTTGCGCCCGTCCTGGCGATGGATCTTCAGGAAGCCGCCGAGCTCACCCATGCGAGGGCTCCGCGCGGTCCTTGCCGGCCGCGGCGGCGGCCGCTTCCCGCGCTCGGTCAAGCCCCGCGCGCTCGGTGCGCTCGGCCTCACGCTCCGCGACGTCGGCGATGTCCTCCTGCTGGCCGGCGTGCACCGGCTCGCCGTCGTCGACACCGGGGCCGCTCGGCTCGGCGTCTGCGACCGCGCCGTCGTCGGGCGACTCGATCCCGCGGACGGCCACCGCCCTGGCCTCGCGGTCGACCTTGCCGTCCACGGCGGCGGCCTCCGCGAGCGCGCGCTTGAAGTCGCGCGGCATGACCTTGACCCAAGAGCCGCGCAGCTCCTCCCACTCCTCGAGCACCTGCGCGGCCACCCTGCTGTCGGTGCGCTCGCCGTGCTCGGTCACGAGCTCGCGTACCTCGGCGAGGTCGTCCTCGGCCGCCTCCTCGAGGTCTACGAGGCCGGGGTTGCAGCGCGCCGGGAAAGCGCCCTCGCGATCGAGCACGTAGGCGATCCCGCCGCTCATCCCGGCGGCGAAGTTGCGCCCGGTCGACCCCAGCACGACGACGCGCCCGCCGGTCATGTACTCGCAGCCGTGGTCGCCCGTGCCCTCGACCACGGCGCGCGCCCCCGAGTTGCGAACCGCGAAGCGCTCGCCCGCGAGCCCGCGGAAGAAGGCGCGGCCGCCCGTCGCCCCATAGAGCACGGTGTTGCCGATCACGACGTTCTCCTCGGCAACGAAGCGCGAGCCCTCGGGCGGGCGGACGGTGAGGATCCCCCCGGACAGGCCCTTGCCGGTGTAGTCGTTGGCGTCGCCGTGCAGGGTCAGCGTGATCCCCGGGGCGAGCCACCCGCCGAAGCTCTGGCCGCCCGAGCCCTCGGCGCGTATCTCGATCGTCCCCTCGGGAAGGCCGTCGGCGCCGTAGCGGCGCGCGACCTCGCCCGACAGCAGCCCGCCGACGGTGCGATTCTTGTTCTCCACGCGCAGGGTGGCCTCGACTCGCTCGCCGCGGTCGAGCGCCGGCCCGGCCACGGCGATCAGCGCGTGGTCTGCGTGGTCGTCGAGCACGGGGTCCTGGGGGCGCACGCGCCGACGCGCGACCTCGGGTCCAACGTCGGGCTCGGCGAGCAGGCCGGAGAGGTCCACCCCGCGGGCCTTCCAGTGCTCGATGGCGACGTCTGGGTGCAGCAGGTCGGTACGTCCCACGAGGTCCTCGAAGCGGCGCACGCCGAGCCGGGCCATCAGCCCGCGCACCTCCTCCGCCACGTAGAAGAAGTAGTTGACGACGTTCTCGGGCGTCCCGTCGAACCGCCTGCGCAGCTCGGCGTCCTGGGTGGCGATCCCCACCGGGCAGGTGTTGAGGTGGCAGGCACGCATCATGATGCAGCCCATCGAGATCAGCGGAGCGGTCGAGAAGCCGAACTCCTCGGCGCCGAGCAGCGCGGCTATCACCACGTCGCGACCGGTCTTCAGCTGTCCGTCGGTCTGGACCACGATGCGGTCGCGCAGGCGGTTCTGGACCAGTGTCTGCTGGGTCTCGGCGAGGCCGATCTCCCACGGCACGCCGGCCGACTGGATCGACGACACGGGCGAGGCGCCGGTGCCGCCGTCGTGGCCGGCGATGGTCACGTGGTCGGAGTTCGCCTTGGCCACGCCCGCGGCGACCGTGCCGACCCCGACCTCGGACACGAGCTTGACGCTGACTCGAGCGGCCGGGTTCGCGCAACGCAGGTCGAAGATCAGCTGCTTCAAGTCCTCGATCGAGTAGATGTCGTGGTGGGGCGGCGGCGAGATCAGGCCCACCCCGGGCGTCGAGCTGCGGATCCAGGCGATGTAGGGATCGACTTTGTGGCCGGGGAGCTGACCGCCCTCGCCGGGCTTCGCCCCCTGGGCCATCTTGATCTGAAGATCGTCGGAGTTGACGAGGTAGTTGATCGTCACGCCGAAGCGCCCTGAGGCGACCTGCTTGATGGCCGAGCGGCGCGAGTCGCCGTTGGGATCGGGGGTGTAGCGGCGCGGGTCCTCCCCGCCCTCGCCGGTGTTCGACTTGCCGCCGAGGCGGTTCATCGCGATGGCCAGGGTTTCGTGGGCCTCAGCCGACAGCGAGCCGAGCGACATCGCCCCGGTGGCAAAGCGCTTGACGATCTCCGCGGCGGGCTCGACCTCCTCGAGCGGGATCGGCTCGGCGCCGAAGTGGAACTGGAGCAGCCCGCGCAGGGTGGCGCGGTGCTTCGACTCGTCGTTGACCATCCGCGAGAACTGCTCGTAGGCGGGCGTACCGCCGTAGCGGACCGCGTGCTGGACGGTGGCGATGGTCTCCGGGTTCCACTGGTGGTGCTCGCCGTCGCGGCGCCAGGCGTGGACCCCGCCCACGGGCAGCCGCGTGGCCGCGGGACCGGCGGCCGTGCCACCGGGGGTCTCGGGAGCGCCGTTGCCGATCACGCCGCCGGTCCTGGCGTGCTCGCTCGATAGCTCCGCGCCGGCGCTCTCGGCCTCGTGGCCGGTCGTCATCGCCGCTGCCGCACGCGTCACGTCGCCGTTGGGGTTGCCGAGCGGGGCCTCGGCCGCGCCCGGCTCCACGTCGATCCGGGGCGCCGTCGCCGCGCCGGTGCGCGCCGCCTGCTCGGAGGGGATCGCATCCGGCCCGCGTCGCGGAAAGGCGCGCTCGTGCCGGGTGAGCGCCTCGCGCGCGAGCACCTCGAGCCCGATCCCGCCGATCCGCGAGGTCGTGCCCGTGAAGTACTGCTCGACGAGCTCGGGCTCGAGCCCGACGGCCTCGAAGATCTGCGCGCCCGAGTAGCTCGCGATCGTCGAGATCCCCATCTTCGAGATCGTCTTGAGCAGCCCCTTGCCGACCGCCTTGACCATGTGATGCTCGGCCACGTCGGCGCCCTCGACGCCTGGCAGGAGGCCGGAGTCGAGCATGTCGTGCAGCGTCTCGAAGGCCAGGTAGGGATTGACCGCCGAGGCGCCGTAACCGAGCAGGCAGGCGATGTGGTGGACCTCGCGCGGCTCGCCCGACTCGACGACGAGGCCGGCTTGGAGGCGCGTCCCCTTGCGGACGAGGTGGTGATGGATTCCACCCACCGCCAGCAGAGCCGGGATCGGCACGCGGTCGAAGCCGGCGGCACGGTCGGAGACGATCAGGATGTTGCGCCCCACGGCCAGGCACCTCGAGGCCTCGCGGCACAGGCCATCCATTGCCCGCTCGAGCCCCGCGACTCCCTCGGACACCGGCCACGTGGCGTCGAGGGTCTCGGCGTTGAAGACGTGGTGATCGACCTGGCGCAGCTTCTCGAGCTCGCCGCTCGTGAGCAGCGGCTGGCCGATGGCGAGCTGGTGGGCGTGCTCGGGGGTCTCGTCGAGGAGGTTGCGCTGGGGCCCGACGCCGGTGGTGAGGCTCATCACGATGTCCTCGCGGATCGGGTCGATCGGCGGGTTGGTGACCTGTGCGAAGAGCTGCTTGAAGTAGGAGTAGAGCGGCGGCTGCTTGTCGGAGAGGACGGCGAGCGCGAAGTCGTTGCCCATCGAGCCGATCGGCTCCTCGGCGGGGGCGCCGCCCATCCGCGCGAGCGTGATCCGCAGGTCCTCCTGGGTGTAGCCGAACAGGAGCTGGCGGGTGCGCAGCGGCGCGGTCGCGAGCTCCTGCGGCGCCCTGGCGGGGAGGTCGTCCAGGTGGACGGAGTTGCGGCGGGCCCACTCGCCGTAGGGCCGGCGCGAGGCGACCTCGTGGCGGATCTCCTCGTCCTCGACGATCCGGCCCTGGTCCAGGTCGACGAGGAACATCCGCCCCGGCTGGAGGCGGCCCTTGACGACGACCTCCTCGGGCGGTGCCTCGAGCACGCCTGTCTCCGAGGCGAGCACGACGACGTTGTCGCGCGTGAGCTGCCAGCGCCCGGGACGCAGGCCGTTGCGGTCGAGGGTCGCGCCGATGACGCGGCCGTCGGTGAACGCGACCGCGGCGGGCCCGTCCCAGGGCTCGAGCAGGAAAGAGTGATAGGCGTAGAAGTCGCGCTCCTCCTGCCCCATGACTGGGTTGCGCTCCCACGCCTCGGGGATCATCATCATCAGCGCGTGGGGCAGCGAGCGCCCGGCCAGGGTGAGCAGCTCGAGCACGTTGTCGAAGGTGGCGGAGTCCGAGCCGCCCGGGCGCACGACCGGGAAGACCTTCTCGAGGTCGTCGCCGAACAGGTCGCTGGCGAGCTGCGACTCCCGGGCGAGCATCCAGTTGACGTTGCCGCGCAGTGTGTTGATCTCGCCGTTGTGGGCGATCAGCCGGTAGGGGTGGGCGAGCTCCCAGCTCGGGAACGTGTTGGTCGAGAAGCGCGAGTGGACGAGCGCCAGCGCGGTCTGGGTCCGCTCGTCGTGGAGGTCGGGGTAGTAGCGGCGAAGCTGCGGCGACGTCAGCATCCCCTTGTACACGAGCGTCCGCGACGAGAACGAGGGGATCGCGAGGTCGTGCTCGGGGTCGGTTCGCTCGATGACGCGGCGGATGACGTAGAGCCTGCGCTCGAAGGCGTCGGGGTCGGCGGCGAGCTGCGCCGAGGCGCCGACGAAGACCTGGCGGATGTAGGGCTCGACGGCCGCGGCGCTGCGGCCCGGCACCGAGCCATCGACGGGAACGTCGCGCCAGCCGAGCAGGGTCTGCCCCTCCGCCGCAACCGTCTCCTCGATCAGGCGCTCGAGCTCGGCGCGGCGTGCGGATTCGGTGGGCAGGAACAGCGCGCCCACGCCGTACTGCCCGCGGGGAGGCAGCTCGAAGTCGACGGCGCCGCGCAGCAGCGCGTCGGGGATCTGAAGCAGGATGCCGGCGCCGTCGCCCGTGTCGATCTCGGCCCCGCTGGCGCCGCGGTGCTCGAGCCGGTCGAGCACGTCGAGCGCCTTGACCACCGTCGCGTGTGAGGGGTGGTTCGACAGGTCGGCGATGGCACCGATGCCGCACGCGTCGTGCTCGAACTGAGGGTCGTAGAGGCCGGCGGCCCCGGGTCGCTTCGGAGCAGTCATGTTGGCGAAGTGGGTAGGGGACGGCCTCCGGCCGCGGGAACCGGTTTTCGAATACTACCGCGCCGAGGCCGACCCACAATTTGCCTTATCGCGTCCACCTCCGACCGAGACACGTTCGCACGGTCTGGCGACCTCTCGACGGCGCGCCGGAGGCTCTCGGTCGGTCGGCGTCCGGTGCCTGTGACGACACGCGACGGCGGCGCCTCACCGCGCCGAGCGAGGCGGTTCGAAAGCTCCTCGGGGGGGCTCTCGACATCCGGGCCGATCGGAGTAACATCGGCGGAGCAGAGCAGGAGGCCCCGAGTGCAGGAAGATCGAGCGTGACACCTCGCCGCGACGTCGAAGGGGAGATCTATGCCCAGCTCTACGGCGAGCCGTCGGAGCCGCAGGATCCGGGGTCGACGCGCGTGATCGACGGCGACCACCGCACGCATCCCGTCCGCGAGGAGCCCGAGCCCGAGCCGCCCAGCCCGCTCGAAGCGCTCGGTCTGGCGGCGGCCGCGCGCGCTCGGAGCGTCAAGGAGGCGCTCGACTCGGCACGGGCGCAGGGTCTGCGTGATGCCCTCCGTTCGACTCGGGCGACGGGGCTGCGTGACGCCGTCCGCTCGGCTCGCGCACAGGGCCTGCGTGATGCCCTCCGCTCGGCTCCGGGACGGGCGGCGGACGGGCTGGCCGGCCGCGAGCGCCGGCTGACGCTTGGCGCGCTGGCCGTGGCTTTGATCGGCCTTGTGCTGATCGCCGGGCTGAGCTCGGGCTCCGGGGACGAGCCACCGCGCGTTGCCGGCCCGCCACCAGGGGCGGTCGCGAACGAGCTGGCCGCAGACTCCGAGGCGCGCAAGGCCCGAGCCCGCGAGGCTCGTAGCCGCAAGGCACGGCGCAGACGCGCCGCCGCGAAGAGGCGACGGGAGGAGCGCACCGTCGCGAGCGTGTATCAGGCGCCCGCGGACGACTCGTCCTCCGCCGACCAGGCTCAGACGACCGACGTGCGCTGCCCGGAGGACAGCGGATGCGTCGCGCGGAGCGAGGACGAGCCCCGGCCGACCCGCGACGACGAGCCCCGCCCGACCCGCGACGACGAAGAGGCCGAGCAGTCCGACCGGCGGACCGTCCGCAGGCCGAGGGTCCGCGTCGACTTCGACGACGAGAACTTAGGCGGACGAAGAGACCGCGTTCGGGACTTGGACTTCGACTTCGACGTCGACGATCGAAGTCGACCGAACCCGCGAGGCACGGGTCCGTGAAGGGCCACACGCCCGAAATTTAGGGAGGGCCCGCGGACGGGCCCTCCCCTTAGCTCGCCGGTAAGCCGGATCCTGTCGTGAGCAACCATCCATCTGCCGCGCGCCGGGCGCGCGGCGGGCCGCTGAGCGGCCCTGCGGCCTACCTGGGGCTCGGCGGGCAGCGTCTTCGCCCCTGCTTGGCCTTGCACCGGGTGGGGTTTGCCTGGCCGGCGCGTCGCCGCGCCGCCGGTGCGCTCTTACCGCACCCTTTCACCCTTGCCGGCGGCGGTGGCCTGACGGGCGCGCGCGTCCGCCAGACCGGTCGCGGCGCCTGACGGCGCCGCCGACCCCGCCGCTTGGGCGGTTTCCTTTCTGTGGCACTTTCCCGCGGGTTTCCCCGGGTCGGCGTTACCGACCACCCTGCCCTGCGGTGTCCGGACTTTCCTCGAGGGCCGGTTTTCTCCCCGACCTCCCGCGGCTGCTTGGCAAGCACATTGGATGTTAGGGGCCGCCGAGCGGTGTGTCCATGACGTTCGTCTTCCTCGCCTGGCTCGCGCCCAGGCAGGCTCCCCATGTGCGACCTCATTCCGCTCGTCGCGCTCACGCCGGAGGCGCTTCGCGCAGAGTTGTCGGGAGCCGCGCCCGCGCGCCGCCGGAGCGTCTCAGTGCAGCGCGGCGCCACAGCTGCCACAGGCCCCGCCCGTTGCCGACCGCCCCATCTCGCTTCCACACGCGGGGCACTCCGCGGCTCCGACGGCGAGCAGGCCCTCCCAGATGCGCTCGAGGTGGTCCCCGAGCGTCAGCCTGTCGCCGCCGGAGCGCGGACCGCGCTCGCCGCGCTCGCTCGCCGGCCCGCGAGCCGCGGGCTCGGCGCGCGGTCCGGGCTTCCGCCCGGGCTCGGCGCGGCGAAGATCGTCGAAGAGCGGATGCTGGCCGGGATCGTGCCCGGGCGGGCGGCGGGTTCCCTCGAGCAGCGCGGAGCTCACGACACCCTCCGACAGACGCCGACTACCCGGCCCAGCACCCGGACATCGCGGACGAGGATCGGCTCCATGGCGGCGTTCTCGGGTTGTAGGCGCACGTGGTCTCGCTCGCGGTAGAAGCGCTTGACCGTCGCCTCGTCCTCTAGGAGGGCGACGACGATGTCGCCGTCGTCAGCGGTCTCCTGCCCCCGCACCACAACGAAGTCGCCCTCGAGGATGCCGGCGTCGCGCATCGAGTCGCCGGCCACGCGCAGGACGAACTCGCCCTGCCCTCCCCCGGCGAGCTCCGGGACCTCGACATAGTCCTCGACGTTCTCCTCGGCCAGGATCGGCCGTCCCGCGGCCACCCGACCGACGAGGGGGAGTCCTGGACCGGCGGCGGCGCCTCTGGCCGCGCCGACGAGGAGCTCGAGGGCCCGCGGCTTGGTCGGGTCCCGGCGCACGAGGCCGGCTCGCTCGAGCTTCGCGAGGTGCCCGTGCACCGTCGAAGGCGAGGCAAGGCCGAGCGCCCGGCCGATGTCGCGCACGGCGGGCGGATAGCCGTGCGCGCGCGCGTAGCCGCGGACGAAGTCGAAGACCTCGCGCTGGCGCTGGGTCAGCTTCTGCTCCGTCACTCGGTCCACCTCCGGGATCTCGACGCTCGAACGAACATATGTTCGTAGACTACGCTACTCGTCGGACGGCATCCTCGCGCCTCTATAATCCGGCGGGCTACGCGCCTGTGGCGGAATTGGTAGACGCGCAAGGTTGAGGGCCTTGTGGACCCTATGGTCCGTGGGAGTTCGAGTCTCCCTGGGCGCACTGAAGCACTTCTGCACGACCGATTCGCCTCTGCAGGCGGCGGGGATGGGACCGAAGCACGTTGGCCCCGCTGTCCGCCTTCCCACAGCCCGGCGTCTCTCCTCCCCAGACCGTATCCCGGTCCGAAGGCGGCGCACCTCGACCGGGCACGGGTTAGCCTCCGTAGGGTCGGACGTGGCCTACGCTGTCGTACCAGGCGATGCGCTACCTGCTCACCGAGCTCACCCAGGCCGCCGCGGCCCGCTGCGACTACGCGGACGCGCGCTACGTGCGCTCGCGCTCGGAGTCGATCGCCACGCGCAACGGAGAGGTCGACGAGGTCGAGCGCCACGAGAGCGAGGGCGTCGGGGTCCGCGTGCGCCGCGGCGGAGGTTGGGGCTTCGCGGCCACGCGCGAGCTCACGCGCAGCGGGCTCGAGGCCGCGCTTCTGCGCGCGCTCGAGGTCGCCGAGGCGCAGCCGGGAGCGCCCGCGACCCCGCTCGCTCCCGAGCCGCCGGCGCACGGGCGCTACGACAGCCCCTGTGAGCGCGATCCCTTCACGGTGTCGATCGAGGACAAGCTCGCCGTCCTGCTCGCGGCCGACGACGGGATGCGCGGCGATCCCCGCGTCGCCGTGACCCGCGCGCATCACCTCGCCTTCTCCGAGGACTCGGTCTTCGCCTCGACCGAGGGCGCCCTGTGCGAGCAGCGCACCGTCGACTGTGGCGGCGGTATCGCGGCGACCGCGGTGGCGGGCGGCGAGACCCAGGTCCGCTCCCATCCCGCCTCCTTCCGCGGCGACGTGGCTCGGGCCGGTTACGAGCACTTCGCGGGGCTCGCGCTGGCCGAGCACGCTCCGCGGGTCGCCGAGGAGGCGCTCGCCCTGCTGACCGCTCCGGTCTGCCCGGCCGAGCGCACGACGCTCCTCCTCGACGGCGGGCAGCTCGCCCTGCAGGTCCACGAGTCGGTCGGGCACGCGACCGAGCTCGACCGGGTGCTCGGCAGCGAGGCCTCCTACGCAGGGACGAGCTTCCTCTCCCCCGGCGACCTGGACGATCGCCGCTACGGCTCGCCGCGGATGCACGTGACCGCAGACGCCACCGTGGAGGGCGGGCTCGGCACCTACGGCTGGGACGACGAGGGCGTGGCCGCGCGCCGCGTCGACCTCGTCCGCGAGGGAATCCTGCGCGGCTTCCTCTCCTCGCGCGAGTCGGCGGCCGGGATCGGGCTCGAGCGCTCGGGCGGGTGCATGCGCGCGAGCGGCTTCGACCGCCAGCCGGTCGTGCGCATGACCAACGTCAACCTCGAGCCCGGCGACGCGGGCTCGCTCGCCGACCTCGTCGCCGCCACCGACCACGGCGTGCTCATGGAGACCAACCGCTCGTGGTCGATCGACTCCCGGCGTCTGCACTTCCAGTTCGCCACCGAGGCCGCCTGGGAGATCGAGGGCGGCGAGCGCCGACGCCTCCTGCGCAACCCGAGCTACGCGGGCGTGACGCCCGAGTTCTGGGCCGGCCTCGACGCGGTGTGCTCCGCGGACGAGTGGCGGCTGTGGGGAGTGATCAACTGCGGCAAGGGCGAGCCGGGGCAGACCATGCGGGTCTCGCACGGGACGGCGCCGGCGCGGTTTCGCGACGTCCAGGTTGGCGTGGCGTAGCAGTCCTCGGCCGATCGCGCGCGGTCCTGTCGCGCCGTGCGCCAACCTTCACCCATGTCCGGATCTCCCCTCGACCTCGCCGCTCGCGCCCTCGCCGCCGTCCGCTCGGGCGACGGCGCCCAGGCGACCGTGACGACCGAGCGCTCCCTGCTGCTGCGCTTCGCCCGTTCGCGCCCCACCCAGGCGACCGCGATCGACGACCGGACCGTCGAGCTGACCGTGGTGCGTGATGGCCACGCGGCCGGGGCGACCACCAACCGCACAGACGAGCAGGGCCTCGCGGCGTGCGCCCGGGCGGCGGAGCGGGGCGCCGAGGCGACTGCACGGACCCGCGCGGACGCGGACGGCTCTCCCGGACCCCACCCGGGCTTCCCCGCCCCGGCCCCGCTGCGCGGCCACGCCGGCCACGACGCCGAGACCGCCCTGCTCGACCCTGCTCGCGGTGGCACGGCCCTCGAGGCCGCCTTCGCGGCCGCCGCCGCCCACGGCGCCGAGGCCCACGGCGTCTGGACGGCGGCCGAGACCGAGACCGCGATCGCCTCGACGAGCGGTGTGGCCGTGGCCGACCGGCTGACCGATGCCTTCATGAAGGTCACGGCCTTTGCGCCGAGCGGGCGCAGCGGCTACGCCGCCGCCGCGGCCACCGACTCAAAGGCGCTCGATCCCCATGGTCTGGCCGAGCGGGCGGCGGCCAAGGCGTGCTTCGGCGGGGTGACGGCCGAGGCGCCGCACCTCGAGCCCGGTGAGTATCCGGTCGTGCTCGAGCCGCTCGCGGTGGGGGAGCTCGTCAGCTGGCTCGGTCTGCTGGCCCTGAACGGCCTCGCCTTCGCGGAGGGGGCCAGCGCACTCGAGGGCCGGCTCGGCGCGCGCGTGGCGGCGGCGCGGATCAACCTCTCGGACTCCCCCCGCCACCCCGGCACCCTTCCGCGAGCCTTCGACCTCGAGGGCGTGCCCAAGGCGCCCATGCCCCTGATCCAGGATGGCGTCGCCCACCGACTCGTCCACGACCGTCGCAGCGCCGCGCTCGCGGGCGGTGGTGCCGAGTCGACAGGTCACGCCCTCGCGCCCGGTGGGTCTCCGCACGGCGCCGCCCCGACCAACCTCGTGCTCACCGCCGGGGGAGCGGCCGACGAGCGCGAGCTCTGCCGGCCGATCGAGCGCGGCGTGTACGTCACTCGGCTCTGGTACACGAACCCCGTGCGGCCCAAGGAGACCCTGCTCACCGGCGTGACCCGCGACGGCACCTTCCTGATCGAGGACGGCGAGGTCACCCGCCCGCTCGCCGACCTGCGCTTCACCGACCGGGTGCTCGGTGTGCTCGAACACGCAGAGGAGCTTTCCGCCCGGCCCGTCCTCACCAGCGAGGGCGAGTTCTACGGACGGCGCTTTGCGACCGGCGTCGTGTGCCCGGCCATGCGGGTCGGGTCGCTGCGGTTCACGGGCTGAGGATGAGCGATCGAGGAGGGTTCGCGCTCCGCCCGGCGGTTCTCGAGGACGCCTCGGCGATCGCCGCGATCAACGCCGCCGCCGGTCGGGCCGGCTGGCGTGACTTCATCCCGCACGAGCGGCTTGCGACCTTCGAGCCGCCGGTCCGGAGCTACGAGGGGCTGCTGGGCGGGAGCGCCACCCCGGGCACCGCGATCCACGTGGCGCAGGCGGAGACGGAGGAGATCCTCGGGTTCGTCTCGTCGCGGTCGGGTGACGGAGAGGTGGGCGAGGTCGTGGCCCTCTACGTTGACCCGTCGCGCTGGAGCGCCGGGGTCGGTCGAGCGCTGCTCGCACACGCCCTCGAGACGCTGGCCACGAGCGGATGCCGCGAAGCGGTCCTCTGGACCGAGGAGCGCAACGAGCGTCCGCGGCGGATCTACGAGACGGCCGGCTGGCGGCTCGACGGCGCGAGTCGCGTCCGCGACTTCCTCGGCTGCCGAATCCGCGAGCTGCGCTACTCGATCGCTGTCGCGGACGAGCTCGGCTAGATCTTCAGGAGCAGGATCACGTTCAGGACGAACAGGATCCCAAAGGCGATCGTCCAGCGGGTGAGGTTGCGCTCGATGAGCGCACCGCCGCCGAAGCGACCGCCGCCGGCCCCGACGCCGAACGCACCGGACAGCCCCGCGTCCTTACCCGAGTGCAGCAGGATGAGCACGATCAGGACGACCGAGAGCAGGACCTGCAGGGCGCTGAGGACGGCTTGCACGCTGCGGCCAAGCCTAGAGCAATATTCCGCGGGCGCGGGGTTCTGGAGCCGGGCGCGGACCCGGTACCATCGATGGCATGGCCGCTCTGAGCCGGCGCCTCGAGACTCCCGGACTGCTGATCCTGCGCGTGATCATCGGGTTCTTGATCGCCGCCCACGGTCTCCAGAAGCTGAACGGAGGGCCGGCCAACTTCGGGCGCTCGGCGCTCGACTCGCTCGGCGTGCCGGCGCCGGTCCTGATGGGCTACGTGGTGACGTACGCGGAGCTCGCCGGCGGGGTACTACTCATCCCGGCCTGCTCACCCGGCTCGCGGCCCTCGTCCTCACCATCGACTTGGTCGTGGCCATCGTGCTCGTCAAGGTCAACGTGGGGCTGATCGGCAAGATGGGGGCCGGCGCCGAGCTCGACCTCGCCTACATCGCCGCCTTCCTCGCGCTGCTGCTGATGGGACCGGGATCCGCCTCGCTCGATCGCGCGATCGGGCTCGAGCGCAAGACGAGGGCCGGACCGTCGAGGCGGCGGAGCGGCCGGCGTCGCCACCTAGGACTCGGCCGGCGAGGACGGCTCCCGACCATCCTCGAGCGCGTCGATCTGCTCGAGGATCGCGATCGCCTGGGCTCGGAGCTCGCGGTCGGTGGCGCGGTGGTCGGCCTCTGAGACCTTGCCCATGCGGAAGTCGAGCTCCGCGTCGCGGATCTCGCGGTACTTGAGCTCCTTCGCGGCCTCGAGCTCGGCGCGGCGATCGGCCTCAGCGGCCTCGACGGCGCCCTCGTCGCGACGCAGCGGTCCGGTCACGAAGACGGCGACCAGAGCGAGCAGGATGAGCAGGGCCAGGGCGTACTCCACCGCGTCGATTGTGACTGCAGCCCTCGTCCCGACCGGGCGATCCGCCGGCGGGGGAGCGATATCTTGAGCTCGATGGCAGCCACGCAGGCATTCGCAGGGCGACCACGGAGCTGGGTCGAGCACACGGCCGATGCCCTGCGCCAGGCCGGCCACCGCTCCAGCGCGCCGCGCATGGCGGTGGTCGAGACCCTCGGTCGCCACGACTGCGTCCTGACCGCGGGCGAGATCGCCGACCGTCTCCGCTCGGAGGGACGCGACGTCGGGGTGGCCACGGTCTACCGCGCCCTCGAGCTGCTCGAGGGTCTCGGTCTACTGCACCGGCTCGAGACCGGCGAGGGCCCGACCCGCTACGAGCCCGCACATCCCACCGGCGAGCACCATCATCACCTGGTCTGCGACCGGTGCGGTCGGGTGGCCGCCTTCGAGGACCAGGGGGTCGAACGCTCCCTGGCGAGGCTGGCCAGGCGGCTCGAGTTCCGCGTCGAAGGGCACGACGTGGTCCTGCGCGGAAGGTGCGTCGCCTGCGCGACTGCCGTCAAGAGCCGAGCTGACTCACCGGCAACCCCGTGACCCCGCCCGGACCTGCGCGCCGTCTGGGCAAATGATTTCGATTCTCAGTATCGTTACCGGCGATGCCGGCTTCACCCGAGTCCGTGCTCGCGGCCCTGAGCACGGACTTCGACAAGTACGTCGGACACTTCATCATCGACGTCCTGGCAACGCTCGCCACGCTCTACGCGCAGCGGTTCTTCACACGGCCGTCGCACCGCTTCCTGATCTGGCTTCTGCTCTCGATCGTCGTTACCGTCTCGACGGTCAATCTCGTAGGCTGACGCCGCTTTCCGAGGCCCGCGGAAGGTCGAGCTAGCGCCGACTCGGAGCCGGGAGCGCGACCGTGGCCCTGTAGACGAGCCGCTCACGGATGCGGAAGTCCGTGGCGCGACCCCGGACGCCCGCGAGCACGCACGAACGCGTCTTGCTGCTCACCGCCCGGCACTCGACACGGGGGAACTTGAGGCGAAGTCGATGCTCGTTCGATCCCACCCCGATGTTCTCCTCCGTGCGGTAGCGGTCGGAGCTCGTCGAGAGACTGCGGATCCGGCCGTCTTCGTTGAAGAGGACGCGGAGGCGACGCGCACTATAGGTCCACTCCCACCGGTCCGGCCGGGAGGGCGATCCGGCGCCGCGCGGATTGGGGCCGAGGAGCTGGAGAGCGCTCTCGAAGCCGATTCCAGTGCGGCCCCGGCAATGCTGCGCCCGGGCTCGAGACCGGTCGGGCGCGGAGTCGGGCGCGTGGCGCGCCCGCGGTGGGTAGGGTCGCAGTAGCCGGCCTCGACGACGCCGCCAACCACACGGCCGTAGATCGTCCACGTCTCGCCGGGTTTCGCGTCAACCCCGCCTGCGATCGACGGCTCCTCCGGATCGCTGTTTCGGCCGGTGGTGACCTTCCGCTGCGACGATCCCGAGCCTTTGAGGTAGCGGTTGACCTTGAACGTGGCGGGTGTGTAGAGGTAGCCGCGGTCGTCAGTCGGGCCAGGCTGTGCCACCCCCTCGAAAACCACGTTGCTGTAGTGGACGCCCGCCGCGGGATTCGAGTAGGCGCAGCTCAGCGCCGAGGCCTGCGCCGGCAGGGCGGCCAGCACGGCGAGCACCACGACGACCGAGAGAAAGAGGACGCGCAACATCAGTTGGCGAAACCCCGCCTCGGTAGGAAGGTTGCGGCCGCTACGCTCGCGACAGCTCCCGCCCGAGCCGTGCCGCGTAGAGGCTCGTAACACGGCGCGAGCGGGCGGCCGCGGTCGGCCACAGTGCGAGCAGGGCTCCGAGCAGTGCCACCGAGCCGCCGACCCAGATCCAGGCGATCATGGGCGATACCAGCGTGCGGAAGGTCGCGGGCGGGGCGTCGCGCCGGTAGCGCTCGACGATCGCGGCGAGGATCAGCGCCTGGGCCTCGGCGGGCACGCCGGCAAAGCGCCGGTTGGCCTCGCGGATCGCACCGGAGAGCGCGCCGATATCGGGCTGAACCGCGGTCCACAGGTCGCGGCGTAGGCCCGAGCGCACATCCACCTCGGTGGTCGACTCGCCCTCGAAGAAGCGCCCGAAGGTGCCTCCTGCGCCGTCGGCTCCGGGAGCGGCGTAGTAGTTGCGCGAGGGCCGGAGCACGAAGCTCTGGCCGCCGTCGCGGCGGCGCACGTCGAGCACGGCGCCGAAGGTCACCGGCGCGCCGGTGCCCGACCGGTCGTCGAGGAAGCGGGCGGTCGGCTCGCGGTAGGTGAGGTCGTAGTCGCCGACTCTCGCGGTCTGACCCGGCACGAGGCGGGCGTCGCGCTGATCGACGAACGCCGACGACGCGGCCACGCCGAGGAAGAGGATGGCGATACCCGCGTGGACGGTGTAGCCGCCGTAGCGGCGACGGTTGCGGGCCACGAGCCGACCGAGCGCGACCGGCAGCGGCTCGCGGGTCATCGTGCGTCGCGCGGTGGTCCCCCGCCAGAGCTCCTGCCCCACGACCGCCAGAACGAAGGCGACGAGCGTGAACATGATCAGCGACGGCACGCTCTCGAGCGCCGGCGTGAGGAGCAGCAGCGTGACTAGCGCGACCGCCGCGACCGCCACCGGAACGGCAAACACGCGGCGCAGGTTCGCGGGCGTGGCGCGGCGCCAGGCGACGACGGGTCCGATCCCGGAGAGGAGCACGAGCACAAGCGCCAGCGGAGTCACGTAGCGGTTGAACCAGGGCGGTCCGACGCTCGACTCGGTGCCCGTAACCGCCTCTGAGATGAGCGGGAAGAACGTGCCCCAGAAGATTACGAAGCAGACCCCGACGAGCACGAGGTTGTTGCCCACGAAAACCGCCTCGCGCGAGACGAGCGAGTCGAGCCGTGCCTCGGTGCGCAGGGCCGGCAGGCGCGCGAGCACGAGCACTACCGACCCGACGAGCACGAGGGCGATGAACGCGAGAAACGGCGCGCCCAGCGTCGAGGCCCCGAAGGCGTGGATCGAGGACAGGATCCCCGAGCGGACGAGGAAGGTTCCGAGCAGCGCGAGCACGAACGTCGTGACGATCAGCGACACGTTCCAGACCTTGAGCATGCCGCGCTTCTCCTGCACCATCACCGAGTGCAGGAAGGCGGTGCCGACGAGCCACGGCATCAGCGAGGCGTTCTCGACCGGGTCCCAGGCCCAGTAGCCGCCCCAGCCGAGCTCCGAGTAGGACCAGAGCGCCCCGAGCATGATCCCGAAGCCGAGAAAGGTCCAGGCCACGAGCGCGTAGCGACGGGTGGCCCGGATCCAGTCGGCGCCGGTGCGGCCGGTGACGAGCGCGCCGATGGCGAAAGCGAACGGGATGGAGAAGCCGACGTAGCCCGAGTAGAGCATCGGCGGGTGGATCATCATCGCCGGATGGCGCAGGAGCGGGTTGAGCCCGTTGCCCTCGGCGGGCGGCGTCGCGAGCACGGTGAACGGGCTCTCGGCGAAGACGCTGAGCGCCAGGAAGAAGGTGGCGACCGCGCCGAGGACCGCGGTCGCGTAGGGGACGATGTCGCGCAGCCGCCGGCGCGTCGCGTAGAGGACCGCGCTCGAGAAGATCGACAGCAGCAGACCCCACAGGAGCAGCGAGCCCTCCTGGGTCGACCACAGCCCGGTGAGCTTGTAGAAGGTCGGCGTGTCGGTCGACGAGCTCTCAGTGACGATCTGAAACGACAGGTCGGAGGTCAGGTACGCGGCCTCCAGCAGGCCGAAGGCCACGACCAGCAGCGCGGCGAGCGCGTATATGGCCCGCCGGGAGGAGTCGACCCAGCGCCGCCGCCCGGTGCGAGCGCCGTACAGCGAGGCGCCGACCGCGAACACCGCGGTCAGCAAGCCGACGAACAGGCAGGCGGACCCGACGGCGGCCATCTAGCTCGCCCCCGTCGCCCCGCCGCAACCGCAGGGCGTCGAGGTCACCCCTGACCGCCCTGCTTCTCGGTGAACTTCGACGGGCACTTGGTGACAAGCGAGTCGCGATCGGCCATCAGCGTGCCGCCGACTACGCGGCCCTCGACGATGACCTCCCTGCCCTCGCGGAAGGGATCGGGCACGACGCCCTCGTAGACCACGGGGATCGCGGTCTGACCCACGCGGTCGCGCACCGCGAAGCGCAGTCGCTCGCCCTCTCGGCTGACCGAGCCGTCGACCACCTTGCCGGTGAGCTCGTAGGAGCGCTCGGGCTCGGCGCTAGCCACCAGTTGAGAGGGGGTCGTGGCCTCGGTCGCGGCGCTGAAGCTCGTGTAGATGAGCGCGCCGGCGAGCAGCAGGGCGACGGTGAGCAGGACGACCGCGCGGGTCTTGCGCTTGCGGGCGGGGTCCACAGTTCGGATTATCGCAGCCGGGCGGCGCCTTCCACCGGCGGCGATGCGCCCGAGTCGAGGGATACGGGATATGGACGTGCTGCCATCCTCGGGCCATGGAAGCTCACCCTCACGCCGAGGCCGACGTTAGTCCGCCGGCGACGCTCCCCGCCGCGCTCCGCCTCGGTCCCGTCCACCTGACCGTCACGGACGTGGATCGCTCCGTCGCCTTCTATTGCGACGCGCTCGGCCTGCGACCCCACCGCCGCGAGGATCGGACCGCTGCGCTCGGCACCGGCGGCGAGGACCTCCTCGTGCTCGTCGAGGAACCCGGGGCGCGACCGCCCGGCCGTCACGCCGGGCTCTTCCACGTCGCCCTGCTGTATCCCTCGCGCGAAGAGCTCGCCCGGGGGGTCGTTCGCCTTGGCGCGACGGCCACGCCGATCGACGGCGCCTCCGACCACGGCGTCTCGGAGGCGATCTACCTCTCCGATCCCGACGGCAACGGGATCGAGCTCTACGCCGACCGCCCGCGTGAGCGCTGGCCCGCTGCCGCGCCGGGCGAGCGGGTGGGGATGTTCACCCGCCGGCTCGACCTGCGCGGCCTGGTCGACGTCTTGGCTGGGGAAGCCTCGCACCGCCACGCGGAGGCGGGGCTGGCGGTCGGCCACGTGCACCTGCACGTCGGCGACCTCGACCGGGGCCGCGCCTTCTACCGCGACGTCCTCGGCTTCGAGGAGATGGTCATAGTCCCCGGGGCGGCGTTCTTGGCCGCCGGCGGCTACCACCACCACCTCGGGTTCAACGTCTGGCGCGGAGCGGACGTTCCGCCGGCTCCAGCCGACGCGGTGGGCCTTCGCCGCTGGACGATCGTCCTGCCGGGCGAAGCCGATCTCGCGGCCGCGGGCGAGCGGCTCGGCCGGGCGGGCGTCGAGGCCGAGGACGACGACAACGGCCTCCTCCTGCGCGACCCATGGGAGATCGCCGTGCAACTGGTGGTTGCACGAGCCTGACCGAGCGCCCTACTCCCGTCGGCTCGGGTGCCCTTCCCCAGGCCAGGGCTCGAGGATCATCACCACGCGCGCGTGCGAGCCTGCGCGGACCTCACGGCGCTCGCCTGCTTCGAAGTGGGCGAGAAAGCCCGAGCCGGCGACTTGCGTCTCCCCGCCACCGTCGATCTCGACCTCGCCGTCGGCCACGAGCAGCCAGGCGGCCTCGTGGGTCTGGTGATCCTGCAGCTGCGCGCCCTCGAGGAGGTCGATCGCGATCGCGCGGCTGTGCTCGTCGGAGCGCAGGACCTGGGGGTGGTGGGGCTCGAACTGCAGGGAACTGACGTCCCAGCTCTCCATCGCTCTCTTCTCCTCGGGTGGTCGTGGGTTCGCTCGTGCGCTCGGTGCCGGGCGCATCATCGCGCAGCGGAGCGACAGGAGGCCGGGCGGTCGCTCGCGCCGACCGGCGGCTACCCTCTCTGAGCTTCTCGCGGCGGCGGCCAAGGCCAGACGGCCGGGCGTCGCGGGCTTTCAGGTGGCGCGGCTCGGCCGGTCCGGGCCCCGCAGCCCCGCTCAGCCGGTCCGCCAGTCGACGATGGAAGCCACCGCACTCACCCACCGGCCTGCGCTCGTCCGCGCACCGCATACCGCCGCCCAGCGCCTCGCCGCGGCGGGGATCGGCGGCCTGCTCGTGACCAGCCTGGTCGTCGCCGCGGGGGCCGCGGCGTACCCGTCGCGGCTCGTGCCCTCGGGGCGATTCATGTTCCCGGACTGGATGGCCGGCGTCCTCGCCGGTCTCGGCCGCGAGATGGACATCGTCGCCTTCGGCGTCGCGCTGGGCGTAATGCTCGCCTGCTACGTCGCCGCGGTCCGATTCGTGACCGCGGTTCCCGCGCGCGCGCTCGCGTGGACGGTCGTGGCGCTGCACGCGATCTTCCTGCTCGCACCTCCCCTCCTCTCCACCGACATCTTCGGCTACCTCGCGCACGCGCGGCTGTGGTCGGTGCACGAGCTCAATCCCTACACGCACGTCGTGGCCGAGATCCCGCGCGACCCGATCAACCAGTACCTCGGCCAGACCTGGCCAAAGGTCCTGGCGGCCCCCTACGGACCCCTGCTCCTGCTCGGAAGCCCCGTGCTCGTCGCCATGGGCTTCGCCGCGGCGATGTGGACGCTCAAGGCCGCGGCCGTCGCGGCCGCGCTCGGGTCGGTCGCGCTCGTCTGGAGGGCCGCTCGGCTGCTCGGCCGCGATCCCCGTCCCGCCGTTGCGCTCGTGGGCCTCAACCCGCTCTGGCTCGCCTGGGCGGTCGGGGGCGCGCACAACGACCTGCCGATGGTGATGCTGATGACCGGCGGCGTCTGCCTGGCCGTGGCGTCGCGGGAGCGGCTCGGGGCGGGCGTGCTCGCGGCCGCGGTCGCGGTCAAGGCTACGGCGGGGATCGCGCTGCTCGCGCTGCTCCTCGGCGGACCGCGCCGCGACCGCGCGCTCGTCGGCGCGCTCGCGGGCGCCGCCCTGGCCGCAGCTCTCTCCTTTGCCGTGTTCGGTACCGACCTCGTGGGCAGCGTCTCGAGCCTGCTCGAGCAGGGACAGGGATCCTCGCGCCAGAGCGTACCGCGCGACCTGAGCCGGCTGCTCGGAAGCGAGTACCCCCTCCCGGTGATCCGCCACCTGGGCACGGCGATCTTCGTGGTCTCAACTATCGGCCTGCTCGCCTGGGGCGCGCGAACGCGCCGCTGGATCGACGCCGCCGGTTGGATCACCGTCGCGCTGCTGGCGACCACCACTTGGCTGCACGCGTGGTACATCGTCGGCCTGCTGCCGCTGGCTGCGTTGTCGCAGAGCACGAGGCTGCGAGTCGCGGCCGTGGTCCTGACCGCGGCGATGGGGGTGATCCAGCTCACCGCGTAGCGGTCGCCGCCGCCGACCGGCATGCCGGCGCGTCGCCCGGAACGCTCGACGCTCGCAGGCGCGACGCTACTCTCACCCGATCTCATGAGGCTGCCCGACTCCCTGATCCCCTCGCTTGGCGGCGGCGCCTCCCGGGCGTCGCGCTTCAACGTGCTCGCGCGCGCGCCCTACGCGTCCAGCGTCCTGCTGGCGGTCGGGATGCTCCTGCTGACTTTCGCGGTCGCCGCGGCGACCGAGCTCCCGGTCCGCGACCCCGACGCCGAGGTCGCCTACCGCTCGCGGGTCTTCATCATCGGGGCGAGCCTCGTGCTGTTCCTGTTCCTCGACGTGCTGGTGCGGGGGGCGTCGCGGGCGGGGTGGTCGCGCGAACGCCTGGGTGCGGAGATCGCGCATGTGTGGCGCGAGCGCTGGACGCGCCGCCGCCTGCTCGTCGCGCTCACCACGGTCGTGACCTTCTACATCACCTACTTCGCTTACCGCAACCTCAAGAGCTTTCTCCCTCTCGTACGCGAGGGGACCTTCGACGCGGTCCTGCTCGACCTCGACCGTGCCCTCTTCGGGGGACTCGATCCTGCCGTCTTCCTCCACGCCCTGCTCGGCACGGGGCTCGCGGGGCAGGTGCTCTCCGCGGTCTACCTCCTCTACATCACCTTCGTGCCCCTCTCGGTGGTGGCCGCGGTGGCCTGGAGCCGGCGGGTGGCGGCGGGCATCTGGTACGTGACCGCGGTGAACCTGAACTGGGTGCTCGGCCTGCTCAGCTACTACCTCGTGCCATCGCTCGGGCCGGTGTTCGTCGATCCTCCGCTCGCCGACCAGATGCCGCTGACCGCGGTCTGGAACCTGCAACAGCTCCTGCTCGTCGATCGCGTGCGCTTCGTGGCCGATCCCGCCGGCAGCGGAGCGATCCAGAGCATCGCCGGCTTTGCGTCCCTGCACGTCTCGGTCCTGTTCACCGCTGCGCTGATGGCCCACCTGCTGCGCGTACGCCAGGGTGTCCGGTGGGTACTGTGGACCATGCTCGGGCTGACCATCGTGGCCACTATCTACTTCGGTTGGCACTACGTGCTCGACGACATCGCCGGGCTCGCGATCGGCGGCGCCGCGGTGTACCTGGCCGGAGTGGCCACGGGCTGGCGCGGGCGGCCCAGTCCCCTGGCCACCGCTCCGGCCTCCACCGGCGCCGAGACCTAGGGCGCTCGCTTACCGTGGCGCGACTCGGCCAGGATCGTCCCGGGCCTGCCGAACGCGCTGACCGTCGCACGGGTACTCGTGATCCCGCTGCTTGTCGTCCTCATCCTCCAGAGCGAGGACGGCTCGAGTGCCCTGGCGGCGTGTCTGTTCGCGCTCGCCGCTCTGAGCGACGCCCTCGACGGGCACCTCGCGCGCTCGCGCGACCTCATCACCACCTTCGGCAAGATCGCGGATCCGATCGCCGACAAGCCGCTCGTGGGAGCCGCGCTCGCCTCGCTCGTAGCCGTCGACCGACTCGGCGCCTGGGTCGCGGTGATCGTGGTGGCGCGAGAGCTCGCGGTGAGTGGCCTGCGAGTGGTGGCCGGACGTAAGGGCCTCGTGATCTCGGCGAGCAGCTTCGGGAAGGTGAAGATGGCACTCCAGGTCGCGATGGGCATCTCACTCATAGCGGCCCCGAACCCCTCGGCGGCGTGGCTGTTGGGCGTCGTCTACATCACCGTCGCGGTGACGATCGCCTCCGGGATCGACTACTTCGTGGCGTTCCGGCACCGCGCACCCGCGATGCGGGTCCCGATCCGCGGCGCGGGCACCGCCCCGGCGGCGAAGCGGACGCCTTCCTGAGCGCTTCGCCGGGTCAGAAGCGCGGCCGGGGCCGAGCAGCAGCGCGGCCCGCGCTGCTGCTCGTGATCAACCCGGCGGCGAGCCGCTACTCCCCGCGCCTCGAGCTCGCGGTGGCGCGTGAGCTCGGCGCCGCCTTCGCGGTCGACCTCGTGCGAACCGATGAGCCCGGGCGGGCGACCGCGGTCGCCCGCCTTGCCGTGGCCGAGGAGACCCTCGCCGCGGTCGCCGTGCTCGGGGGCGACGGAGCCGTCAACGAGGTCGCCAACGGGCTGGCGGGCTCGGCGGTTGCGCTGGCCGCGCTGCCCGGCGGGCGGACGAACGCTCTCGCCCGCATGCTCGGCCTTCCCCGCGAACCCCGCGCCGCGGCCGCCTCGCTGGCCGGGGCGGGCGGTCGCCTGCCGATCCGGCGCATCGACCTCGGGACGATGAACGGCCGCCACTTTACCTTCGCGTCGGGGATCGGCCTGAGCGCGGTGTCCAACCGGCGCCTGAGCAGGCGCGGGGTGGCCGGCCGCCGGCTCGGCGGGCACCTGTTCGTGGCCGAGCTGATGGCCGTCGTCGCACGCTACCGGCGTGACCCGCCGCGGCTCGCGGTCGAGATCGACGGGCTCCCCGGGGCGATCGAGGGGGTGTCGCTCATGGCCCAGAACGCCGACCCGCTGACCTACCTCGGCAGCCGACCGCTTCCCCTCTGCGCGGGCGCGGGGCTTGAGACCGGCACGCTGTCGCTCGCAGTCCTGCGCCGCGCCTCAGTCCGCCTCGCGGCCGTACTCACGGTCCCGGTCGTGCTCGGGCGCGGCCAGGCCGCGCTCGGCCACGAGGCCGTCGAGTCCCTGCCGGCAATCCGCGAGGCGCGGGTCCGGACGCTCGATGGGCGCCCGCTCGAGGTCGAGGTGGACGGCGAGCACGCCGGCGAGCTCGAGACCGCCACGTACGGAGTGGCTTCGCGGGCACTGACGGTCGTGGCGCCGGACCGAGCGAGCGGCGAGCGGCGCTCGGGGAAGGGAGCGACGACCCGCTCAGCCATCCACCCGCGCCAACGGCGAGGAGCGTGAATGTTTGGCACGTGTCAGGAGTCTGAGGTCGAAGCGTCAGGTAGCCGGTCAAGCCGTCCGCAGGTTTCACGCCGTTTCCCGGGTAGGCACAGAAGACGGTAGGGTGCATCGCTGACCGCGACCGGAGCGAAGGCGAGGTACGCACATGGCGGAGTCCGAGCGGCCCCAAGACGACACCGAACCGACGGAGGAAGACGAGCAGGCGGACGGTAACGGTGCGGACGAGCCCGACCTAAAGCCTCCCTTCTCCAAGGGTTGGCGGTGGCCGCTCATCATCCTCGTGGTCGGAATCATCGCCATGGGGGCGCTCGTTACGCTCTTCACCCAGCCGGAGGAGCCACTCGCGCCGCCGCCACCGCCACCGCCCCCGCCGGGCGTCGTCGTCCCGCGGGTCTGAGCGGGGCGGACCGCGACGGCACGAAGCGGCGCGCTTCCGCTCGCTGGGAACGCGGCCCCTCAGCGCCGCTGCGCCTCGAGCACGAGTGTCTCGTAGGCGACCATCTCGAGGTTGTCCTCGTCGGCGTGCGAGTCGATGCCTTCGAGCTCGGGGTCGTCGCTGCGGCCGTAGGGATGGCGGCAGACGCGCTCGAACCCGTTTGCGACGAGAGCGTGCGCCAGCGTGTCGTGGTCGTAGAGGAAGCGATGACCCCAGCCGTAGAAGAGCTGGTTGACGACGAGTCCGGGGCGGTCGCCGTCGGCGCCGGAGAGGAAGCCCTCGGCGCACCAGTGGACGTAGCGGGCGGCGACCTCGTCGCCGCTGCGTCCGGCCTCGACGAGCTTGGCGACCACGGTCAGATCGGGCGTCGAGACCCGGATCCTCCCGCCGGGACGCAGCACGCGCGCGCACTCGGCCAGCATGGCGGCGCCGGTCTCACGCTCGAGATGCTCGATCAGGTGCTCGCATAACACGCGATCGAAGCTTGCAGCGGGGAGCGGGAATGGTCGGGCGGCGTCGAGGTAGGTCGCCCGGGCGGCGTGGGCGCCGCGGTCGGTGTTGAGCCAGCCGGGGAGTAGGTTGGCCCCGCATCCGAGCTGGAGCTTCGGCGTCAAGTGCGACCCGAGATACGCGCGCATCGACCGCCGCGCGCCTGGCTCGCGAGCCAGTCGGCGGATCTCGCGCCGCGTCGCCTCCGCGGTAAGCGCCAGCGCACCTCCCAAGGTGTCGGTCGGGCGGGCCAAGCCAGTGGTCGACGATCCCGCCGTCTACCCGCGTCTGGCGTCGCGGTCGGCGAGCGCACCGCCAACCGCGATCGAGCCGGCTGCGATGGCGGCGACGAGCCGCGCGGGCGTCACCGTACGCTGGCCGCTCAGACCACGTCGGGCGGGAGCTCCCGTGCCAGCACCGACTCCTCCGACGCTTCCACGGGAACCTCGCTCGGCTCGTCACGCTCCTCGCGCGCGGGACCGGCGTCGTCGTGCCTGTTCTTCTCCATGTCCACCTGACGAATGGGGTAAGTGCCTTGGCCGGCCCCTTCTACCCGGCCGAGCCGGTGAGCAGTCGTCACGGAGCGCCTCCGCGAAGCCGTCAGAGACCCCTCACCGCCGCGAGCGCCGGCCGCGCCCAGGCACCGGCGGCGCCGGGGTTGACCCTTTCGCGGCCAAGTCGGCCCGAGATGGCGGGCGCGAGGGGAGCGGCCCACGGAAGATCGAGCCGGTGCGCCCGAGGATCGTCCCGCAGCGGGGGCATTCGTCGACCGTCGACACCTTCGCCGCCGAGTAGACGGTGAGGCCGCAGCTGGGACAAACGAGGTAGGGCATGCACCTGCGTGGGTCGGGGCGGTATACCGGTGAGAGTCCGCCGCCGCCCCTGATCCGGAGCCGCGCGCGTCCCCTGGCCGTGTGGTCGCCGCCCGCCTTCGCCACCGGCGCCAGCGCGCGACGCTAAGCGTGTTGTACCCGCGTTTGACGCTTACTACGCAGCCGGATCTGTCCGCGGGCGCCACCTTCGCGGGTCCCTGACGACGAGTGGGCGCCAACGTCCTCAGCCGACCACGAAGGCGATCCCCGGCGCGGCGGCGAGAGCCACGAGCGCCCCGTCGCCCGGGCGGACCCGCAGTCGCGCGACCGGTGCCGCGACACCCGCGCGGAAGCGGTCGGACTCGGTCGCCACCCAGCCCAGCACCGCGTCGATCACGGGCAGCGGCCGCTTGCGCGCCGAACCGAGCGCTCCGAGCAGGGCGCGGCCCGGCGGCGAGAGCCGCCCGCCGGTCCCGAGCTCGTCGAGCAGAGCGCCCGCCTCGGCCGCCGCCGGCACGCGCCGCAGCCGCCCGAGCGAGCGGCGCGCGACCTCGCGGATGCCGGTCGAGCCCGCGGCGGCGCGCAGCCACGTGGCGACGAGCACGAGCAGGACGGCGCGCGTTCCGCGTCTAAGCCCCTCCTCGAGGCCCAGCCCGCCCACGATCGAAAAGACGAGCGAGGCACCGCCGATGAGCAGGGCGAGGACGAGACCGGTGGGAACGGCCTCGCGGTCCGGTCGGGAGAGCGTCGAGGCGACCGCGAGCCACCCCGCCACCGCGGCGAGCAGGGGCCACTCGGTGGTGGCCAGGAGCAGCCCGAAGGCGATGGCGGACGCCACCGCCACCGCGCGCGGGTCGAACCGTCGCTCGCCGAGCGAGCTGTCGCGCTCGACGGTCTCCTCGCGGTCGCCCGGGCCCACGGCGGCGGGCCAGCGGCGCAGGCCGCGCCGATAGAAGTGGACCTGGATCGCGCTGGCGAGCGCCGCCCAGGCGATGATGATCAGGCCGGTGAGCGCGAGCGCACCGGCCACACCGGGAGGGGGAAGCGAGAGCAACCCGAACAGCTCGTCGTAGGTGCCGGCGAAGGCGTCGAGTCCACCGATCAGGACGAACACGAAGAAGGCCGTCGCGACCGTATTGTGGAGGATGCGGCCGGCCGCGCACGCGAGGAACTGGCCGAGCCGGCCGACCCTCCGCCGCTCGAGGGCGCCCATCATCGGCGCGGTCAGCGCCTGGGTGAGCGGTCCGTTGACCCGGGCCGGGCCGAGATAGGCGACCGTCTGGATCATCGCCGCCAAGCTCGCGCCGTAACCGATCCGCGCGCCGAACCGCTCGCCCGCGCGTGCGAGCGAGACGCCACCGGCGAGGGCGAGCACGAACGCACCGGCGGGACTCGCGCGTGCGGCCAGGAACGAAAGGGCGGACACATGCGCCAGACCGGCGGGACGGGGGACGCGGCCGTCGAGCGCGCCCGGGGGCGCGAGGGTCTCCGGCGCGTCGAGGCGTTCTCGCGAGGTCATCCGATCGCGCCCGGCGGCGGCGCTGCGCCCCACGGTAGCGAGCGCGCAACGCCGGGCCGCAGCCGCGGCGGGCGTGGCCGCGGCGTCGCCGAATGCACCGAGAAGAAGCGCTCCCGGCCGACGGCGGGCGTCGGCGACCCGCCTCACGGGTATCAGCTCGTCGAGATGCTTTCGTCGCGCTCTTTCCATCTAGCCACCGCCGTCCTCATCCTGGTCGCCGCCGCTGGCTGCGGCGGCGTGCCCGAGGAGAAGACCAAAGCCCGCAGCGCCGTCGAGACCCTTCTGCACGCCTGCGCCGACGACGAGCCGAACGTCGCCCTCGAGTCGCTTACCGAGCCGGCTCACGCGGCGTTCTTCCGCGGCGCAGAGACGGCCGAGAGCTGCGCCGAGGCGCTCGGCCTCGAGCTCGGCTCGCTCTCTCCGGAGGAGGCGGCGCTCGCCTTCGAAGAGGCCGGGATCCCCGAGGTCGAGGTCGGGGACGGCAGCTTCGGGAGCGCGATCGTGGAGGTCGCCGGGCGGCGGAGCGAGGTCGAGGTCGAGCTCGTGGGCGGCCGGTGGCTGGTCAACAACCCCGCGGTGCCCACCGACTGAGCCCGGGCCGAGCGCCGTCGATGGCGATCAGGAGCCGCGAGCGCCCTCGCCGGCCTCCGCCTCCTCTTTGACGACCGGCCCACCGTCGCGCCCGTTCGCCCCGTCGACCGCCGGAACCCCCTCGTCGAGCTCGAGGGTCTCGAAGCCGCCGGCGGGCGTCCGCCGCACCACCTTCCCGGTCCACCCACGCAGCGGCCGGGGCTCCCGGGCACTCAGCTCCTCGCACAGCCGCTTCGTGGCGAAGTAGACGACGAAGGGGAGGACGATG
>Ga0136616_10000114_pt1 | contig 31118 bp, 30 predicted proteins | sample AntDrymUQ2992106_2_FD_106648 | JGI IMG/M metagenome (GOLD analysis project Ga0136616, IMG submission 106648) | Polar desert sand microbial communities from Dry Valleys, Antarctica - metaG UQ299 (21.06) | ecosystem: Environmental > Terrestrial > Soil > Desert | place: Antarctica: Dry Valley... | reverse complement strand
TTCCGTCGACCCGACGGTGAACTGCTGGCAGAAGTCCCGACCCTCACCGCCGCCGAACTGCCGGCCGCCGCATACGGCCGGACCCTGCGCGGCAGCGCCGACTCCCTGACCCCGCCGTGGTGGTACGGCGAACCGCTGCGATTGGCTTACGTGGTCAGCGCGATCCTCGACGATCGGGACCGCCGCAGCAGCGACCCCCACCGGCACCAACTCGTCGCCACCGCCGAGTACAACGCCGCACGCCGCGCCTCAACGAACGCCGCCTGACCATCGGCACGCGAACCGAACCGGAATCGTCGTACCTGTCAGCGACCCTGCTGGGCATGACGACAACGGGCGTGATGATCGGCGTACTGCTGCTTGCCGTCGGCTTCCTGGTGGGACTGCTCATCGGTCGGCGATCTCCGGTCGGCGACGAGCCGTCCCTCTCCGATGCGATCCGGCCGCTCGGCGACACGCTGGAGCGGGTACAGGCACAGATCCAGGCGATCGAGCGCGAGCGCAGTTCTTCGTACGGCGCACTGCGGGAGCAGGTCCGCGCCATGAGCGCGGACTCGCAGGCGCTGCGGCACGAGACCGGAGCGCTCGTCACGGCATTGCGCGCGCCGATCGTGCGGGGCCGGTGGGGTGAGATGCAGTTGCGGCGGATCGTGGAGTCCGCCGGCATGCTCAAGCACTGCGACTTCCTCGAGCAGCCGACGTCCACGACGGACGACGGGCGAGTGCGACCGGATCTCGTGGTGACGCTCACGGGTGGCCGCACGATCGTCGTCGACGCCAAGGTCCCTTTCGCCGGCTACGTCGAGGCGATGGACGCCGCCGACGAGCGCACCCGGTTGTCACGGCTGCGTGCGCACGCCAGGCATCTGCGGGCCCATGTGGATGGCCTGGCCGGGAGGGGGTACGCCGCCAGGTTCAGCCCTACCCCGGACTTTGTCGTCCTCTTCGTCCCGTCCGACGCCTTTCTGCAGGCGGCGTTGGAGCACGACCCGGCCCTGCTGGAGCACGCCTTCGACCGCGACGTGGTGATCAGCACGCCGTCGACGCTCGTTGCGCTGCTCCGCACCGTCGCCTTCACGTGGCGGCAGGAGGCGGTGGCCGACAACGCCGAGCAGGTACTTGCACTTGGCCGCGAGTTGCACGGCCGACTAGCGACGATGGGTGGACACATCGCCCGACTCGGTGCGGCGCTGAGCGCCGCGGTTGGTCGCTACAACGAGACGGTGGGCTCGCTCGAGCGCAAGGTGCTGGTCAGCGCCCGACGCTTCACCGATCTGGAGGTGACGACCAGCTCGCTCGTGGGTCCGCAACCGATCGACGCGGTGTGCCGTGCACAGCAGGCGACCGAGCTGCTGGCTTCCGCCGCCGATGCGCTCGTCGACATGTCCGACGGCCGCGCCACGTTGCCCACTACCCGAGAGAAGCGATGGCCTGGGGAGCCTGGGTCGCAGCCACGTTCTCCGCCGGGAATCGGCTAGCCTGGGCACCCATGTCGGTGCCCCGTCGAGCGGTGCAGCCCGGGGAGGGCGCGGGTACGCGGCCGCTTCGAGCTGACGTCCCCTACCCGGCGGGACCGGTGCCAGCCCGGCCCGGGCTCGGCGACGCTTCGATGGCGCCGGGGGTGACTCTTACCGGCCCGGGAGCCGTCTTGCTGATCATCGTGGCCGCAGCTTTAGGTGCGGTGATCGACCTGGTGCTCGGGCCGGCGCTGGGGATCGCCACCACGATCATGCTGGCGATCGGAGCGGTTCTGGCCGGCTGGCTGGTTCGGCGCCGCGACCTCTTCTCCGTACTGATCTCCCCGCCGCTGGTCTATCTGCTGATCACGGTCGTGACGCTTTTCCTGGTCTCCGATCTCGGTCTGACGTTGACCGGGCTCGCCGCTGCGCTGGTGTATGGCTTCCCTGCGATGGCGATCGCCACCGCGTTCGGCGTCCTGGTCGCCGGTGTCCGGCGGGCAGCCGGCCGCTGAGCGAGCCCTCGGACCTCGCCGCGGACGGGGTCAGGCGCTCTGACCGGCCAGCTTGAGGTCGCGGCGCAGCTCTCGCGGCAGGCTGAAGACGAGGCTCTCCTCCGCGGCGGTGACGACCGACACGTCGGCGTACCCGTGCTCGGCAAGCCAGTCCAGCAGGTCCGTGACGAGCGCTTCAGGAACCGACGCCCCACTGGTCACGCCGACGGTCGCGACACCTGCCAGCCAGCTCTCCTCGACCTGGTCGGCGTAGTCGATCAGATGAGCCGCCCGGGCGCCCGCCTCCATCGCGACCTCGACCAGCCGGACGGAGTTCGAGGAATTCGCCGAACCCACCACGAGCACGAGATCGCAGTCGGCGGCCAGCTGTTTGACCGCCAATTGTCGGTTCTGCGTCGCGTAGCAGATGTCGTCGCTGGGCGGAGCATGCAGGTTGGGAAAGCGCCGGCGCAGCGCCGCGACGGTTAGCATCGTCTCGTCCACCGACAGGGTCGTCTGCGACAACCAGACCACCTTGTCCGGATCCCGGACGGTGACGGTGTCGACGTCGGCCGGGCCGTCGACCAGGTGGATGTGCTCCGGTGCCTGCCCGGTCGTGCCGATGACCTCCTCGTGCCCTTGGTGGCCGATCAGCACGATGTCGAAGTCGTCGCTGGCGAACCGCCGCGCCTCCAGGTGCACTTTCGTCACCAGCGGGCAGGTCGCGTCGATCGTGCGCAGCGAGCGCTGCGCCGCCTCCTCGTGCACGACCGGTGCCACTCCGTGCGCGGAGAACACCACCCTGGCACCCTCGGGAACCTGGTCGTTCTCCTCGACGAAAATGGCGCCCTTGCCCTCCAGCGTCCGGACGACGTGGACGTTGTGCACGATCTGCTTCCGGACGTACACGGGTGCGCCGTACAGCTCCAGCGCCTTTTCGACCGTCACGACCGCCCGGTCCACTCCTGCGCAGTAGCCGCGCGGGGCGGCCAGCAGGACACGGCGGGTCGGCTCGGAGTTCATGACCCGATCGTACGTCGACCTTGCCCGGCTGCCACGAACCCGAAGCGGTTGACCGCTCGAACCCACGGGACGTTGCGGCAGGGTCCGAGCCGGTAGGGCAGGCTGACGGTATGAGCCCAGCGCTTCCCCTTCCCGTGCGCGCCGTCGCCGGCCTGGCCGCGTGGACCCTCGATGAGGCCCGCCGGCTGCCGACCCGTCTCGTCTCCCTTCCGGTCCTCGCCGCCGGTGCGGCGATGCAGACCTCGCTGCGGCTGCAACAGGAGTACGCCGGGCTCGTCGCCCGCGGCGACGAACTCCTCCTGCAGCTGCGCGGCAAGAGCGAGCAGCCACCCGCCTGGGCGACCTTCGACGAGGACGGGCCGGCACCTCCCCCCAGCGAACTCGTGCTGGAGCCGGCCGAGCCGAGTACCGCCGTGTCGCCGTTTCTGACTGCTCCGGGTGCCGCACCGTCGGCATTCGACCTGGTCGAGGACACCCACACCATCAAGGCGGCCGTCACCGACCAGGCCGGGGCACCTGCGGTAGCGGAGTTACCCGCCGCAGCGGCGCCGGTACCCGGGTACGACGGCTGGACCGTCGCGCAGCTTCGAGCCCGACTGCGCCGGCTGTCCAGCGGACAGCTCGCCGATCTGCTGACCTACGAGCAGGCCGGCCGGCAGCGAGCGCCGTACCTCACGATGCTGCGCAACCGGCTGGCCGCGCCCCTCCAGGGATGAACCGACATGCCCACGGCCAACTCGGCGGAGACCCCCTGGCCGGTGCGCACCGTCGCCCGCTTGATCGGTGAGTGGATCGCCAGGCTCGGTGAGGTGTGGGTCGAGGGCCAGCTGACCCAGCTCTCGATCCGAACCGGCACCTGCTTCCTGGTGCTGCGGGATCCTGCGGCGGACATCTCCGTTCCGGTGACCTGCCGGCGTGACGTGCTGCCCGAGCCGCTGGGCGAAGGAGCCAGGGTCGTCCTGCGGGCGCGGCCGGACTACTACCTCGGTCGCGGCTCCCTGTCGTTGCGGGCGGTGGAGATCCGCCCGGTCGGCATCGGGGAGCTGCTCGCCCGGATCGAGCGGCTGAAGCAGCTCCTCTCCGCGGAGGGCCTGTTCGAGGTCGGGCGCAAGCGCCCGCTGCCGTTCCTGCCACGGGGCGTCGGTCTGATCACCGGCCGGGCCAGCGCGGCCGAGCGCGACGTCCTCACCGTGACGCGACAGCGGTGGCCGGGAGTCCGCTTCCGGGTGGTGAACTGCGCCGTACAGGGACCGAACGCCGTGGCGGAGGTGATCGGCGCCATCCGCCGTCTGGACACCGACCCAGAGATAGACGTCATCGTCGTCGCGCGGGGAGGGGGGTCGGTCGAGGACCTGCTGCCCTTCAGCGACGAAGCGCTCTGCCGGGCCGTCGCTGCCTGCCGGACCCCCGTCGTCAGCGCGATCGGGCACGAGCCGGACTCACCGCTGCTCGACCACGTCGCCGATATCCGGGCCGCCACGCCGACGGACGCCGCCAAGCGCATCGTGCCGGACGTGACCGACGAGACCCGGCGGATCGGCCAGCTGCGGGATCGGCTCCGGCGTACGACGCTGGCGCGACTCACCTCGGAGCAGCAGTGGCTCGACGCCGCCCGCAGCCGACCGGTGCTCGCCGACCCAACGCTCCTCCTGCGCCTGCGGATCGCCGACGACGACGGCCTGCGTGAGCGGCTGCGGCGACAGATCAGGCAGTGGGTCGAGGCGGCCGGGGCGGACCTGTCACACGCCCGCGCACGGGTCACCGCCTTGTCCCCCGCCGCAACCCTCAACCGGGGGTACGCCGTCGTGCAGCAGCCGGACGGCCGGGTGTTGCTCGACGCGGACCACGTCGCCGCCGGCGACCGGTTGCGGGTCCGGCTGGCAGCGGGACGGTTGGACGTCACCGTCGACTGACAGCTCGTGCGCCCGGGTGACTCGCCTACGCTGGCCGCCGTGACGCTGCCGCCGGAGGACCTCAGCTACGAGCAGGCGCGGGAGGGACTCGCGGACGTCGTACGCCGACTCGAGGCCGGCGGCCTGAGCCTGGAGGAGTCCCTGTCACTGTGGGAGCACGGCGAGCGGCTCGCCGGCATCTGCCAGCAGCGGCTGGACGGCGCTCGCGCGCGCCTGGACGCGCTCCTCGACGTACCGGCCGCAGACGACTGACGCGGGCAAGACGCCTCAGCCGCCGATCGGTCGCAGCGCCCCGGCCAGGACGCGAAGCTCCGCCTCGGCGGCGGACCCCGTGACGATCACGGTCGAGCCCTCCTCGGACCGAACCAGCGCCTGCTCCCCGTCGGCGGTCCGGAAACCGCGCCAGCCGTCGGCGGTGACGCCGCCCTCGGCGTACCCCTCACCCAGTACCTCGGTGAGCAGCCGCACCTCCGGCAACGAGCTGTGTACAACCCGAGCGAATTCCTGCGACGGCGTGACGTACCCGACGCTCACGCCGACCGGGCCGCCCTCCGTCGCCGGCTCGACGCGGGAACTCGTCGGCCGCCACCCCTCCGGCAGGTCACCCGCGCCAAGCACGTCGAAGTCGGCGATCGACGCGGCGTACGCCAGGTCCGACCCAGGATCGATCTCCCGAACCGGGTCGACCTCAGCCGGGCTGTACAGCCAGACCATCACCAGGATCAGAGCGACCAGCGGCAACAGGGAACGCAGCAGATCCATCGCCGACGGCCCCCGCCGCCGGCTCGGGGGTGGCTGGACGGGCACCGGTCCATCCTCCCCGACCCGATCATCGGCATCGCAATGACCCCGCCCAGCTCCGTCCAGTCCGCTCCTGTTGTGTGCTCCCGGACGGAGCCGGGCTCATGAACGACCCCGCCCAGCTCCGTCCAGTCCGCTCCTGTTGTGTGCTCCCGGACGGAGCCGGGCTCATGAACGACCCCGCCCAGCTCCCAACGCCCCGCGCCCGATTCGGCCGGGTCTGAGAGGATCACGCCATCCGGGAGCGCAGGAGGAGGCAGCCGCACGATGTCCGACGTGCCCAGCCAACTCGCCGTCCGCCCCGAGGCGCCGGACCGTAACCTCGCCCTCGACCTCGTCCGGGTGACCGAGGCGGCCGCGATGGCCGCCGGCCGCTGGGTCGGCCGCGGCGACAAGAACGGCGGGGACGGCGCTGCCGTCGATGCCATGCGGATGTTGATCGGCACCGTTTCGATGCGTGGCGTCGTCGTCATCGGGGAGGGCGAAAAGGACGAGGCCCCGATGCTGTTCAACGGCGAGGCGGTCGGGAACGGCGACGGTCCCGAGTGCGATGTCGCTGTCGACCCCATCGACGGTACGACGTTGATGGCCAAGGGCATGCCGAACGCGCTGGCGGTGCTCGCGGTGGCCGAGCGCGGAAGCATGTTCGACCCCTCGGCCGTGTTCTACATGGAAAAGCTCGCCGCCGGGCCCGAGGCCGCTGACGTCGTCGACATCGCCGCGCCGGTCCGGGAGAACATCCGCCGGGTGGCCAAGGCCAAGAACAGGCAGGTTGCGGACGTCACCGTGTGCCTCTTGGACCGGTCCCGACACGAGCGGCTGGCGAAAGAGGTCCGCGACGCCGGCGCCCGGATCCACTTCATCTCCGACGGTGACGTGGCGGGAGCGATCAGCGCGGCGCGCGAGGGCACCGGCGTCGACCTGCTCCTCGGCATCGGCGGCACGCCGGAGGGCATCATCAGCGCTTGCGCCCTGAAGTGCATGGGCGGCGCGATGCAGGCCAAGCTCTGGCCGCGCGACGACGAGGAGCGCCACAAGGCGATCGACGCCGGCCACGACCTTGACCGGGTGCTCGAGATCGACGACCTGGTCAGCGGCGACAACGTGTTCTTCTGCGCCACTGGGGTGACCGACGGCGACCTGCTCAGGGGGGTGCACTACCGCTCGGACGAGGTCAGTACGCAGTCGCTCGTGATGCGCTCCAAGTCTGGCACCATCAGGATGATCGACTCGTGGCACCGGCTCGCGAAACTTCGCGCGTACGCCTCGATCGACTTCGACAAGCAGACCTGATGGTCAGGGCCGGCCAAGGGGCGGCAGCGGCGGCGGGGGCGGCCCGTGCCCCCACTTGTGCAAGGTCCGGCGCCAGCGCGATGCGTGCTCCCCCGGAGGCAGGCTCTGCACCCGGATGTCACCAAAGATCGTCAGCCCGTGCACCCGCACCACCGGGGTGTGCGGCTGGCGCGGAACCGGGGCGAGGTCTAGGCGGCGATCTCCGAAGATCGTGAAACCGGCCAGTTCGGCTTCCACGCCCTCCGGGACGATGACCACCACGTCCCCGAAGACGGTGCGGCCTTCAATGCTGACTTCGGCTTCCGAACAGACGCTGTCCCGGAGGTCGAAGCGGACGTCACCGAACACGGTGATGCCCTGGTTGCGTTCTCGCAGCCGCCACCTCCCACTGACCCTGATGTCGCCGAAGATGCTGAATGACGCCGGAGCCGACGACGACCCGACGACAGGCAGGTTGGACGGGAGATCGGCCAACGCCGCCCGCAGGTCGGCGTTCGTCGACGCGGCCAGCACGACATCGACCCGATCGGTGAACTCGCCGAGGGTCAGCCGGCCCTCGCCTACTGCCCGCTGCAGGATGTCGACGCCGGCGGCGCGTTCCTCGTCGGTCGGCTCGTCGTCTGGTCCGAACCGGTCGGCCGGCGCCGGCAACATCTCCACCAGGGCACCGTACCGCCGCACCCGTCGATCGCCACCGGACGTGGCACCCGCTAGCGTCCGGGAATCCGAGCAAGACCGAGAGAGAAGGCCCCCCGCGATGACCGATACGTCCGAGATCACCCTCCGCCACCCGGGCGGGGAGCTCGACCTGCCGTACGTCGCCGCGACCGAAGGCACGTCTGCGATCGACGCGTCCAAACTGCTGTCCAAGGCCGGATTGGTCACGTTGGACAACGGCTTCATGAACACCGCCGCATGCAAGTCGTCGATCACCTACATCGACGGCGACGCCGGAATCCTGCGCTATCGCGGCTATCCCATCGACCAACTGGCCGAGCACAGCTCGTTCCTCGAGGTCAGCTACCTGCTCATCTACGGCGAACTGCCGACCAGCGACGAGCTGGCGGCGTTCGACGAGCGGATCCGGCGGCACACGTTGCTGCACGAGGAACTCAAACGGTTCTTCGAAGGTTTCCCCCGCGACGCCCACCCGATGCCGGTGCTGTCGAGCGCGGTCAGCGCGCTGTCGACGTTCTACCAGGACTCGCTGGACCCGTTCGACGACGAGCAGGTCGAGATCTCCACCGTCCGGCTGCTGGCCAAGCTGCCGACGATCGCTGCATATTCCTACAAGAAGTCCGTCGGGCAGCCGTTCCTGTACCCCGACAACTCCCTCGACACCGTCACGAACTTTCTGCGGATGACCTTCGGGTTTCCGGCCGAACCATACGAGGTCGACCCCGCGCTGGTGCGGGCACTGGACGTCCTGTTCATCCTGCACGCCGACCACGAGCAGAACTGCTCGACGTCGACCGTGCGGCTGGTCGGCTCCAGCCAGGCCAACCTGTTCGCCTCGGTTTCGGCTGGGATCAACGCCTTGTTCGGCCCGCTGCACGGCGGAGCGAACCAAGCCGTGCTGGAGACCCTTCAGCGAATCGCGACCGACGGGGGCGACGTCGACAAGTTCGTCGAACGGGTCAAGAACAAGGAGCCCGGCGTTCGGCTGATGGGCTTCGGGCACCGGGTCTACAAGAGCTACGACCCGCGGGCGGCGGTCGTGAAGCAGATGGCCGACGAGGTTCTCGCGAAGCTCGACGCGACCGACGAGCTGTTAGACATCGCGCTGCAGCTGGAGGAGCTGGCGCTGTCCGATGACTACTTCGTCGAGCGCAAGCTCTACCCGAACGTCGACTTCTACACCGGGCTGATCTATAAGGCCATGGGCTTCCCGACCCGGATGTTCACCGTGCTGTTCGCGCTGGGGCGACTGCCCGGCTGGATCGCCCAGTGGCGGGAGATGATCAGCGACCCGGCCACGAAGATCGGGCGGCCCCGGCAGCTCTATGTCGGCGAGGTCGGGCGGGACTACCCCGGCGGCGACAACCGCTGACGCGCTGCCGGCGGAGTTACTCCGTCACGGCGTCTTCATAGAACGAGCAGAAGACGTATTCGCCGACCTCGATCCGTCCGCCGCACGTTTCGGCGTACGTCTCGTAGGCCGAATCGATCTCCGACTCGAAGAACAATGAGTCGCAGGAGTCCATCACGCCTTCGAAGCACTCCTGGGCGAGCTTGTCCAATGCCGGGTCGTCACCGAGGTTTTCCGGCGCGACACCCGGTGGGAGGTCGGCGTTCGGCGTGGCGGTGGGGCTGCCGGACTCCGACTCGGTTGCGGTCGGCTCCGACTCCGTAGTCTGCTCCGGCACCGTAGTCTGCTCCGGCACCGTGGTCTGCTCCGGCTCCGAGGCCTGGCCGGCGCTCGTGGTCCGCGTGGGACCGCCGGACACGAGGTCGGGCTCATCCCCGGTGAAGAGCAGGATGGCTCCCACGGCGAGCGCCGCGAGGACGACGACGCCGATGATCAACCCGATCACCGTGCTGTTGTTGTTCTTCGGTGGCGGTGGAGCACCGTACCCGGGCTGGTCGTAAGGCTGCTGCCCGTACGATGGCTGCCCGTACGGCTGCCCGTACGACTGCCCGTACGACGGCTGGCCGTAGGGCTGCTGCCCGTAAGCCGACTGCTGCTGGGCCGGCTGCCCATAGTCGGGCTGACTGTAGGGGGACTGCCCGTAGGTGCCTTCGTAGCTCGGCGGCTGGCCCTGACCCGGCTGGCCCTGACCCGGCTGGCCCTGGCCCGGCTGCCCCGGCTGCGCACCCTGACCCGATCGGTCCGATCCCTCCGATGGCGACTGTCCGTACGGACTCTGCCCACCGGGTGCCCCGTAAGGTGGTTGAGACAACGCAAACCCCTTGGTAGTAGGTACGCCGGCGCACAGTGCGGCGGGCAGATCATAGGCCGTTGCCGCATCAGGCCGAGCGGAATGCAGGGAGAGGAACCGTGGCCGAGCCGCAATTTCGGACCGAAAGCGACTCGATGGGCGACGTCCTCGTGCCGGCTGAGGCGAAATGGCGGGCCCAGACCCAGCGGGCGGTGGAGAACTTCCCGATCTCCGGCCGGCGGATCGACCGGGAGCTGATCGGCGCGCTCGCCTCGATCAAGGGAGCTAGCGCCGCGCTGCGCGGCCAGGCCGGTCGGATCGACGAGGACAAGGCCAGCGCGATTCACGATGCTGCCGCCGAAGTGGCCCGCGGCGAATGGGACGAGCACTTTCCGATCGACGTGTTCCAGACCGGCTCGGGCACCAGCTCGAACATGAACGCCAACGAGGTGATCGCCACCCTGGCGGCGATTCGGCTGGGCCGGCCGGTGCACCCCAACGACGACGTCAACGACCCGCTGTCATCCAACGATCAGTTCCCGTCCGCCATGCACATAGCGGCGATCCGTGCGATCGTGCGCAACCTGGTCCCTGCTCTGGAGCACCTCGAGACCGCCCTGCGCACAAAGTCCCAGGAGTTCGCCGGTGTGGTCAAGGCCGGGCGCACCCACCTGATGGACGCCACTCCCGTGACATTGGGCCAGGAGTTCGGCGGGTACGCGGCAAGCATCCGGTACGGCGTCGAGCGGCTGCGCACCGCGCTGCCGCGCATCGGCGAACTGCCCCTCGGCGGAACGGCTGTCGGGACCGGGATCAACGCGCCGGCCGGTTTCGGCGGGGAGGTCATCGCGAAGCTGGCCGCAGACACGGGACTTCCACTGACCGAGGCCCGCGACCACTTCGAGGCACAAGGTTCCCGCGATGCGCTCGTCGAAGCAAGCGGCGTGCTCCGGACGATCGCGGTGTCCCTGTACAAGATCGCCAACGATCTGCGCTGGATGGGCTCGGGACCGCGCGCCGGGCTCGGCGAGATACGGCTGCCCGACCTACAGCCAGGCTCCTCGATCATGCCCGGCAAGGTGAACCCGGTCATCCCCGAAGCGGTCTGCCAGGTCGTCGCCCAGGTGATCGGAAACGACGCCGCAGTGGCGTTCGCCGGGACCGGCGGCAACCTCGAGCTCAACGTGATGCTGCCCGTCATCGCCCGCAATCTGCTTGAGTCGATCGATCTGCTCACCAACGTCAGCCGGCTGTTCGCCGACCGCTGCATCGACGGCATCGAGGCCGACGTCGAGCACTGCCGCGAACTCGCCGAATCCTCCCCGTCGATCGTCACCCCGCTCAACCGCTTCATCGGGTACGACGAGGCGGCGATCGTCGTCAAGCAGTCGGTGAAGGAGCGCAAGACCATCAGGCAGGTGGTCCTGGAGCGCGGCTATGTCGAGGACGGCAAGCTCACCGAGGCTCAGCTGGACGAGGCGCTCGACGTGCTGTCCATGACGCGACCCGGTTGAGCTAGCCGGCGGTGCCGGCTGATCAGAGCGGGAGGTCCTCCAGCATCTCGGTGACCAGCGCGGCGATCGGGCTGCGCTCGGAGCGGGTCAGCGTCACGTGGGCGAACAGCGGATGGCCCTTGAGCGCCTCGATCACCGCGCTGATCCCGTCGTGCCGACCGACCCGCAGATTGTCCCGCTGCGCCACGTCGTGGGTGAGGACTACTCGTGAACCCGTTCCGAGACGGGACAGCACCGTGAGCAGTACGCCGCGCTCCAACGACTGTGCCTCATCGACGATGACGAATGCGTCGTGCAGCGACCGACCGCGAATGTGCGTGAGCGGAAGCACTTCGAGCATTCCGCGGTCGAGCACCTCGTCCACGACCGCAGCGGAGACCAGAGCGCCGAGGGTGTCGAAGACGGCCTGCGCCCAGGGCGACATCTTCTCGCCTTCGCTGCCCGGCAAATAGCCCAGTTCCTGGCCGCCGACGGCGTACAGGGGTCGGAAGACCACGACCTTGCGGTGGGCGCGACGCTCCAGGACGCTGTCCAACCCGGCGCACAGGGCCAGGGCGGACTTGCCCGTTCCCGCGCGGCCGCCGAGGGAGACGATGCCGACGTCCGGGTCCATGAGCAGGTCGAGCCCGATCCGCTGCTCGGCCGAGCGGCCGTGCAGCCCGAAGACCTCGCGGTCGCCCCGGACGAGCCGGACCTGCTTGTCCGCGGTCACCCGGCCGAGCGCCGAGCCGTGGCCGGACAACAGGACGAGGCCGGTGTGGCAGGGCAGTTCGGCGGCCTCGGGCAGGTAGACGAGCCGGTCGTCGTACAACTGCTGCATGTCCACAGTGGACAGTTCGAGTTCGGCCATTCCGGTCCAGCCCGCATCCACGGCGTTCTGCGCGCGATACTCGTCGGCGGCGACGCCGACCGCCGCGGCCTTGACCCGCAGCGGCATGTCCTTGGTCACCAGTACGACGTCGCGTCCCTCGGCGGCCAGACTGAGCGCCACGGCGAGGATGCGGGTGTCGTTCGAGTCGTTGCGGAAGCCAGCCGGCAGGACCGCTGGATCACTGTGGTTCAACTCGACGTGCAGCGTGCCACCGAGCATGCCGACGGGGATGGGCGCATCGAGCCGACCATGCTTGATCCGCAGGTCGTCCAGCAGCCGCAGGGACTGCCGGGCGAACCAGCCGAGTTCGGGATGGTTCCGCTTGTCCTCCAGCTCGCCGATGACGACAAGCGGCAGGACGAGATCGTGCTCCTGGAAACGCAGCAGCGCGCCCGGATCGGACAGCAGCACGCTGGTGTCGAGGACGTGCGTTCGACGTGGCGTCGGTTCGGCGACGCGGGCCGGCGAGCGTTGGGCAGCAGCCACGGGCTCTCCCGCAGGCGTGACACCCGCCTGCTCCGTCGAAGGGTCCGGACCGCCCTAGCGCGAGCCACGCGGGGGGCAGGTGCCGGGCCCCTCGCTGCTGAACCGCAGCATCCGCCAGGGCCTCCCGGGGCGGCCCGGTCTCGGTCCGCCACCGGTCACGCTACGCACCGGTCGGCGACCAGTCCCGGCAGACACGCCGGTCCGCAGAGTCCAGCGCGCGCTAGTTCCAGTGAGCGGTCTGCGCGTACCGCGGCTGCCAGGCGCGGCTCACCAGTAGCCGCAATGGCGGCGGCAGCAGCCTGCCCACCTGGGCGGCGCGGTCCGGGTCGGCCTGGTCGAGGATGTAGGGAAAGAACTCCTTGGCGCCCTTGAATCCGGTGGCTTTGCGCTGCGCCCGGCTATAGGCGCGCCAGTCCTGCGCCGTAAGGACCGCATCCATCAGGGGTACGGCGTCGCGCTCCTCGTGGTCCAGGTGGGCGAGCAGCTCCTGCCGGAACGTGACGGTGGCTTCACCCAGCCAGGCAGCGTCGGAGTTGCGCAGCGCGGTGTCCACGGAGGTGATGAGCGGCTCGATCCGCTCATGCTCTTGCTCCATCTCGCTCAGCAGGGCGTTCTCTTCGTCACGTGCCGGGAGGTACGTCCGCACCAGCGGCCACAGGAGGCGGTCCTCGCCGTCGTGGTGGTGCTGCAGCTGCCGCTTGAAGACCTCCCAGCCGCTCAGGAACGCCGTCTGCCGGCTTGGGTCGTGCATGTCACGGTGCTCGACCCCACGGGCAAGCTGCTCGGCGTCGCGGCGCAGTGCATCGTGGATGACAAACATCATGATCGTGTTGTCGGAAATTCCGGTGGTCATTCCTGCCCCCTCTGGACGACCTGAATCGTTGTCCAGGTTAATCGCTGTTGTTGCGGGGAACGGGAAGACTGCAGGATTGCCTCGATGACCTCCCTAGAGCTGATCCAGACGGCGCGGCTGTTCCTGGAACCGCTGCGGACAGAACATGCGGGCGAGATGCTCGACGTGCTCTCCGACGACCGGCTCTACCGCTTCATCGGCGGGCAGCCACCGACGTACGCCGAACTCGTCGACCAGTACACCCGGCAGGTCGTCGGCCACTCCGCGGACTGCTCGGAACGGTGGCTTAATTGGATCGTCCGCGAGGCCGAGACGCAGGCGGCGACCGGCTACGTCCAGGCCACGGTTGACAGTGAGCCGGCCGTCGCCGCCGTCGCCTGGGTGATCGGCACCCGGCACCAGGGGCGCGGTTACGCCACCGAGGCGGCGACGGCGATGGTGGCCTGGCTTCGCGCCGACGGCGTGGGCCGCGTCATGGCCGACGTACATCCGGAGCATCACGCCTCGAACGCCGTGGCCCGCCGGCTCGGACTGGCGCCGACCGGCGAGATCGTCGACGGCGAACTTCGGTGGGCCTACGACGCTTGACCGCTACCCGCTCAGGCCCGAAGGAGCGGCCCAATCCCCATGTTTGTTGCCCCGGTCTCGCAGATCGACGTAGGTCAGCTCCCCGTCGTACCACACGAGCACCACGACGTTCCCCGAGCGTCCGGGCGGAAGCAGCCGCCACCCGTGTCCGCGGCGCTGCACGTCCAGCCGGCCCTGAGCGGCCGCGCGCTCGAAGCGTCGGCGTACCCGCGCGGGACGGCTGACCGGGCCGACCAGCAGGACGAGCGGAAGGAACGCAACCCACCAGCCCAGGCGGAGATCGCCGAGGAAAGCGATGCCGGCCAGCGCGAGCAGGACCGTCGCGCCGACGAAGACGGCGCGATCGCGGACCGGGCGCCACAACGCCGGCCACGCCGAGGGCCACCGTCCGTCGGGTAGGGCAGGACTGCTCACGCGGCCAGTTCGGCCCGGATGGCCGCCGGGATGAGCGGCTCGTCGAGCAGCCGGACAAATCGGTCGGCCACCGATTGTGAGGCTGGCCGGGCGGCGAGCCAGGTCGACAGCAGGCGGTAGCCCTCCACGTACGTCGACGTGTAGGCCCGCCAGAGCGGATGGGACAGGAAGCGCAACATCTGCCGGGCCCGCTCCTCGGGAACCAGGAGCCAGTGCTGCAAGAACACCGCCACCTCGTCCGCGCTGGCGCCGCGGTCGTGCAGCATCAGAGCGGCGTCCTGCCGGACCCGGTCGAGACCGGCCGTCGCGTCGGCCATCCGCTCGGCCAGCTCTCCGTCGACCCGCAAGCCGAGGTCGGCCAGGATCTCCTGCGCCCACCGTCCCCAACCATCCCCCACACTTGCCGGTACGCCGAGGTCGGCCAAGCCCTCGGCCATCAAGCACTCCGGGGTGTTGACCAGGAAGATGGTGTGCTCGAGGTGCCGGTCGCGTTCGACCAGGTCGCGCTCCTTGCGGCAGTGCTCGGTGTGGTGGCCCGGGTAGGACTCGTGCGCGACGAGGTGGGGCAGCTGCATGAGCCGGTGCGGGAGGTCGGCGTTGATGGCGACCTGCGACCGGTAGCCGCCGAGGTAGTAGTTGAAGCCGGACCACGGCTTGTCGGTGACGACGTCGTACTGCACCGTCTCGCCTTCGGGCAACCCGTAGTCGGCCCGAACCTTGTCACGCAGCGCACTGGACAGCGCGAGTACGACAGCCTCCAGCCGGCCGGGCGGGCACTCTTCGCCCTTGCGGTGGGCCGCGTACCGCTGCACGAGCGAGCCAGGACCGGGCAGCAGCGCAGCGATCTCGTCGTGTGCGGCGAGGTAGTCCTGCTCCGAACCCTGCTCGATGTCGACCTGGAAGTACGCGGCCACCTCATCGACGAACCCGACGTCGTGCCCGGCGAGCTTGCGGGCGCTGCACTCCAGGGCGGTCAACTGCGCGCGCAGGTACGACGTTCGCGCCTCGGGCAGGCCCGAGGAGGGCAGCTCGGCGAGCAGTTCCCTCGCCCGGTAGGCCAGCGCGGCGGGCTCGGGTGCCGGCTCGTCCTGCACCCTGCCGCGCAGCGCGGGGTCGCCGGTGTAGGCGTCGACGAAACCTTCTTCGATCCGATCGAAGCGCAGGCCCAGCTGTACGTACTCGGTGGCGACATCCATGCCGGTGAGTGTGTCAGCGGTTCGATTTCGGTCGGGACGACGGTCTAGCGTTCGGCGTACTTGACGAGTAAAGGAGTTGACCTGTGGCTACCTCATTTCAAGTGACATTCGACTGCGCGAACGTCGACCGGATGGCGAAGTTCTGGGCAGTCGCGCTGGGCTACATCGAGCAGCCGCCTCCCAAGGGGCACGACAGCTGGGAGGCCTTCGCCACGGCGGTCGGCATTCCCGAGTTCGAGTGGGACAAGATGTCCGCCCTGATCGACCCGGACGGCGTCGGCCCGCGGGTGCTGTTCCAGAAGGTGCCCGAGGCCAAGGCCGTCAAGAATCGGGTGCACCTCGACGTGAACATCGCCAAGGGAGTACCACCGGAGCAGCGTCACGCGACGGTGCAGACGCACGTTCAGAAGCTCGTCGACGCCGGCGGAGAGCGTGCCGAGACCATCGACGAGCACGGTGACTACTGGGTGGTGATGCGCGACGTGGAGGGCAACGAGTTCTGCGTGCAGTAGCGAGTCAGCCGCCGTAGCGTCGGTGGCGGGCGGCATCGAACCGCAACGGCCCGCGGCCGAGTGCGGCTGACGGCGGTCAGCCGCCGTAGCGTCGGTGGCGGGCGGCATCGAACCGCAACGGCCCGCGGCCGAGTGCGGCTGACGGCGGTCAGCCGCCGTAGCGTCGGTGGCGGGCGGCATAAGCGCGCAGCGCCCGGAGGAAGTCGACCCGCCGGAACTCCGGCCAATAGGCGTCGCAGAAGTAGAACTCCGAGTGCGCGCTCTGCCAGAGCAGGAACCCAGACAGCCGCTGTTCGCCGCTGGTGCGGATGACGAGGTCGGGGTCGGGCTGGCCCTTGGTGTAGAGGTGTTCGGCGATGTGGTCGACGTCGAGGAGTTCGGCCAGTTCCTCGATCGTGGTGCCGCGCGAGGCCTGGTCGGACAGCAGGGCACGGACGGCATCGGCGATCTCGCGGCGGCCGCCATACCCCACCGCGATGTTGACGTTCGCGCCCGGCCGGCCCACCGTGCGCTCGGCGGCGGACTTCAGCACGGCAGCGGTCTCCTGCGGGAGCAGGTCCAACGCGCCCACCATCCGCAGCTGCCAGTTCCGGTGCGGCTGGGCGAGGTCATCGACGAGCTCCTCGATGATGCGCAGCAGCGGCCGCAACTCGCCCTGGTCACGGCCAAGGTTGTCGGTCGACAACAACCATAGCGTCACGACCTCGACCCCGACCTCGTCACACCAGCCGAGGAACTGACCGATCTTGTCCGCACCACGGCGGTGACCGTCGTTCACATCGCCCAGGCCGATGGATCTCGCCCAGCGCCGGTTGCCATCGGCCATCAGGCCGACGTGTCGAGGAATGGACGCAACGTCCAGGTCGCGTCGTAGCCGCCATTCGTAGGCGCCGTACACCAGGTTTCGCAGCCCCACGGACGGTCAGGGTACGCCGGAGTACCTGCCAGCAGGTGTCAACTGAGCGTTGTTCGCGAAGGTGTTGTGACGACCTCCGGTGTGCGTAGCCTGGGCCGGTGTCCGAGGCACCCGCCGGTTCGGCCCGGCTCGAGATCGAGGCCGGTACGTCACCGGTCGGTCCCGAGACCAGAACAGACGTACCTCGGTTGCGCGGCTGGCTGCACCTCGGCACGTTCTTCGGCTCGCTCGCGACCGGCGCAGTGCTCATCCCGCTCGCCGCAGTCCAGGGCGCGGGGCACGGGTTCGCCGTAGCCGTCTACTGCCTCACCGTGTCGCTGCTGTTCGGCACGAGCGCGCTCTACCACCGCCGGGCCTGGAGCACTCGGGGCTGGCTGATCATGAAGCGGCTGGACCACTCCATGATCTTCATCTTCATCGCTGGCAGCTACACGCCCTTCGCCGTACTCGCGCTCAATCCCGGCTCGGACATGGTGATCCTGACGACTGCCTGGGCCGGCGCGGTGGGCGGGGTCCTGCTGAAGATGCTCTGGCCCGGGGCGTCGCGCTGGCTCGGAGTCCCGATCTACATCGCCTTGGGGTGGGTCGCGGTGTTCGTGCTGCCGCAGATCCTGACCAACACCGGCGTGGCATCCCTGGCCCTGCTCTGCGTCGGCGGCCTGTTGTACACCCTCGGCGGCATCGCGTACGCCGCCCGCTGGCCGAACCCGGTGCCCGCGGTGTTCGGCTACCACGAGGTCTTCCACGCCTGCACGGTCGTGGCGGCGATCTGCCACTACATCGCCGTCTACTTCGTCATATATGCCGACTGAGCGGCGCTCCGGTCAGAGCGTGACGTGGGCCTTGACCGCCAGCCGGTCGTCCATCATCGCGTAGCCGTCGACTATTTCCTCCAGGCCGACGGTCAGGTCGAAGACCGGACTTGCATCGAGGGTGCCGTCCAGGACATCGGCGAGCAGTTCCGGGATGTAGGCCCGGGCCGGGCACATGCCGCCACGGATGGCGATGTTCCGTCCGAACAGCTGGGACACGTCCACGCCCTCGACCAGGTGCGGTACGCCGACGTACCCGATCGTGGCGCCGTCCTGTGCGATCGCGATGGCGGTGTCCCACGCGCCCTGGGCGCCGACGCACTCCAGTACCGCGTCGACACCACCCGTAAGCGTCATCACCTCTTCCACGGCGCTCTGGCCGCTGCCCTCGACGATGTCGGTGGCCCCGAAGTTCTGCGCCAACGCCAGCCGGTCGGCGTGATGACCGACGACGACGATGCGCTGGGCGCCACATCGCCGGGCGGCGAGTACGGCGCACAATCCGACCGCACCGTCGCCCACGATGGCCACTGTGGACCGGTGGTTCACCCGGGCAGACACCGCGGCGTGGTGGCCCGTGGACAGCACGTCGCACAACGGCAGCACCCGGGTCTCCGAGCCGCGCAGGCTGCGGGGTACCACGACCAGCGTGCCATCAGCGTGCGGCACCCGGACCGCCTCGCCCTGTCCCCCGTCATGCCCCGGCTCGGAGAAGAAGCCGCCGTCGACGCAGGAACTCGTCAGGCCGCGCAGGCAGAATTCGCACACTCCGCAGGACCAGCTGAACGGCGCCAGCACCAGATCTCCACGGCGGACCGTCCTGACCTCCGGGCCGACGTCCTCGACCAGGCCGACGAACTCGTGGCCGATCCGCGCGCCCGGCTGGCGCTGCCCGTACCCGCGATAGGCCCAGAGATCCGAGCCGCCGATGCTCGCGGCGGTCACCCGCACGACCGCGTCGGTCTCCAGTTCGAGCGCGGCATCCGGGACCTGCTGGACCCGGACGTTGCCCGGGCCTTCAAAGACCGCGGCGCGCATGCAGGATCCCTTCGGCCGGCCGTGATTGGCCCGCCGACGATAACCCGCCGCCGTTCGGCCTGACGTTGCCCCCTCGGCGCATCGACACGCCGCGGACTCGGCGGCGTGTCGATGCGCCCGCGGGGCAACGTCAGGTCAGGTCGGGACCGGCCGTGCGCACCCGGTCGACCTCGGTCATCGCTTCCTTCAGTTCGCGCAGCCATGATTCGGCGTGCTCGCCCACGAGCCGAACCGACCAGGCCAGCGCCTCGGACCGGCTGCGTGCCACACCGGCGTCGACCAGGGTGTCGAGAACCTGCCGCTCGGTCTGCCGCAGCCGCGTCATGACCGGTACCGACTGGGTGGTGAACATTCCGCGACTACCACCGCAGACCGCTCCCCAGGACACGGCGCGGCCGTAGCGGTGCTGCGCTTGCCGGGCGATCGCCATCCGCTCCTCGCGGGTATCGGCCCGGAATCGGTCGATCCGGCCGGACTCCGCGGCGCCGACCGCCGCCTCGTCACCGTCGACCTCGACCGGCGCGAGCGTGCCTACGACCAGGATCTCGTCGCGGTCCACGGTGACCTCCGCCGGAGCGGTGAACCAGTCGTCGGGCAGCCGCCCGGCGAACCAGGCCGCCGCGTCATCTGCCGAGGGAACCTCGGTGTGCTGCCATCCGCCGCGTCCGCCGCGGCCTCGATGGGGTGCCATATCAGCCTCCTTACAATGCTGTCCTAGCGATGATTACACAGTTACAAACGTACATGCCGATCACGGCCTACGCCGTGAGCGAAGCGAGCTGGCGATCGCTCCATCCGGTCACCCGCAGCGTGACCAGCTCGACCGGCCTGGCGTCAGAGCCGGACCCGCAGCGGCTCTCGCAACTCCGCGGGCTCGGTGACCGGACGCTGACAGACGAAGTTGCGGCAGATGTACGCCGCCGGACGGCCGTCGACCTCGGCCCGGTCGGCCAGCAGCGGCACGCCGTCGGCATCTCCCGGGCCGACGACGACGACCGCGCCGGGAGACGTCGTACGGCGCGCGACCGAGGCCATCGCGTCCCGCCGATCCCCCGGCCGGCCCGCCACGGCAACCTCCAGCGGGCCGGCCAGCATCGCCTCGCCCACGGCTGCCGCCCACCCGGCCGCCCGCGGCGCACGGGCGATGAGCGCAGCGATCGTGGACAGCGCCTGCTCGGCGACGCCTCGGTTCGCGGTCGAGCCGGTCAACGCGGCAAAGCCGACAAGAGCGCCGCTCATCGCTGCCAGTCCCGACGGCGCCGGGCCGTCGGCGGGGTCGTACGGTCGCCTGAGCAGCGGCTCAGCGTCGTCCGCGGTGTCGAAGAAACCGCCCTCGTCCCGCTCGAATCGCGCGAGCACGGTACCCACCAGCCCCGCGGCCGCCCTCAGCCAGCGACCCTCTCCCGTCACCTGATGCAGCGCCAGCAGTCCCTCGGCCACGTCGCCGTAGTCCTCCAGTACGCCGGCGTGCTCCCCGACCACACCGGCACGGGATGTGCGCCGTAGCCGGCCGTCGACGATGTGCAGCCCCAGCAGCAGTTCGGCCGCGCCGACGGCTGCCTCCAGATAGGACGGCTCTTCGAGCAGGGTGCCGGCCTCGGCCAGGGCGGCGATCGCCAGCCCGTTCCAGGCCGCGACGACCTTGTCGTCCCGCGCCGGCTGGGGGCGACTCGCCCGCGCCGAGAGCAGCCGGCCACGTAGATCCGCCCATCTCTCCGGGTCGGGCGGGTCGGCCGGCAGCTGCAGCACCGACGTGCCGTGCTCGAACGTTCCCTCCGGCGTCACGGCCAACAGCTTCGCCGCCCACGCGCCGTCCGAAGTACCGAGCACCTCGATGAGCTGGTCGGGCGTCCAGGCGTACGTGAGCCCCTCGACACCGTCGGTGTCCGCATCCAAGGCGGCGGCGAGACCGCCTTCCGGGGTGTGCAGGTCGCGGATCAGGAAATCGGCGGTCTCAACGACGATCCGGCGGGCAAACGCCGAGCCGGTTTCCCGCCATAGATGCAGGTACACGCGCAGCAGGAGCGCGTTGTCGTACAGCATCTTCTCGAAGTGCGGGACCACCCACTGGCCGTCCACCGAGTACCTCGCGAAGCCGCCGCCGAGCTGGTCGTACATCCCGCCCCGTCCCATCCGCTCACAGGTGTGCTCGACCATCGCGAGCGCGTCGGCATCCCCGGTCCGGGAGTGGTGGCGCAGCAGGAACTCGAGCACCATCGAGGGTGGGAACTTCGGCGCCCGGTCGAAGCCGCCGGCTTCCCGGTCGTAGGACTGGCGCAGCGCCGCGGCACCGGCGTCCAGCAGCTCGGCCGACAGCGGCGCCGCCTCGCCGTACGACCTCGGTGTGCTGAGGTGTTCGACCGCCCGCTGGCCGGCCTCGACGACGTCGGTACGGCGCTCCCGCCAGGCCCTGTGCACCGAGTCCAGGACCATGCCAAAGGACGGCATCCCGTGCCGCGGCTCCGGCGGAAAGTACGTGCCGCAGTAGATAGGCGCGGCGTCGGGGGTGAGGAAGACGGTCATCGGCCAGCCGCCGTGGCCGGTCATCGCCTGCGTCGCCTCCATGTAGACGGCATCGACATCGGGGCGCTCCTCGCGGTCGACCTTGATGCAGACGAAGGACTCGTTCATGGCTGCCGCCGTGGCCTCGTCCTCAAAGCTCTCGTGCGCCATCACGTGACACCAGTGGCAGGCCGAATAGCCAACCGACAGCAGGACCGGGACGTCGCGCTCTCGCGCCTCGGCAAAGGCCTGCGGTGTCCACTCCCACCAGTCGACCGGGTTGTCGGCATGCTGGAGCAGGTACGGCGATGCCGACGCGGCGAGACGGTTGGGCATGCACCAACCTTCTCAGCCCACGGTATTCGCTGCGACCGCAACCTCGTGGCGGCCTCAGGCGTGTATCCGTCGTCAGCGGCGGCGTGCGAGGCTTCGTGCGGATCGCCGGAAGTGGACAGCAGCGCTGTCCGTGTTGGCGGCGCGCTCGCGCTACCCGCCACCTCTGCACAGGCCGCGTTTCCAGGGGCCAACGGGAGGATCGCCTGGACGCACCCGACGGGGCTCACCACTGACTCCGAGGTGTTCATCATGAACGCCGACGGCAGCGACAAGCGGCCACTGACCAACAACGACCGCAACGACTTCCCGGCCTGGTCACCGGACGGGCAAGCCATGACCCGGACTGGCAGCCGCTGCCGTAGCAACCGCCGACCGCTCACCGCCTACGACGGCGGCAGTACGGCGCCGGCGACGAGGTCGCCGGGGACAGCCGGCAGCACGCTGGCGAGGTAGTCGTTGGCCGCGGACGTCGTACCGATGTCCTTGCCGGCGGCCTCGGACAGGAACCAGCGATGTTCGAGGATCTCGTGGAAGACCTCGGCGTCGTCCAGCCGGCCGCGCAGACCAGCCGGGATGGCGGCGATGACCGGCTGGTAGATCTCCTCCAGCCAGCGGTTGGCGGCGACCGCCTCGGGCACCGGGCGGCGGGTGGTCTGTTCCAGGTAGCCCCGGAAGCTGGCGATGTCGGCGAGCAGCCGACGAGCCTGTTTCTCCTGGACGTCGAGGCCGGTACGAGCGAACAGCAGCCGGCGGTGATGGCCCGGCTCGGCCACCCTGGTGGTCAGCCGCAGCCGGCTGCCCTCACCGGCCTCGACCAGTTCGATCTCGTCGACGTCGAAGCCCAGCTCGTTCAGCTGGCGAACCCGCTCGCCGATGCGGTAGCGCTGCTCCTCCGGACGCAGCACCTCCTCGCTGGTGAGCTCGCCCCACAGCGCGTCGTACCGGCGGGCCAGTTCGTCGATGACCTCGATCGGGTCCAGGTCGGCGCTGACGAAGCCGCCGGCCTGCAGGTCGAGCAGCTCGCCGCCGACCCGCTCCTGGGCCATCGTCACGTCGTACTCGCGTTGCCCGTCAGACAGGGACGGGTGCAGCTCGGCCGTCTCGGCGTCGACCAGGTACGCCGCCAGCGCCCCGGCGTCGAGGCGGAACAGGGTGTTGGACAGCGAGCAGTCGCCCCAGAAGAAGCCGGCCAGGTGCAGCCGCACGATGAGTTCGACCTGGGCGTCGAGCAGCCGGTCGGTCAGGTGCTGGCCGCGCGGGTTGGCGAACAGCGCCCGGTAGGAGGTGGAGAAATCCAGGAAATGGGTGACCAGGATCGCGTCGAGATCGACTCCTCGATCGACGACGACGCCGAGCACTTCAACGGCGGGGATGCTCAAACGCTGCAGCTGGCGCAGCAGCTGGTATTCCCGCCGCGCGAGCCGGACGTCGATCTCCTTGAGCGCGAAGACCTCGCCGGCCTCGGCGACGAACCGCACGACATGCCGGGACAACCCACGCTGCGGGACCTCGACCAGCCGGTCGTCGTCCCAGTCCGCCAGGGACTCCCGCCACGGCAGCGTCAACAGGCCGGCGGTGGCCTCAGCCGGCGGGCTGAACAGGAAGCGCATCGGCGGGGCCCGCTGAGCCGGTGCGGGTGGGGTCAGCCGCTCGTCGGTGCGGGGCCGGTCTTCGTCAGCGCGTCACCATCGGTGACCCGCGCACCGTCAGACGTGGAGAACATGTGTTCCTCGCCCTGGCGGATCCGTAGGTGGATCGTCTCGCCCTTCATCGGCGGGCGGCGGGCATCCACCCGCACGATGGTCAGCTGCCCGCCCGGACCATCGGTGTCGCTGAGCTGCAGGTTGCCGTAGGCGTAGGCGTCCGAACCGAGTTCCTCCACCACCGCGACCTCCATCGCGAAGGACTCCTCGCCCTCGGCGACTACCTCGGTCGACTCCGGGCGGAATCCCAGCGTCGCCGTCTTCGCGCCGTCACCGGACAGCCCGGCCAGCACCTCCCGCGACAACGGAACGGTGGCAGCACCCAGCTTCGCGCCCCGCTCGGTAAGTTCCACTTCCACCAGGTTCATCGCCGGTGAGCCGATGAAACCGGCGACGAACACGTTGGCGGGGCGGTCGTAGAGGTTGCGCGGGGTGTCCACCTGCAACAGCAGCCCGTCCTTGAGCACGGCCACCCGGTCACCCATCGTCATGGCCTCGACCTGATCATGGGTGACGTAGACGGTCGTCGTACCCAACCGGCGCTGCAGGGCGGCGATCTGCGTTCGGGTCTGCACCCGCAGCTTCGCGTCCAGGTTGGACAGCGGCTCGTCCATCAGGAACGCCTGCGGATCGCGGACGATCGCCCGGCCCATCGCGACCCGCTGCCGCTGCCCGCCCGACAGCGCCTTGGGCTTGCGGTCGAGATACGGCTCGAGATCGAGCAGCTTTGCGGCCTCGGTGACCCGCTGCCGGATGTCGGTCTTGCTCTTACCGGCGATCTTCAGGGCGAAACCCATGTTGTCGGCCACACTCATGTGCGGGTACAGCGCGTAGTTCTGGAACACCATCGCGATGTCACGCTGCTTGGGCGGCAGATGCGTCACATCCCGGTCCCCGATCCGGATCGACCCCGCGTTCACGTCCTCCAGGCCGGCCAGCATCCGCAGCGCGGTCGACTTACCGCACCCAGACGGCCCCACCAGAACCAGGAACTCCCCGTCACCGATCTCCAGATTGAGCTCATCGATCGACGGCCGCGGATTACCCGGATACTGCCGAGTGGCCTTGTCGAACGTTATAGAAGCCATCTGTGCCCCTCACGCAGGTTGCCTTCGTAGCCGGGTCCTTCGGGACACTCTGGCACACAAGTGTTGCGTCGGCCACAATGCCCATGCCCGTGTCTCGCAACGATTAGGCGTGGTCCTTGAGGCCTGCTACCAGGGAGGAGAGGGGCCAGGGTGATCGACCCAGGGCTCTGCAGCGTGAGCGACCAAGTGAGCCTCGCGGACCAGCTGGCCACCGAGTTCGCCCGGTTCTTCGGCCGACCGCCGGCGGGGCGGTGGGCGGCTCCGGGCCGGGTGAATCTGATCGGTGAGCACACCGACTACAACGGCGGCTTCGTCCTCCCACTGGCCATCCAGCTGCGGGTACTGGTGGCGGCCGCGGTCGCGCCCGGCGGCGTCTCCACGGTGAGATCGGCGCAGCAGGCTCGGGTCGTGCAGTTCTGTGCCGCCGAGGCCGAACCGGGCTCGGTCACCGGCTGGGCGTCGTACGTCGCCGGTGTCGCCTGGGCGCTGCGGATGGCTGGCTACGCCGTCCCAGACGTCGACCTGTTCGTGAATTCCGACGTCCCGCTAGGTGCCGGCCTATCGTCCTCCGCCGCTTTGGGCTGCGCGGTTGCCTGCGCATTCGTCGAACTAGCCGGGTTGGCTGTCGACGGTCCCGAACTGGCGCTGCTCGTTCACCGAGGAGAGAACGACTACGTCGGCGCGCCCACCGGCGTGATGGATCCGATCGCCGCACTCCTCGGCCGGGCCGGTCACGTCGTCTTCCTCGACAGTCGCTCGCTCGCGATCGAGAGTCTCCCGTTCGATCCGGGAGCGCAGGGCTTGAGGCTGCTGATCATGGACACCCGGATGCCGCATCGCCTCGTCGACGGGCAGTACGCGCAGCGGCGGCTGGAGTGTCGACGTGCGGCGGCTGCGCTCGGCGTACCGACCCTTCGGGACGTGCCTGCCGAGGACATCGACCATGCGCTGCAGCGGCTGCCCTCGGTCGCGTTGCGGCGACGGGTGCGGCATGTCGTCAGCGAGAACGCGCGGGTCCTGGAGGTGGTGGGGGTGCTGCGTGCCGGTGGCGATCTACAGGAGATCGGGCCGGCCCTGACCGCATCTCACATCTCCTTGCGCGACGACTTCGAGGTCACCGTCGCGCAACTGGATCTGGCGGTGGACACTGCGCTGGCCGTCGGTGCGCACGGGGCGCGGATGACCGGCGGCGGCTTCGGCGGATGCGTCCTCGCCCTGGCCGACGCCGACCGCGTGGACGCGGTGTGTTCGGCGGTGGACAACGCTTTCCGGCTCCGCGGCTTCGAGGCACCAGCGATGTGGGCGGCCGTGGCTTCCGCCGGGGCCGGCCGACTCTGCGCCGGCAACCAGGAGCCGATGTGACGCGTGTCGAGGATCTAGACAGCACAGAGTTCCGGAACCTTTTGCAGCTGGGATGGGGCGCCGTCCTGGTGTCGGGCACGGGGGCAGCCTCGATGCTTGCCGAGGTCCGCGCCGACGACGACGGCACCGACCGGTTGCGGGTCCGGTTGCTTCGCCCCAGAGCGGGAGGAATCTTGGCGATTTCCTGGCGGATCCCGTGCGTAGACGCTGCCGCGTTCTGGTCACCGGGCTCCACCAGGGGGTCATGGCTCCCAATGGCAGTTGGCGACTTTCGTTTCACCGCGAGTGCGACTCGCTACTCACCTGTCGGTGTCCTACTGGCACACGACGGCAGCACGCGGCTGGCGTTCGCCGTATCCGAGACCCTGTGGCCGATCGAGGTGGGTGCGGGCGTCGACGACCTGTCGCTGGCTGTCGACTTCATCGTCAATATTCGACTGACGGTGCCGGCGAGCAGATCGCTACCCGAGACATACGACCTGGACGTTCTCATCGACACCCGCCGTCAGCCGCTTGCGGACGCGGCCGGGGTGCTGACCGGCTGGTACGCCGCCGACCACCGCTGTGAGCTTGTGCCGCCGACCGAGCACGTCCAGGCACCGGTGTACTCGACGTGGTACTCCTTCCAGCAGACCATCGACGCCGAAGCCGTCGAGTCCCAAGGCGCGCTGGCTCGGGATCTGGGCTTCGGTACCGTCATCGTGGACGACGGGTGGCAGACCGACGACACGTCTCGTGACTACTCGTCCTGCGGCGACTGGGTGCCCGACCCAGCCAAGTTCCCCGACATGGCCGCCCATGTGGCTCGCGTCCAGGGGCTCGGCCTCCGGTACATCCTCTGGATCGCCCCGCCCCTGCTGGGCCGCGCAAGCGCCGCCTGGCGGGATCTGTCGGCGTGCACCCTCGCCTACAACTCCCAATGGCGGCCCGCGATCCTCGATCCGCGAGAACCTGCCGTGCGCGAGCATCTGGTGCGCGCCTGCGTTCGAGCGGTGGAGCAGTGGAACGTCGACGGGCTGAAGATCGACTTCATCGATGCTCTCGCCCAGGTTCCAGCCCCGCCACCGTCGCCCACTGCCGACTGCGCGCTCGTCGCCGAAGGCGCGGACCGCCTGCTGGCCGACATCACCGCTCGGGCCGCCGTCCATCGCCCCGATCTGATGGTGGAGTTCCGCCAGGAGTACGTGAGCCCCAGGCTCTGGCGCTACAGCAACCTTCTGCGCGCGTTCGACTGCCCGTACGACGCTGTGGAGAACCGGGTCAGGACAGTGCGCGCCCGGCTGCTTGCGGGACCTGGCCTCACCGTGCACTCCGATCCCATCGCGTGGCATCCCGACGCGACGAGCGCCGATGCCGCCCGTCACCTGCTCAACGCGGCGTTCAGCGTCCCGCAGATCTCGATGAGACTGGATTCCCTCACCATCGCTCACCGCCGACTCGTCGCGCACTGGCTGCGCCTGGTCACCGCATGGAGGCACGTCCTGCTGACCGGCCACCTGACAGCCTCGCGCCCTGAACTGAACCACCCCGCGCTGACCGCGCGGCTTGGCGACCGCGCCGTCCTGGCCGTCTATGCCGACGTCGCCGTCGCCGTTGCCGTTGCAGAGGATGGACACCCGACTCCGCGTCAGATCCTCGTGCTCAACGGGGGCACCGTGGACCGTGTCCTGCTCGACGCGCACAGCCACCTGGGTCCGTACGCCGTCGCGATCAACGACTGCCTCGGGCAGACCGTGTACGCCGGACACGTGGACCTGTCTCCCCGTGTGCACCCGCTGGCCGTTCCAGCGGGTGGTACCGCCGACCTCAGCAGGCACTGACAGCGGCAGGCAACGACCATGGAGATCGACATCAGGCGCGTTCCGTTCAGCCGCCGCGGCTCTTATCTGGCAGTCGTGGCTCGGGACTCCGACCTGGTCGGCGCGGTCGACGTGGTCCTGCGCAGCCTTCGCGGCGTCCGACCCGGCCAGGACCTGTTTCATCTGGGCGTGAGTGACTTCGCGCTGACCAGTGGCCGGGCCGACGCCGCACTGCTCCGGCTGGCGGGCGTTCAGTCGAGCATCGAGGTCTGCATGGCCGACCCCACGACCGTTCGGCTGCGTGCGGACGGTGGCGTCGTGACCATCTCGCGCCCCGCGTCGCGCGGATCGCACACCGTCATTCCGCTGGGTCGCCGCAGCGTCGAGGTCGCCCTAGACGACGGCTGGAAATACCGGGTCACAGCCCTGAGCGGAGACCTCGACGTGGACGCGCCCTGGGACGGGGTCCAGTCTGCGCGCCACATCCGGCTGACCGCGCGCAGCAGCGCCGGCACGGGCAGCGTCGAGATGGCTATCGAGGAGTACCAAGCTCGACGGCCCCCTCCACGGACCCACCCACCGTTCGAACGAGCCGTCGCGGCCGTCCGCGCCGACTTTCAGAGCTGGCTGGCCGCCACGCTCACCACACCCGCGGCGTACGCCGGTGCACGGGAGTTGTGTGCGTACGCATGCTGGTCCACGCTCGTCAATGCCTCAGGCCGGCTGCATCGCACGACAATGTACGCGTCGAAGAACTGGATGCACGGCGTCTGGTCATGGGACCACTGCTTCAACGCGATGGCGCTGGCCGCGACCCAGCCGGACCTGGCCTGGGACCAGTTCATGACCATCTTCGATCACATCCACCCCAGCGGCCTGCTCCCAGACGTGCTCACCGACACCCAACGCGGGTGGTCATACTGCAAGCCTCCTGTGCACGGCTGGACGCTGCGTTGGCTCATGCGCAACAGCGATGTCGTCACCGAGCCGCGCCTCGCGGAGGTTTATCCCTTGCTCTCGGCGTGGTCGCGCTGGTGGTTTCGTGATCGGGACGACAACGGCGACGGCGTCCCGCAGTACAACCACGGCAACGAATCGGGTTGGGACAACTCCACCGCCTTCATGGTCGGCGTCCCCGTGGATAGTCCCGACCTGAGCGCGTACCTGATCGTCCAGCTGGACACCCTCGCCGTGATCGCGGACCGGCTTGGCCGCGCCGACGAATCGCGGGAGTGGACTGATCGTGCCGACCGACTGACCGCTTCCATGGTCGAGCGCTTCGCCGAAGGCTCGACAATGATCGCCCGCCGAGCCGACACCGGGGACGCCATTCGGCACAGCAGCTTGCTGTCAGCCATGCCCCTGGTCGCCGGCCGGCGCCTGCCCGAAGCGCTGCGCGCGCATATCCTCGACCAGCTGGGCGAGGATGGACCGTACCTCACGCCGCACGGCCTGGCCACGGAAGCGCCGTCGAGCGCTGCATACGAAGCGGACGGATATTGGCGGGGCCCGATCTGGGCCCCCGTCACGTTCCTCTTGACCGAAGCCATGCGGGAGCTCGGCGAACTCTCGCTGGCCGACGCCGTCTCGCGCCGCTTCTGCGACCTGGTGCTGACCGCTGGTCCCGCGGAGAACTTCGACGCCCTCGACGGCCGGGGGCTTCGCGACCCCGCATTCTCGTGGACCGCCAGCACGTTCCTGCTCCTGGCCCACAAACTGCAGGATGCCCAGACCGAGGAAACTGATCCTCAGCCCTTGACTGATCCCCCGAGAATGCCGCTGACGAAGAAGCGCTGAAGGGAGAAGAAGACGACCAACGGCAGGATCATGCTGAGGAACGCGGCCGCCGTCAGCAGGTGCCATCCTTGCCCCAGCGAGTTCACCAAGTTGGCGATGGTCACAGTCATCGGCGCGACGTCCGGCGTGCCGCCCACCAGGATCAGGGCCACCAGCAGGTCGTTCCAGACGAACATGAACTGGAAGATGACCAGCGACGCGATCGCCGGCACGCTGAGCGGAAGAGCCAGCCGGAAGAACGCCGTCGTCGGTGAGGCGCCGTCGATGGCGGCGGCCTCGAACATCTCCTTCGGCAAGGCGCCGAAGAAGTTCCGCAGCAAGAAGATGGCGAACGGTAGGCCGAAACCCGTGTGGGCGAGCCAGACGGCCAGGAACGAACCTGTGATGCCGACATCGGTGCTCAGCTGGAGGACCGGGATCAGTGCCGCCTGGAGCGGGACCACCAGCAGGCCGACGACCAGGATGAACAACCAGTCGCGGCCCGGGAAATCCATCCAGGCGAAGGCGTAGGCCGCGAACGCTGCCACCATGATCGGGATGACCGTGGCTGGAATGGCGATGAAGAGGCTGTTAAGGAAGCTCTGCCCGATGTTCTGTTGGGAGAGCACCGAGTCGTAGTTGTCCAGGGTGAACTGGAATGGCAGCTTGAAAGCCGTCCACCAGCCCGTTGTACCGGTCTCGGAGGCGGGGCGGAACGAGCTGACAAGCAAGGCCACCGTGGGCAGTAGCCAGACGATGCTGATGATGGCGAGGGTCACGTGCAGAGACAGCCGGCCGAATCGCCGCTGACCACCTACCGTCGCCGGTCGCGGCGGGGCGTCGGTATCGGCATCCTGCTCGAGGGCGACCGGAGCTACCTGTGTCATCTCATGGCCTCCTGGGACCGGAAGCGGCGGATGTTGACGATCATGACCGGGATGATCGCCACGAGGAGGATCACCGCCACCGCAGCCGCCGCGCCCGCGTCACGGTTGATGAAGCGCTCCTGGTAGAACCGATTCGCGAGCACGTCGGTGTTGAAGTTGCCCGCCGTCATCACGTAGACGAGGTCGAACGTCTTGAGCGCGGTGATGACGATCGTGGTGCCGACCACCGCGATGGTCGGCATCAGCAGCGGAAGGATGATCCGAAAGAAGACCTGGAGTTCGTTGGCGCCGTCGATGCGAGCCGCCTCCAGTAGCTCAACACTGATGCCCTTGAGGCCCGCTGACAAGATCACCATGGCGAAGCCGACCCACATCCAGACGCCCACGATGATGATCATCAAGGTGTTGCGCGGCCACTCGGTCAACCAGGACACCGGCTCTGCGCCGATCGCGTTGCCGGCGGCGTTCAACGTCCCGATGTCCGGATCGAAGGCGTACATGAAATTCCAGATCACGCCGGCCGCGACAAAGCTGATGGCCAGCGGCAGGAAGATCAACGCCTTCACGGCGGTCTCGTAACGCACCCGGTCGGCCAGCACGGCGAC
>Ga0136616_10000112_pt1 | contig 31468 bp, 26 predicted proteins | sample AntDrymUQ2992106_2_FD_106648 | JGI IMG/M metagenome (GOLD analysis project Ga0136616, IMG submission 106648) | Polar desert sand microbial communities from Dry Valleys, Antarctica - metaG UQ299 (21.06) | ecosystem: Environmental > Terrestrial > Soil > Desert | place: Antarctica: Dry Valley... | reverse complement strand
CCCATCGTTGCCGCCTCCGGCACATACCGCTCGGATGCGAAATCTACCTCAACGCCTCGACCGACGGTCATATCTGTGTCTGAACTACCGTCAAATGACAATTGATTCACAGCCTCTCAGCCTTTTCGAGAGAGACATCGCTGTCCTTGATCAGCTTGGCGATTTCGGTAGCGGTCTTAATGCTACCAAGCAGGGTTGAGACTGCGGTTAGGTCCATGCGATTCCCCTACGCATAACTACAATTCGACCTCGTTTGTACATGTAGAAACAGTTTATACTTTTATAAACTTGCTTATATGCATAGCAATCTTAGCGCGAGCGCGTTTATAGATCTATCAACCCAACATCATGTTTCGTTGCTCATGACGAACTGTATGATTCGTGCGAAGGACCTGACCCCGCCCCCGCGCGGTGACCTGCAGGATGTGGAAGGACGGGGCGACGGCCGCGATGTTCAGGACGCGGGTGTTGGGCAGCCGCCGCCGGACCCGGACGGGCTTGACGCCCTGGAACAGAAATTCTGCTGCTATTGGGCACCAGCTCCCAGGGCAGGCCCAGGCGCGACGTGGCGGCCGCATGGACAACTTGCCGCTCGTCCTAGGTAGCGTCCTGATCGAGGCCCTCTTCCGGGTACGCGGAGAAACGCCGATCTGCGTCGGCCGCGACCGCGGCCCGGGTCTCCAGGACGTTGCCGGTGAGCCTGGCGGGCAAGGCGGCCTGGTGTAGAAGTTGGCCCCCAGATCGCGAGCGCGTGTTCGACCTTCTCGGCCCGCTCGTGGAGCACGCCGCTCGGAGTGGACGGACCGGCGTCAGTTTCCGAGTGCCGCGGCGTGAGAATTATCCGGAATACGGTAACCCTTCATCCGCCGCCAGAGCGTCGTACGACTGATCCCTAAGTCTTTCGCTACGGAATCGAGATTACCGTCGCGCGCTTCCAGGGTCTTCAGAATCGTCTCGCGCTCCAGGCTATCGAGGCGCACGAGCGGCTCTTGATGCCTGGGTCTTACCGTCTTGGGCAACCAAGATCCGGGCATGATCTCGCTCCCGTCGGTTACCACCAATGCGCGGATCACGAGATTCTCAAGCTCGCGTATGTTGCCCGGGAAATCGTAGGCGCACAAGGATGCCAGGGTCTCGCCGTTGAGCGCGATGATGCTATCGTTAATGCCTTGGCGGTGTTTCGCCAGAAAATGCTCGGCGAGCACCGGTATGTCGCGCCGGCGTTCCCGCAACGCGGGCATCGTGATAGGGAACGTATTCAGACGGTAGTAGAGATCCGCTCTGAAATTACCCCGCTCCACCTCGCGTTGGAGATCTTTGTTGGTCGCCGAGATCAGCCTTACATCGACACGCCGGTATTGAGTGTCTCCCACGCGCCGAAAGCTTCCGTCCTGTAACACCTGCAGTAGCTTCACCTGCAACGCCGAGCTCAACTCGCTCACTTCGTCCAGGAACAGCGTGCCGCCGTCTGCGGCTTCAACCAACCCTTTCTTGTCCTGGACCGCGCCCGAAAATGCGCCGCGCTTGTGGCCGAAGAGCTCGCTCTCGCACAAAGTTTCCTGCAGGTTGCCGCAGTTTTGGGCGATAAACGGCCGTCCGCGGCGAGGACTCGCATTGTGAATCGCCGCTGCGAGCAGGGTTTTTCCGCTTCCCGTCTCGCCCCCGATCAAGACCGGAACGCAACACCTTGCCACCCGTCTTGCGGCCTTTATGACAGCCTGCACGGCGTCGCTCCGTCCCACAATGGGATCGAAAGGATCGGCCGTGTCCGCCGCCGTGACAGCGCTAAGATCGCCTTGCACAGGCGCGCCTAAGATCGCTTCAAAGTCGGTATCCATGTCGAAGTGCTCCCGGGTAGAAAGGTTCGTCTCCAGAATCATTTACGAGGCAGGCAGCCGCCGTTTTGGATTTACGGTTGCTGGAACTGCGGGATACTGTAAGTGCGATCGTTGCGTGATTCGGTGAACTATGTCCTATCTGGTGTGTGAAAAAATTACGCTGCGGAGCGAGCGACGAGACATATCACACGATAGGCGAGGAGCGAGCGAGCACGCGACGCAGCGATCGGGATGCGCAGCAGATTTATTCACAACCTCTGAGGAAGCGGTTATTTGACTTTGGTGTAGGTCAGGGTCTCGGGCACCTGAAAGACATCATCGAAATCCCCATCGACATTGATGTCTTCCTTGAGCGTCAGCTTATCCCCTTCGAGCTTGTACTGAATGGCATATTCATTCTTCGATGACTTCATCTCGACCGCGCCCCAGGTATTGTCCGCCTGATTGTATTGCGCCTCGCCGAACGATTCGGCGGTCCATTCCATATATTCGGGCGTGGCTGAAACCGAACCGGTCTCGCGCGCGGATTCGGTCAATTCATACACCACCTGACCATTGGGTCCGATGAGGCTCTTGTACCACGAGTAGGTATAGGTATTCCCCGATAACGCCACTTTCCCCTTGGATTTATGGATTCCCAACGAGTCGCTTAGTTCGGGCAACTCGGCTTCCCAGGTCCCGCCGAGATTAAAGCTATCGGGGCTCGCGGTCGCCGCGGAATCATCGCCTTCGCCACCGCAGGCGGCCAGTCCAAGCACAGAAACCAAAGCTAGTGTCTGCAAATTTCTTTTCATTTAATCCTCCTGTTATTGCTTTTGAAAGGTGATCCCAAAGTAACACAGTTCTCATATCCTCCGCACCTTAAAGGGTAAGCGTGGTCCATCCGGGATCGGGGGAAAAGCGCGGCCCGAACCTCGTTGTTAATGCCTCTAGCCGCCCCTCTATCGCCTCCTTCCCGGTGTCCTCCACATAGTGCAATGGCCCGCCGCGAAACGGAGCGAACCCGGTACCGAAGATCATGCCCGCATCCAAGAGATCGGCATCTTCCACCACCCTCTCGCGTAAGCAAGCCACCGATTCATTAATCAGCCGCAACATGAGCCGGTCGCAGATCTCGTCGAGGTCATACGAGTCCTTGCCGCGAGCGCGTCGACGGACGGGCTTGCCCTTGCGATACGTATAGATCCCTTTGCCGCTCTTGCGCCCGAGGTGGCCTTGGGACACCAGGTTTCTAAGCTGCCCGGGCACCTCGGATTTGAAATGCCCGGCCAGAATCTGGCCCACCGACAGACAAATATCGATGCCGACGGTGTCCGCCAGCTCCAAGGGACCCATCGGCATCCCGAACTCGGTTGCGACGTCATCAACGACCTCGGGCGGTATGCCTTCCGACCACAGGACGATGGCTTCCATAAGGTAGGGCATTAGCACCCGGTTGACGAGAAACCCGGGGGAGCTTTTCACCGGGAGCGGCAAGCGATCGAGCGCACGCACCAGCGCAGCGGTCTTAGCCAAGCACTCCGGGTCCGTCGCCGGGGCGTCAATCACCTCGATCAACTGCATCTTGGCGACCGGATTGAAGAAGTGCAATCCGACCAGCCGCTCGGGGCGCTTGAGGATCGCCGCCAGAGTTTCGAGCGGGATGCTGGAGGTATTGGTCGCCAAGATCGCGTCCGCTTTGAGGCGCGGTTCAATCGTCTCGTAAAGCGCTTGCTTGATCTTGACATCCTCGACGATTGCCTCGATGACGACATCCGCATGCGGCAATCCCAAGCCATCGTGGTCCGGAACCAATCGATCGAAGGCGGCTCGCCGCAGCCGCCGGTCCCGGATGCGTTTCGAGAACAGATCATGAGCACGCCGCAGCGCCGGCGCGATATATTGCGCGCCGCGATCCTGCAGGGTGACATGCAAGCCCCGCAGAGCGCACCAGGCCGCGATGTCCCCGCCCATGACACCCGCGCCGATGACATGGATCTTCGGCTGCGCTGGCCCTTGTTTGCGCCCGAGGCCCTTCAGCCGCTCTTGCAAGAAGAATACGCGCACCAGATTACGGGCACTCGGGGCGGTGGCAAGCCGGCAGACCGACCGGGCTTCCTCCAAGAGCATTTGCGCTGGATCGCCTCCGTGTCGCTCCCACAAGTCGATGAGCGCATAGGGCGCCGGATAATGGTCTGCGCGCACGCGTTTGTGTACCTGCGCACGGAGATAGCGCGCGAGCCAAGGACGCAGCAGCTTGGCGTTCGCGAGCTGCAGGAAATACTTCGGTGTCTTGATTGGCGGCGGAGTCAGCGCGTGGGCAACAAGCGCGGATTCAAAATGGCGTTCGGGAACCGCCGCATCGACGATACCGAGCTTTTTGGCGGTCCGTGCGTCCACGGTCCTCCCGCTCAGCATCAGATCCATCGCAGCCGGGGCGCCGATGAGCCGCGTCAGCCGCATAGTGCCGCCGAAGCCTGGATGAATACCTAGGAGCACCTCGGGTAAACCCAAGCGCGTTGCCGGTTCATCCAAGGCGACGCGGTAACGGCACGCCAACGCCAGTTCTAGGCCCCCGCCGACGCAAAACCCGCGAATGGCCGCCACGGTCGGGCAGGCCAAGCCTTCCAGGCGGTCGAAGATCGTTTGTCCCCGTCGGATGAGCGCGAGCGCGTCCTCGCTGTCGCGGAGGGTCGCAATTTCCTTGACGTCAGCCCCGGCAATAAAACCGCTCGGCTTGGCGGAGCGGATTATCAATCCGCGCGGTAAGCTTTCGCCGATAGCACCGATGATAACATCAAGCTCACCCAGCACTTCGGAGGACAGCACATTAGGCCCCGGGCCTTGTTTGTCCAGATGCAAGTTCGCAATATTGGATGCGTCAATCTCAAGGCGCCAATGTTTAAAGCCTGGTTCAAATCCCATTACCCCCCCTTAATAGGCTCTCTAGCCAGTGCGAAATCCGTGCATCATTCATTGCCGTTCGATCAACATCGCGCCTCCTTGACCGCCGCCGATGCAAAGGGCGGCCACGCCACGGACGGCTTGGTTGCGCTCAAGGACGCGCAGCAGATGCAAAACGATGCGGGCGCCGCTCGTCCCGACGGGATGACCCATGCTGATCCCGCCGCCGTCCACGTTCAGGCGATCGCGCGGGACCACCCCCATCGGTTGCTCCAGGCCTAACTGCTCGCGGCAATACGTTGCATCGTTCCAGGCCGCGAGGCAGGCGAGGATCTGGGCCGCGAAGGCCTCGTTGATTTCCCAGAATTCCACGTCGGCGAGGCTCAAACCGTGGCGCTTTAATAGCGGTGTCGCGGCGTGGATGGGGCCCATCCCCATCTGGCTCGGATCGAGCCCGGCCCATTCACTGTCGATGATCCGCCCGAGCACGGGAAGCTTGTGATGTTCGACAGCGCTCTCGCTCGCCAGAATCACGCAGGCCGCCCCATCGGTCACCTGGGCGCTGTTGCCGGCGGTCACCTTGCCGAAATCTCTATCAAAGACGGGTTTTAAACGCGCGAGTTGCTCCAAGGTCGTATCCGGCCGCACGCCTTCGTCGTGATCGTAGTAATTGCCCTGCCAATCGTAGAGGGTTTCGATCTCCTTCAGCTTCCCCTCGCGCTGTGCTTGGGCGAGGCGTTGATGGCTTTCGAGCGCATAGGCGTCGATGGTCTCACGGCTGAGCCCAAAGCGGTGCGCCACGATCTCGGCGGTCTGCCCCATCGACAAGCCGACCACGGGATCCGTCAAGCCTCGCAGCAGGCCGATGATGGGCTGCAAGTAACCCAAGCGTAACTGCGTCAGCGCCTTGAACCGCTGCCCCAAGTTGCGCGCCTGGCTCCATTGCCCGAGCCAGGCCACCATCGCATGGCTAAACAACACCGGAGCATGGCTCATGGCTTCGGTGCCGCCCGCGAGCACCAGCTCGGCGTTTCCCGAGGCGATGTCGCGCGCGCCGCTGTCGATGGCTTGCATCCCCGATCCGCAATTGCGCTGCACCGTCCACGCCGGGGTCGCATCGCCGCAGCCGAGACGCAGAGCGATGACCCGGGCGATATTGGCCTCATCGGGACCCGGCATGATGCAACCGAAGATGACCTCGTCGAAGTCCGTCGGCGCGAAGGGCTGCCGCGCGAGCAGGGGCCGGGCGGCGTTGATCGCAAGCTCGGCGGCGGTGAACGGTCCCGGCTTAGCGCGTGCTTTGAGAAAAGGTGTGCGGCTGCCGTCGATGATGAACACCGGCCGCCCCGGTACGGATGTTTTGGTGATGGTCATAGCTACTCCTTAACCACCTTCCGCGGTAGTGGGGTCGATTACCGACGCCACCTCCGAGACCCGGTTTGCTGGGAAGCCGCCTTGGCGGGCATGTTCCCGCACCATCCCCTCGTTGGGCGCGATATAGACACAATAGACCTTGTCGCCGGTCACGTAGCTCTGAACCCATTGAATCTGAGGTCCAAGCCCGTTTAAGACACCGCAGGATTTCTGCGAGATCGCTTGCAACTCCTGCGCTGAAAGTTTACCCGCGCCGGGGATCTCGCGTTCGATGACGTATTTAGGCATGCTGAGTCTCCGTTATTTTAAACTTTCGAGTATGTTAACACCGGCCCTACCTACCGGCGTCATGCTCGCCGCGTCCGCAGTCCCGGATTCAATGCCTCCCGCAGCCCCTCTCCCACCAGGTTGAAGGCCAAAACCACGATGAGGATAGCAAACCCCGGAATAAAAAAAAGCCACGGCGCATCGAAAATGAAATCCTTGCCGTCGGCGAGGATATTCCCCCAGGTGGCGTAGGGCGGCTGTACCCCGAAGCCGAGAAAGCTCAGTGCCGACTCGGTCAAAATCGCCGAGGCCACGTCAATGGTGGCCGACACCAGCACCGGCGCCATCGCGTTCGGGAGCATGTGCCGAAACATGATGCGGATCTCGGGTACGCCCAGCGCTTGGGCCGCCACCACGAAGTCACGCTCGCGCAGGGACAGAAACTCGGCCCGTACGAAGCGGGCCGTGCCGGTCCAGCTCGTCAGCCCGATGACGATCATGATGTTGTAGATGCTCGGCGGCAACAGCGCGACCACGGTAAGAATAAGGAAAAAGGTCGGAAAGCACATCATGGTATCGGTAAACCGCATGATCAAGGTATCAACCGTAATGATGCCGAGCCGCAAATTTCCGTAAAACCCGGCAAGCGCCCCGAGCGCGGTGCCGATGAGCACCGAAATCCCCACGGCGACGAACCCGATCGAGAGCGACACGAAGGAGCCCTGCAACATGCGCGCGAATACATCGCGGCCGAGCTCGTCGGTTCCAAGGAGATAATGGCCGAATACGGGTGCATCTGGCGCCGGGATCATGCCTGTTGCAGCCTCGGACAATGGGGGTTTAAATTTATCTGGCAAGCGAATCGTCTCCGTGTCGAACACGATCCACCACTCGGTTAACGCCTTTCCAGCGATTGCCAACCCGAGCAGGACCACGAGGACGACGGCGCCGGCCGCGGCCAGCCGGTTCTGCCAAAACGTAGGCCAAAACGCCGGGGCCTCACCGGCCAGATCCGGCGCCGGCGCCTCGCCGGCCATGGTTTGCGGTTGCGCGGCGCTCACGGCTACTCGATCTGAATGCGCGGATCGGCGAAGAGATACAAGATGTCCGCGACGAAGGTGCCGATGAGCGTCAGCACCGCGGTGATGAAGTTCAAGGTCAAAATCACCGGGAAATCGCGCGCCAAGACGGCTTCATAACCCAGGCGGCCGATGCCCGGCCAAGCGAAAATCTGCTCGAAGATCACCGAACCGCTGATGAGGCTCGGCACCAGAAAACCGAACATGGTGACGAAGGGCAAGAGCGCATTGCGCAACGCATGGCGGTAGATGACGACGTCCTCGGTCAGCCCCTTGGCGCGCGCGGTGCGCACGTAATCTTGGCCGATGACCTCCAACATTTGCGAGCGCACGTAACGCGAAAGTATCGCGATGCCCATCACGGCCGACATCAGCGCCGGGATGGTCAGATGCCAAAGGCGATCCATCCATTGGAACACGGGTACGGCCTCGTCCATCCCGAAGGTGCTCATCCCGATCACCGGTACGTCGAGCGTATCGACGACGCCGAGAATCACCAGATAGGAGAGAAAAAATCCGGGTATGGAAATCAGCGTATAGGACAGAAAGGTCATCGAGCGGTCAAAAGGAGAGTCCCTGTGGACCGCGGCGTGGATCCCGGTTGGGAACGACAACCCCCAGACAATCAATGTCGTGAGCAGAAACAAGGGCAAGGAGTTCAAGAGACGCTGGCCTATCTTCGGTAACACCGGCTGGCTGTCCTTAAAGGACTTCAAATCACCGGACGCAAGATCCCGCAACCAGTAGATATATTGCAGGTAGAGCGGATCGTCGAGATGAAACGCGGCCCGGATGCGCGCGATGTCCTCGGGTTTCATGCGCGGGTTCGAGGGATCCACTTCGCTCGGCTCGCCCGGCGCGAGATGCACGACCGAGTGGGCGAGGATCGAGACGAAGACGAGCAGAATGAGACGCTGCCAGACGTTGCGTAGGATATAGGCCCACACGGTATCGTTCTAGAAATACTAAAACTCGGGAGTAAACGCCAATTTACGCCACTTGTTGAAATAATAGGAAATCGTTCCTCCCTTGGTCGGATAGATCTTTACATACCGTTCCTGGTCTTTTGCGTCGCGCTCGACGATGACGATCTTCTTGTCCAACACCCGGGTGGTGCGCGGTGTATAGAGAAAATTATAAGGTTGATCCTCGTAGATGATCCGGTGCAACCGATGGGCAAGCGCGCGTTGCCGCTCGGGATCGTATTCCTGGCGAATGCGGATGATCAGCCGATCGGCCTCGGGATTGTTATAGGCCACGAAGTTAAGTTGTTTCGGTCCGGACTGACTGGAATGAAAGATTTGGTATAGATCCGGGTCGAGCGGCGGGGTGGTCCACCCCAGGACCACGGCGTCGAACGCGCCCTTGTCCACGAAATCCTCCAAGAACACCGCCCATTCGAAATACTGAGTATTGCATTCGATGCCGATTCTCTTCCAGGCATTCTGGGCGATGGTGATGATATTCTTGCGCGCGGGATTGCCGCTGTTGGTGATCAGATTAAACTCGAAGATAGTCCCGTCTTTCTCCAGCAATCCCTCTTTGTTCTTGCGCCAACCGGCCTCTTCCAGCAGCCGCACTGCGGCCGCAGGATCGTAAGGCAGGGGCCGCACCGCGGGATCGTACCAAGGGGTCTCCTTGGGAAAGGGACCGGTGGTGCGCTCGCCTTCGCCATATAAGAGGTAGCGGATAATGTCGTCCACGTCGATGGCCATGCCGAGCGCCCGGCGCACCCGCGGGTCCGCGAACAGCGGCTTTCGCAGGTTGTACCCGATGTAGCTATAGCTCAAGGCGAGGCTCGAAAACGACTGATAGCTGTCGTCCTTTAGATACCGGGCCACTTGATGGGGCATGGCCCCGTAGTAGTCGACGGCGCCGGTACGAAACTCCACCTCCTGGGTTAAGGGGTCGGGAATGATGCGCAAATAGTAGTCTTCGAGCTCGGGCCGGCCCTCCCAGTAATCGTCGTTGCGTTCGAGGTGGATAAATTCAACGTCTCGCCACTCAACAAATTTAAAGGGACCGGACCCAATCGGATGCCGATTGAAGCGGGCCTCGCGCATGCCGAAGGCCGCGCGCGCCGCCGCGGACAAGTTTTCCGTTTCCGCATTGAGCGCCTCTTCGCTCAAAAGGTGCTGAGGCAGGATCCCCATCGTCCAGGCGTTGATCGCCGGGGAATGCAGCCTTTTGTACGTGATCTTCACGCTATGGGGATCGGGGATCTCGATCGACTTGATCGGCTCGAAGTCGGACACGCGCGGGGAGAGATTCTTGGGATTCATGATGGCATCGTAGGTAAATTTCACATCCCGCGCGGTCACCTCCGTGCCATCGTGGAAGCGGACACCGCGGCGGAGCTGGAACAGGATCACCGGATTGTGTTCGGCAAGCGGGAGTAACTCCACGAGGTGTAGGTGCGCGCGCGCGCCGGGCTCCTCGGCATCTACGTGCCGCTCGTAGGGAAACCCATCTAGGTAACCCGATCCCAGTATGGGCTCTAGGCGAGAAAAAAAATCCTGGTCCACCCGGCTTAGCGAAAACCGAAGGCGCTCCGGAACCCGCACCTTAACACGTATTTCCGCGGGTTTGCCCTCGGCTGGCGGCGTCACTACGGTCTCTGCGCGCGTTTCAGGATGCAACACGTCGATAGCCAGTAATAATCCTTTCAAGCCACTCCGGCCGCCGCGATCGCGCGCGTCGAGGATACGCTTTTTAAGCTCGGCAGCGGAAACCGGCGTTCCATCCGGCAAGCGCTTGTCCGGACGCACGATTAAATACGCTTGTTCCGTGATCGCCCAGTCCGTGGCCAAACGGCCTCGGAGCCTGAGATCTTGATCCGCCCCCAACAGACCCTCAAACACGTAGTCGGTAATGCCGCTGCTGACGGTGTCCGCGTTGAGGATCGGGTTTAAAATCTTGGCATCGGCGGCCGAGGCTTCGATATACTTAAGCAAGCGCTTGGGATTACCGGCGGATTGCTGATCATAGGTGGGTACCCAGAAATAGGCCTGTAGCAACGCCACGAGCAGCACCGCGGGAACGGCCAGGAACCAGCGTCTTAACGCCATCGGCTAACTTTCGCGGAGCCGCGAACCCCCGGGGAATCGACGGCGTAGCTCGAAGACCATGGCTTGTATATGATAGCGCTAGGTGCGCATGAACGTGTAACGGCCGTAAAGTGCCATCAAGCTTAGGGGAATGTTAAATGGGATTTCTTGACGGAAAACGGGCGTTGATCGTGGGAGTCGCCAGCAACCGTTCGATTGCCTGGGGGATCGCCAAGGCCATGCGACGCGAGGGCGCGGAGCTTGCGTTCACGTTTCAGAACGAGCGTCTGAAAGAACGCGTCGAGGAGTTCGCCGCCGAATTGGGTTCCACCATCACCGTCGCGTGCGACGTCGCCGGTGACGCCGAGATCCAAGCGCTGTTCGAACGTTTGGATGACTATTGGGATCATCTCGATATTCTAGTGCACGCGGTCGCCTTCGCGCCACGAGAGCAGCTTGAAGGCCACTACCTCGACACCGTCACTCGCGACGGTTTCCGCATCGCGCACGAGGTAACCTCGTATAGTTTTTCCGCGCTCGCCAACGGGGCGCGGGGGATGATGAACGGCCGACAAGGATCTCTCTTAACCCTAACCTATCTCGGCGCCATTCGCGCCATGCCTAACTACAACATCATGGGGATCGCCAAGGCGAGCCTCGAGGCGAACGTAAGATACATGGCGCACTGCCTCGGCCCCGAGGGGATCCGTGTCAACGCGATTTCCGCGGGCCCCATCAGGACCCTTGCCGCCGCGGGCATCACGGGATTCCGTAGGTTCCTCGACCATGTCGAGAAGACCGCGCCTCTGCGGCGCAATGTCACAATCGACGAGGTTGGAAACGTTGCCGCGTTTCTGTGTTCGGATCTCGCCTCGGCAATCACCGGCGAGATCACCTACGTCGATGGAGGCTTTAATATCGTCGGGATGTGAATCGTCTGATCACAAGTTTTCCGAAAAAATCGCGATATCGGCATGCCGCCGTAAATCGCTCATGAGATCCCGCCACTCCTGGTTACTGGTATTGCGCAGGAGCTCGTCCTTTAATTGCTTACGCCGCTCTACGTCCACGGTCTCGGCCTTATCAACGTCCAACAGCGCGATGAGCGCATAATCCCCGCTGTCGAGCACGCCACCACCATAACTAGCCTTGCCCCCGTTTGGCCGCGGTAACTTGAACGCCATCCGCCGCAGAACGTTATCGACGCCGGTGTCATCGCGGCCAAGCTTTTCCTTCTCCGCCCATTTTAAACCTTCCTTGGATGCAAGTTGCTCGCGGCCTTCGCCGCTCTGCAAACGCTCCAATAGCGCCTCACCTTGCGTTTTCGCCGCCGCTTTGGCCTTATCCGAGGCAATAGCTGTCTTAATGTCGTTCTTCACCTCGTTGAGAGGCCGCAATTTTGCCGTCCTATGCTCCTTCACGCGGATCACGACGATATGATTGTCACCGAGCTCCAACGGCTCGCTATTCAAGCGCTCCTCCAAGACTTCGGGACTGAAGGCGGCATCGCTGACCTTCTCATGCGCGCCGATCCCCTCGCCTCCGGTACGCCCGAAGTAAGCGCTTTCTTGGACCTTCAATCCCGAGCTTTGCGCGGCGACATCCAGCGTGTCGGGATGTTCGTAGGTCAGTGTCTCGATCTTCTCGCTCAAGTCGAAGAACCGCCGTTCGGCTTGCTCGTTACGGTAGTTTTTTTCGATCTCTTCGCGAACCTCTTCGAACAACTTTGTCTTGCCTTCCCGAATCCCGTCTAAGCGGATCAGGTGAAATCCGAAATCGGTCCGCACCGGCCTCGAGATCTCTCCCGGCTTCAGCGCGTAGACGGCCTCCTCGAACGGCGGCGCCATCACCCCACGCTGGAAGAAACCGAGATCACCCCGCTTTGATTTCGACCCGACGTCCTCGGAATACTTCGCGGCAAGGTCTTCGAACGATTCACCTTTTTTCATTCGCTCCGCCAGCGCTTCGATCTCCTTGCGGGCTTTCTCGACCGCTTTCTGACCGGCCTCCTTCGCGAGCTTGATCAAGATATGACGCGCCCGGCGCTGCTCGGGCAGCGTATAGGCTGGCTTATGCTCGCCGTAGTACCCACTGAGCGCATCCGGCGTCACCTCGATCTGCTTGGCAATCTCCTCGAGTGCCAGCTCGAGGTAGGCGATCTTCACTTTCTCCGGGGCGGTATAGGTCTCGGCCTCATCCTTATAGCGCCGTGCAATCTCCTCGTCACTGACTTGCAGCGACGATTGCAACGGCTGCGCGGCAATGATCGCATAGGTGATCAAGCGCGTTTGGCTCTTGATTTTAGCGACGAGATCAATCTCACGTTTGGTTACGAAGGAGGTGTCGATCACGGCTTTGCGGACCTGGTCGGTCAACAATTCACGCCGCAACTGCTCCTCGAACCTAACCGCTGACATCCCCGCGCTCTGTAACCCCCGCTCGTAAAGATTATTGGAAAACTTACCGTCTCTTTGAAACGCGGGAAGGGCCTTCACCGCCTGGGTAACTTGTCGATCGCTGATCCTTAGACCAAGCTTTTCTCCAAGCTGTTTTTTGAGCAGCATCTCCACCATTTGATCGAGCGTTTGCTGTTTCAGCCCATCTTCGTTTGCTTGCTCCGATAAGCGCCCAAGGATCACTTGGTATTGCTTACGGTATTGTTGGTAGGCCTGCTGGAAGGCGTCTAATTCAACCTCCTCGCCATTGACCTCCGCCACCGCGACCTCCTCGGCGGCCGTGAAGTACTCCTGGATCCCCCAGAATGCAAACGGAATGCAGATCAATCCGATGATGATCCATGCGAGCCAACCTTGAGCGCGATCATGAATGCTTTGTAACATCTTGCCGGAACGACCTCGTAGGAATGATATGGAAACGGCCAGCGGACGGCGCTCCAGCCCTCACGGTGACATCCAGCTACGCGGGTATAGGCGCAACCCGAGCGGGTTGTGCGCTGCGCGGAGGTTGGCGGAGTGGACGGGACTCGAACCCGCGACCCCCGGCTTGACAGGCCGGTATTCTAACCAACTGAACTACCACTCCGGCGCTGAGAGACGGGCGCTGGTGGGTGCTGAGGGGTTCGAACCCCCGACCTTCGCCTTGTAAGGGCGACGCTCTCCCAACTGAGCTAAGCACCCAAGGTGCCGATTAGTTTACGGCATCCTTGAGGGCCTTTCCAGCCTTGAACGCCGGGACTTTCGACGCCGCGATTTTTATGGTTTCTCCGGTACGAGGGTTGCGGCCCGCGCGCGCCGCCCGCTTGCGCACGGAAAAGGTGCCGAAACCGACCAAGGTCACTTCGTCGTTCTTTTTTAGCGCCTTGGTGATCGCATTTACCATCGCGTCCACCGCGCGGCCCGCCGAGGCCTTGGGTAGATCGGCGGATTCGGCAACCACGTCGATTAGATCAGTCTTATTCATTCGTTTGCCTCCCCTGTCGAAGCAGTCGTGGATTCATTGTAGTGAGTCGCGCTATACCCGGGATCTCAATAACGTTGCGGCAGAACGGCGTTGGATGGCGCGGCGATGTGTTATACCAACTCGCCTAAAACGCGTCAAGCAGGCAATTAGCGGCCCCGGCGCCCCGCTTGCCCGCTCGCTCGTCTGAGAGCTTGTGAATAAATCTACTGCGCAGCCCGCCCGCATCGTTGCGCGGTGCTCGGAATCCTCATGTATTTCCACATACACTGCGGTTCCTGCGCGCCGTGCGCCTCGCGAGCGGCCTTGCTCGCTACGATTTCTTCACAAGCTCTGAATTTGCGGCAGCCGTACATTAATGCGGTCTGATGGCATCCTTGCCCGGCTCGGTGCCTGATGACTCCTGGGTGATGGCGTCGAGGTCCTCGCTCGCCGCGGCGAGGGGTTCCGGCATATGCTGCAAGGCCAGCGTCAGGACTTCGTCGATCCAGGTCACGGGTTTGATATCGAGGTTCTGCTTGATATTCTTCGGAACGTCTTCCAGCTCCCGCTGATTCTCGGCGGGAATAAGAACCACCTTGATCCCTCCGCGCAACGCGGCGAGGAGCTTTTCTTTCAACCCGCCGATCGGCAGGACTTCACCGCGTAAGGTGATCTCCCCGGTCATGGCGACACTCGAGCGTACGCGGATCCCCGTCAACGCCGAGACCAGCGCCGCGCACATGGCCACGCCGGCGCTCGGTCCGTCCTTGGGCGTTGCACCTTCGGGTACATGGAAGTGAACGTCATGCTGACGATAAAAGGCTGGATCGATGCCCAGATTCGCCGCGCGGCTGCGCACCACGGTCATGGCGGCCTTGATGGATTCCTGCATCACCTCGCCTAGCTGCCCGGTATAGGTCTCCTTGCCCTTGCCCGGAACGACCGCGGCTTCGATCGTCAGTAAATCCCCTCCGACCTCGGTCCACGCCAGTCCCGTGACTTGACCGACGCGATCCTCTTCTTCCGCCAAACCGTAGCGGAAGCGCTTTACACCAAGATATTTATGCAAGCTTTTCGGCGTGACGGCGACCATTTTCTCGGTGGGCTTCAAAAGCACGCGCTTCACGACTTTGCGGCATATGTTGGCGATCTCGCGCTCCAAATTCCGCACGCCCGCTTCACGCGTGTAATAGCGGATCATCTCCCGGACGGCCGGCTCGGTAATCAAGATCTCGTTATCACGCAGCCCGTTGTTCTTCTTCTGCTTGGGGATGAGGTATTTATCGGCAATATTGACCTTTTCGTCCTCGGTGTAGCCCGGGATGCGGATGACCTCCATGCGGTCGAGCAAGGGCGGAGAGATGTTGAGAGTGTTCGCCGTCGTGACGAACATCACCTCCGACAAATCGTAATCGACCTCGAGATAATGGTCGTTGAACGTATGGTTCTGCTCCGGATCGAGGACCTCCAACAACGCGGAAGCGGGATCGCCGCGAAAATCCGCGGAGATCTTGTCAATCTCATCCAATAACAATAGCGGGTTCTTGGTCCTCCCCTTGGCCATGACCTGCAGGATCTTACCCGGCATCGAACCGACATAGGTGCGCCGGTGGCCGCGGATCTCCGCCTCGTCGCGCACGCCGCCCAGCGACATGCGCACGAAGGTGCGGTTGGTCGCGCGCGCGAGCGACCGCCCTAGCGAGGTCTTGCCCACGCCCGGCGGACCCACCAAGCATAGGATGGGGCCTTTGGATTTCTTGACCCGCTGCTGCACGGCAAGGTATTCCAGGATCCGTTCCTTCACCTTTTCCAGCCCGTAGTGATCCTCCTCGAGAATGGATGCCGCCTGGGTGAGATCCCGGCTGATCTTGGTGCGCTTTTTCCATGGCACGCTCACCATCCAGTCGACGTAATTCCGAACCACGGTCGCTTCCGCGGACATGGGCGACATCATCTTGAGCTTCTTCAATTCCGCCAGCGCCCGATCCTTGGCTTCCTTGGGCATTCCGGCCTTCCCGATCGTTCTAGCCAGCTCATCGAGCTCGCTGCCGCCCTCTTCGAGATCCCCAAGCTCCTTTTGTATGGCCTTCATTTGTTCGTTTAAGTAATATTCGCGTTGGCTTTTCTCCATCTGCCGTTTCACGCGCCCTCGCAAGCGCTTTTGCACTTGCAGGAGATCGAGTTCGCTCTCAAGGACGCCGACCAACTGCTCCAAACGATTGGAAAGATCGGTGATCTCGAGGAGCTTTTGTTTTTGCTCGAGCTTAATCGCCAGGTGTGCGGCGATGGTGTCTCCCAACCGCTCCGGATCGTCGATAGACGATAAGGTCGCAAGGATCTCCGCGGGGATTCTCTTGTTAAGCTTGACGTATTGGTCGAACTGCTCGAGCAGCGTTCTGCACAACACCTCCACCTCGCGCGGGTCGATCTCGTCGGAGCTCGGAAACTCCACCTTCGCATTGAACAAACGCTCGGTCTCTGTAAAAGCGAGGATCCGCGCGCGGCGCACCCCTTCCACCAGCACCTTGATCGTGCCGTCGGGTAACTTTAACAGTTGCAGAATGTTCGATAAGGTTCCTACCCAATGGAGATCGCCGACATCCGGGTTATCGTCGGCGGCGCTCTTTTGGGCGACAAGCACAATCTGCTTGCCCCCATCCATCGCTTGTTCAAGCGCCTTGACCGATTTTTGCCTGCCCACGAACAGCGGGATCACCATATGCGGGTAGACCACCACATCGCGAAGCGGCAATACGGGAACTGTCGTCTGTTCGGTCATTCTGTCTTGCCTTCGATCACCGAGATACGCTGCAGTTCGGACCACTCATAACAACCTGCGCGCTAAGAGCTTGTGAACAAATCGTAGCGAGCACGCCCGCCCGCGAGGCGCACGGCGCGCAGGAACCGCAGTGTATGTGGAAATACATGAGGATTCCGAGCACCGCGCAACGATGCGGGCGGGCTGCGCAGTAGATTTATTCACAAGCGCTCAATCCGATGCCGCTTTGGAGATCTCAGCACTCTCGTAAATATACAGAGGTTTCGATTCTCCTTTGATGACCGCATCGTCGACCACCACCTTGACCACATTCTCAAGCGAAGGCAACTCGAACATGGTGTCAAGTAAATTGTGCTCAAGGATCGAACGCAGTCCGCGCGCCCCGGTTTTGCGCTCAACCGCTTTACGGGCGACGGCGCGCAAAGAGTCGTCCCGGAACTCCAAGACGCAACCCTCCATCTCAAAGAGCTTTGCATACTGTTTGGTAATTGCGTTCTTCGGTTCGGTAAGGATTTGGATCAGCTGTGTTTCGTCCAATTCATCCAGGACGGCAATCACCGGGAGCCGCCCGACGAACTCGGGGATCAGTCCATACTTCATGAGGTCCTCCGGTTCGACTTGATGCAAAAGCTCGCTCATCCTCTTCTTGTCTTCCTTACTCTTGACCTCCGCGGAGAAACCGATCCCACCCCTTTCGGAACGCGCACGGATAATTTTTTCCAGGCCCGAGAAGGCTCCGCCGCAAATAAACAGGATATTGCTGGTATTGACCTGCAGGAATTCCTGCTGCGGGTGCTTGCGGCCGCCCTGCGGGGGCACCGAGGCGATCGTACCCTCGATGAGTTTCAGAAGCGCTTGCTGTACGCCTTCCCCCGAGACGTCCCGCGTAATCGAGGGATTATCGGACTTGCGGGAAATCTTATCGATCTCGTCGATGTAGACGATCCCCGTTTGCGCCTTCTCGACATCGTAGTCGCACTTCTGCAGCAGCTTCTGAATGATGTTCTCGACATCTTCGCCCACGTAACCCGCTTCGGTTAAAGTTGTCGCATCGGCAATCGTGAAAGGGACGTTGAGGAGCCGTGCCAAGGTCTCGGCCAAGAGAGTTTTTCCGCTGCCCGTGGGACCGACCAACAGCACGTTGCTCTTGGCAAGCTCGACATCGTTTTGCTTGATACGCGAGGTCAATCGCTTGTAATGGTTGTATACGGCAACCGACAGTATTTTCTTCGCCCGGTCTTGACCGATGACGTATTCGTCCAGTATTTGCCGGATCTGGTGCGGCGCCGGTAGCTTTTTGTTTCCTCCCGCGGCGGATTTACCGTGCATCTCCTCGCGGATGATATCGTTGCAAAGCTCCACGCACTCATCACAGACGAACACCGACGGACCGGCGATAAGCTTGCGCACCTCGTGCTGACTCTTACCGCAGAATGAACAATACAAGAGCCGTTCTCCGTCACCGCCTCTAGACTGTTTGCCGTCGTTCATTGGCCACCTCTAGGCATTAGGGATTTAACCTTGCAGGGCTGATCTCGATCAATAGCAATCTATAAGCCACCCACCGGACGTAGCGCGCGTTGATAGAGTACATCATCTATCAACCCATACTCCTTGGCTTGCTCGCCCCCCATGAAATTATCCCGCTCAGTGTCCGCTTCGATTTTCTTCAGTGCTTGCCCGGTATGCCGCGCGAGTATCTGATTCAAGCGTTCGCGCGCTTTTAATATCTCGCGCGCGTGAATGTCGATATCGGACGCCTGGCCCTGAAAGCCACCTAGCGGTTGATGAATCAAGAGGCGCGAGTGCGGTAAACAGTGGCGCTTGCCTTTCGCGCCACCGGCGAGCAGCAGCGCTCCCATGCTCGCTGCCTGCCCGACACACATGGTACTGACGTCGGGCTTGATAAACTGCATGGTGTCATAGACTGCGAGGCCCGCGCTCACGGAACCCCCAGGCGAATTAATATACAGATGCACATCCTTGTCCGGGTTCTCCGACTCCAGAAACAACAACTGGGCCACGATCAGGTTGGCCACTTCATCCGTCACCGGCCCGACGAGAAACACCACCCGCTCCTTAAGAAGCCGGGAGTAAATATCGTACGCCCGCTCACCCCGCGCCGACTGTTCAACAACAATCGGCACCAGATTGAGCGCTCTCACGGTGGATTTCTCACTCTCGTACATAAGTTTATCAGCTTGCCGTCGCTTGGTCGTCAGTCTGCCGTGGATTCATCAGCGCGTCAAACGGCAACGCTTGCTCCTTGATTGTAGCTCTGCTAAGCACCCAGTTTACCACCTCGTTTTCAAGGATCAGGGCTTCGACGCTCGCGAGGCGCTTGCGATCCTCGTAATACCATTTAACCATGGTCGCGGCGTCCTCGAAACCAATCGCCATGCTTTCGACGGCGGATCTCAGCATCGATGAGCTCACCGCGAATCCGATAGTTCTAACGAGCTCGCCTATGATGAGGCCGACCGCAACCCGCCACCGGGCACGCTCCGCGAACAGTTCGACGGGCAGTATCTCAATCCGTTCTTGCTTGCCGCTTCGCAGCACCAGAGTACGATAGGCTTCATCCCGGAGACTCCGGGCTTCGGCGTGCACCAGCGCCTTTGGCAATTCCATCGGGTTGGCTTCGAACAGCGCCTGCATGACGCCCGTTTTCACCCGCGTTTGCAGGCGCTCATTGCGCTCGCTTTCGAGGCTCGCGCGCACCCTTGCACGCACCTCTTCCGCTCCACCCGGCTCGATTCCTAGGCGCTCGGGCAACCCCTCATCCAACGATGGCAACACGGGTTTTGAGACACTCAAGCACTGGATCAGGAACCGGGCCGGCTTTCCGGCGAGGTCGGAATTCTGGGAATCCGCCGGAAAGGTGAGATCCACGCTGCGTTCCGCGCCGGGTTCAAGCCCTACCAGCACTTCCTCGAAGCCTGGCAACAGATCGGATGCGCCGAGCTCCAACGTGAAACCGGACGCGTGGCTGCCTGCGAAAGGTTGGCCTGCGATGCTCCCCTGAAAATCAATCTCCAAACGGTCTCCGCGTTGCGCCGGCCGCTCTACTTTTTCCCAACCGCGATACCGTTGTTGCAGCGCCTGGATCGCGCTATCCACATCCTCATCGGTAATGTCGCAAACCGGTCTTGTGATCTGAAGATCTTCGGCCGGAACCAGCTTGATTTCCGGGTAGATCTCAAAGCTCGCCTGGTAGATCAATCCCTGGCCGGGTGCGGCAGCGAGCGGCTCGATGGCGGGATCTCCCACCGGCCGAACGTTCTCCTTGCGAATCGCCTCCGCATAGCTCGACCGCAGGATATCGTCCAGTACCTCTTGACGCAGTTGTTCGCCGTAACGGCGCTGCACCAGCTTCATGGGCACCTTGCCGACGCGAAAGCCGTCGATCCTGGCGGTTCGTGTTAACTTCACGAGCCGCTGCTGTAGCTCCGAGGCGATGTTCTCCTCGGGGATCTCGACGGTGATGCGGCGCTCGAGCGCTCCGGTCGTTTCCAATGAAACCTGCATTTATTTCTACCTGTCACAAAGCGGCGGCGTGATTTACGCAACTGGTGCGAAAGGAGAGACTCGAACTCTCACGGGTTGCCCCACTGGATCCTAAGTCCAGCGCGTCTACCAATTCCGCCACTTTCGCAGACATCAAGAAGTCCACGCATCCAAGTTAAATCACCAGCCAGGATAGCATCTAAGGATGCTCTGCAAAAGTTACTGCGCAGCCCATCTGCTATGTCGCGTGCTCGCTCGTTGCTCGCCTATCTACCTGATATGTCTCGCGACTCGTTCCGCGGCTTCGCGCATCTGGGCTTGCTCGCGACACTTTTGCAGAGCTTCCCTAACGGTTTATTGAAAAACCACCCTGCCGTTGTGCCATCAAGTACGTCATCACCGCGTTCACGGTCAACGATTCTCTCCAGCGCGGTGCGTTTTGCTGGTCAGCGCAACGATTCGACGCGCTTGCGTTGCTCCCGGAGCCGCTTAAGGGCGCGCGTCAACTCTTCGCAGCGTTGTTGCTCCTTGGCGACAACCGCACTCGGCGCGCGTTCCAGAAACTCTTGATTCTCGAGTTTTTGCGTCGCCCGCGTGTAATCGCCTTCCAGCTTTTCGACTTCGGCATCGAGCCGCCGCAGCTCCGCCTCGCGATCGATGAGGCCCGCTAAGGGTATGAACAGGCTCAGCCCACCCGCTAAAGCCGCGGCCATATCCGCGGAAGGCGTGTCCGTGAGGGTTTGCAGGGATGAGATATGGCCAAGATGCATGAGAAACAGGCGATTGTTTTCCAGCCATTGATGCTCGGCGCCGGATCCATGCTCGGTCAGCACCGCTAAGGGCTTCGACGGCGCAATGTCCATCTCCGCGCGTACGCGCCGCACAGCGAGGACAAAACTCCTCACCCAATTGAATTCCTCCACCGCGGCGGTGTCGATTTCGAGCGCCCCGGGCGCCGGATAAGCTTGCAATAGGATCGAATCGCCGCTGACACCCCCGAGCGGCGCGACGCGTTGCCAGATCTCCTCGGTAACGAAGGGAATGATCGGATGCGCCAGCCTCAACAAGGTCTCAAGCACCTCGACCAGGGTGCGTAAACATCCGCGCCGCATCCGCTCGTCAGTAGCGTGGTTTAGCGCCGCCTTGGACCATTCGAGGTACCAGTCACAATACTCATCCCAGGTGAACTCGTAGATCGCCTGGGCCGCGAGGTCGAAGCGGTAAGTCCCGAAGGCTTCGATGGTAGCCTGTTGCGCCTGGAGCAAACGCGATCGGATCCAGCGCTCCCCCAAGCCGTTATCATAGGTTCCTTCCGCGCCGACGGCCGCTTCGCCCCCGGTGGCGAGCAGCACGTAGCGTGCGGCGTTCCAGAGCTTATTGCAAAAGTTCCGGTAGCCTTCGATACGGCCGAGGTCGAAGCGGATGTCCCGACCCTGAGTGGCCAGCGCCGCGAAAGTAAAGCGGAGGGCATCGGCACCGTAGGCCCCGATACCCCGCGGAAATTGCTTGCGCGTGGCGCGCCCGATTTTAGCGGCGTCTTGGGACTGCATGAGACCCGTTGTACGTTTCGCGACCAAAGCGTCAAGCTCGATGCCGTCGATGAGATCGAGCGGATCGAGGATGTTGCCTTTGGATTTCGACATCTTGTTGCCGTCGGCGTCGCGCACCAGTCCATGGATATAAACCTCTTTGAACGGGACCTGCTGCGTAAACTTGAGCCCCATCATGATCATCCTGGCCACCCAGAAGAAAATGATGTCAAACCCGGTCACCAAGACAGCGGTCGGGTAAAAGCGCCGCAGCTCATCGGTCTCCTGCGGCCAGCCCAAGGTCGAAAACGGCCAGAGCGCCGATGAAAACCAGGTATCGAGCACGTCGGGATCCTGGGTCAGAACTTGTCCGTCGGGTATCCCATGGCGGGCGCGCGCCTCGGCCTCAGTGCGGCCTACATAGGCGTGGCCTTGATCGTCATACCAGGCCGGGATCCGGTGTCCCCACCAAAGCTGCCGGGAGACGCACCAATCCTTGATGTTGCGCATCCATTCGAAGTAGGTCTTCGCCCAAACGTCCGGTACGAACCGGATGGCGCCCTCTTCGACCGCGCGAATTGCGGGCTCGGCAAGCGGCGCCACGCGCACGAACCATTGGTCGGTGAGATAAGGTTCAAGGACCGCGTTCGAGCGATCCCCGCGCGGCACCGTATGCTTGTAGTCCTCTACGCTTTCGAGCAGCCCTTGTTGCTCCAAATCGTGCACGATGCGTTTGCGCGCTTCGAAGCGATCAAGACCGACGTAGGCCGGGGGCACTTCGGCATTGAGCAGCGCGCGCTCGCTGAAGATATTAATCAACGGCAACTTGTGTCCGGCCCCAACTTCATAGTCGTTAAAATCATGCGCCGGGGTGATCTTCACGCACCCCGACCCGAACTCCTTATCGACATAGGGATCGGCGATCACTGGAATGTTCCGGCCGGTGAGCGGCAATTGCACCTCTTGACCGATGTAGGACTGGAAGCGCTCATCCGCAGGATGGACCGCCACCGCGACATCGCCCAACATTGTCTCAGGTCGGGTGGTGGCGACGACCAGATGCCCTTTCCCGTGGGCCAGCGGGTAGCGGATGTGCCAGAGATGACCTTGCTCCTCGGTGGCTATCACCTCCAGATCCGAAATGGCCGTTAACAAGACCGGATCCCAGTTCACGAGTCGCTTGCCCCGGTAAATAAGCCCCTCTTCATAGAGGCGCACGAATACCTCCGTCACCGTCGCGGATAAACCGGCGTCCAACGTGAAGCGCTCCCGCGACCAGTCCATGGCGGTACCCAACCTCCGGAGCTGACGTGTGATCGTGTCACCCGACTGCGCTTTCCACCGCCACACCGCTTCCGTGAAGGCTTCTCGTCCCATTTCCTGCCGCCTCAACCCCTGCTCGGTCAATTGGCGCTCGACCACCATCTGGGTGGCGATCCCGGCGTGGTCGGTGCCGCATTGCCAGAGTGTGCTGTAACCCCGCATGCGGTGATAGCGGATCAAGCAGTCCATAAGCGTGTCTTGGAATGCATGCCCCATGTGCAGGCTGCCGGTGACATTGGGGGGCGGAAGCATGATGCAGTACGCGGACTCGGAGCCGTGCGGGGCGAAATAACCGCGGCTTTCCCAGGTTTCGTACCAATGCTGTTCGATGCCCTTGGGATCGTAGGTCTTGTCCATGGTGATCGCTTCGGGCGAATTTCGTGCTATCGATCCGGTCGCTGCGGATGCGCTCGCCGACGCGGCGGCGGGAAGGTCGCGCAAGGCTCTGATCTCGGTCAGAATACGATGGGTGGCGTGCGCGATTTGAACCGAAACAATGCGCTGCATGTGGCCGGTAATGCGCACCGCGAGCGCCTCGAGCTCCGGCGGGTCCAACGGCGGCATCGCTGGCAAAGCCGAAACGCGATCTTGAACCACCACATCCTTGAGCACCGGGATCTCGGCCTCGCCGTCTGCTGGCGCTGACTCCGAAGCTACGCGATCAGGCGCCGGGTAGTCATCCCCGGCGGGCGGCGCCGGCAGGGAAGCATCAGGACGGGCCGGATCGCTCATGTGCAGCGTGAAGCCGATGCGTTTCCAGCGTATAACCGGCCTGCCGATAGGTTCGATAACGCCCCCGCGCCTCCTCGCGTTGCGCGGGATCGCAATCAACCACCTCGATGAGGCGCTCGATTGGCCCACTGGGCGCGGCAGCGCTCAGGTTGAACACGATCTCGGCGGACGGGCGCTCGCCTTGCCATCCAATCAAGACGGGGGTTTCGGGATCGGGATGTTCATCCCAGCGCTGATGCGGCAGAAAACTGATGTCTTTATAGGTCCAAAGCAAGTCATCGATCTGCTCCGCTTGCTCCGCGGACCCCGTAAGAATGCACACACGCTGACCACTCGCGAAGGCCTTGCCGACGAGCGTGCACACGACTTGGCCGCGGGTACGACCATCGCCCGCCGCCTCCAAGAGGTAGAAATCAACCCGGGGCATGGTCCTCGGGCTTGCGTACCCGGTCAAGCAGGAATTGAACGAGCAGCGGCACCGGACGGCCCGTCGCGCCTTTCTTGTTTCCCGTACGCCACGCGGTTCCGGCAATGTCCAAATGCGCCCATTTCAAATCCTTGGCAAAGCGCGCGAGAAAGCACGCGGCGGTAATGCTACCGGCCTCGCGGCCACCGACATTGGCGAAGTCCGCGAAGCGACTGTCGAGCTGTTTCTGGTAGTCCTCCCAAAGGGGCAGTTGCCAAGCCCGATCGCCGCTCCGGCCGCCCGCGGCGAGCAAAGCCGCGGCCAAAGGCTCGTGATTGCTCAAGAGCCCCGAGGCGTGCTGACCCAAGGCGACCACGCAGGCGCCCGTCAGAGTCGCGATATCGATGACCACCCCGGGCTTGAAGCGTCGGGAATAGGTCAAGGTGTCACAAAGGACGAGCCGCCCTTCGGCGTCGGTGTTGAGGATTTCGATGGTCTGGCCCGAGAGGCTAGTCACAATATCCCCAGGTTTCACCGCGTTACCGCCGGGCATGTTTTCCGTCGCCGGAATGAGGCCGACGAGGTTGATCGGCAATCGCAGCTCGGCAACGGCCCGCAGTGTCCCGAGGACGCTGGCCGCGCCGCACATGTCGTATTTCATCTCATCCATGGCGGCGGCCGGCTTGATCGAAATGCCACCCGAATCGAAGGTGATCCCCTTGCCTACTAAGGCCACCGGGGCTTGCGCCGCGGGCGCTCCCCGGTACTGCACAATGATCAACGCCGGCGGCTCGCGGCTGCCGCGGGCTACCGCCAGGAAGGCTCCCATCCTTAGCCTCTTGATCTGCGCTACTCCCAAGACCTCAACCTTTAACGCCGCGTAGCGTTTCTGCAGCCGCCGCGCCTCATCCGCGAGATAGGCCGGGGTGCAGTGGTTGCTCGGCAGGTTGGCGAGATCTTTCGCCAAACGGACCCCCGCGGCGATGGCGCGGCCCTCTCGTAAGGACTCCTTGGCGGCCGAGGCGTCGCGCGGGTTGGCGATCGCGACCCGCAGCGAGCACAGGACCGCCGCGGACGCGTCAGGCTTGCTTTTCAGCCGATCGAAGCGGTAGAGGGTGTTCTCGGCGGTTTCCACGAGTTGCCTCACCTTCCAATCGAGGCCGCGATCCGGGGTCGGAATCTCCGCGAGGTAGCTCGCGGCTTCCGTTACCCCAGCGTCGTTTAATGTCGTCACCGCCTTGGCGACGATCTCGCGATACTTGTTGTCGGACAGCTCGTTCTTCGGTCCGCATCCGATCAGTAATATGCGCTCGGCCGCCGTGCCAGGGATCTGATGCAGCATCAAGGTTTGGCCGCATCGCCCGTCGAGATCACCGCGCTTGATGATGCGGCGGATGTACTGGTGACTGGCTTGGTCCAGTTGCGCCGCGGTCTCCGCAAGCTTGCGCTTATCGAACACCCCGGCTACCACGCAAGGAACCCGTTGCTTATCCGGCGCACCGCCGATGATGGTGAACTCCATAGCCCCCCTATGCTGTTATAGTTAACGCTGGAACAGAAATAGGCAATTCAATGGTAATGCATGGATCATCGCGGTGAACCGCGTCTTGGCGAGCAAGTGTATTGTTATAGGTAGAGCAAAGCAAAGCGCGCGAGCATCCTCATGCTGTTAAACCGCTACCTCATCCGGGAGATCTTATTGTGGTTCGGGGCCGTGCAACTCCTGCTATTACTCACCTACGCCAGCAGCCGCTTCGTGCAGTACCTGGCGACGGCTGCTGCCGGAAAGATCGACAGCGGACTGATCTTCGAGCTGCTGGCCTTAAAGATGGTGACCTCCTTGGTGCTGATGCTGCCCCTATGCCACTACATTAGCGTCTATGTCGCCTTGAACCGGCTGTCGCGCGACAACGAGCTTATCGCCATCGCAAGCTTGGGCCTGGGCTCGCGGTTTCTTTTCGATACGGCGGCCAGGCTTGCCTTCGCCGTCGCGCTCGTCGTCGCGATCCTTGCGCTTGCGGTCGCGCCGTGGGCAGAAGCGCGCTTGGGCGAGGTCGAAAACCGGGCCAAATCGGAATCCGACCTGACCGGGATCACGCCGGGGCAATTCAAGGATTTCAATGAGGGTAACCGGATCCTTTATGTGGAGCGACTGTCTTCCGACAAGCGCGGCATGTCCAATGTGTTCCTGCAAGGGCGGCAAGACGGCCACCTCGGGGTGCTGTCCGCTGACCGGGCGGAAATCGAGCTCGACCAGAAAACCGGATCTCGCTATGTGAACTTTTACGCCGGGCGCCGCTATATGGGCTCCCCGGGACGGCTCGATTATTCGATTGTCGAGTACGAGAAATACGGCGTGCGCATCGACCGCAGTGAGGCGGCGGACCGGAGCGCGCGCGTGAGCGCGGCGAGCACCGTAAGCTTGTGGTCGGCCGACACGCCGGAGGCGGCTGCTGAGTTACAGTGGCGGATCGCAATGCCGATCGGCACCGTGCTGTTGACGCTCCTCGCGGTGGCCCTGGTGCGAGCGGCATCCGACCAGAACCGGATACTCGGGCTCTTGAGCGCGGTCTTGATTTATTTCACTTACAGCAACCTCTTGGGGATTGCGAAGACCTTGGCCATGCAGGGCGCCGTGCCTGTGTATCCGGGTTTATGGTGGGTGCATGCGCTCTTAGGCCTTGTGATCCTCGCATTGCTAGGTGAGCCGCTCCTGCGCAAGCGGTGGGCGCGGCGGCAACGAGCACCAACGCTACGCGGCTGAGCTGAGGGCTTGTGAAGAAATCTGCTGCGCAGCCCGCCCGCATCGTTGCGCGGTGCTCGGAACGCGAGATCCCGAGCGTAGTAGGTTTTTTCACAAACTCTTAGCCCGCGCCGGCGAGGGTCCCTATGGATTCCCCCATCGTCACGGGCGTACCGGGTTGCAGTGTTTTCGACCAGCGGATCGCGCCCGGCCCAAGCAGCAAGATCACCGTAGACCCCATGTTAAAGCGGCCCATCTCCTCGCCCTTATTCAGGATCACCGGGCAGGATTCGGGTTGTTCGCAGACGCAGACGCCAAGCGCGGCCGTATGCGTCGCGCCGCCGTGGCGCCACACAAGGTCCATCGCGCCCACGAACATGGCGCCTATCATGATCAGCGCGAGCGGGCCCGCATGGGTTTCGAACAGGCAAACGATCCGCTCGTTACGGTTAAAGAGTTCGTTTATCCCCCGGACCGTGCTGGGTTTCACCGGAAACAAGCGCCCCGGCACATGAATCGATCGGACTAGGCGCCCGGTGACTGGCATGTGCACTCGATGGTAGTCTTTCGGGGCTAAATACAAGGTGATGAAATGACCTCCCAAGAACGCTCCCGCCTCGCGGCTTGCCAGCAGTCCGGACACACTGTAGTGCTGTCCTTTGGCTTGAAGCAACGACCCGTCTCGGAGGTCGCCGAGTTGGGATACGCTACCGTCGACGGGGCACGCCAATGAGCAAGGATCGGGCGCGATCGGGCGCGCATCGCCTCGGAGCGCGCGGGTAAAGAAGCTATTGAATTCCGGGTAGACGCCCGGATCCGATTCGGCCACGCTGTCCATATCGACCCCGTAACGGCGGATAAACCACCGGATTTGCCAATCTTTCCACGGTCGAAAACGCAGGCGCGTCGCAACGAGCATCAACCGCGACAAGGCGTGGTGAGGCAGCAGGTACAGCGGCAAGCAGTTAAGCCAGTTACGGGCCCACGGCGCGGTTTCGATCGCCGTGACCGTCGCGCGTTCAACTTGCATGAGCGTGGTCCGTCTTTTAGTTACGATTTTTCTGGCATTATAACCGTGCATCGCGCGAGCGTTTAATCGGTAAACATTGCGCCGCCGATGGTGCAGTGCAATCATAGCGTCGCCACGAATCGGAGAGTGTTTTTAAGCAAGCCGAGGTTGAGTGAACCATGACTGATAGTAACCCTGTCTGGAATGACGATTGGATAGCATCGCAAAAAAACTTTTGGGACGCCTGGTCACATATTCTAAGCCAATCCATGGAGCCATCGCCTAGCTCCCAAGCGTTCGCGGTTCCGTGGACGACGGCTTTGGATCTGTGGGCAAAAACCGCGGCGCCTGCTGCCCCAGCGGCTGGAGAGGATTTTTTTCGAAGCATCGTGCGGCAAGGAAAGACCTTTCTGCGCCTAGGAGAGGAGTTCAGCAAGCTGACACGCAACCTGGCCGAGGGGGCGCAAGCCGGATCGAACTGGAAGGATGTGTTCGCGGCGAAGCTCAATGAACTGAAAGCGGGTTTCACTTACGGCAGCGCTTCCGAGGTGACTAGCACGCTGCGCGGCCTGTTACCATTTTTTGAACTGCCGATGGATACCTGGTCGCGCATGTTCTCTAGCAGCTCGTTGCTGCCCGGTGATTTCTTGCGGTCGGTGAAATCGGAGGGTTTGCGCGACGTCGCGGGCCAGGTCCACGAACGCATGGATCGGTTCTTGTCGGTCCCCGCGGTCGGCTATATGCGCGAATGGCAAGAGCAGACGCAGGGAGGCATGCGTCTCGCCATGGGTTACCAAGAGGCGCTGCAGGAATACCTGCATGCGCACGGACGGCTCGGGGTCGATGCCCTCGAACGGCTGGCCGCCAAGATCATCGAACGCGCGGAGAAAGGCCAGGAAATCAATACCCTGCGAGAGGTCTATGATCTATGGGTCGATTGTGGCGAAGAGGCGTACAGCGCTTTTGTGTTCACGGAAGAATACGCGGACATTTACGCACGGCTGGTCAACGCGCTAATGGCGTTGAAGCATCACAACCAAACCGCCGTTGATGAAGTCGCGGGATCATTGAATTTGCCGACCCATCAAGGGATCGCGACGATGCAGCGGCGGCAGCAGGAGCTCCGGCGCGAGATCGCGGAGTTCCGATCGCTACTCGATCCGAGCGTGATGGAAGGAATGCAAGCGCGGTTAAGAGCGCAGACAGAGGCGCTGAACGGCCGCACGCAAAAGGAGTTGCGCACCCAGGGAGAGAGCATTGAGGGCATGCGAGAGAAGGTCACGGTGCTGGAGCGCGACGTCGCCCGGTTGCTCAAGGAGCTGGCGGCGCTCCGCAACGGTGCGGGGCGCGAAGGCCGCGGCGGGCGAACCCCGGCGAAGAAGACGGCGTCGGCCGTGAGCGTGGTTGCCGCGGCCGGGCATAGGCCCAACCGGGCGGCGCGCGCCAGCACTGCACAAAAGCGCGGCAAGGGGGAATAGCTCATGTTTCCATTTCAAATACGTCCGGATCAAGCCTTATCCGAAATCCAAGAGTTCGGGACTAAGCTCAGCCGGGGTTTACAGACGCTGAACGAAATCGGCGATATCGACGTCGGGTGTACGGAAAAAGAGTCCGTGTACACCGAAGACAAGCTCACGCTCTACCGGTTTAAGCCGCTGGTGGAGAAGCTGAACCCGGTGCCGGTGCTGATCGTATACGCACTTGTCAACCGCCCTTACGTGGCGGATTTACAGAAGAACCGCTCGCTCGTGCGCGGACTCTTGGCGGGCGGCCTCGATGTGTATTTGATCGACTGGGGTTATCCCGACAGCGCCGATCGGTTTTTATCATTAAACGATTACATCAACGGTTATATCGATCGCTGCGTGGAGGTGCTCAGGAAACGGTATAGCCTGGACAAGATTAATCTCTTAGGGATCTGCCAGGGGGGAACTTTCAGCCTTTGCTATAGCGCGATGCATGCCGATAAAGTGCGGAATCTCATTACCACCGTGACACCGGTCGATTTCCACACGCCCCAGGATTTGCTCAGCCATTGGGTCCGGAAGGTGGACATCGATCTGCTGGCGGAGACCACGGGCAATATCCCGGGCAAGATGCTGAACTGGACCTTTCTATCGCTCAAACCGTTCCGGCTTTCGGGGCAAAAATACCTCGATATGGTCAACACCCTGGACGATCCGGTGCTGTGCAAGAATTTCATCCGCATGGAGAAGTGGATCTTCGATAGCCCCGATCAAGCGGGGGAAGCATTCCGGGAGTTTATCAAGCATTTTTATCAGAATAACGAGCTGATTAAAGGCGAGGTGATGATCGGTGAGAAAAACGTCGATCTCGAAAACATCACCATGCCGGTGCTCAACATCTTCGCCACCGACGACCACCTGGTCCCACCCGCTGCCTCGAAGGCGTTAAGGAAATACGTGGGAAGCGCGGATTATTCGGAGATCGAATTTCCCGGTGGACACATCGGGATCTATGTGAGCGGCAAAGCGCAGCAGATGATTCCCCCCTCGGTCACCTCCTGGCTCGCCGCCAGGTAATAGCACGCCAAGAACGCTATTCACGAAAAACCTGATCCACCTCGGGGTGGATCGGGTCTTTAGAGGAAGGATAATCGGGAAGGGCTAAGCGGTTGCTTTCTTTACCGAGGCGAGCGCGGCTTTCTTTACCGGCGCGGTCCCGTTCCCATTCTCCAGAGTTTTCTCGAACCAAGCCGCCATCTCATCCTTGGAATCTGTCATGATCTCGGTGGTTTTTTGCATGGCGTCAAGCACCTTTTCGTTGCATTCGGTCATGAGCTTGGTTTGGCCCGATAGGAGATCCTGATAACCCTTCGATTCGGTCAGCAAGCTGACCTGCTTGATACCGGTATCAACATAGGTGCTTACCAAGCCGAGTTGCTGTTCGCCCATCTTCTCGAACGCCTTGGTGCTGATTTCACCAAGTTCTTTTAGAGAAGCGTATGACATGTTGCCAAACTGAGCCCAGGGATTCATGAATTCAAATTGCATAGTGTTACCTCACGTTGTTACCGACGTTGTGCATTGCACATCGCAATGCTGCGTTGCATCATACTAAGGCTAAACCTCACTGTCAAGTCGGTAACAAGACGCAAAAATTCACGCTATGAAACCCTTGCTCCGCGACCGTGAGCATGCCATCGCGTAACGCAATGATTTGGATATCGCGAGGCTATTTGCCCTTCGCGGGTTTGTCGGCAAACGGCGCGACCGTTTTCTCCATGCCTCGTTCCGCCCAAGCGCTCAGCTCATTCTTGCACTCGCTGAGTAGAGCGTTGGTACCGCGGACGATCTCGACGAACTTGGCGCCGTATTCGGAGGCCAGAGCGGCTTGATGCGCTAGTAAGTCCTTCGGGTCCTTAACGACGCTAATCAAATTCACTTCTTTGGCGCTTGCCTCGAGACAAGTGCTGAGAGGCTGTGAATCAATTGTCATTTGACGGTAGTTCAGACACAGATATGACCGTCGGTCGAGGCGTTGAGGTAGATTTCGCATCCGAGCGGTATGTGCCGGAGGCGGCAACGATGGG
>Ga0136616_10000110_pt1 | contig 31564 bp, 41 predicted proteins | sample AntDrymUQ2992106_2_FD_106648 | JGI IMG/M metagenome (GOLD analysis project Ga0136616, IMG submission 106648) | Polar desert sand microbial communities from Dry Valleys, Antarctica - metaG UQ299 (21.06) | ecosystem: Environmental > Terrestrial > Soil > Desert | place: Antarctica: Dry Valley... | reverse complement strand
GGCTGATCAGCCACCGCAGCTTCGGCTTCCACGGACCCGATCCCCTCATCGCCCTGATCTACCTCTGCGCCGGCGGCATCGACATCCCGCTCCCGTTCACCACCAACCCGTGAGGAGAACCCGTATAAGGGAGGGGATGACGCGGGGGACACGCTCTCGGCGGTCCTCCAAGAGCTCTCGAACATCGACAAACACCAGGTCGTGAACCCCACGCTCGGGGTCATCACGAATCCTATCGGCGTCTCGAATCCGCTGACGTTCCGCGTTACAAGGGGCAGCGGAGCCATCGTCGTTCGAGAAGTCCGCTACGGGGAGAGCTTCAAGGACGGCACAGAGGTGATGCGTGTCCGCGTCGAACCCCTCGAACCGGACACCGAAGTGGAAGTGGAGGGCGATCTGCCGGTCGACGTAGCGTTCGGCGAGCGGAAGATTCTGCTTGACGACATCAAGCGGATTCGCCTTATGGCGTCCGCCGTCGTTGAGTTGTTCGAGCCCGATTTTCCGTAGGGGTCGGCCTGTCACGCGCGTCTAACCTTAGCCTTTTCTACCTACCGTGAAGGGATAGACGCCACCGTACGTTGGTCTTCGGACGCCACCGGGGGGCTGTGCAGGACATCTTGCAGCACACCAGGGGGGTCGTCTCAACGCCAACTCCATCACCTACTTTGACATCGCCCTGACCGAGCTGTGGCGTGAGGCGATCGGTCCCTGCCGCGAGATGACCGAAAGAGGAACCGACATGTGGTCGCCGAGGCGAGAACGGTATCTTGGCGCCGGCCAGGTTCGACGACGAGCTCGACCGGGCGGATCCCGCTCCCTCACCGTGTGTCGCCGACGCGCGCATCCCGCCCGAGGGTTGCGTGCACCCGTCCGATCACCTCGTCGGTGAACTCTCTCGTCGACGCCTCGCCGCCCGGGGGTCCGGACCCCGTCCGCGCTCGCCCCGAGCACGGCGCCGTAGACAGCTACGGGGCGGCCTGAGCATCGTCTCGCCCGTCCACCCGCGCTACGTAGTGCAGCACCGCGGCCCCCGCCAGGATCATCGCCATCGGGTTGGCGATGTTCTTGCCCTTGAGCCCGGGCGCGGTGCCGTGCGGCGCCTCGGCCATCGCCGCGGCGATCTCGAGTCGCCGTCGCGGTTGAGGGCGGGAATCACCGCCGGCCCGTCGACAGCTCCCGCTCACGAGCCCGGAGTGGCCTTGGAGACCACCGCGTTCTCGGTCGCGCGCCGGCGATCGAGCGACAGGTCGAAGCGCTCGAGCTCGAGGTCGAGCCCAAGGACCTCGGGGTCGAGCACCCGGACGGCCTGATCGAGAAGCTTTGGCCGGTCTCGTCGCCGCCGAGGACGATGACGCGGTCTCGTCGCCGGCCACGGTGAGAGCCTCCTTCCCTCATGAGCTTCGAAATCAACGCCCAAGCCGAGGCCGGGACGGGCGCCGAGCAGTGCTCGTGGTGCGGCGAGGCGGTCGAGCGCGACGACGGCTTTCGGCTCTACCAGCCCGCGGCGCCGCGGCGGGCCATCTTCTGCCGGCTGGAGCACGTGGTGCCGTGGGCGATGCAGGGAGCACGTTGGGAGCCGGGGACGGGCGCAGAGCCCGGGTGGATCGGCGAGTCGCTCGATGACTGCGCGCACTGCGGGGCCGAGCTGGTGGAGACGCGCCTCGTGCTCGTCCGCCATCGGGGAGACCACCGCGTGCCCGACGCGTTCTGCTCGGTGGACCACCTGGCGGCCTGGGCGACCGCGGGCGGGCGCTGGCGCTGAGCGTCGGCGGCGGGCGTGTCCTGCCCACCGACCGTGGCTACGCCGCCGCCGCGCTCCAGCCGGTCATCGCCGCGGGCGAGGCTAGACAGGCGGCAGGAGGACCGGCCGCCGCCGCGAACCGGGCGCCATGCCCTTCGCTACTCTCTCACCGCTCCCCGCCGCCCGCGACCTCGAGAGCCCCAAGATGGAGAAGTTCATCATCGAGGGCGGTTATCCGCTCTCCGGCACGGTCGTCCCGGCCGGCAACAAGAACGCCGCCCTGCCGGTCCTGGCGGCGTGCCTCCTCACCGAGGAGGAGGTCGTCGTGCGAAACGTGCCGCGCATCCGCGACGTGGGGGCCATGCTCAGGCTGCTCGAGTCCGTGGGCGTCACGTGTGAGTGGCGCGACGAGAACACGGTCGCCCTGTGTGCCGCCGCCGCCGATCCGTGCGAGCTCGACCCGGTGTTGTGCGAGCCGATCCGCGCGTCGTTCCTGCTGGCCGGACCGTTGCTGGCGCGCTTCGGCCACGCCCACATGCCACCGCCGGGCGGCGACGTGATCGGCCGCCGCCGCCTCGATCCCCACCTCGACGCCTTCCGGGCCCTCGGGGCCGAGGTCAGCCTCAACGGGCGCTACTACATCGACGCCCCCGCCGGCCTGCGCGCGTGCGACTTCTTCATGGACGAGCCGTCGGTGATGGCCACCGAGAACGCGCTGATGGCCGCCGCGCTCACTCCCGGCGCGACCGTGATCCACAACGCGGCGTCGGAGCCCCACGTGCAGGATCTGGCACGGATCCTGCTCGGGATGGGCGCGCGCATCGAGGGCATCGGCTCGAACGTGCTGGTCGTCCACGGCCGGGCGGAGCTCGGCGGCGCCGACTTCGCGATCGGGCCCGACTACATCGAGATCGCGAGCTTCGTTGCCCTCGCGGCGGTGACCGGCGGCGAGCTGCGGATCAGCGACGTGAATCCCGACGACCTGAGGATGATGCGCCTGGTCTTCGGGCGTCTCGGGTGCGAGATCGAATACGAAGGCGACGATCTGATCGTGCCCTCCGACCAGCGCCTGCGGATCAAGGACGACGCCGGCGACGCCGTCTCGAAGATCGAGGACGGGCCGTGGCCCGCCTTCCCCGCCGACCTCACGAGCATCGCGCTGGCGCTCGCCACCCAGTCCGACGGCATGGTGCTGATCCACGAGAAGATGTTCGAGAACCGTCTCTTCTTCGTCGACAAGCTGATCAACATGGGCGCGCGCGTCCTGCTCTGCGACCCTCACCGGGCGGTCGTGAGCGGGCCGCGCCGGCTTCACGGCGAGAACATGGAGAGCCCCGACATCCGCGCGGGGATGGCCCTGCTCATCGCCGCGCTGTGCGCCGATGGCGAGTCGGAGATCGGCAACATCCGCCAGATCGACCGGGGCTACGAGCGGATCGACGAGCGCCTGCGCGACCTCGGCGCGCGGATCGAGCGCGTGCACGCGTAGGCTTCGATCCCCGGCGAGCGGCCGGGGGCCTGCCCAGCCATGATTCATCGGCTACCCCCGGGGACCCGCGACGTCCTGCCTGCCGAGATGCGCGAGCTGCGCGCGCTCTCCGACCGCCTGCGGGCGAGCTTCGACGCCGCGGGCTACGGCGAGGTCTGGACGCCTTCGGTCGAGTACGAGGACACCTTGCGCCGCGGTGACGAGCGGGCGGCGGGCGCCGGGGCCTACCGGCTGTTCGACGAGCACGGGCGGGTGCTCGTGCTGCGCTCCGACATGACGGTCTCGATCGCGCGGCTCGTCGCCACCCGCTACGGAGGCGTGCGCCCGCCGGTACGCCTGTGCTACTTCGCCCACTCCCATCGAGCCGTCGAGCGCGGACGTGGGCACGCCCGCGAGTTCCTCCAGGGCGGGATCGAGCTGATCGGGCCGGACGCTCCCGAGGGCGACGCCGAGGTGGTGGCGCTCGTGCTCGGCGCCCTCGAGGAGGCGGGGCTGCGCCGTCACCGCATCGGGGTGGGGGACGGCTCGCTAGTGCGCGAGCTCCTGGGGGAGCTCGAGGTGCCCCACGAGCGGCGCAGCGCTCTGCTCGAGCACCTGTCGCGGCGCGATCTCGTGGCCCTCGAGGCCGACGCCGAGGCGATCGGGCTCTCGCCGGCGGCCCGGGAGCTGCTCGTGACCATTCCCTCCCTGCGCGGCGGACCCGAGGTGCTCGACCGCGCCGGGGGGCCGGTCGCCCGGGCCGTCGAGGGCCTGCGCGAGCTGTACGAGCTGCTGGCCGAGCGCGCCGCCGCCGATCGGGTGATCCTCGACCTCGGGCTCGTGCGCGAGCTCGGTTACTACACGGGCGCGGTGCTCGAGGTCTATGACCCTGCGGTCGGCTACGCGCTCGGAGGCGGTGGGCGCTACGACGAGCTGCTCGGGCGCTTCGGGACGCCGCTGGCGGCGTGCGGGATAGCCCTCGACCTGCAGCGCGTACATGCCGCGCAGGCGGCCGAGGAGCGGCTCGGATGAGCGATCCTGGCCCGATCGGCGGAGGACTTACGCTCGCCGTGCCCCGCGGAGCGCTCTTCGAGGAGACCCTCGAGCTGCTCGACGCGCTCGAGATCGACACGACCGAGGTGCGGGCGAGTCCGCGGCGCCTCCTCTTCTCGGGGCCGGACCTCGGAGGCGGCATCGAGCGGATCGTCACCATGCGCCCGAGCGACGTGCCCACCTACGTCGAGTGGGGTGCGGCCGACCTCGGGGTCACCGGCAAGGACGTCCTCCTCGAAAGCCGGGACCGCGAGGTCTACGAGCTCCTCGACCTGCGCTACGGGGAGTGCCGGATGGTGGTGGCGGCGCGAGCGGGCGACGACGCCCTCGAGGAGTCGCTGCGCCGGCTCGGCCTCGCGCGGGTGGCCACGAAGTACCCGCGCATCGCCACACGGCACTTCACCGAGACGGGCCGCCAAGCCGACATCGTCGAGGTCAAGGGCTCGGTCGAGCTCGCGCCGCTCACCGGCCTCGTGGACGCGATCGTCGACCTCACGGCGACCGGGCGCACGCTCGTCGAGAACGGTCTCGAGGTGCGCGAGGAGATCGCCGCCTCGACGGCGCGGCTGATCGCCAATCCTGTGGCTCACAAGCTCAAGGCCGCGGCGATGAATGAGATCGTGGCGCGCATCCGCGGGGTGAGGGGGTGAGCGTACGGGTGGTGCGGCTCGATTTCGAGTCCGGCGGCGAGGTGGACGCCGCCGCCTCGGTGCGGGCGCTGAGCCCGCCGCCGCCCGCAGTCGAGGCGGACGTGCGGGCGATCGTGCGCGCGGTGCGCGGGCTTGGCGATGCGGCCGTGCGCGACCTGACCGCGCGCTTCGACGGCGCGGACGTACCGCCCGAACGCCTACGGGTCTCGAGGGAGGAGATCGAGGCCGCGACGCGAGCTCTGGAGCCGTCGCTCTCCGGCGCGCTGGGCACGACGATGGACAACGTCGACCAGGTGGCGCGCGCGTCGCTGGGGGAGGGGACGACGGTGTCGCTTCCCGAGGGTCAGAAGGTGGAGATCGCCGAGCTGCCGGTCCGCCGCGCGGCGGCGTACGTGCCGGGCGGGCGGGCGCCCTATGCATCCACGGTCGTGATGTGCGCCGTCACCGCACGGGTGGCCGGCGTCGAGGAGCTGGCGGTCTGCGCGCCCCCCGGCCCGGATGGAGAGGCGCACCCGATCATCCTCGGCGCCTGCGGGCTGTGTGGGGTGGAGGAGGTCTACCGGATGGGCGGCGCTCAGGCGATCGCCGCGCTCGCCCACGGGACGGATTCGGTGCCAGCGGTGGACGTGATCGTCGGGCCGGGGAGCGCGTGGGTGCAGGAGGCCAAGCGCCAGGCGGTGGGGACCGTCGGAATCGACGGAGTCGCGGGGCCGAGCGAGCTCGTCGTCGTGGCCGCGGCGGGCGCCGACGCCGAGCTCGCCGCCCTCGACCTGCTCGCCCAGGCCGAGCACGGGCCGGCGAGCCTGCTCGCACTCGTGAGCGACGATCCCGCTCTGCTCGACGGGGTCGAGCGGAAGGTCGAGGGGGCATCGGCGAGCGAGCCGGCCGCCGACGGGCCGCCGCTAGCGCTCGTCCGGGCGCCCGACTCGAGGGCCGCCGTGCGCGTCGGCGACCTGATCGCGCCCGAGCATCTCGAGCTCGTAGGGGAGGAGGTCGAGGCTCGGGCTGGTGGCGTGCGCTCTGCGGGCGCCGTGTTCGTCGGCCGCGACGCGGGCACCGCCTTTGGCGACTACGTAGCGGGGTCCAATCACGTGTTGCCCACGGGCGGCGCGGCCAGGCACGCCAGCGCGCTGTCGGTGGAGACCTTTCGGCGGCGGATGGCGCGCGTGACGCTCGCGGGCGGGGCGGCGGCGAGCCTCGCGGGCGCAGGCGCTGCGCTCGCGCGGGCGGAGGGGTTCGTGGTCCATGCGGAGTCGATGGAGCGGCGGGCTACGGCGTAGCGTGGTCGAGCGGAAGGCGCTTCGTCGAGGCCGAGCCCCGGCCGCCGGGGTAGCCTTGCTCGCCGGATGACCCGCACCGCCACCGCCAACCGCGCGACCGCGGAGACCGAGATCGACCTCTCGCTCTCGCTCGACGGCACGGGCGCGGGCGAGCGGCGCACCGGCGTCGGCTTCTTCGACCACATGCTCGACTCGCTCGCGCGCCACGGCCGCCTCGACCTCGATGTGGAGGCGCGCGGCGACCTCGAGACCGGCGCCCACCACACCGTCGAGGACACCGGCCTGCTGCTCGGTCGCGCGCTCGACGAGGCGCTCACCGACCGCGCCGGCGTGGTCCGCTTCGGCGACGCGACCGTGCCGATGGACGAAGCGCGGGCCAGTGCGGCCATCGACCTCTCCGGGCGGCCGCTGTGCGTGTTCGACGCAGGGGGTCTCCCCGCGATGACGATCGGTGGCTTCGAGACCGAGCTGTGCGAGGAGTTCATGCGCGCGGTGGCGAGCACCGCGCGGATGACCCTGCACGTGCGGATCGAGGCCGGGCGCAGCGCCCACCACATGATCGAGGCGGCGGTCAAGGCGTTCGCGCGCGCGCTGCGAGCGGCGGTGATGCTCGACCCGGACGCGGGCGGCGGCGTTCCCTCGACCAAGGGCGTGCTCTGATGGCCGCGGCCCGGATCGCCATCCTCGACTACGGCATGGGCAACCTGCGCTCGATCGAAAAGGCGATCGAGCGGGTCGGCGCGCGCGCCGACCGCACCTACGACGCCGAGCGCGTGCGCGCCGCCGACGGGCTCGTGCTGCCCGGCGTAGGGGCGTTCCCCAAGGCGATGAGCGAGGTACGCGTTCGCGGCTTCGACCGCCTGCTCTCGGAGCGCCTGGCCGCCGGCGTCCCCGTGCTCGGGATCTGCCTCGGCATGCAGCTCCTGTTCGAGCGCTCGAGCGAGCTCGGGGGCGGTGAGGGGCTCGGCGTCCTCGCCGGCGACGTGCGCCCGCTCGAGGCCGGCGGACTCAAGATCCCGCAGATCGGCTGGAACGCGGTCGGATGGCGCCGGTCCTCGGCGATCACCGCGGAGCTGCCCCAAGCCTGCGCCTTCTACCACGTGCACTCCTTCGCGCCCGCGCCGGCCGACCCCGAGACGATCGTGGGGATCGCCACCTACGGGGCCGAGTTCGCCTCCGTGGTGGCCCGCGAGAACGTTTTCGGCGTGCAGTTCCATCCCGAGAAGTCGGGGCCCGAGGGCCTCGCTCTGCTCGCCGCCTTCGTGCGCGTGAGCGCGGGGGCGTCCGCGGATGCGCAGAGCGGCGGGCGGCGCGCCGCCGCCGCCCCGACCGCGTGATCCTCCTTCCCGCGGTCGACATCCGCGGCGGCCGCGCCGTCCGCCTGCGGCTCGGCGACTTCGACGCGGAGACCGTCTACGCCGACTCCCCGGTTGAGGCTGCGCGGGCGTGGGTCGAGGCCGGCGCGCGGGCGCTGCACGTCGTCGACCTCGACGGCGCCCGCAGCGGTGAGCCACGACACCTCGATGAGCTCGAGCGCATGGCGGCCGAGCTGGACGTACCGATCCAGTGGGGAGGAGGCCTGCGCTCGCTCGGCGACGTGCGCGCCGCGCTCGCGGCGGGCGCCGACCGAGTCGTGCTCGGCACGGCCGCCCTCCGAGACGCCGCCCTTCTCGACTCTGCGCTAGGGGCCGCCGGCCGTGACTGCGTGGTGGTGGCGATCGACGTGCGGGGCGGCCGTGTCTCGGTGGCGGGGTGGACAGAGGAGACCGAGGTGACGCCCGAGGAGCTGATCGAACTGCTCCGGGCGCGGGGCGTCGAGCGGTTCGTCTACACCGACATCGACCGCGACGGCATGCTGGCGGGCGCGCCGCCCAGTGAGGACGTTCGGCGAGTATCGGCTGCGGTCGGCGACGGTAGCTTCATGTGCTCTGGCGGAATCGCTTCGCTCGAGGACCTCGAGAGCTTGTGCAACCTGGGACTTCGGAATCTCGAGGGCATCATCTCCGGCAAAGCGCTCTACGAGCGACGCTTCACCGTAGCGGACGCCCAGGGGGTCCTCGACGCGCGGTAGGGATGCCCCTAAGGATTGGCGCTCGCCGCGTCGATGCACTCTCAAAGAACTTGCTCGGCTGGCGAGCGTCCCGGACACACTCGGGAAGCGCTCAGCCGCCCCGAGAATGTCCCAAAGGAGAGTGCGATGCCGACCGACCTCACCCCGGAACGACGGAGTGCCTTCAACGCCTTGCGGGAAGTCGTTCGAGAGCTCGAGGCTCGCGGTCGTCAAACCCTCTCGGTCGGCATCAAGCCAGAGCTACAACGAAGGATTGTCGGCGGCTTCGACGAGCGCCGGCTCGGCTTCTCCAGTTTCAGCGCCTTCCTCGCCGCCGCCCAGGAGGCGGGCTTCGTAGCCCGAGCACCAGCTGAGCACGGAAACACTCTGGTGACCCTCGTGCCGCTCCCCGGGGCCGGTGGCAAGAGCAAGGAACGCCCACCGCGATCCGAGCGCAGCGTCGATGTCCCAGCCGACCTCGAAGTCGAAGGGCTGCGTCAAGCGCTTCACCGTGCAGTGGATCGCATGCCGACGAGTGACCTGTTGCGGCTACCCATTCCGGTCGAATATCTGGTCGGAATCGGCGGTTTCCTCCAAAATGGGGTTAAGCACGGTGGCATGGAGCTCCGAACCGTCCGAGCAGCCGTCGAGAGCGCGCGGGCGCGCAGTCAGCACCTCGTCTTTCTGGACGAGGCGCTCCGAAGCGCCGATGCCAGCCCGTTCGTTCGCCCGCAGGGCCTGTACGAGGCGCTGCTGATCCTTGATCGCGTGGCCGCTGACTATCGGCGGGACGAGCTTGGTGCCGGCTTCGAAGCAGCGTTTGGCAAAGCGGGGCTGACCGGTTTCGCCTCCGACATCTTCGAAGCGGCCAAGAACCGCTACGGGAGCGATTACACCGTCCGCTACGGTGATCGCCAGGTACAACTCGGCCCTCATCTCAGGTTCGGGCACGGCCCACCGGATAGCTGCGCCCGCATCTACTGGTACGTCGACCAAGATCAGCGGCTGCTGGTCGTAGGCCATGTCGGTCGGCACCTACGCGACGGCACTTCGGGTCCCTGGCTGGAAGCGGTCTGAAGACGCCGTGGGCACTACGGCAACTAACCTCGCGCCATGCTCCTCAAGCGCGTCATCCCCTGCCTCGACGTCGACGCCGGTCGGGTCGTCAAGGGCACCAACTTCGTCGACATCCGCGACGCCGGCGACCCCGTCGAGCTCGCCATGCGCTACGAGGACGAGGGCGCGGACGAGCTCTGCTTCCTCGACATCACCGCCTCGAGCGACCAGCGAGCGACCGTGGTGGAGCTCGCGCGGCGCACCGCCGATGACGTATTCATCCCCTTCACCATCGGCGGCGGCATCCGCTCGGTCGCCGATGCCCAGGCCGTGCTCGACGCGGGTGCCGACAAGGTGTCGGTGAACTCGGCGGCCGTGGCCCGACCCGAGCTGATCGATGAGCTCGCCGAGACCTTCGGGGCGCAGTGCGTGGTGCTTGCCATCGACGCGCGCGCCCGCGGCGGCGAGGAGGGCGGCTACGAGGTCGTCGTCCACGGCGGGCGCAGCCCGACCGGCCGCGACGCCGTCGCTTGGGCCCGGGCCGGTGTCGACCGCGGAGCGGGCGAGATCCTGCTCACGAGCATGGACCGCGACGGAACCGAGGATGGCTACGAGCTGGCGCTCACCCGGGCGGTCGCGGACGCCGTCGAGGTCCCGGTGATCGCTTCGGGTGGCGCGGGCCGGCTCGAGCACCTGGTCGATGCCGTCGTGGAGGGCGGCGCCGACGCCGTCCTGTGCGCGTCGATCTTCCACTACGGGACCCACACCGTCGGGGAGGCCAAGCAGGCGATGGCGGCGGCCTCGATTCCGGTGCGAACCGCCTGAGCCGGCTCGCGGGTTTCGACCTCGCGTCCGCCGGTGAAGCTGGCACCGATGCCTTCCGATGCCCGAGCCGACGAGACCGAGCACGAGCTCGAGCGCGACCTGGGCGAGCTCTCTGACGCCGTCCGTGAGGACGCCTTCGCCGCAGAGCTCTACCGCGGACTCGCCAACCATCGGCTGGTCGACCCACAGGACCCCGAGCGCCGGCAGGTCTCGCTGAGCTGGCGCCGTGCCGAGGAGGTAATCAACGGGCTGCGCCGGCACGCCGGCGAGGATCCTCTCACGCTGGCGCAGACGGGCGGCGAGGGCGACCTGACCGACCGCGTCGAGTCGGCGCTCACCGGTCTCGGATGGAGCGTTCGGCCCCTCGACACCTCGAGCCACGACCGAAGCCACGTGAGCGAACCTCGCTCTCCGGGGCCCAAGGGTCAGGGGGAGCGCGACGCTCCCACCGAGCCGCCCGAGGCGTGGCGTCAAGCCGACGCGGAGGCCGACCGGCGATAGCCGCCTGCGGAGGACTGGACCGCCGGGGCAGGGCGCAGGTGTGGTTGAGGCAGACTGGGGCGATGACGGCTGCCGTCGTACCCGAGCTGCGCGCCCGCATCGAGGCGCTCCCGGGCATGGATCGGGTCCTGCCCTCCCTGGACGGCCTGCCGCCCAGCTACCTCGTCGGTGGCGCGGTGCGCGACCTCCTCCGAGGCGCCCGAAGCGTCGACCTCGACATCGCGCTCGAGGGCGACGCCCACGACGCCGCACGAGAGCTCGCCGAGCGGCTCGGAGGCGAGTCGCGAATCCACGAGCGCTTCGGCACCGCCACGGTGCGCGCCGGCGACCTCTCGCTCGACCTCGCGACGACGCGGCGTGAGCGCTACCGCCGCCCCGGCGCCCTGCCCGAGGTGGAGCCGGCTCCGCTCGAGCAGGACCTCGGCCGGCGCGACTTCACGGTCAACGCGATGGCCGTCGCGCTGGCCCGCGAGGAGCGCGGCCGGCTGCACGACCCCCACGCCGGGCGCGCCGATCTCGACGCCGGCGTCATCCGCGTCCTCCACCGCCACAGCTTCGTCGACGACCCGACTCGGCTGTTGCGCGCCGTCCGCTACGAGGCCCGCCTGGGCTTCGCGCTTGACCGCGACACCGAGGCGCTGGCCCGCGCCGGTGCCGCTGACAGAGTGTCTGACACGGTGTCGGGGAAGCGCATGGGCGCCGAGCTGCTCCAACTGCTCGCCGAGGAGCCGCTGCGGGCGGCGCTGGCCCGCCTCGCCGAACTCGGCCTCGACCGCGCGCTCGACCCGGCGCTCGCGGTCGACCCCGACCTCGCCGCGGCGGCGGCGGAGGCCGCCCCGGACGTCGGAGCCGACCGCGCCCTCGCCGCCCTCGCCGCGCTGATCGCCCCCGCAGTGGACACCCTCGGTAGGTGGCTCGAGAGCCTCGATCTGGGCGCCGAGCGGCGCGATCGCGTCCTGCGCGCCGCCCGCTCCGCGCAGTCGATCGCCGCTGCCTTGATCGCCGAACCGACCCCGCCCGACTCGGAGCTGCGTCGCCTGCTCGTCGCCGATCCTCCCGAGGCGCTTGCCCTCGCCCTTGCTCTCGGCGCGCCGCCCGAGCCGATCTCCCGCTACCTCGACACCGTGCACGCCGCCCGCCTGGACATCGGCGGCGACGATCTCGTGGCCGCCGGGATCGACCCCTCGCCTGCCCTCGGCCGAGCGCTCGCCGAGACGCTGCGGCGCAAGCTCGACGGCGAGGTCTCGGGACGCGAGGAGGAGCTTCGCCTCGCGCTCTCGCTCGCGCGCGGGGACCGAGAGCGGCCATGACGGCACCCGACCCGATCGAGCTCGACCTCCCCGGCGCGCGCGTCGCGTTTTCGACGCGTAACGGCGGCGTCAGCGACGGCCCCTACCGCTCGCTCAACCTCGGCATCCTGACCGACGACGATCCCGCGCGGGTGACCGACAATCGCCGTCGCCTCGCGGGGGCGATCGGCTTCCCGCCGGAGGCGGTGGCCATGGTCTGGCAGGTCCACGGCGCCGAGCTGGCCGAGTGGACCGAGCCGCCTCGCCAAGGCGGTTACGCCTTCCCCGGCGCGCCGCTGAGCCAGGTCGACGGGCACCTGACCGACCTGCCGGGCGTGGGGCTGCTCATCCTCGGCGCGGACTGCCTGCCGGTCGCGCTCGCGGGACCGGGACGCGTGGCGATGCTCCACTGCGGCTGGCGCGGCCTCGCCGCCGGCATCGTCGAGCGGGCCGTTGCGCGCTTCGCAGAGCCACCGGCCGCGGCGATCGGGCCGGGGATCGGTCGCTGCTGCTACGCGGTCGGTCCCGAGGTGTTGGTCGCCTTCCAGGACCTCGACGGCGTGGCGAGCGGGCGCATGCTCGACCTGCGCGCGGTCGCGCGGAAGCGGCTCGAGGCGAGCGGGGTGAGCCCGATCGAGGACGTCGACCTGTGCACGAGCTGTCGCTCCGACCTGTTCTTCTCCCACCGTCGCGACAGCGGGAACACCGGCCGTCAGGGCGGGATAGTGTGGAGAGAGCCGTGAGCCTCGCCTCGGGGGCCTGGCGGAGCTTCACCGGCCTGCGGGCCGAGCGGATCGCCGAGAACCTCGCGCGCGTGCGGGAGCGGATCGCGGCGGCGGGGGCGGATCCGGGCGCGGTGGAGATCTGCGCGGCCATCAAGTACGTCGCCGCCGCCGAGCTGCCGGCGCTGGCGGCAGCCGGCGTCGACCTCGTCGGGGAGAACCGCGCTCAGGATCTTCTGGTCAAGCGCGCCGAGCACGCCGGCCTCTTCACCTGGGACTTCATCGGCGCCCTGCAGAGCCGCAAGGTCCGCGACCTCGCCGGGGCGGTCAGGCTGATCCACTCGGTGGCCTCCGAGTCGGCGCTGCGCCGGCTCGCCGACCACCCGGTGCCCGAGATCCTCGTCGAGGTGAACGTCGCGAGGGAGGCGGGCAAGGCGGGGATCGCCCCGGCCGAGCTCCCCGGCTTCATCGCCCGCGCGCCGGTGCCCGTGACCGGCCTTATGACCATGCCGCCGGCCGCCGAGCGCCCCGAGGACAGCCGCCGCCACTTCGCCCGCCTCGCCGAGCTCGCGACCGAGCACGGCCTCGCGCGGCTCTCGATGGGCACGACCCAGGACCTCGAGGTCGCGGTCGCGGAGGGCGCGACGATCGTGCGACTGGGAAGCGTCCTCTACGAAGGCGCCGGCGACGCGTCCTGAGGGACCCACCGCCCGAGGAACTCGGCGATCGTCTGCGACAGCCGCGCGCCCTGCCAGGCCAGCGGCGCCTCGCCTTCCTCCTCGACGGCCAGCTCGACCTGCGGAATGACCTCCGCGTAGGCCTGCGCGACCGCGAGCGGATGGCCGGGATCCGATTCGTCGCGGCTCCCGACGACGAGCGTCGGCGCCGTCAGGGAGCCCAGGGCGTCGAGACCACCGTCCCAGACCGGCGAGCGGGGCACGACCTCGATCGCGTCGGCCACGGCGTCGAGGTCGCGGTGGGCCTCGAGCCGCTGGCGCGTGGCGGTCGTGACGGCCTCGCGCCAGCGATCGGCGACCGGAGGGTCGTAGACGGCGAGAAAACCCTCGACCCCGCCCTCGCGCAGCCCCCGCGCGAGCCGGTCCCAGGCGGCGAGCTCGTCGGCGTTGGCGCTCGGCGGGCCGCGCGAGGACGGGGTGATCTGGACGAGCGCATCGACACGATCCGGATGCTCGAGGGCAAAGGCGAGCGCGGTCGCCGCGCCCATCGAGCTCCCGGCGAGGACGAGCCGCTCGAGCTCGAGGTCGTCGAGCAGTCGCTCCAGATCGCCGATGAGGTCGCCGTACCCGTAGGCGTCGGGGCTCGGCGCCGGCGATGACTGCCCGTGGCCGCGGGCGTCGTAGGCGACGACGCGGTGGCCGTGGCGCTCGAGGTGACGCGAGCCCTGGACGACGTAGCGCCGGGTGGCGGTAACCCCGTGGAGGAGGACGATCGTCGCGCCCGCGCCGACGATCTCGCCCGCGAGGCGACCGCCGCCGGGCAGCGGCACCTCGAAGCCTGTGGGCTCTGGGTCGTGGGAGCTCGTCATGCTCTTGTTGTCAGGTTGTAACCTGGACGGCGACGTTTTTCACCGCCCGCGCGAGGATTTTCGCCCGCGCGCGCGAAAGGCACCGCGATGGCCCTGCGCGACACCTGGCACCGTACGCTCGTCTACTTCGGTCTGGCCGAGGACGATCGCTATCCCGACGAGCCAGAGCTCGAGGAGGTCGAGCCGGGTCCGGAGCCCGAGACCGAGCTCAAGGCGCGCTACCGCGATCGCCCCAACGTGCGCCGCCTTTCGAGCCGCCGCCGCGGCGACGACATCGACGAGATCTTCGGCGACGAGCCCGAGCCGGCCGAGAGCCGGCCGACGCGCTCGCTGCGTGCGGTGCCCCAGAACGGGCGTGCCGGGGTCCAGGTGCACCTCGTCGTTCCCAAGAACTTCAACGACGCCCAGCAGGTCGCCGACCAGTTCAAGAACGGCCTCCCCGTGATCCTCAACCTCCAGGGCATCGACACCGAGCTCACGAAGCGCCTGATCGACTTCTCCTCGGGCCTCGCCTACGCGCTCGACGGCGGCATGCAGAAGGTCGCCGACAAGGTCTTCATGCTCACTCCGCGCAACGTCGAGGTCTCCGCCGAAGAGCGGGCGCGGCTGATCGAGAAGGGCTTCTACAACCAGTCCTGAGCTACTCGGCCGCCGGGCGCGGCCAACGCACCTATTCTTATCGGCGATGGTCATCGGGCTCATCGGAGCGGGCAACATGGGCTCGGCGCTCGCGCGCGGCCTCGGCGAGCCGCTGCTCGTCGCCGACGCAGACCGAGCGCGCGCCGAGTCGCTGGCGGTCGAGCTCGAGGGCCAGGCGCTCGGCTCGAGCGCCGAGCTGGCCGAGCGCGCCGACCTCGTGGTGCTGGCCCACAAGCCGGCCCAGCTGCACGAGGTCGCGGCTGAGACGGGTGGCCGGGCGCGGGCCGTGGCCTCGATCCTCGGCGGGGTCGACGTGGCGACGGTCGAGGGCGCCTACCCCGGCGTGCCGGCCTACCGCTTCATGCCCAACCTGGCGGTCGAGGCCCGTCGCGGGGTCGTCTGCTACACGCCGGGCACTCGCGCGGCCGACGGTCCGGAGCGAGAGCTGCTCGGGCTTGTCGGCCGGCTCGGCACGGTGATCGAGATCGAGGAGGCGCTCATCGAGCCGGCCACGGCGCTCATGGGCTGCGCCCCCGCCTTCTTCGCACTCGTGGTCGAGGCGCTCGGCGAGGCGGGCGTGCGCCATGGCCTTCCGCCCGAGCGCGCGGCGCTCATGGCCTGCGAGACCATGGCCGGCACCGCCGCGCTGCTCGCGGGCCGAGAGCTCGAGACCGCGGAGCTGCGCAGGCGCGTGACCTCTCCCGGCGGCTCGACAGCCCGGGGGCTCGCCGTGCTCGAGCGTGGCGGCGTGCGCAGCGCCTTCGGCGACGCGGTCGACGCGGTGGTCGGGACCGGTCGCCGATGAGCGCCTCCGCCGCGGCGAGCGCGTTGCTCGCCATCACCCGTGTCGACGTCGCGAGCTACGTCGACACGCTGTTCACGGTCTACATCGCGCTGATCATCGTCCGCATCGTCCTCTCCTGGGTACCGCGGATGCCCTACCACCCGGTGCTGCGCGCGGTCGTTGGGTTCGTCGGAGACGTCACCGATCCCTACCTCAACCTGTTTCGGCGCATCATCCCGCCGGTGCGGATCGGCCCCGCCGCGCTCGACCTCAGCCCGATCGTCGGCATCTTCCTGCTGGTCATCGTGCGAGGCATCGTCGTCGCCCTGATCGGGGGCTAGATGACCCCCGCCGCGGTGGCCGTGCGGCACGACGGGGAGCGCGTGTCGCGGGCGCGCGCGTGCGCCCTCGCGGCGATCGTCGGGCTCGCGGTGGCCGCGCTCGATCAGGCGACAAAGGCGCTCGCGCTGGCGTCGCTGACCCCCGGGGAGAGCGTCAACCTCTTCTTCGGCATCGAGCTGAACCTCGTTCGCAACACGGGCATCGCCTTCGGCGCCCTCGCCGGGTCGGGGGAGGGACTGATCGTCGCCGTGACGGTGGTCGCGGTCGTCGCACTCGTCGGCTTCTTCGCCGCCCGGGTCACCCGGCCGGTGCTGTGGCTGCCGGTCGGAATGGTGCTGGGCGGCGCGGGGGGCAACCTGATCGATCGCGGGCGCACCGGCGCGGTCGTCGACTTCATCGACCCCACCTTCTGGCCGGCGTTCAACCTGGCCGACACCGCGATCGTGGTCGGCGTGCTCGGCGTGCTGTACGTAGGCGAGCGACGGTCGCAACCCGTGGGCGAGCGCCGCGACCCACGGGCGGGCGCCGAACGCCCCGGCCGTGAGCCGTGTCGCGACTCGAGCTGACCGCCGGGCCGGACGAGGCGGGCGGGCGGCTCGACGGCGTGCTGGGCGCCCGCCACGAGGTCGGGTCGCGCGCCGCCGCCCAGCGGCTGATCGAGGCGGGACGGGTGACCGTGGACGGGCGCCCGCGACAGAAGCGCCATCGGCTCGGCGCCGGGGAGCGGGTGACGGTCGAGCTCGAGGAGGCGCCCCGCAAAGCTTCGGCCACGGAGGTCCCCGCCCCCGCCCCGCACGCGGTGGTCTTCGAGGACGAGCACCTGATCGTGGTCGACAAGCCCGCCGGCGTGGTCGTCCATCCCGGCCACGGCCGCCACCACGGGACGCTGGCCCAGGCGTTGGCCGGTCGCGCCGCGGGCGGACCTGCCGAGCGGGCCGGCATCGTCCACCGCCTCGACCGCGACACCTCTGGGCTGCTCGTGGTCGCGAAGTCCGATCACGTGCACGCCGGCCTGAGCGACGCGCTGCTGCGACGCGCCGTTGCGCGCGAGTACGTCGCGCTCGTCGAGGGGACTCCCGACGCCCGCACCGGGACGATCGACGCGCCCGTCGGGCGCGACCGCGCCGACCGCACCCTCGTCTCGACGACCACCGACCGCCCTCGCTCGGCCCGCACCCGCTTCGAGGTCCGTGAGGCGCTCGCGCTGACCGCCCTGCTCGACGTCTCGCTCGAGACGGGGCGCACCCATCAGATCCGAGCTCACCTCGCGGCGATCGATCACCCGGTGTGCGGGGACGCGCGCTACGGCGGCGCGGCGTCGGGGCGGCGGCTCGGCGTCGACCGCCAGTTTCTCCACGCCGCGCGGCTCGCCTTCGAGCACCCGGTGACCGCAGAGCCGCTCGCGCTCGCCTCGCCGCTGCCCGCCGACCTGAGCGCGGCACTCGAGCGAGCGCGAGGCGAGGGCGACTCGACCTGACCCGGTGCGGCCGGAGGCGTGCCCTATCCTTCGCCAGTCAACCACCCCACCCCCGCCGGATGACTCCGCGGCCCTGCCCGTGCGCAATCGCACCGGGTCCCGCGCGACGTCCCGGCGGTCAGCGACGAACCGACAAGGGAAGGACAACGAAGTGCCCGACGTAGGGATCAAGGAGCTGCTCGAGGCCGGAGTCCACTTCGGCCACCAGACGAGGCGCTGGAATCCCCGCATGCGCCGCTACATCTTCGGCGAGCGCGGGGGGATCCATATCATCGACCTCCAGCAGACCGAGGTTCTGCTCGGCGAGGCCCGCGACTTCGCGGCCGCCGTCGCCGGTCGCGGGGGGACGGTCTTGTTCGTGGGGACCAAGAAGCAGGCCACCGACTCGGTCCGGGAGGTCGCGTCCGAGGCCGGGATGCCCTTCGTCGACCAGCGCTGGCTCGGCGGGCTGCTGACCAACTTCGGGACGATCTCGGGCCGCATCGACCGCCTGCACGAGCTCAGCAACTGGCGCGAGGACGGGACGCTCGACCTGCTGCCGGTCCGCGAGCGCATCGCCGCCGAGTCAGAGCTCGCCAAGCTCGAGACCAACCTGGGCGGTGTGCGCAACATGCAGCGTGTCCCCGACGCCGTGTTCATCGTCGACCTGAAGACAGAGACGATCGCGCTGCGCGAGGCCGAGCGGCTCAAGCTGCCGATCATCGCGCTCGTCGACTCGAACGTCGATCCAGGCCCCGTCTCCTACCGGATCCCCGGCAACGACGACGCCATCCGCTCGTGCCGGCTGATCGTCCAGGCGATCGGGGACGTCGTTCGCGACAGCGCCGGCCGCTTCCGCGCCGAGGAGGAGCGGGCGCGCCGCGAGGCCGAGGAGCAGGCCCGCCGGGAGCGGGAGGAGCGCGAGCGGCGCGAGGCCGAGGAGCAGGCCCGCCGGGAGGCCGCCGAGCAGGCCGCCCGGGAGGCCGAGGAGCGCGGGCCCGGTCCGGAGATCGAGGCCGAGCCCGAGGTCGCCGAGGTCGCTCCCGCCGCCTCCGGTCAGCCCACCCCCGCGACCCAGGGCGGCCCGGCCGAGTCCGGCGAGCCCTCGCAGCCGACCCCGTCCGACCAGCCGCCGCAGCCCGACCACCCGCCCCAGCAACGACCTGCCGCCGATCGAGCGGAGGCCCGCTCGTGAGCGTCGGCATCTCCGCCGGCGACGTCAAGGCCCTGCGCGACCGCACCCAAGCCGGCATGATGGACTGCAAGCACGCGCTCGAGGAGGCCGGCGGCGACTTCGACGCCGCCGTCGAGCTCCTTCGTGTGCGCGGGCAGGCTCAGGCCGCCAAGCGCTCCGGCCGTGCGGCCTCCGAGGGCGTCGTCCAGAGCTACATCCACGCCACCGGCAAGGTCGGGGTGCTCGTCGAGGTCAACTGCGAGACCGACTTCGTCGCGCGCAACGACGACTTCCGCGACTTCGCCCGGGACGTGGCCCTGCACATCGCCGCCGCCGCGCCCCTGTACGTCTCCGAGGACGAGGTGCCCGAGGAGGCCCGCGAGGCCGAGCTGCGAATCTTCGTCGAGCAGGCCCACGACAAGCCCGAGGACGTGCGGCCGCAGATCGCCGAGGGGCGCATGCGCAAGTGGCTCGAGGAGGTCGTCCTGCTCCATCAGGCACACGTGAACGCCGACAAGCACGGGAGCAAGACGATCGAGGAGCTACGGGCCGAGACCGCCGCGCGCACCGGCGAGAACGTGCTCATCCGACGCTTCTCGCGCTTCGCCGTCGGCGAGGAGTAGTAGATGGCCGATTCCACGACCACCTAAGTGGAGGCCTCCGGGGAACCGAACGGCGGCGGGCCCGACGGACGCGCGCCCGCCTTTGCCCGGATCCTGCTCAAGCTCTCCGGGGAGGCCCTGATGGGCGAGCTCGACTACGGCGCCGACCCGGATCGGATCGCCGCCATCGCGAGCCAGGTCAAGCACGTCACCGAGCGCGGCGTCGAGGTCGCGATCGTGGTCGGCGGCGGCAACGTGTACCGCGGGCTGCGCGCCGCCGCCGAGGGGATGGACCGCGCCACGGGCGACTACATGGGCATGCTCGCCACCGTCCTCAACGCGCTCGCCCTCCAGGACGCCCTCGAGAAGGTGGGCGCCGACACGCGGGTGCAGTCGGCGATCACGATCTCCGAGGTCGCCGAGCCCTACATCCGCCGCCGCGCCATGCGCCACCTCGAGAAGGGCCGGATCGTGATCTTCGCGGCCGGCACCGGCAACCCGTTCTTCACCACCGACACCGCGGCGGCGCTGCGCGCCCTCGAGATCCACGCCGAAGCCATCCTGATGGCCAAGAACGGCGTCGAGGGGGTCTTCGACGCCGACCCCCACGAGCGTCCCGAGGCCCGGTTCATCGACGCGATCTCCCACCGCGAGGCGATCGAGCGCCGCCTGCAGGTCATGGACTCGACGGCACTGTCGCTGTGCATGGACAACGCCCTGCCGATCCACGTGTTCAACATGGACGACGAGCGCAACATCGACCGGATAATCTGCGGCGAGCGCGTGGGTACGGTGGTCTCGACATAGCGAGCGACCTCGTCTCGGAGCTGCTCGAGGACGCCCGCGAGCGCATGGCGAAGTCGGCCGAGTCGACCCGCGGCGAGTTCGCCACGGTGCGCACCGGCCGTGCCTCTCCGGCCCTCCTGGATCGCGTGTCGGTCGAGTACTACGGCACTCAGACCCCGCTGCGCCAGCTCGCGACGATCTCGGCGAGCGAGGCGCGCCTGCTGACCATCACCCCCTACGACAAGACCTCGATCCGGTCGATCGAGAAATCGATCATGGAGTCGGGGCTCGGCCTCACACCCTCCAACGACGGCAACCTCGTTCGGCTCACCCTGCCCGAGCTGACCGAGGAGCGCCGGCGCGAGCTCGTGCGCGTCGTGCGCGGGATCGCCGAGGACGGGCGCGTGGCCGTCCGCAACATCCGCCGATCGGTCATGCACGACCTGCGCGAGCTGAAGGGGGAGGGCGACGTGGGGTCAGATGAGGAGCACCGGGCGGAGACCGAGCTCCAGGGGCTCACCGACGAGCGCGTTGGCGAGATCGACGAGGCGCTCGGTCGCAAGGAACAAGAGATCCTCGAGGTCTGAGGAAGGCCTTCCGGCCCCGAGACGGCTGATTCCACGACCACGCCCATCCGGATGACGCGCCCTAGCTTCGCTGGACCTTTGTCCTCGGCCTCGACGATGCCACCGGCATCGCCATCGGCCTGCGTCCGCGGCCAGCTCGCTCTGGCGCGCCCCCGGGCGGACGCGGCCGCGGAATCAGTCGTCTAACGCGGCAAACCTGCCCGTCCCCCTTGGCCGCACGGCACGTCGCCATCATCATGGACGGGAACGCCCGCTGGGCCGAGCAGCACGGCCTGCCCGTGCTCGAAGGCCATCGCCAGGGCGCCCAGGCCCTCAAGCGCACGGTCCGCCACGCAGTAGACCTCGACCTGCGCGAGCTCACCGTGTACGCGTTCTCGACCGAGAACTGGACACGCCCGCGCACCGAGGTCGACGGCCTGATGGCCCTGTTCACGGATCTGATCGAGTCCGAGACCCCCGAGCTCGATGAGGAGGGCGTGCGCATGCGCTTCATCGGGCGGCGCGACGGCGTGTCCGAGGAGCTGCGCGACCGCATGGGCTGGGCCGAGGAGCGCACCGAGGGCAACGAGCGGATGACCCTGTTCGTCGCCTTCAACTACGGCGGCCGGGCGGAGATCGTCGACGCCGCGCGCCGCTTCAACGGTGGGGACGAGGAGGCCTTCCGCCGCTGCCTCTACGCCCCCGAGATGACCGATCCCGAACTGCTCATCCGCACGAGCGGCGAGCGGCGGCTCTCGAACTACCTCCTGTGGCAGTGCGCTTACTCCGAGCTCGTCTTTTCCGAGGCGCTGTGGCCTGAGTTCGACCGTGACGAGCTGGCCGCCGCGCTCGACGAGTACGCCGTCCGCGAGCGCCGCTTCGGGGCGCGCTGAGGCGCTGCCGTGGCCCTGCGCCTTCGTCGCCGCGACCGCCGAGCCCCCAGCGCGGCCGCCGAGCGCGGCGCGGCCCGCGCCCGCTCGCGCCGGCGCGAGCCGCGCGAGCGGCCTCGAGGAGACGGTGAGCTGCGCCGACGCGTCGTCTGGGCGGCTCCCGCCGTGGTGGTCGCGCTATTCATCATCGCCCAGGGCGGGCTCTGGTTCGCGCTCGGGATCTCCGCGCTCGGCGTGGTGGCGCTCCACGAGCTCTACTCGATGACCCGCTCAGTACGCCCGGTCGACCTCGCGGGCTTCCTCGCGCTCGTCGCGATCGTCCTCGCCGCGTTGTTCGGGGAGCCGTTCCACGCCCTCCTCGCGCTCGCCTGTGCGTTCCCGATCACCTATGCGCTCGCGGTGGCGCGACCGTGGCGCGAGCGGGTGTCCTGGGCGGTCGCGGTCACGCTCTTCGGCGTGCTGTGGGTGGGGCTCCCGCTCGCCCACGCCGTCTTCCTGCGCGAGGGTGTGCACGGCGGAGCGCTCCTCCTCGACGCCCTGATCGGCACGTTCGTCGGCGACAGCATCGCCTACTCGGCGGGCAAGGTGTGGGGCCGGCGCAAGCTCGCGCCGCAGATCTCTCCCAACAAGACCGTGGAGGGGCTGCTCGCGGGGATCGTGGGCGGGACGCTCGCCTTCTGGCTGTTCGAGACCTCCTACCAGGAGTTCATGACCGGGGGCCAGGCGCTCCTGATCGGGCTCGGCGTGGCCCTCGCCGCCCCGCTGGGCGACCTGTTCGAGTCGCTCGTCAAGCGCGACCTCGACTTCAAGGACACCGGCGGCTTCTTCGGTCCCCACGGCGGCGTCCTCGACCGCCTCGACGCGGTCTTCTTCAGCGTCCCCGTGGCCTACTACATGAGCCTCGCCATCCTGTGATCGGCGGAGGCCTCCTCTCGGAGGCTCGGCTGCGCGAGCGCGTGCCGCGTTTTGGGCCCGCCGCTGCCTGACAGACTGAGGACATCGTCAATCCGCTGCTCCTCCCGCCACGGCTCCTGGCCCGCGCCCTCGCCGACCTGCACGAGCTCGCGGTCGCCACCCGCATCCTGGCGGAGGCCGCGCACGACCCCGAGCCCGAGGGCGCCTTGGCCGGCGCGCTCGACGACCTGCGAGACCTCGCCGAGCTCGCACGCACGGTGCCCGAGACCGAGCGCGCGCTCACCGAGCGACTCGACGCGCTCGACCGGCGCGCCGGTGAGGTCCTCGAGGCCGCCGAGGTCCTGGGCGGGCTCGGAGATCGCATCGAGGCCGCGGTCGCGCTCGGCGAGCGCATCGAGGGTCAGGCCGAGTCGATCTCGCGGGCGGGGGAGCGGCTCGACGACCGGGCCGATGCCGTCCTCGGTCGCATCGACCAGCTCGACGCCCGCGCGGAGTCGATCCTCGACCGCCTCCGCGGAATCGACGAGCGGGTCGACACGATGCTCGTCGCCGCCGACCGCTTCGAGGGCTCGTCGGCCAAGATCTTGGCGGTGGGCGAGCGGCTCGAGTCCGGGCTGCCGTCGGTGACCCGGATCGGCGACTCGATCGACGACCTCGGCCGCGCCGCGACCACGCTCGCGGCGGCGGTCGAGCCGCTGCAGGGGCTCGCCGAGCGCTTCGGGGCGATCGCCGAGCGCGTGCCCGGCCTCGTGCGCCCGCGCCCCGTGCGCCCGGAGCCGACCGAGCGCCCAGGTTCCTGACGGGTCGGCGCGGGCGCGAGCCCGGCCTACACTCGTCGGGGTGAAGCGGGTCCTCATCCTCGGCTCGACCGGGTCGATCGGCGAGCAGGCGCTCGACGTGATCGCTCGAAGCGACGAGCTCGCGGTCGTCGGCCTCGCCGCGCGCTCGAGCTTCGAGCCGCTGCTCGCGCAGGCGCAGCGCCTCGGCGTCGAGCGGATCGCCCTCGCCGACGAGCGCGCCGCCGCCCGCGCCTCGGAGGCCTGGACGGCCGGGACCGTCCTCTCCGGCGCCGAGGGCCTCGTCCGCCTGGTCACCGAATGCGAGTGCGACGTGGTGCTCAACGCGCTCGTGGGGTCGGCCGGCCTCGGGCCGACGGTGGCGGCGCTCGGCGAGGGCATCGACCTGGCGCTCGCCAACAAGGAGAGCCTCGTGGTCGGCGGCGAGCTTGTGACGACGCTCGCCGAGGCGACCGGAGCCCGGATCCTCCCGGTCGACTCCGAGCACTCGGCACTGTGGCAGCTGGTCCGCGGCGAGCGTGCCGGAGCGGTCGAGCGACTCGTGCTCACAGCCTCGGGTGGTCCCTTCCGCGGGCGCACGGCGGCGGAGCTCGCCGAGGTGGGGCCGGCGGAGGCGCTCGTCCACCCGACCTGGGAGATGGGCGGCAAGATCACCGTGGACTCGGCCACGCTCATGAACAAGGGACTCGAGGTGATCGAGGCCGTTCACCTGTTCGGCATCCCGCTCGAGCGCGTGGACGTCGTCGTCCACCCGCAGTCGATCGTGCACGCGCTGGTCACCCTCGCCGACGGCGCCGCGCTCGCCCATCTCGGCCACCCGGACATGCGCGTCCCGATCGCCTACGCCCTGCACGAGCCCGACCGCGCCGACGTGCCGGTGCGGCCGCTCGACCTCGCCGAGGTCGGCTCCCTGACCTTCGAGCCACCCGACCTCGAAGCCTTCCCGTGCCTCGGGCTGGCGCGTGGGGCCGCCGCGGCCGGCGGCACGGGCCCCTGCGTCCTCAACGCGGCCAACGAGATCGCCGTCGAGGGCTTCCTCGCCGGACGACTCTCCTTTCCCGGGATCGCGAGCGTCGTCGAGGGAGCGCTCGACGCCCTGCCCGCCGAGCCGGTCGGGCGCTTCGAGGACCTCTACGACGCTGACGCCGCCGCGCGCGCCCGGGCCGCCGCGCTCGTCGAGGCCCAGGGGGTGGCGGCGTGAACCTGGTCGCCATCGTCGGCGCCGCGCTCGGCTTCATGGTCCTCGTCGTCCTGCACGAGCTCGGCCACTTCACCGCCGCCAAGGCCGTCGGCATGCGCGTCGAGCGGTTCGCGCTCTTCTTCCCGCCGCTGCTGCTGCGCAAGAAGATCGGCGAGACCGAGTACGCGCTCGGATCGATTCCCGCGGGGGGCTACGTGAAGATCAGCGGCATGACCCCGGACGAGGACCTGCCCGACGACGTCCGCACCCGCGCCTACACCGCCCAGCCGGTATGGAAGCGGATCGTTGTCATCGCCGCCGGGCCCTTCGTCAACTTCGTGCTCGCCTTTCTGCTCTTGCTCGTGCTGTTCGCGGCCATCGGACCCGAGACCGTAAGCGATCGGGTCGGGACGCTCGAGCGCGGCTACCCGGCCGCCGGCGTGCTCGAGCCCGGCGATCGCATCCTGGCCGTGGACGGTCGGCGCGGCGAGCCGCGCCAGCTCTCGACCGCGATCTCCGACAACCGTTGCGCCGCCCAGCCGCCGCGGCGCGGCTGTGCGGCCGCGCGGCCCGTGACCCTGCTCGTCGAGCGTGGCGGCGAGCGGCGCACGGTCGAGGCCCGTCCCGTCTACGACCCGGGGGCCGGCCGCACGCGGCTCGGTTTCTCCTACGCCGCCGGACCGCGCGAGCCGCTGCCGTTTGGCGGGGCGGTGGCAATCACCGCCGACCGGTTCGTCCTGATCACCTGGGAGACGATCAAGCTTCCGCTGCGCCTGTTCGACGCCGAGAAGCGCAAGCAGATCACCGGCATCGTCGGCTCCTATGAGATCACGCGCCAGACCATCCTCGACGACGCCGCCGAGGTCGTCGGCATCCTCGGCGTGATCTCGCTCGGCCTCGCGGTCATCAACCTGTTCCCGTTCCTCCCGCTCGACGGCGGCCACATCTTCTGGTCGCTCGTGGAGAAGCTTCGGCGAAGGCCGGTGCCGTTCAGCGTGATGGAACGAGCCGGGGTCGTCGGCTTCATGCTCGTCGCGGTGCTTTTCTTCATCGGCCTGACGAACGACATCGGCCGCCTCACCGGCGAGGGGTTCGACGTGCGGTAGTCCTTCGCGGCCGTCTCAAACGTCACCGCCTAAGTCCGCCCGCGAACCCAGCGGCGGCGGGGCCAGGGTGGTCTTTCAGTCCTCGAGCAGAGCTCGCCACAAGGCCGGCTCTGCTCGTTGAAAGCCATGCAGTCGGCCCAGCTGATCGTCGAAGCGCCCCTCGAGTCTCAGGATCTCGTGGCAGTCCGGCGACTCAGCACCATCATCGTCCTGGCGCACGTAGCCGCGTTCGACGGCTTCCCGTCTAATCAGCTCGACGACTCGCATTGCCTTGCGGCCGTAGCGCTTGCGACCGTTTAGCACTTCGTGTACGTCGAGCACCTCGATGCTGAACGGAGCTACAACGTAAAAGGACTCCGGATCCAGGCCGCTTAAGTAGCTCTGCGTGATCTCCACCTTCTCACCGAAGCCTCCTTCCGGCTCCCCTCGATTCATCGCGTCCCCTGACTCCGGTAGCGAGGCCTTGACGGAGCCGACGGCGTGTTCAAGGATCTTCCCCTCGAGTCCCGGCCGCCCGGTCCCCTCGAGCAGGGGCTTGTCCAGGAGGACCAACCGGGTTGAGCCATCTTCTTGGTATTCGTCGCCGAAGGCGAGCTCCAGCCTGACCAAGCCTTGCTCCATCAGGCTCCAGTAAGCAGTGGCGAGAAGGTTGTCGGCCAGCTGGCGGCCTCGGACCTTGGTGTCCCGGCACGGCAAAGCCACCCGACCGAACGGCATCCTGCCACGCCCGAGAACGCGGTCCGCGAAGAGATAGAGCAGAAGGCTTGGAGTTGGGCTCTCTACCATGAATCCGGCCCTAACCTACATTGCCGCAGCGGCGGTCCGGTGCGAGAGCTGTGCGTGAGACGGTCCGTACCCCGGGAACGACTACCGGAGCGGAATTACGGGAGGAGAGCGGATGGAGACCACCACGGAGCGCGCGCAGACCCACTACCGCTCGCTCGAGGAGAGCACCCTGTGCGGAGCCTTTCAGGCCACCCCCCGACTACCCGGACCGAGTGGCGATCCGCCCCAAGGGCGACGACTTCTCGATGAGCCGGGATCGACGGCGAGGGCTTCGTTCCGGATCGTCGATCCCAAGAAGGAGCTGTGGGGAGCGCGTCAGGCCGGATCGTCCGGCCCGATGAGCTGCGCGCCCCGGATGTGCGTAGCCACTCGGCGAGGATCTCGGGTCAGAAGTGGACGGCCTGTGACGGCGGCGTGCGCGCCGATCAGAAAGTCGGGCAGGATCGCCTCACGCCTACCGCCTTCGCGTCGGTAGCCGGCGTGAGCGTGGCCGGCCAGGAAGGCGGCGGCGAGGGGGATCTCCTCGACGCGCACCATCGAGGGGAGAGCCGCTCGAAGCGCCTCGACACGCGAGAACCGGGGCGCGATCTCGGCGAGCACTACCGCGTTGACGATCAGCGCGCCGCGCTGGGCCGCCTCGGCGAGGCGCGCCTGCGACCAGCCGAGCCAGCGCCCGTCCTCGGTGAAGACGTCCAGCAGCACGCTGCTGTCGACGACGGTCCCTACGGCTCGGCTCAACCTCTGGTCAGGGCGAGGATCTCGTCTGTCGTCATCTCCACGTCGCCCGCGCCGCGCATGCGCGTGACCTCCTCCGCGGCTTGGTAACGGTGCACCACAAGCCGGGCGCCGTGCTTGTCGAGGTCGAAGCCGACTTCGCTGCCCGGCTCGATACCGAGGGCGCGACGCACCTCGAGGGGGATCGTGACCTGACCTTTCTGGGTGACGCGCATCTCGGTAACGATAGCGAGTATTACCGTTGGAGTCGACCGCCTTGGTCGCTTCGGTGCTCACTCGTTCGGACCCGCTGCTGGGGCCGTCAGGCAGCGTCCTCTTCCTCGTCGTATTCGGGGTACTGATGGGGCGCCTCCCCGACGCTTTCGACGATCCGGGGATAGTGCCCCCCGTCGTCGGTCTCGATCTCGCGCAGCATGAGCTGTACCCGCCACTCGTCGCCGAAGTCGAACAGGTAGGCGATCCGCTGTCCCTTCCGCAGCCGAAGCCGGTTGAGTCGGGTCTTCGCGCTCTTCGGAGCGGGTCCGGTGGCGAATGGCCCCAGAGGGCTCGGCTGGGCAGCATGGAACGGGTGGGTGTACTCGCTTCCGTCGCGTCCCCAGAACTCGCCCTTGAGCCAGAACGAGTACAGGTGGTCGTCATCCCAGTCGAAAGCACCTTGGAGGGCGTGGTGCAGATCGACCAGGGTCTGGTCGCTACGAACGGCAAGCTTGCGGCGGACGCCTCGAAACCCCACCAGTTCGGCGCTGAAGACGTAAACGGAAGACGGCATCGGCTCCTCCTCTCGCGGGTTGAGCAAGCCACCCTACGGCGAAGCGCGGACGAGACACGCCTTGGCCTCTACCTCGATCGCACCCTACGATCCCGGGCATGGAGCGTCTGCCGCCCTTCGTTCGCGAGCTCTTCTGGGAAGGCCTCGCCGAGGCACCCGATCCTGCGCGCCACGCCGACTACATCGCGATCCGTGTGCTCGAGACCGGAGGCGAGCCGGCCGTCCGGCGGCTTCTCGAGCGCTACGGCCGTGAGCGCCTCCGGGCGCTCGTAGCGTCTGGGCGTCTGCGCGGCGACCAAGCTCGGTTCTGGGACACCGTGCTCGCCGATGCATGACGACTGCGTTTCGGACACGGTCGCGGGTGTGGCCGAGCGCATCGGCGCGGTATCGAGGTGCCACGGTCTCGCTCTTGGCGGCGGCACCGCGTGTTCGTTGCACCTCGGCCATCGTCTGAGTTGGGACCTCGACTTCTTCGCCTCGAACAGCTCGACCCGAGCGCCCTGCTCACGGACCTCAATGCGCTCGGGCTCACGCGCCTGCGCGGTATCACGGGCACGGAGCTCGCACTCCTCCTCGACGACGTCGATGTCTTCGCCACCTCGCTCGGACGGCGTCCTCTCGACGAGCCCGAGGAATGGCGGGGGGCTTCAGGTGCTAGGGCTGGACGACCTCGCCGAGCTGAAGCTTCACGCGGCGGTCGGGCGCGGCATGGTCCGGGATCTCTGCGACCTGCACCTGCTGTGCGTCGCGGGCGCGGATCTCGATCGTGCTCTCGAGGCCGGCCGGATGGACGCGCTCGTCACCCTCAAGGCTTTGACCGATCCTGAACGCTTCGCCGCCCAGCCGGCGCTCGCGCTGCACCGTCGCTGGAGCCCCGCCGAGGCAACGGCGTACTTCGTCGGCGTCGCCCGCGAGCGCTTCGGTGGTGGTTAGGCGCCGAGCACCGTCCAGGTGGCGGGCCTCGCCGTGGCGCCGACTACCCTGTACGACCGCGAGAGTCCGCCACCCCGGGAGAGAGAACCTATGTCTCCGTACGCCCATTCCGAGACTCGCCTCGGCTACCCCGCCGCCGAGGCCGGAGTCAGCACGGCCACGATCTTCGGCCGCGTCCTGTTCCTCGTCGCCGTGGCGATCGGATTCCTCACCCTCGGTACCTTCGTCGGCAAGGACCTCGTCCCGGGGACCGCTCTCATCTGCTCGTTCGGCGGCCTCGGCATGCTGCTGATCGCGTCCTTTGGCGGCGAGCGCTTCCGCGTCGGAGCTTTCGCCATGGGATGGCTCTACGCCCTGGCGCTCCTCATCGGACTCGGGCTCGGGCCGACGATCGCCTACTTCACGGCCAGCCAGCCGGGGATCCTCACCCAGGCGGCGGGCGGCACCGCGCTGACCGTGCTCGGCATGGGCGCGCTCGGCTTCACGCTCTCGAGGGACCTCGCCCGGTGGATGCGCCCGCTCTCGCTGCTCGTCCTGCTCGCGGTCGTGGTGTCGATCGTGATGCTCGTGACCGGCGCGGCGGGCAGCCCGATCCTCTCCCTGGTCATTTACGGACTGTCGGCGGCGCTGATCCTCGTCAACTTCAACTTCCTGCGCAAGCGGGCCGGCGAGAACGACGTGGTGTGGCTTGCGACGGGGATCTTCGTGTCGATCGTCAACATCTTCATCTCGCTGCTGAACCTGTTTTCGTCGCGGTGAGGGGTCCCGGGGACGAAAAGTGTCCGCTCACCGACTTACCATGCCGAAAACGTCCCCGTCGAGGCCCGAGCATGAATGAGTCCCACTTCAGCGAGATAGAGCGCGTCCTTCTGCACTTGTCCGAGGCGGCCGGCCGCGCCGGGCGCGCCGCCACGGAGCTCGACCGCGCGGGCGCGGAGCCTCACCTCGTCGCCGCTCTGGAGCAGGCCAAGGCCGAGCTCGACGCCACCTACCGGTCGCTCACCCAGGGCACCTACTTCGCGGTGACCGACCAGGAGCGGCTCGCGGTCTAAGGCCGCGGGCCCGATCGGCCTGACCGGAGAGGAGATACGCAGGCGTCTCGAGGCGCTCGCCGCGCGGTGGTCTGTCTACGAGGGCTCCGAGCGCGCCGGCGCGCAGACGTTCCTCACCGATCTCTTCGCCTGCTACGGCCAAGAGCTCCGGCAGGTCGCCCGCTTCGAGGAGCCCCAAGCCGGCCGGTTCGTCGATCTGATCTGGCCGCGCGTGTGTCTGTTCGAGATGAAGGCGCCCTCGGAGGCCGGCCGGCTGGCTCGCCACCGCCCGCAGGCGCTCGACTACTGGAGCGAGGCCGCCGACCCGGCGCGCGGGGTCGAGGCTCCTCGCTTCGTGGTCCTCTGTGCCTTTCGCAAGCTTGAGATATGGGAGCCCGGCCGCTTCCCCAAGGGGCCGCGGGCGACCCTCGAGCTCAGCGAGCTGCCCGAGCAATACGACGCCCTGCTCTTCCTCGCCGACGACGAGCCGGTCTTCACCGGCGGTCAGGCCGAGCTGACCCGGGAGGCGGTCGAGCACGTGACCGACATCTACCACCGCCTAGGCGAGCGCCGCGCCGCGCCGCCGGACGTGCTGCGTGACCTCCTGCTTCAAAGCGTATGGTCGATGTTCGCCGAGGACCTCGGGCAGATCCCGGCTCACCGCTTCACCCGCATCGTCGACGATCTGCTGGCCGATCGTCGGCGCTCGAGCGCGGACGATCTCGGTGGTCTGTTCGAGACCCTCAACGATCCGCGCCGTCCGCGGCCCGAGCATGGCCTCTACGCCGGTGTCCCGTACGCCAACGGCGGGCTCTTCGAGCGCCCTGCCCACGTCCACCTCGATGCCGAGGAGCTCGGCCTCCTGAGGGTGGCGTGCGGGTTCAACTGGCGCGAGGTCGACCCGCAGATCTTCGGCTCGCTGCTCGAGAAGGGACTCGGCCACGACACCCAGTGGCAGCTCGGCGCCCACTACACGCATGCGGCGGACATCCAGAAGGTCGTCCAGCCGACGATCGTGCGCCCCTGGCGCGAGCGGATCGAGAACCTCTCGACCCACGCCGAGGCGGTGGCCGCGCACGACGACCTCATTCGTTACGTCGTGCTCGACCCCGCCTGCGGCTCGGGCAACTTCCTCTACGTCGCCTACCGGGAGCTGCGACGGCTCGAGCACCGCCTGCGCGAGCGCGAGGACGAGCTGCGCGAGCGCGCCGGCCTGCGCGGGCGCCCGCAGGCCTCGCTCGCCTTCTTTCCGCTACAGAACATCTGCGGCATCGAGCTCAACGCCTTTGCGGTCGCGCTGGCGCGGGTGACGCTGTGGATGGGGCACAAGCTCGCCGTCGAGGAGCTCGATCTCGCCGAGGCGACGCTCCCGCTCGAGGACCTCTCGGGGATACGCGCCGGCGATGCGCTGCGCATGCCCTGGCCGCGCGCCGACGCGGTCGTCGGCAACCCGCCCTTCCACGGCTCGCAGAACATCCGTCGCGAGCTCGGCGACGCCTACGCCGAATGGCTGCGCGGAGCCTTCGGCGTCGGGCTCAAGGACTACTGCGTCTACTGGTTCCGGCGTGCCCATGAGCAGCTCGAGCCGGGCACGCGGGCGGGCCTCGTCGGTACCAACTCGGTGAGCCAGAACCGCGCCCGCGGCGCGAGCCTCGACTACATCGCCAAGCAGGGCGGCACGATCACCGACGCGGTCTCCAAGCAGAAGTGGCCCGGGGAGGCGGTGGTGAACGTCTCGATCGTCAACTGGGTGAAGGAACCGGAGAAGGTGGGCCCCTCGCCGTTTCGAGTGGGTGACCGCACCGCAGTCGCGTAGCGTCAAGCGCTCTGAGTCGTCGATGAGCGGAGCGCGTGATGCGGGATGTCGAGCTGTTTCAGGCCGCCCTGGGGCT